>Ga0116202_10000069_pt1 | contig 45492 bp, 41 predicted proteins | sample LakKivw325mmetaG_FD_94479 | JGI IMG/M metagenome (GOLD analysis project Ga0116202, IMG submission 94479) | Anoxic lake water microbial communities from Lake Kivu, Rwanda to study Microbial Dark Matter (Phase II) - Lake Kivu water 325m metaG | ecosystem: Environmental > Aquatic > Freshwater >... | reverse complement strand
TCGCGCTCACCCGACAGCTTGGCTGGCCCTGCCTGCCGCAGGCACGCCGCCACTACGATGCCCATCCCTTGGAAGCCCTTGCCCTGCTCCTGCACCCTCCCGGCTGACTTTGGAAAAACCCTGCGAGGCAGGCCGATAGATTGCGTTTTGGGGTGAAGTGCGCCATAATAGTCGGCTGGCCGGATGCAAGACAGGTCGTGGCAGGTCAGTAGACCATGCCACAAGGAGTTCACAAATGAATGACTTGACACGTCCGCACATGAAACAGTTGAAGCGCAAACGTACGCTTTCGGAAGAGGTCGAGAGAGAGCTCAAGAACTACATTCTGCGCAATGGTCTCAAGCCCAAAGACCAATTGCCTCCAGAGACGGAGTTGAGCCGGCAACTCGGCATTAGTCGCAACGCCGTCCGCGAGGGCGTCAAGAGGCTGGAATCCTTAGGAGTACTGGAGGCGAGGCCAGGTGCTGGTCTCTTCGTGCGCCCTTTCTCGTTTGAGCCTATCCTGGACAACTTGGCCTATGGTCTTTTCGTCAACTCTAAGCAATTCGTAGATCTGTTGGACGTGCGCGCCTATCTCGAGACAGCTTTGGCTGAGGCCATCACCACCACTATCCCAGCAGCCCAGGTCGAAAAGCTGCGAGCTTTGTTGCGGGAGTGGGAGAGCGCCATACAGCGAGGCCATCCTTCTGACGAGTACGACCGACGATTCCACCAGGTGCTTGTCGAGCATCTGGACAACACGATGTTGGCCCAGGTGATCGATCTGTTCTGGCTCATGGTGCATCGCGCTGGAGAGTGGACTTCCATCCCTGGCCCGCTCAATCCCAGGACCACGTATCAGTTGCACGTTAGCTTGGTGGAGGCAATCGCCCAGCATGACGTCGAGACCGTGCGCAAGTGGTACGGGAAGCACTTTGAGTCCTCCAGGGACCGCTTCCGCCGCGCACAGAAGCAGCTGGAAACCGATCGCGCAGCTTTGCGCGAGCCTGCAGCTGCTGAGGATGCCGCAAACGCCCAGCAATCTTCTGGGAGCGACACCCGCGCTGTGTTTGGACCGGCAGTCGAGGCAGTCACTTGAGTTGACACGGCAAGGCTTGTACGATATACTACGTTTTGTGCGCTGCGCGGGGCGTTCCCAAAGGCCTTCTGCGCTGATAACTCTGAAGGAGCAACTGAATGAACCCGAAACTGCAACCCATCTACGATGCTGTGCTCAACGGTGACCTCGAGAGTGCCAAGAAAGGCGTGCAGTCCGCCATCGACGCCGATATCTCCGCCGACGAGATCTTGCAGGACGGTCTCATCTTCCCCATGAACAAGGTGGGCGAGCTTTTTGAGAAGCAGGAGTACTTTGTGCCGGAGATGCTGGTGGCTGCGCGCGCCATGCAAGGCGGTCTGGCGATTCTCAAGCCCAAGCTCGTCGCCTCAGGCGTGAAGCCCATTGGCACTGTGGTCATGGGCACGGTCAAGGGCGACTTGCATGACATCGGCAAGAACCTGGTCACCATGATGCTGGAAGGCGCAGGGTTCTCAGTCGTCGACATCGGCGTGGACCAGGGACCGGAGAAGTTTGTGGAAGCCGCCAAGGCCAGCGGGGCTCAGATAGTGGGCCTTTCCGCGTTGCTCACGACAACCATGCCTGGTATGAAGGATATCATTGAGGCCTTTGCCAAGGCCGGCATGCGCAGTCAAGTCAAGGTCATGATCGGCGGCGCCCCCGTCACCGACGCCTATGCCAAGCAGATCGGCGCCGATGCCTACGCTGCCGATGCATCCAGCGCAGCCCGTGTGGCCAAGACGCTTATCTAAGCGCCTGTTCCAGGTCCGCCATCAAGTCAGACGCATCCTCGATGCCAACTGAGTAGCGCACCAGGCCCTCCGGTATGCCCAGTGCCTCCCTTTCCTGAGGAGTGCACTCCACGTGGCTGGTTGTAGCCGGAGGGCCAGCCACGGTTTCCACAGGCCCGAGGTTAGCAGCCAGGTGCGCGTAGCGCAAACGCGGCAGGAAGGCGCGCACCGCACCGAATCCACCCTTGAGCATGAAGCTCAGTACTCCGCCATATCCACGCATCTGCCTTCGAGCGATGGCGTGGTCCTCGTGTATCTCCAGACCAGGGTAAAAGACCCTTTCCACAGCCGGATGATCTTGCAGGAACTGCGCAATCCGCAGGGCGCTCTCATTCTGCTGCCGCACCCGCAGGTGCAGGGTCTTCATGCCGCGCAGCAGCAGGTAGGCTGCCATGGGATCCAGCGTTGCGCCTGTGATCTCTCGATAGTGATAGACCCGCCCCACCAGCTCCGCTCGGCCGCACAGCACTCCGCCCAGCGCGTCAGCGTGCCCACCTAGGAACTTGGTCGCGCTGTGCAGCACCAGATCCGCACCCAGGGCCAGGGGATTCTGGTTGATGGGGGTGGCAAACGTGTTGTCCACCACGACGGTAGCGCCCGCCCGGTGCCCTGATGCTGCCAGACGAGCGATATCGATCACCTTGAGCGTAGGGTTGGTGGGGCTTTCCAGATAGAGCAGATTGCAGCCGCGCGACACCTCGCCCTCGATGACGGCATAATCCGTGGTGTCGCACAGAGCCACCTGGATCCCAAAGCGCGGGCAGAACTCCATGAAGAGCTTGCTCGTGCCGCCGTAAGCGTCCTTGACAGTCACCACACGGTCTCCTGGCGAGAGCAGGCCGAACACCGTGCCACTAATGGCTGCCATGCCAGTGGCGAAGCTGGTAGCCGCCTCTGCCCCTTCCAGCTCGCGAACTTTGTCTTCAAACACTCTGACCGTTGGGTTGGTATTGCGCCCATAGATGTGGCCCACGCGCCGTCCCAGCGCGACATCGAGCCACTCGTCCACATCCCGGTATCCGAACGCCACTCCATGCACCACGGGTACAGCCGTTGCAGCTCCGGCGCTGCGCTCCCTCTCGCCGCCCCAGACGCACACAGTGCCTGCGTTTCGTCCTGCCGCATCGTCTTTGGCCATCTGATCACCTCGTTGGTGTGGTGTTGTGCATGCCTCGCCAGGGCGCTCCGTGCGTGCCTGGGCATCGCTACTACCCAAGTACCACATATTCCTTTTCAGGTCAAGCGCACCCCGGCACGCAACAACCCCGCCGCAGGAACTACAAAACGGGGATGCGGGTGTAGCACCCCGAGTGTACGTCCTCTTGAAGGCAGAGTGCTATTGCCTTCGACTCTTGCTTGCCTGGTGTACCATCGGGCACTATAATGCGGCGCATGAACCTCAAAGCGCGGATGGTTGTCCTGTCTGTGGCGCTGGCCGTGGGCCTTGCTCTGGCCGTGTGTGCGGTGAGTTTCGCGCTCTGGACCCTTGCCTTCCGTTACGAGAAGGGCATATTCTCCACGTTGCCGTCCGTCCCCCAGCGCCCGGTGGCGCTCGTGTTCGGGGCTGGTTACTGGGCCGATGGCACTCCGAGCGACGTGATGAAGGACCGCGTTGCCGCCGCAGTGGAGTTGTGGAAGGCTGGCAAGGTCCAGAGACTGCTCTTCAGTGGCGACAACCGTTTCCTGGACTACAACGAGCCTGGCAAGATGCGGGAGTATGCGCTCAGCCTGGGCTGTCCGGCCGACGTCATCGTGCTCGACTTCGCGGGCCGTCGCACATACGACTCCTGCTACCGAGCTCAGGCCATCTTCGGGCAACAGCAGCTTATCCTAGTCACTCAGCGCTATCACCTACCGCGTGCTCTGTATGTGTGTGAAGGCCTTGGAATAGATGCGGTGGGCTACGTGGCAGACCGGCGCGAGTACGTTCACTTGCGCTCCTACTGGCTGCGCGAAGCCCCTGCCCTGTGGCTGGCGTGGTTGGATCGTTGGATCCGCCATCCCGTGCCCGTGCTGGGTCCACCGATCCCGATCGACTGATGACATCCATCGTCTTCGGACTTCGCCCTTGTAGGAAATCTTTGGCATTATGTCCACACAATCCAGAAGTGGCCTAATATCATGGGCATGAAGCCAGGTATTATGACTATCAAGGCAGTTGCCTGCTCTCGATCTCCCGTGCTATAATGCGGCCCGTGTCCATTGCTTCGCTTCTTCATCCCATCTTGGATCAGGAGACCCACATGCAGTACCGTTCGTTTGGCCAACTCGACTTCAAACCCTCCGCCCTGGGATTCGGCGCCATGCGCTTGCCCACCATCGGCGGCGATTCAGCCAGGGTCGATGAGCCCCAGGCCATACGCATGATCCGCCATGCCGTGGACCACGGCGTCAACTACATCGACAACGCCTACCTCTATCACCAGGGTGTCAGTGAATCCGTTGTCGGTCGCGCCTTGCTGGACGGTTACCGCCAGCGTGTCAAGTTGGCCACCAAGTTGCCTGTTTGGATCATCAAGAGCATTGACGACTGCGACCGCATCCTGGAAGAGCAATTGGCCCGCTTACAGACCCGTTACCTCGACTTTTACTTGTTCCACGGCTTGAACAAGGACCGCTGGCCGGTTGTGCGCGAGCTGAAGCTCCTGGACTGGGCCGAACGCGCCATGGCTCGGGGAAGCTTCCTGCACTTGGGCTTCTCTTTCCATGACCGCCTTGAGCTGTTCGAAGAGATCTTGGGCGGATACGACGGCTGGGCTTTCTGCCAGGTGCAGTACAACTATGTGGACCAGGAGTTCCAAGCCGGCACGCGTGGCGTGCGTCTGGCGGCGGACAGGGGTCTGGGCGTGGTGGTGATGGAGCCGGTACGTGGCGGCGCACTCGCCAAGCCGCCCCCTCAAATCCAGGCCCTCTGGGCCACATCCAAACGCCAACGCACGCCGGTCGATTGGGCACTGCAATGGGTGTGGAATCAGCCTGAGATCTCGCTGGCGCTGAGTGGCATGAGCGCTTTTGAGCAGGTAGTGCAGAATCTCGAAAGCGCCGGGCGTTCCGCGGTTGGCTCTCTCACCGCGGCCGATTTGGAGCTGGTGGCGCGCGTACGCGACGCCTACCGCAATCTGCGCCCCATCCCCTGCACGGAATGTCGCTACTGCCAGCCCTGCCCCAATGGCGTGGACATCCCACGCATTCTCCAGATGTACAACGATGGCATCATGCTGGATGCCCGCGAACGCGCGCGCTTTCTATACTCCCTCACCAGCGAATCCGACCGCGCACACAACTGCGCTGACTGTGGTGAGTGCGAGGAAAAGTGCCCGCAGCAGATCCCCATTCGTGACTGGCTCAAACAGGCCGACGCCTATCTCAAACCCTAGGAGGAGAACGTCTCATGCAATACCGCACCTTTGGCAAGCTCGATTGGAAACCATCGGCGCTCGGCTTCGGTGCCATGCGCCTGCCGCGGATTGACAACGATTCCGGCAAGATCGATGAGCCCGAAGCCATTGCCATGATCCGCTGGGCCATCGATCATGGGGTGAACTATGTCGACACCGCCTATCCCTACCACAAAGGCACCAGCGAGGGAGTGGTCGGCCGGGCTCTGCAGCAGGGCTACCGCCAGCGTGTCAAGCTCGCCACCAAGCTGCCCTGCTGGCTGGTCAAGACTGCCGATGATTTCGATCGCTACTTGGACGAGCAATTACGACGCCTCCAGACCGACTACATCGACTTCTACTTGCTACACTCTCTCGACGCCGAGTCCTGGCACAGCATGCGCGATCTGAAGGTGCTGGACTGGGCGGAGAAGGCACGCGCCAGCGGCCGCTTCCACTACCTCGGTTTCTCCTTCCACGATCGCTACGAGGCATTCCAGGAGATCGTGGACGCCTATGACGCCTGGACCTTCTGCCAAATCCAATACAACTACATGGACGAGGAGAACCAGGCCGGCACGAAGGGGCTGCAGTATGCAGCCAGCAAGGGCCTGGCGGTCGTGGTCATGGAACCCATTCGCGGCGGCGCCCTGGCCCGCCCACCCCAGCAGGTACAGGCGCTGTTCGACTCCGCCGAACACAAGCGCTCACCGTCCGAGTGGGCGTTGCAATGGGTCTGGAACCATGCCGAGGTCTCGCTGGCGCTCAGTGGCATGAGCGCCATGGCCCAAGTGCAGGAGAACGTCGCTGCCGCGGACCGCTCTGGCGTCGGCAAGCTGACTCCAGCCGAGCTGGCACTCATCGCCCGCGTACGCGACGCCTACCGTGCCCTGATGCCCATTCCGTGCACCGATTGCCAGTACTGCATGCCCTGCCCAAACAACGTGGACATCCCTCGCAACTTCCATTTGTACAATGAAAGCGTGATGTACGGCGACCCCCACGAGTTACATTGGCAATACGGCAATATCCCCGAGGCACAGCGCGCCAGCGCTTGCCAGGAATGCGGCGAGTGCGAGGAAAAGTGCCCGCAGCAAATCCCCATCCAGGAATGGCTCAAGAAGGTGCACCAGGCTGCGCAGCAAGACTGAAGGCAAGCAACTACATGCCGCCAGGGCCCATCGGTAGATGGGCCCTTTTTACTACTCTGAATAGTCCTGCAGACCCTCGTCGTCCTGACTCACGGGTTGTATGCTCCTACCAGAGTTCACTACTACTTGCAGCGAACTCGAATAACAAAGGGAGGAAGAGTCATGGTTACGGTCAATGTGCTGCTATCTGGAAAGCTCGGCCTGAATGGGTTTGGGAGCGGTACATCATCAACCAGACTTGCCTCAGGTTTGGCATTCCCTGGGTCTTCGGAGGGGCGGAGGAAAGCTACGGTATACGGCTGTCCAACCTGCGGCCACCGTTGAAGCTCAGAAAAGGCACAGCCTCGACGGCATCTCGCCGTTCTCCGCCTTTCCCACAGAACAGCCCCGGGGAAGAAGGTAGGGTGAGGTGATTACTCTCCCACGAACTTGCCCTTGCGCCGCTCCACAAACGACCTCAGCCCTTCGGCCGCGTCCTTGCTGTTCATCAGCGGCAGCAGGTCCGGCAGCAGGCTATGCAGCGCAGCCAGTTCCCCCTCGCGCAAAGCACGCCGGGCCGAAGCCAGGGTCGCCTGCACTCCCAGCGGCGCCTGTTCTGCCACGATGTGCGCCAATTCAACCGCGCGTTCCACGTGCTTGCCGCGCTCCGTGATCTCCTGAATGATGCCCATGCGCAACGCCTCGTCCGCCCGAAAGGAGTCGCCCGTCAGCAAATAGCGCATGGCGTTGCCCCAACCCGCCTCATGCACGAAGCGTATCGTGGCTCCGCCTACCGCGTAGATGCCACGCCCCACCTCGATCTGGGCGAAGCGTGTGTCCGGAGCCGCGACACGGATGTCACACGCCAGCGCCAGTTCGATGCCCAGGGTAAAGCACAGCCCATGCATCGCACACACCATGGGTTTGCTCAAGCGCTGGTCTCCCATGACTCCAGTGATGTCTATGCCGCCCTCTGGCAGAGGAATGCGCCCTTGGGCCATCACAGGAGCCACCTCCGCCAGGTCTAGGCCCAGCGTGAAGTGCTTGCCATGGGCGAACAGAACCCCGCAGCGCAGCTCCCTGTCGCGGTCCAACTCTCCGCAGGCCAGCGCGAGCTCCTGCAGCATCGCCAGATCAAATGCGTTGCCCCTATCAGGCCGGTTGATCCCGATCAACAGCACGTGTCCCTGCCGTTCCAAAGTGAAGCGACTTTCTGCCATTCTGCTCCTCTTGTTCACGAGATCTGTGCAGCTCCATTCTAGTCGCAGTCGAGGGTCCGCCAAAGCGCGCTTGAACCGCTCTCTCGTCCGGCGCGTAAGAGAATACGGGGGCAGCGCCCAGGCTGCGCTCCATCCAGAGCCGCACGTGCTCCATTCGCAGTTGCCAAGCGCCGTTCAGCCCGTTCTTGTTGCGCCCCGAGCCTGCGCGTTGTATACTGGGGTAAGTTGGGTGGCCAGAAACGGAGCGGCCCTCATCGTGGCAGCCGCCGCGCGCAGGGAAAGGAGCAGCCTGCCTCGAGCAGACACAGGAGGTTCTCATGTCATACACCGTCGAGATCAACCACATCGCCAAATCCTTCGGCAACACCCAGGCGGTTGCCGACGTATCCTTTGCTGTGGAGCCCGGTGAGATCTTTGGCCTGCTGGGCCCCAACGGCGCAGGCAAGACCACCTCCGTGCGTATCATGCTGGACATCTTCAAGCCTGACCACGGCCAGGTCTCAATCCTGGGCGGGGCGATGTCCGAGCAAAAGAAGGCGCAGATTGGCTACATGCCCGAAGAGCGGGGCCTGTACCAGGACATCGCCCTCGAGCGCTGCCTGATCTATCTGGCCACGCTCAAAGGCCTCCCAGAAGCAGACGCTCGCCAGCGCGTCAATGCTCGGCTGAAGCAGTTCGACCTGGCGCAGCACCGTACAAAGAAGGTCAAAGAGCTGTCCAAGGGCATGCAGCAGAAAGCACAGATCATCAGCACCGTGCTGCACGAGCCGGCGCTGATCATCATGGACGAGCCTTTTGCGGCCCTCGACCCAGTCAATGTGCAGTTGATCAAGGATTTGCTGCTGGACGTGCGTAGTCAAGGTGCCAGCATCATTCTCTCCACTCACCAACTGCACCACGCTGAAGAACTGTGCGATCGCCTCGTTCTGATCGACAAGGGCCGGGTCGTCCTGGAAGGCACTCTAGATGATGTACGCCGTCAGTACGCGGGTCATGCCGTGAACGTGCGCAGTTCGGAGCCACTGCCTGCCGTGCCTGGCGTGGTCGCCGTGAAACCACACAACCATGCCCAGCAGTGGACCTTGGCCCCGGGTACAACGCCGCAGGACGTCCTCAAGTCGCTGGTGGCCGCTGACGTGCCGTTGGAGCAGTTTGAGGTCGCCCTCCCGAGTCTGGAGGAGGTCTTTATCCGCGCGGTGGGAGGTACGGTATGACAAGTCGTCTTTGGCTCATCGCACGCCACGAGTACCGCCGCCACGTGCTGAGCAAGGGCTTCGTCCTGGTCATACTAAGCGTGCCATTGCTGATTGCGTTCTCGCTCGGCCTGGGCTTGCTGTCACAGAAGATGAGCTACGACGGGCGCCCCATTGGCTATGTCGACCATTCCGGGCTGCTCGTCGCGCCACCACCTGCCGCCCCGCGCAGCCGTTCGATTCTCGCTGGACTGTCAAGGCAGCCAGTGGCCATACTGAGCTACTCTTCGGAAGATTCAGCGCGCCAGGACCTGCAGGCAGGCACGATTCAGGCCTTCTATGTCTTCCCGGACGAGTACCCGCAGACGCGCGCCGTCAGGCTGGAGTGCCAGCGCTATCCCGGCGGCGAAGTAGTGCGCCAGTTCGAGAGCTTTGTTCGCACCAATCTCCTGTCTGCATACCCCTCCGAGGTGGCCAACCGCATTGTGCAAGGCGCATTCCTGACCGTGCGCACGCTGGATGGAACGCGCGAGTATAGCCAACGGGCCGAGATAGCCCAGGTCCTGCCTCTGTTCATCGCCTTGGCCTTCATGACGCTCTTCATGACCGCCTCGGGCACCCTAATGCAGGCCGTGGTGGAGGAAAAGGACAGTCGCACCTCCGAAATCATGTTCACTTCCGTCTCGACGCGTCAGTTCATGGGAGGGAAGGTGCTGGGCGTCGTCGGCATGGTAGCTACCGAAGTGCTTGCCTGGGCCGCGATCATAGGGCTTGTCATGCTCGTCGCTGCTCGCATGCCCGGACTGGAGTGGGTCAGGTACATGCGGATGCACCCGCGCACCGTCCTGACCATCGTGGCCCTGGCCGTGCCCGCCTTTGTCCTATACTGCGCCTTGACTGCGGCCCTGGGAGCTCTGGTGGCCGACGCGCAAGAGAGCCAGCAGGCAAGCGCTCTGTTCATCTTGCCATCGGCCGCTCCCTTCTATTTCGCCTTTTTCCTGATCGAGCGACCGGGCAGTCTGGCAGCGATCTTGTTGACGCTCTTCCCCTTGACCGCCTTGACCTCGCTGTGCCTCCGCGTTGCCTTCGCCACGGTGCCGCTCTGGCAGGTCGTGGCAAGCTGGGCGCTGCTGGCGCTATCGGCGCTTGGCGGCGTGGCACTCGCCGGGCGAGCGTTTCGGCTCGGGATGCTGCGCTACGGCCAGCGCGTGTCCTGGCGCGAGCTGTTCGGCCCGAGACGAGAAGCCGCATCGTCGTCCCGGCCACCAGCTGGCGGGAGGTGAGCATGAACAGGACCTGGCTCGTTCTGCGGCATGAGGTCAGCACCAACCTTTCGCGCCGCTCATGGCTTCTGGCCACCTTCGGCGTGCCGTTGGTCGCAGCGGCCCTCACCCTGGTCATGTCCGCGCCCAAGGGCAGCACGGCCCCATCAGCATCTCTCGCTCCAACCCCCGCCAGTACTGCCTCGATCGAAGGCTTTGTGGATCACAGCAGCCTGATCGCCACGATCCCCGAGGACGTGCAGGGCATCCTGAAGCCCTTCCCGAGCGAGGCAGAGGCACGCCGGGCCATGCAGGCCGGAGAGATCTCCGCCTACTACGTTGTGCCTTACGACTACCTAGAACGCGGTGACCTGCTGCGTATTGATCCCGGACACGGACTGCTCGACTCCGGGCAGCCCCAGCGCATGCAGTGGACATTGCTCGTCAACCTGCTGGGTGGTGACCAGAAGCAGGCGCGTTTGGTCTGGCAGCCTATGGACCTGAACGTGCAGGTGCTGGGCACCTCCGCGCAGCGCCAGGTCGGGATTGGCGCCAGCTACTGGATTCCGTACATCTGCGGGTTCCTGCTGTACGCCTCGGTTATCCTCAGCTCCAGCCTGTTGCGCAGCAGCCTGGGAAAGGAAAGGTCAAACCGCCTGCAGGAGGTGTTGCTGCTGTCCGTGTCCCCGCGCCAGCTCCTGGTGGGCAAGATCGTTGGCCTGGGATTGGTGGGGTTGTTGCAGACCGCGATATGGCTGGGCACGGGCTATGCCCTGTTGAGCCTGAGCGGTCAGGCGCTCATCCTGCGCATCCCGGCGTCGCTCATAGTCTGGGGCGTGCTGTACTTCTTGCTCGGTTACGCGCTCTACGCCAGCGCTTTGGCGGGCTTGGGCGCTTTGACCGGTCCCAACGCGGCCGGATCGTCCACCGCCGACTTTGTCATCGTCTGGCCGCTGGTCATTCCCATCACGCTCATCCCCGTCCTAATCCAGAAGCCCCAGGGAACGCTATCGGTCGTGTTGAGCCTTTTCCCACCCACTGCGCCGGTCAGCATGATGACCCGACTGTCGGTCGAGCCCGTTCCAGCCTGGCAACTGGGTCTGTCGGTAGGCCTGATGCTTCTGGCCGCTGTGTTGGTGTTGCGCGCGGTGGTGCGCGTGTTTCGCACCCAGACTCTGCTCTCGGGGGAGGCATTCACCACCCGGCGCTACTTTGGCGTGCTGCTCGGGAGGGAATAGACCGGCTTGACTCTAGTAGCCTCGCTGCTTATCCACCAAGTTGCGCAGCGGCCGGCCCACCACGTAACGCTCCAGGTTGTCCAGGAAGATGGCCAAGGCTCGCTCGTGATAGAGCGGCGAGTCGCCTGCGTAGTGCGCCGTGATCAGCACATTCGGCATGTCCCACAACGGCGAATCAGGCGGCAGCGGTTCGGTCTCGAACACGTCCAGGGCGGCCCCAGCGAGGCGTCCGTCCTGCAAGGCGTCGATCAAGGCTGCCTCATCCAGAACCGGCCCGCGTCCCACGTTGATCAGGTACGCCCCCGGCTTGATCCTGGCCAGCTCACGTCGGCCGACCAGTCCGCGCGTGCGAGTCGTCAGTGGGGCGGCCAGCACCAGCCAGTCAGCTTCGGCCAACGCGTCAAGCAGTCCGTCGGGTCCCCACATCCTCTCCACTCCGGGCACCGCTATGCCGGCACGGCTACGCACGCCAACGACCCGCATTCCCAGCGCGGCAACCACCTGAGCCAGGCGCTGCCCAATGGGCCCCATGCCCACGATGACGATGGTCTTGCCGTACAACTCGGACGTGCGGCCAAAGGGCACAGTATGCCAATCACGCTGGCCTTGTGCCCGCCAGGCCTCGTTCAAGCGACGCGACAGCGCCAGCATCAGAGCCAGAATGTGCTCCGTGAGCGGGATGGCGTGAATCCCGCTCGAGTTGGTCAACAAGAAGTCTCGCTGAGCCAGCACGGGATGGCTGAGCAGCCAGTCAACGCCTGCATCCCATTGTTGATACCAACGCAGGCGCGGCGCGCGTGCCAGCACGTCGGGCGGCGCACGACCTGCAATAATCTCAACCTCGTCCAGGACAGCGTCCATCTCGGCCGCCTCACTTGCCACGACCACGCCATACCCAGGCGCGGCGGCATGCACCTCGGCCAACTGCCGCGCTGTGATAGGATGGTGTCTCCAAACCATGAGGATGGTGCGCATCGTACAGGGCTCCCAGTGTCACTCGGATGCCGGTGCACCGAGTGAGTATAGACAAAAGCGCGCGCTCGGCAAAATGATAAGCCCTGCCAACCGTCGGGTTGATACATACTCCGTCAGCGGGAGGTCGATCCATGCCCAATCCAAGCCAGTCGTCGCGTTTGCAGCCGCTCGATGCGCTACGCGGCCTGCTCATGGCGCTCATGGCGCTCGATCACACCAGCCAGTTCGTTGCGCAGCGGCACTCCTCCGGCGAGATCTGGGGAGGAAGCTTCCCGGTGTATCGCGACCCGCTCGCCTTCGTGACCCGCCTCGTCACGCATCCCTGCGCCCCAGGTTTTGCGTTCCTCATGGGCGCCGGCATGCTGCTCTTCGCCCGCTCGCGTGAGACACAGGGCTGGACCCGCTTTGCCATTGTACGGCACTTTGCTCTACGCGGAGTGGTGTTGATCGCGCTCAAGTTCCTGGTGATCAACCGCGCCTGGGAGCTGTCGCCTGGCGGCTGGGGCTTCGACGTCTATGTAGGCGTCCTGTTTTCGCTGGGTGCAGGCATGATCCTCGGCAGCCTGCTACTGTGGCTCAAGTCCTGGCAGTGCATCGTTCTTTCCGCAGGGCTGACGGGCTTGGTTGAGTGGTTGACGCCCGATCCGAGCTCGTGGCTAAGACCTGTGGGGCTTGTGCCACGCCTGCTGTACCTGCCCGGCGGCGATTCACGTCTGTGGGTCAATTACCCCATCCTGCCATGGCTTGCGGTTATCGCTCTGGGCATGGCGTTCGGACAGTGGCTCCTGCCGGACCCTGCACGGGCCTTCCGGCGGTCTCTGTGGCTGGGGATGGCGCTATTGGTCGTCTTTGTGCCCCTGCGCTACCTCAACGGTTTCGGCAACATCCGCACGCGTCAGGGTAATGACCTGGTCTCATTCCTCAACGTGGTCAAGTATCCGCCCAGCGCAACCTTCCTCTTGCTGACCTTGGGGGTCAACCTATTGCTGCTTGCGATGCTGGCCTCTGTCAGCGCCAAGCACGCAGGCTGGCTGAGGCCCCTGCTCGTCTTCGGTCGCGTGCCGCTCTTTTTCTACGTCACGCACTTGTTCCTGTACGCGGCCATGGGTCGCCTGTTGACCCCGCAAGGCACCAGTGTCACCGGCATGTACCCCTACTGGCTGTTGGGGCTGCTCCTGCTCTACCCCCTCTGCCTAAGCTACGGGCATCTGAGGGAACGCCAGCCGGCAGCATCCTGGCTACGTCTATTCTGACTCTCCGCTATCAGGGTTAGCGTGTGTTTTGACTAGTCTGCCGCCAGTTCAAGTAGCTCCGACACCGTGACCACACGGTAGCCTCGCCGCTGCAACTCTGGCAGTATCATGGACAGTACGGCCGTCGTGCGACTGCCGCGGGCGCCGCGGTCGTGCAGCACGATGATTGCCCCGGGTCGCACATTGCTCAGGACGTAAGATGCCGCGAAAGAAGCAGAGCGAGTCTGGGGATCAAAGGGATAGAGAGAGCCGAGCACGCAGCGGTAACCGTGACGGGTGAGGGTGTCTAGCATGCGCCGGCTGTACCAGGCTGACCCAGGGCGAAACAGGCGTACCTTGGCAAACTGCGACAGCGTGGCGTGGGACGCCAGAAGTTGGCGCTCGAAATCCTCAGCATCGAGCAAGATGCTGGCCTTGTCAGTAGCGAGATGGTTGCCCAGCTCATGTTTGTCCTTCAGAGCGTCGTCAACAAGGTCTTCATTGCCCGCAACCCGGCTGGTGAAAAGAAAAAAGGTTGCGCGCGCCCCGTGACGCCTCAGCACATCCAGTATCTCAGGCGTGGTGGCCTCATCAGGTCCATCATCAACGCTCAGGGCTACCACTGGCTGGCTCGTTCGCACTTGGAAGACCACTTGAGGCGAGAGCCTCGCTGGCAGCGCCACCAGCCAGTGTGGCCGAAAGAGATACAGGCTGAGCACTATCACACCCAACACAATCACAGACGCTGCGATGATGCAACCCCTCCGCATAGGCGTTCTCAGTGCTGAAACATACTCACGGGTGTCATTCCTCCACCAACATGCGCCGCAGCACCTTGCCCACGAACGACTTCGGCAGCTCTTGCCGGAACTCGATGTCCCAGGGTACCGCATAGGGCGCCAGCCGACGACGGCACAGCTCGAGTAGCTCTTCCTTGGTCAACTCGCTGCCCGGCCTCGGAACCACAAAAGCCTTGACCCTTTGGCCGCTCTCCCCGCTCGGAACCCCCACCACAGCCACTTCCATGACTTTGCTGTTCTCGTAGAGCACCTCTTCCACGTCGCGTGGGTAGACGCTAAACTGTCCGGCCAGGATGGTGTCGCGCTTACGACTGATGATCTGGAAGTAGCCATCGCTGTCCATGACAGCCACGTCTCCGGTGTACAGCCATCCATCTCGCAACACCGATTCGGACTCTGAATCCTGCTCCCAGTAACCCTGCATGACCTGCGGCCCCTTCACCACCAGTTCGCCGATGTAGCCCGCAGGCACATCCTGGCCCGTAACCAGGTCCACGATCCTGGCATCCGTGTTGGGGATCGGTACCCCAATTGACCCTACCTTTCGGAGGCCATCCAGTGGATTGGCGTGTGTAACCGGCGACGCTTCTGTCAAGCCATAACCTTCCACGAGCCGGCCTCGAGTCAGTTTCTCGAATGCTTCCTGGACTTCCACGGGCAGCGGGGCGGCACCACTGATACACGCCTTGATCGACGAGAGGCCATAGTCGCGAGCATTAGGTGCTTGGTTGATTGCCGTGTAGACAGAAGGCACCCCAGGGAAGATGGTCGGCTTGTATTGTCGTATGTGCTGAAGAACCTGCTGCAGCTCGAATACTGGCAACAGCACGATGGTTGCGCCCAGTGCAATCGGCACGTTCATCGCGCTGGTCATCCCATAACTATGCGTGAGTGGGATAACCGACAGGAATACCTCGCGCCCGTACTGCAGCTCGGGGATCCAATGGCGCGTCTGAAGCGCGTTGGCAACGAGGTTAGCATGACTCAGGCGCACCCCCCTGGGTCTGTCCGTAGTTCCACTGGTGAACAAGATAGCTGCCAGATCCGTGCTTGACACCGCGATGGCCGGAGGCACGCGTGCCGCGTCCATCATCAGTTTTCTCATCAGATGCCCGCCATAGCTACGGTCCGCCTTGTCGCGTTCTCCGAGACCGGCAGCCTCCCACCGGGCAAGCAACTGCTTATGGACGGTGGCCGAGACAGCCTCCCGCAGATCTGCGAAGACGAGGCTCAGAGGTGCATGCTCCAAAACCGCACGCGCCAATCCAGCGAACTCGCGCAGCGTCACCAACACACGGGCATCAGTCTCTCGCGCTTGCTCGATAATGGCTGGCGCATCGGCATCAGGATTGGGCAGCACGACTACTCCACCCATCTTGAGCGTGGCATAGTAAGCCACGATCAACTGAGGCACATTGGGCAGCACGATCATGACGCGATCGCCTGGCCGCAACCCGAGGCCTAACAAAGCATGCGCAAACTGGTTGGCCTGCCACTCGAGTTGCTGATAAGATAGGTCTGAACCATAGAAGACGGTTGCCGTTCGCTTTGGCACGTTATCGGCAGCTGCTTCCAGAAAGCGGTACAGCGGTTGGCGCGGAATGGGCACGGTGTGCGGTGTGTTCTTCCCATAGCTACGTAACCAGGGCCGGCTCTGCGACAGGGCGCTGGCCAGACTGGACTCACGCCAGGACAGGCGCTTGCCTTGGGACTCCTCGCTGATGAATCGTTCGATGGCACGGTTGACCGCCTGGTAGCGTTCGAGCTGTACTTTGTGCTTAGACATCCCCACGTCCACTACTTCTGCCCCTGGCACCGACCTCGCCACATCGTCGAAAACGTGGCGCGGGAAATAACGATCGCGCTCAGCCGTGATAATGAGGGTGGGCGTGTGGATGTTGTGGAGCAGAGACCAGCCCTGCCACTTGCGCATGTTGTTCAGCAACATGCTCTTGAGCACGTGCGCCTCGGCGTTCCAACGCGGGCGATACTTCCAGAAAGGACGTATCACGGCCGTTGGAACGCGCGCCAACAGATTCGCCGATCGAGGGAGTGGATACTCGCCAGCCGTGGAGATCAGAACCAGCTTCTCCAGACGCTCCGCGTGGGCATTGGCGTACTCGGTGCAGATCGCCCCACCAAAGGAGTGCCCCACTAGAATGAACCTCTCAGGCAGCCTGAGCATTTCCGCGACGTTGTCGAGATCATCCACGAGCTCGACCATGGTGTACTGCGTAAAAGGCGCGTCGCTCTGTCCATGACCGCGTAGATCGGGTGCCACTACACGATAGGCGCGCGCAAAGTAGTTTATCTGGTACTCCCACGTTTCGGCGCAGCCTGCGTAGCCATGCACGAACAAGATGACTTTCTGCGCACCCTCGGGCCAAATGTCTACTACACTGAGCCACATATCATGCAGGCCACGCACAGGCACTTTGACCCGGTACAGGCTAAAGTCGAGCTGCATGTCGCGCTGCTTCAGTCCCCGCAGTTCCCTTTTCATAGGGCCCCCTCCAGCTCTCACTGGCTGTACTTGCCACTCGCCTTTGCCGAACAACCTGGCCTCTGCGGCACATGCTGACACCACGGCCGCTTCGCATGTAGCCGGGGTAAGCTCCCTCCAATTCTACAGCATGCTGCCTCTGGTCTCCAAGGCCACAGAGTTGCACGCCGCATGGCACTGGCCAAGAAGTCGTGACCCAGCCCTAAAGGCACTACCCCTCACGCCCACAATTGATGTATCATGCGCGGGAGCGTCCGGACCAGCCGCACCATCCGGCCCTGTCCGCAGGGCAAAGGCCACTCCATCCTTGATGAGGTCTCAAAATGCCGCAATGCGTTGAGCAGCAAGTCGTCCAAACCTACAACGAGTGGGACCCGCTCGAGGAGATCATCGTTGGCATCGTGGATGGAGCGATAATCCCGCCATGGGACATCGAGATGGAGGCCACCCTACACCGCAAGGACCTGTGGGATTTCTATCGCCAGAACGGGGGCAAGCCCTGGCCTCCCGAGATGCTGCAGGCTGCCAAGAAGGATCTGGACGAGTTGGTGCACATCCTGGAAGCCGAAGGTGTGTGCGTGCGCCGTCCCACGCCCTATGACTTCTCCAAGCCGTTCTGCACGCCCGATTTCTCCATTGCCAGTTCCTGCTATGCCCTCATGCCACGCGACGTGCTGCTGGTCGTCGGCGACATGATCATCGAAGCGCCCATGGGCTGGCGCTCGCGCTACCATGAGACCCATGCGTACAAGGACTTGTGCAAGGAGTACTTCAGGCGCGGCGCGCGCTGGATCTCTGGTCCACGCCCACAACTGAGTGACAAGAGCTACCAGCCCAACTACATCGCGCCTCAAGAGGGCGAGCCCATGCGCACCGTGTTGACCGAATGGGAACCCCTTTTTGATGCCGCCGACGTTATCAAGTGCGGACGTGACCTGTTTGTGGCCCAAAGCAGCTGCTGCAACCGCTTCGGCATTGACTGGCTGGAGCGTCACCTGGCACCGGAATTCCGTGTGCACGAGGTTGAGGTGTATGACACGCACCCCATGCACATCGATGCCACCTTCTACCCTCTGGCCCCGGGCAAGCTGCTCGTCAACCCCGAGAGGGTGCACAGGGTGCCGCCTATGTTCGAGCGCGCCGGCTGGGACGTGCTGGTCTGTCCTGAGCCGCAGATGCCCCTCTCGCACCCACTCTACAACTGTAGCCGTTGGATCATGATGAACGTGCTCATGCTGGATGAGCAGCGCGTGATCGTCTCCCAGGGCGAAGAGCGCTTCATTCGCACTCTGAAGGACTGGGGCTTCAGACCCATCCCGTGCCCGTTCTGGGACATGACCACCATTTCGGGCGGCATACACTGCGCAACCGTCGACATCCGCCGTCGTGGCGCTCTGCGCTCCTACTTCGATTGACGTCCGCTGCCAAGGCTACCGAGCCTGTGTGTTTTCCCTCTGGCTCACCGAGCCAGATCGCAGGGCGGCACTCAGCCGCTGCTTGTCGGCGTCGGTGATGCCACCGGGGTCGACGTGCGGGTACGACTGGCTGTCCGTGTGGCACTGGGCACAGCAGTGCGAGTCCGAGTTGCAGTCGCGCCTAGCGTGGCGGTGACGGAAGGCGTGAAAGTAGGCGCGGACGTGGGCGAGGGGGGCGGGCGACGCGTGAAGGTGGCCGTAGGGGTGAACGTGCTCGTGTGTGTCGGAGTGAAGCTGGGCATTTGCGCAGCAAAGGGAAGAAAGGCATGGTGAGACTCCACAACCGCCAGCAGTGCAATCGGAATCCCAAGAAAGACAAGCGCCATGGTCACGGCTCTGGCTATCCTCATGGCCAACTCCTTCGTACTGAACCTACCGGAAAGCGCCCACGGCTGTACTCCACGCCGCAATTGTACCACGCGTTTGACAAATCGGCGCTTTTCGCTATAATGGCGCACGTTGCCTCATGATAGAGGCGATGCGCCAATTCCCAAGGGGGAGGTGAGCAAACACAACTATGAAACTTCAACTTACTGCCCTACAGCACACTCCTGCTCGCCGCTCCCTGGGAATGCCCGGCGCCTGAGTCACGTGCCGCACCGCAATTGCATAGCATCCCTCGCGGGCCACGAGCTGGAGTCTGCATACCGGCTCATGGCCTTTCTTATGTCTCGACCGCGATAAGTTGAGTCCGAGCGCATGTATCGCCATGTTCTGGGCGGCGACATTCGGCCATGGGCTGGTCCCATGGCCGCTTTTTGTTCGCTCGGGCAGGCCACGTCGCATCTGGGCCTGCCACCTTAACGTGAGAGATGGAGGATTCGACTTTGCCAAGCCGTGAGACGCGCCGCTGGAAACACTGGGCGGAGAGGCAGCAGGAGCGAGTGCTGCGCCAAGGGCTCAAGCCCAAGCGCAAGCCCAGCCGCGTGCGCAAGAAGGGTTGGCTGTCCGAGCAGCCTGCCGATTCCGAGGACTCGGAGTTTGACAACACCATACAGCAGTGCGGATTCGCTTCTTCCGAGCGCGTGATGCCCGTCGGTGAACACGAGCGCCGAGAAGCGAACCTGGCCAGAGCTTCTGCCTTGTTCAGTGAGGAGACCTCGATGCCGCAAGACAAGAGGCCCCTTCTCGCCACGGGAACCAGTGGAGTGGTCCTGGAGGTTAGCACCAGTCTGTGTCGCGTAGACGTGGACGGACGTGAGCTGTTGTGCAACATGCGTGGCTCACTCACTGCCGCGGAAACGGGCTTCACCAACGTAGTAGCAGTGGGAGATCGGGTCCAGGTCGAAGAGACCAGCGACGCCCAAGGCATTGTGACGGCGGTACAGCCCCGTCGCAGTGCGCTTGCGCGCCCTGACGTGTTCCGCTCTCACCTTCAGCAGGTCATCGTGGCCAACGCCGACCAGCTGCTGATCGTTGCCGCCTGGCGCGAGCCAGCCATCTGGCTGGAGCTGATCGATCGCTACCTGATTGCCGCCGAACGCAGCGCTCTCGCGCCCACGATCTGCATTAACAAGGTGGACCTGGCAAGCAGTCTGGAGGATTGCCGGGAAGCAGCCGCGCCTTACCTGCAGCTGGGCTATCGTGTGCTCTTCACGAGCGCCACGCGCGGAGATGCCATCGATGAACTGCGCCAATGCCTGCTGGGCAAAACGACTGTCCTCGCCGGGCTGTCAGGTGTGGGCAAATCGTCTCTCTTGCAGGCTGTACAACCTGGTCTCCAATTGCGCATCTCCCATATCAGCGAGCGCCATCACGCCGGTCGCCACACTACCAGCCAGGTAAACATGCTGAGACTGCAGGGCGGAGGGTTTGTGGTGGACACACCAGGCATCCGCGAGTTTGGCCTAGCGGGCCTGCACCGACGCGATCTCGTTCAGTACTACCCGGAGATCGCTGCTCTGGCGGTCGATTGCCGTTTCACTGATTGCGAGCACATCGACGAACCTGACTGCGCCGTGCGCGCGGGTATCAGCCAGAACTTGGTCGCCGGGGCCCGCTATCACAGCTACCGCAAGATCCTCAGCGAACTACCTGGGTGACATCGCGCAGCATCGACGCACTCTGACCACATCCTGAAGGCTTCCGGATAGGATCTTCACAAGTTTGGGCTAGAATATGCCCGGATAGTGAGATAGGTCGCGTCAGGCGGACCAGGTTTCCCTGGTCCGCCTGGCGAGTTCAGGCTAGACGCAGGGAGCGTCAGGCAGGCGATAGTGGTTAGCTGCGCACTCCTCATCGTAAGCATGGTAGGGGACGGGCTCCATATTCGACGATGGTCTCCCTATCCGGTCTGGCCCAAGTGGAGAGGCAAATGCACAACGTGATTGAACTGCAAGACGTATCCAAGGTCTACAGAACCGGCGAAGTCGAGGTGCGCGCCCTTTCTGGCATCTCGCTTACGGTCCCCGAAGGGCGGATGATCGCGGTCGTGGGTGCGTCCGGGTCCGGCAAATCGACTCTCATGCACATCATCGGTTGTCTGGACTCGGTCACCTCCGGGTCATACCGTCTGCTGGACCAGGATGTCAGCCGCATGGACGATGACGAGTTGGCTCGAGTCCGCAACAAACGCATCGGCTTTGTCTTCCAAACCTTCAATCTGCTCCCTCGCACGGCGGCGGTAGACAGCGTCGAGTTGCCGCTGATCTACGGGCATGCCAAAGACCGCAAAAAGATGGCTCTTGCCGCTCTGGAAAGCGTGGGCCTTGCGCAGCGAGCCTTCCACCGCCCGAACCAGCTTTCAGGCGGCGAGCAACAACGCGTAGCGATTGCCCGCGCGCTGGTCAACGAACCTTCTATCTTGCTGGCAGATGAACCCACCGGAAACCTCGACACCAAATCCGGGCAGGAAGTAATGTCCATCTTCCATCGCTTGCACAAGGAGCGGGGCATCACCCTCGTGCTCGTCACGCACGAGCCTAGCCTGGCCGCGCAAAGTGAGCGCATCGTACGCTTGCGCGACGGCAGCATTATCAGCGATGAGATCGTGACTGCAGAACGTCGCGCCCAAGCTGCTGAGGAGTTCAACCATCGTTCAAGCCATGCGGGCACGATCTGAATTCGGGTGCACCTGGGAGATCTGAGGCACCGCCGGCGCTGCGGAGGACTCTCGGACCAGATAGATTGAACGCTCGTACTCCACCCCCGTCTGTGGTGGAGAACGTCGCAAGGAGAAACAGAAATGGAACAGAACAGCCGAAACAACAACACAAAGTGGATTGTGCTGGTGGTGCTGGCCATCCTGCTTAGCGCTTGCCTTGGCGCTCTTGCTGGTGGTGCCGCCGGTTTCTGGGCCGGTCGCAAGACAGCCGGTCGTGCGCAACAGGATTGGACCCTACCCTTCCTGGAGGCAACGCCCGCACCGACCAGGCAACCGAGATGGCGCATGGCAACACCCGAGGCCCCGGAACTGCAACTGCCGATCATCTACGGCGCCCTGGTTACCGACGTGGTTGAGGACAGCCCGGCCGATGCAGCCGGAATCGAAGTGGACGACATCATCATCGCCATCGGTGGCGAGACGATCACGGCAGACAGTACGCCTTCAACGCTGATCGGCAAGCACCGCCCCGGCGACAGCGTGCAGATCACGGTACGGCGTGGGGATCAGGAGCGCACACTCCAGGCAAGGCTGGGATCAAACCCCAGCAACTCAAGTGCCGCCTATCTGGGAATCTACTACCGACTGGAGCCCAGGCTCGACAGTCCATCGATGCACTAGCCTCGGAAGGCCGCACGCGGCCTGATTCAGACCCGCGCATAAGGAGTTATGATATGCAAAAGGCCCCCCACAAAGGTAGGCAAGGCCATGGCTAGCGCCACAGTGTTGGTGGTCGATGATGACAAGAAGCTGGTCGAACTGGTCAGACTCTACTTGGAGAAGGACGGCTACCGAGTCCTGATCGCGTCTGACGGCCAGCAAGCGCTGATCCTGGCTCGGGCACATGCGCCGGACCTGATCGTATTGGACTTGATGCTGCCCGGAATGAGTGGGCTGGAGGTCTGTCGTACGCTAAGGACCAGTTCCAAGGTGCCCATCATCATGCTGACCGCCATGGCCAGTGAGGAAGACAAGCTGATTGGCCTGGACTTGGGCGCTGATGATTATGTCACTAAGCCTTTTAGCCCACGCGAACTGCTCGCGCGCATCCGTGCAGTGCTGAGACGTGTCAGCGACGAAGAGGAAGGTCCATCCAGGGCGCAGATAGGCAGCCTGATTGTGGATCTACGCCGGCACGAGGTGAGTGTGCGCGGCGCAAGCGTGTACCTCACGCCAACCGAGTTCAAACTGTTGGAGACGCTCATCCGCGAGCCTGGGCGTGTGTTCAGTCGCCTACAGTTGGTGGATCGCGTCTTTGGGCCGAGCTACGAAGGCCTGGAGCGCAGCATCGACGAGCACATCATGAACCTGCGCCGAAAGATCGAAGCAGAGCCGAGCCACCCTCGTTTCGTGCTGACTGCCTACGGGGTAGGCTACAAAATGAGTGAGCAAGCAGATGCGTAGCCTGCGCGTTCGTTTGTTGCTGGCCCAGCTTCTTGTGATCGTCGTGGCGCTTGGCACCATTGTGATGCTGGCTAGCAAGGCCACGGAACGGGAATTCCAGCAGTACCTCCAACGTGGTAGCATGCAGCGCAGGACTCGCATTGACGCCACTTTTGGCGACTACTACGCCGATGTCGAGAGCTGGGAAGGCGTTCAGCCTTTCGTGGAGAGGCTCGCCCAGGTATTTGGTGAGCGGCTGGTACTGGTCGATCCTGCTGGTAAGGTTGTGGCAGACTCGGGAGGAGAGCTGGTGGGAAGCGGCTTGGGATCAAGGAGCCCAAGCGTCGTGGCCGCCATCACCTTCCGCGGCGCCCCGGTAGGTACTCTGCGCTCCATGCCTCCGCCCGAACCTCCAGCTCCCAGCTTCGAGGCCTTCTTTCTCACCGCTGTCAACCGTTGGCTTCTCGCCGGCGTAGCGGTAGCATGCGTGGCCGGAGTGGCGTTGAGCTTGGCGATCTCGCGCCAGGTAGTCAAGCCCATCGCGGCCTTGACGGCGGCTGCGCAGGAGATGGAAAAGGGCGACCTGACCCAACGCGTGCAGCATGTCTCAAATGATGAGGTCGGCGAGCTAGGGCACGCCTTCAACGCCATGGCCGACGCCTTGCAGCGTGGCGAGACCCTGCGCCGTAACCTGGTGAATGACGTAGCACACGAACTGCGCACCCCGCTCAGCAACATCCGCGGCTACCTGGAGGCTGTGCGCGATGGTGTCATCGAGCCAAATGCCAGGGTGATTGCCTCGCTGCACGACGAGGCACTGATGCTCAGCCGGCTGGTCGACGACCTGCAGGAACTCAGTTTGGCTGAGGCTGGCCAGCTCAAGCTACACCATGAGCCGGTCGATGTGCGCAGCGTGATCCACCAGGCAGTGAGTGTGATGCAGCCTGTGGCGAGAGAGAAGCAGCTGAAGTTGTCCGCCGATGTCCCCGACGATTTGCCGCCAGCGGAGGGAGACAGCGAGCGCATTGGCCAGGTGCTGCGTAACCTGATGGCCAACGCGCTTGCTTACACACCCGAGGGCGGATCGATCGCAGTCTCAGCACGCCTGGTCGCTCGCGAACTGAACATATGCGTGAAGGATACGGGCACCGGCATCAGCGCCGAGGATTTGCCTCATGTATTCGAACGCTTCTATCGCGCTGACAAATCGCGCGCCCGCAGCACGGGTGGCTCCGGTCTGGGCCTGGCCATCGTCAAGCAACTGGTAGAGGCCCACGGCGGCTGCGTTTGGGCCGAAAGCATTCCTGGCGCTGGTTCCAGCTTCCACTTCACCCTGCCTGTGGCTGGGACCGATTCGACTATGCCCTCGTCAGCGCTTCAACAAAGCGCTTGACCTCAGCCCCGTGCTCACCCTTGTCAATCTGGGCCGAGGTCAGGGTCAGCGTAGCCTGCGCCTGCTTGCCTGCGCTGGCGGCCATCTGAGCCAGGGCCTTTTCTTGCACCGCATCGCCGCTCGTCAGGAAGAAGGCAACCCTGGGCAAACGCGCTGCGTTTTCTGTCAAGTAGGTCCGGATGGGCGCAGAGACTGTGCCAGCCCACACCGGCGAACCTACTGCTACCAGGTCATAATCGGCCGGGTTCTTCTGCAGCGGTTTCAGTCTCGTCAGCCGCCCCATGGTGGCATCAAAGCCCGCCAATAGGAACCCGAACAGGCCCCTGCGGTTCCTCAGGTCCTCGATGGCTTCGATCTCACAACCCAGGCCTTCCGCAATCGCCTCCGCCAGCCTGCGGGTGGTCCCACTCCGCGAGTAGTACGTCACCAGAACCTTCATCTTTCACCTCGTCTGTAGCGAATTCTGCATGCATCCTATTCGATCCTGTCGCGTCACACCCGGACCGGATAGCTCCCGTGCTCCTCGTTAAATCGTACCAGCCACTGCACACGTGCCAGCAACGCCTCCGGGGGCAGGTTGTCGCCAAAGCCCAGTATGAAGCGCTCGCCGGGAGCCATGACACGATACAGGTCTTCTACGTACGCTCTAAACTGCTCCTCGCTGTACACCGGGGTGAAGATAATGAACGGCACGAGCCCCCACATGCACACGCTATCGCGCCACAATGCACGCATCTCGGCCACCCTCATGGGCGTACTGGGCCATGGCGTCAACGCCTCCGCCACCTGGATGCCTGCATCGCGGATACGGCTCAGCAGCCCCACCATCTTGCCATCCCCATGAATCACCAGCAGCTTGCCGCTGGGTCTGAGAGCCTCCACTACCTCGCGGTAGAACGGCGCCACGTAGGCGTCCCAGAACTTGGGCGGGGTGATGGAATCGTCATAGTTGCCGCCAACTTGGATGGCCTGGGCGGGGCAGTGTGCTGCCAGGCGCACGATCTTCAGGTGCAGCTCCCGGAACGATTGGTGCAGACGCTCCACCTTGGCCGGGCGATCGCACAGCTCGTAGTAGAAGCGCTCCACACCCATGTACTTCCACATCAACTCATGCATAGGCGCCCAGCCAGTGTATGGCAAGGCCACGCCGTCCTCGCCGATCTCGTCCACATACCTGGCATACGAGTCGTAGGTCTCCTCAACTCCGGTGTGCTCGACCAGGTATTGTAGTGCATCATAGTCGCGCTGGTCCTTGAACAGCACTTCCACATCACGGCCCGCGTCCACGGTTCCACGCAGCACATCGCTCACAGCCGTGCGCTGGCGCAGGGTGCCGTAAGGAGTGGTGTATTCCAGCACATCATCGCCATCATGCGCATAGCGGCTCACCTCCAACCCGCGATATGTCTTTCTGAAGAAGGTCTGGGTCCACACGCCAAAACCCAGAATCCCGATGCCCAGATCGCGCACCACGTCAAAGTAGCTCAGGCCGGCGTAGCGCTCAGGTAGAGTTCCGCGCGCACTGTGGTAGTTGTACCAGAGGTTCATGCGTCCGATGAAGGGAACCCTCTGTGGCCTCTCCCCGCGCATCGCGGCCAGTGCGTCACTGCGGTGTGACATCTCGAGACCTCCTTCACAAGCCATCGCTGTTCCACGCTGCTATGGGCCAAGATTCTAGCACAGAGAATGCGCGGCCCCAAAGAGTGCAAGAGCCCTGGAAACCTGCAGTAAGCCCGCGACGCGAACTTGACCATCGCGACAATCGGCCTATACTCACCCATTTGGCCCGCGCTACGGCACGGCCATATTCCATCCCTGGCAAAGCCAGCGCTAGGAGGCACTGAGCAGCATGCAGATTGGCATCATTGGGCTTCCCAATAGCTCCAAGACAACCATTTTCGATGCGCTCACGCGGGAGCAAGTGCAGACTGAGCCGTTCTCGTCCGGAAAGTTCGAGATCCACTCGGCCGTGGTCGAGGTGCCGGACCCGCGCGTGGACCACCTCATCCAGATGTACGCCCCTCGCAAGACCACGCGCGCGCAGGTGCAGTACAACGACATCGCCGGACTCGACCCCGCATCCAACCGCTGCGGAAGCATCAGCGGTGCCTTGCTCAACGCCATCGCCACCAACGACGCCTTGCTGCACGTCGTACGCGCCTTTGCCGACGAGCGTGTGCCGCACCTGCGCGGCAGCGTTGACCCCGCGCGCGACGTGCGCGACCTGGACGCCGAGCTCATCCTCTCAGACCTGGCCATCGTCGAAGGCAGAATGGCCCGCATGCAGAAGGACCTGCGTCGTCCTGGCCCGGCCGATGGCGAAGCCAAGTTCGAGTACGATCTGCTGCAACGCCTGAAGACCGCCCTGGAAAACGAGACGCCCTTGCGTGATCTGAACCTCACACCAATGGAAGAGCAGTGCGTGCGTAGCTTTGCACTGCTCACGCTCAAGCCCGTATTGGTGGTCCTGAACGTCGGTGACGAGGGTCCCGGGGAGGTCGCCTCGCTTCTGACCTATACGCATCGCCGCTCTGCAGTCATCGCCCTGCGCGGTGGTCTGGAGCGCGAACTAGCGCAGATGGACGAGCAGTCGGCGGACCTATTCCTCAGCGAGTATGGCATCGGCGAGCCCAGCCTGCGGCGCATGATTCGTCTCTCCTACGAGCTGCTGGGTCTGCAATCTTTCTTCACCGTGGGTCAGGACGAGGTACGCGCCTGGACCATGCGCCGTGGAGACACGGCCGTGGATGCGGCCGGCATCATCCACTCCGATCTGGCGCGCGGCTTCATCCGTGCCGAAGTCATACACTATGAGGACTTGGTCAGCGCTGGTTCAGAGGAGCAAGCTCAAGCCCGCGGCCTCCTGCATCTGCAAGGCCGCGACTATGTCGTCCAGGACGGCGACATCCTCAACATCCGCTTCAACGTCTGATCTCCGCCCTCTCCTCCGAACGGACGGGGAAAGGGTTGAGGTGAGAGCTGGCCCTGAAAACCCAACAGCAACCCTGGCCCTATCTCTACGTATTGTATGTGGAACAAGCACATCCATTCCGGCGATCGTACTGAAGGAGGTCAGGTTATGTCCACTAATCGCGGGTTCGCCGTGGCTTTCGTGTGCCTGATCGTTATGGCGCTGGTGCTGGCTGCTCCCGTGGCCGCGTTTGACAGTCGTTCGTACGACAGCATCATCATTGGGGCAGGCGAGGTCATCAACGACGACCTGATCCTGTTCGGAAATGATGTTGTGGTTAACGGCACTGTCAACGGCGATCTGCTGGTCTTCGCCAACAACGTCACTGTCAATGGCCCAGTCAACGGCAGCGTGCTCCTTGTCGCCCGCTTTGCCACACTCAACTCAGCGCTGAGCGGTTCGCTCTACGGTGGAGCGGCCGCGCTCACGCTCGGCTCCAAGGCAGCAATCGGCCGCAACGTGTACTACGGAGCCTATACCATCGAGAGCGCCGCAGGCAGCCGCGTGAAGCGCGACCTGGTCTTGGGCGCTTATCAGGTTGTCCTGAACGGCGAGCTGGGGGGCAATGCGAACGTGGCCTCGGCCGCGCTGGAACTGAACGGCGCCGTCGCCGGCGACCTCAATGCCGCGGTAGGCGATCCCAGCAGCCAGGGCATGCGCTACTGGTCGCCATCTCAGTACATGCAAGACCTGCCCTCTCCGCTGCAGCCTGGTCTGCGCGTGAGTTCGAACGCCCACGTGGGGGGCAAGCTCACCTACACAAGCCGCGCAGAGCAGGCGGCCGGCATCGCCATCCGGCCAGAAGGCGGCGTGGTGTTTCATCTGGAGCAGCCCGCACAGCAACCTCAGCCGCAAGTCGACGTACGCGTGGATTTCGGAAGGTGGCTATGGAACCAGTTCGTGGGCCGCGTGCGCGAGTTGTTGACACTGGTCATCCTGGGCGCGCTGGCGCTGTGGAAGCTGCCAGGTACGCTCAAGGCCGTGGCCAAGAGCGTGCGTGCCAGGCCATTGCCGGCACTTGGCTGGGGCCTTGTTGTGATCTTGGTCGCCAGTGTGGGCGCGATCGTGGTCGGGTTGGCCATCCTGGCTCTGGCCTTGCTGTTAGCTCTGCTAACCCTGGGGGGGCTGGCCGGACCGGTGCTCGGCATCGGCATGTCGGCGCTGGGCCTAGGCTTCAGCCTGTGCTCGCTGCTCGTTACGTATGGCAGCAAGCTGGCGGTGGCCTACTGCATCGGCATGCTTCTGGTAAGGCAACTCCTGCCCGCGAATGCCGATGACAAGCGTCTGATACTGGTGCTGGGCTTGCTGATCTACCTGCTCATCCGCGCCGTACCCGTCGTGGGTGGGCTGTTCGGGGCAATAGTCACGCTGATCGGCGTGGGCGCCATGTGGCTGGCCTATCAGCAACAACGCCAAGTTGCCTAGGCGCCAGCACTGACAACACTCGACCTGGCAAGTTGCCTTTGACGGTTCTGACAAGCATCGCTGCGTCGCGACCTTGAGCCGACCCGAAGAGCGGCTCAGTCACAGACCACAGGATCGTGGAGCTTCACAATGTGCTGTCGTCGGACTTGACAAGGTTCGTCTTGCGCTGTAGGCTCTCGCGCTGTGGAGCTTGCTCCATGCACTATATACGATGGGCATAGCGCTCAAGCATAATTGGGTCAGGCAACTCGCTGGCTCAGGGAAGCGGTGGTCCCTGAGCGGCTGAGACCGGGCCGAAGGAAGGGGAACAAGTGACATCCTGGAATAGAGTACTGTTGTGCATCGCGGTGTTCCTCACGCTGGCTGTGGTGGGCTGTGCGAGTGGGCGCGGACCGAGTGTCACGCCGGCGCCTTCGACCTATACTGACCCGTTTGCCTATTGCGCTGCCGTAGGGAACATCGACGCGCCAGATGCACGCTGGGCAGGTCCCGCAGTCCCCGAGAGCATCGCCAAAGGCTTGCAGACGGCACTTGACGCCCCAGACACCCCGATCGACATACTCACCAGAGGCTCCTGCTGGCGCTGTATGAACGGCAAGGTGTATGGATGTTTTGTCGGCGCGAATCTGCCATGTACAGCCAAGGCCAACACGGCCCGCACGCCAACGCAGGAGGAGAAAGACTTCTGTGCGCAGAATCCGAATGCCGATGTGATTCCTATGGTCGTCACCGGGCGTGAGACCGTCTACGAATGGCGTTGCAGCAATGGCGTACCAGAGATCACGCGCCAGCTGGACCAGCCGGACGCGCGTGGCTTTCTTTCCAGTATCTGGCACGAGATCAGTGAGGAGTGAGGGACCTTCACGAAGGGATGAGGGTCTAGCGTTCAGGTGTCTTACTGAGAGCAGGCGATACTGGAGTCGCGGCCACCGTCGAACTTGAGCATTGGCTGCAAGCTGCTAGGCGTCAGGCGCAGCTGCCCCGCACGTAAGAGGGGGTGGCTTCCAGGTGTGAAGCTGGCCACGCACGTACACTCCCTCGCGCCCGATCCAGGCATCCCCTCCATAGCGTAGAACGTGGGGACACTTCAGTCTCGGCGCGGCAAGAGCCACCAAGACGAGAAAGAACCCGATGAAAGCCAGCGCGTAAGCGCCGTCCATCATCCGCATGCCTGTCAAGCCGGGCAACGCCATCAGCAATGCGCCCAGCAAGGCAACGCCGATGCCCGTCCACACCCCGCCCCTCTCAGGGTTGGGCGGGCTGCCCGTCATCGCACCGCAGCGCCCAAGACGCTCTCCAGCAGCTGCCTGGTCTCCTCGCGACCCCCAGCCTTCAATTCAAACTGGTACTTGCCTGGCAGGGCCTCGATGATGAGGTGGTTGCTGCTCACGTGCGTCTTGGAATCTCTGCGATGCTCAATCTTCACAGTTCGGATCTGGTCGTTGCGCAGGAAAAAGTTCTCAGAGTGCTCGGCCAGAGCCTGCTCCACCGGCATGGCTGCGTAGCGCTGCACAATGATATCCAGCCAACCCATCTGCGCCGCCACGCGCGCCAGGAAGCCCTTGCCCTCGCGCTTGGCCTGCTCCTGCGTCTGCCGCACCGCATCGTTCATCATTTCTTGAGGCATCAGCGCGAAGGCCAGACGCGCAGGTGTCACAATCAAATTGAATGTCTGGTATCCGAACAAGCCTTTGCGCCGCTGAATGCATGCGATCACACCGACCACGCGCTCCTGATTGCCGAGCCCCTCGGGTGCCGCTGCAGCGCCAGGAACTTCTTGGGCCTGGACTGCGGCCGTTGGTATTGCGGGCTGTACCGGGGACGCTGGCGGTGTGCTCTGCACCGGTGGTTGCTGAACGATCTGGCCGCACTGCCCGCAGAATCGTGCACCCGGGTTCAGCGCCGCACCACACCGTTCACAGTAGCGAGATGTTTCAGCCATGGTGGTCCTCCTTCAGTCACCCGTCGTTGGCCTTGTACTGTAGTCTGCTGCCAAATCATAGCCCGGCGCCCGCTTTTCTCCAAGAGCACCAACTGGTATTCGTTTGCCGCCACGCCGCCAGTCAGTCCAGCCTCCGCTCGGGGAGGATGCGCTAGCCTGCGCGATCCCTCGCAGCCTGGGCGGCGCACTGCGTTCGCACGCGCGACAATTGTCACTTACAGGCAGGCCTGACTGTGCTATAATGCATTGCCAGAACTGGAGGAGGACTTGAGTCATGCCCAAACGTCAGATCGTGCATATCGACCAAGAGCTGTGCAACGGCTGCGGCGCCTGCGTAACGCCGTGCGCTGAGGGTGCCATCGTGCTCGGACCGGACGGCAAAGCCCACGTGATCGACGACACACTGTGCGACGGCGCTGGTTTCTGCCTGCGTGTCTGTCCGACCGGCGCCCTGTCTATTGAGACGCGCGAGGCGCCAGCTTTCGACGCCCATGCTGCCGAGGAAAGGCAGGAGCAGCATGGTCCACAGTACATTGCTCAGAAGTGCCATCGCTGCGGCGCAGGTGAGGACCAAGCCGTTCTTCTGCCTTGCCGCACGAGCGGCCAGAGCCTGTGGGTATGTACGCGCTGCTTGCCCGCTTTGATTCACGGCTAGAACGTGGCCAGTTGGCAGTGACCGCTATCCATTCTCAGGACTAGGGTCATGGATGCCTCCTTTGCCATCCTCGCCTATGCGCACAGGAGCGCTGATGATGACGCAAGTGCCGATGTATGACGAACTCAGCCAGGACTATGATCGCTTCGTGGATTGGGACGCCCGCCTGCGCTTCGAGCTGCCCTTCATCGAAACACAGCTCCGGGCAATCGGGACGCGGCGCGTGCTCGACGCCGCCTGCGGCACCGGCATGCATGCCATCGCCTTGGCGCGGCAAGGCTATGAAACACTGGGTGCAGACCCGAGCGCGCCCATGATCGAACGTGCCCGCGCCAACGCCAAGGCGGCCCGCGCATCGGCTCGCTTTGAGGTGGCGGGGTTCGGTCAGCTTGCACAATACACCGACACGCACGCTGATGCACTGCTGTGCCTGGGCAACTCCTTGCCTCACGCCCTCACGGACGCTGACCTGCACGCGGCACTGGCCGACTTTGTAGCATGCCTGCGGCCCGGTGGTTTGATCCTCATCCAAAACCGCAACTTTGACGCGGTAATGGCGCGGCACGAGCGCTGGATGGAACCGCAGTCTCACAAGGAGGACGAAGCCGAGTGGCTTTTCCTGCGGTTCTACGACTTTGAAGCCGACGGCACGCTTGGTTTCAACATTTGGACGCTCAAGCGCAGCCACGAGATTGCCTGGGAGCAGCACGTCTCGTCCACCCGGCTACGTCCGTGGCAACGCGCGCAGTTGTTCACCGCTCTCGAGACCAGCGGCGCAGAGCGCATCGCGGCTTTTGGCGATCTGCTGGGTGGCCCCTTCGATGCTGAGCGCAGCCCAAACTTGGTGCTAGCCGCTCGAAAGAAAGCTGGTCTCTGAGATCGGGACCCAGGGTCACAGCTTGCCAGACTGCCCGTTCGACTGGATAGGAAACCGGGTCTCTGGGCTTCCAGGGTTTCTTCATCATTACACCATAGTTACGGTCTACTTGACAAACAATCCGTCCTCCATTACCATTCACCAAGTTCTGTGATGCAGCCGTATGCCCAACGTCAGACATTCGTCATATCAGTAGCAGGATGAGGAGGCCTCTTGTCAGGGGAAGGCCCGCGGCGTCGATCCCAGGGCCTGCAAAGCGGCACGGAAGCGCCGCCTTCTGGGACAGACACCGCACTGCTGCAACGCATCCGACAATGGGATAGTGTCGCCCTAGCCGAAGTGTACGACGAGTATTACCAGCGCATTTATCGCTATATCTACTGCTACCTCGGCCGGGTAGATGCCGCAGAGGACCTCACTGCCAATGTCTTCACTCGCCTGCTGGGTGCCATTCGCAATGGGAACAGCCCGCGCAGCAACTTGAGCGCTTGGCTGTACCGGGTGGCACACAACTTGGTGGTGGACAGCTTCCGTCGGAAACCAACGGAGGACCTGGAGCTGGGCGAATGGCTGGACAGTGGTGAGCCGGACCTGACGCACACAGTAGAGCAGAAGCTACAGCTCGAGCGAGTGCGCAAGGCTCTGAAACACCTTACCGAGATCCAGCAGCAAGTAATCGTGCTCAAGTTCCTGGAGGGCATGGATAGCCGTGAGGCGGCGGCGATCTTAGGCAAGTCGGAAGGCGCTGTGGATGCACTGCAGCATCGGGCTTTGCTGGCACTGCGCAAGTTGCTGCGAAGCGATTCAGGGCCTCGGCCTTCCAGCCCTCAGCATCGGCCAAAGGGTAGCACTGACGACGTGATAGACGACACGGGAACGACACAGCAGCTGCACACTTTCGCAATCTGGCTGACAGAAGTCCTGCAAGCCCTGCTTGTTCTCGTGTCCCCCCGGCACCCCGTACCATCCAGCTACTCCTTGGATGCATCTGAGGTGGCGCGATGACGCGTGCTTTCGATCGCCTGCTGAGCCGCGGCATTGCCGCCCTGCAGCACGGCGAGAGCATCGAGGGCTTCATGCGCACGCCTGAAGCAGCGCGCCTGCGTCAAGGTCAGCGCGAGCAACTCTACAGCCTGCTGCAAGTGGCTGGCGAACTGCTCCCCCTGCAGACTGCCGTGTTTCCTGCGCCACGCGCCCAGATATCCAACCGTGCCCGCTTCCTATCCCAGGCGACGCAATGGCGCGAAGAGCGAGGTAGCCGCACAGTACGTGGCTGGGCGCGTGCCCCGCTGCAAGCACTACGCGGACTGATTGCAGTGGCCGTCGTGGCTGTGCTCGTGACCATGGCGGCCGTGGCTCCAGCTGCGGCAAGTAGCCTGCCAGACTCGCGGCTCTATGTCCTCAAGACCACCGTGGAAGACGTCCGCCTTGCTTTCACGCTGGACCCTTCGGCCCGCGCCGACCTCTGCCTCAACCTTGCCGAACTTCGCACGACAGAAATCCTGCGGCTGAATACTGAAATGCGCCCGGCAAACGATGCGGTGGTGGCGCGCATGGAACAGCATCTGCAGACCGCTTTGGGATCAGCCCAAGCCACGCGCGGAGCCACACAGTACTTCTGGCTACAGCGCATCCTTGTCCGTGCCGAGAGCGAACAGGAGCGCCTACGCGAGGCCAACGCCACAGCGCCTGTGCAATCTCAGGCCATGTTGACCCGCGCCGCCGACGTCGCCGAAAGAGCCGCTTCGCAGGCGCGCGAGCTGCTGCAGGAACTCCCTGTGCCGCTGCCTTCGGCCACACCATCAGGTACGCCATCGCCCACGCCCAGCAAGGCGCCCAGCAGTACCGTGACCGACACGCTGACGCCGGAACCTGAAGCCACGGCTACATCGACGCCATCTGCTCCGGCCAAGACAACCCAGCCGATCAGTTCAACCGAGCCCGCGCCTCCTTCCCGCACGCCTCTAACGCCTACGCCAGTGACGCTCACACCCACGGCGACCCCGACCGTCACGTTGTCGCCGAGCCCCGCTGGTGGCACTGCCAAGGCGAGCAGCACTCCTTCCCGCACGGCAACCGGCAGCGCGAGTCAGACGCGCGTCCCCACGGCGTCCAGCACCTGGACCGCCGCGCCCACAGACACACCAACCCGCACTCGCGAACCGAGCAATACAGCCACAGCAACTGCCACGGCAACTGAGACGCCTGTGCCCACACAGCCGCCCGTTCCAGCGTATGAGTTCAGCCTGCTGGACACCCCGGACCCGGTGCCTGCCGGTAGCCGCATCCACTACAACCTGCTGTTGAGAAACGTGGGGGAGGTCGCGCTAACCGGGGTCAAAGTCACAGCAGCATATTCCCAGGGCTGTGCCTACTACCCGCCAAGCAACCCCGGCTCCATATCGTGGAGTATCGGCACAGTCAACCCTCACAGCTACTGGGCCGTCGAGTTCACGCTGGAAACCTATTCTACAGCCCAGGGCTGCACGGTCAGCGTCGCTGCGTCCATGACCTGCGACCAAGGCACCGCCCAGGCAAGCACTACCACGCGCATCGGGCCGGCACCTGTGTCCACGCTGCCGCCCACCATCACGCCTGTCCCTACCACCACACCCGATGCTACCCCCACTCCGTCCGCGACACCGACATCCTAGGCGGGTAGACACAACGTGGCAACCTGACCACGGAACGGCAGCAGAGGAGACATCCTCCAGCGCCGACTCCGCTTGCCGCCACGAGCCGCCTGTGCTATACTGCTGCCATGGCTGAACTGCGACCGATCTCTGTCATCATCCCGCTCTTCAATGAAGAACCCAGTCTGCAGCCTCTCTATGACGAGGCAACGCGAGTGCTACAGACGCTACGCCGCCCCTACGAGTTGTTCTTCGTAGACGACGGGTCGACCGATGGTTCCTTCGCGGTGCTCGAACGCCTTCACGCGGCCGACCCTGAGCACGTACGCGCCGTTCGTTTCCGGCGTAATTTCGGCAAGACAGCCGCACTATCTCTGGCCTTCAAGCGCGTGCGCGGGGAGGTGGTGGTCACCATGGACGCCGACCTCCAGGACGACCCACACGAGCTGCCCAAGCTGCTGGCCAAGCTGGACGAGGGCTACGATCTGGCCAGCGCCTGGCGCGAACACCGCCAGGACTCTATCGCAAAAAGGCTGCCGTCGCTACTGGCCAATAGCGCAGTCTCGGCTCTGAGCGGCATTCGCTTGCACGATGTCAACTGCGGCTTCAAGGCCTACCGTGCTGAGGTAGTGCGTGAGCTGAAGCTCTACGGTGATCTTCACCGCTACATCCCGGTCCTGGCCCACTGGCAAGGCTTCAGCGTGGCCGAGGTGCCTGTGACTCATCGGCCGCGGCTGTTCGGAGAATCCAAGTACGGTTGGCGCCGACTCATCCGTGGCTTCTTCGACTTCCTAGTAGTGCTCTTCCTGACACGCTATCTGCGGCGACCGCTGCAGTTGTTTGGAACTGCGGGGGCAGTCAGCCTGTTCTTCGGACTGGTCCTCGGCTTGTACCTGACCTACCTGCGCCTTTTCGGAGAAGGAATCGGTTGGCGTCCGGCGCTGTTCCTCGACCTGCTGGCTATTATCGTGGGCGTGCAGTTCATCTCGATGGGCCTGCTCGGAGAGATGGTGCGCAACTTTGGCTACCGCAGCGAAGACGAGTACTCCGTTCGCAGCGAGCTGTAGCCAAGGGCCTTCAGGTCAGCATTCAGCCTGCACGGCCTGCATGACAGACTACCCGCCTCTGATTGCCCTTTCACCGACAAAGCCCTGACATCCCTTGGGACACGCCAGGGGACCGTATGTCCACATTGGCGCATGCGTCTACTGTATGGAAATGTCGAAGGAGGTTCACCTTGCACAGGTCCCCCAGTTCCAGATGGTTACTGCCAACCCTGCTCGGCACGGCCATGGCCTTATGTATAGTGATCGCGGCATCGAATGCACAGGTGTCGGCCGCGTCGTCGCCCTTTGTCGTCAGCGGTGGCCCTCCGCAGGCTCTGGCGGGTCGGCAGACACAGCCCTCTAGCTACTACCCGCAGAGATCCAATGCCATGAGGGGCGATCCGCCCCAGTCTCCTGCGCTCGCCTGGCTACCCTCCCGTACTGACGGCCTTGGTCAGGATTCCTTGTCCATTGGCTCGCTGGCCAGCTACGGGGAGCGGGTCTACGCTGGCGCCGTCGGCGGAAGCGCGAGCTTGGTGCTGGTCTGGAGCTACGATGAAGCCGGGGGCTGGCAGCCCTCCTCCGCACCTGGCTTTGGCGGCACCAATACGGCCGTGCGCGCCATGGCTGTTTATGGCGATCTGCTCTATGCTGCGACTGAGAATGCCGTTTCAGGCGCCCAGGTATGGTCTTCGACAGGTGGTGGCTGGGGCCACGTGGCCGACCGCGGCATCCTGGACACACCGGCGAACACGGCTATCCCCTGCATGGCAATCCATCGTGGGCTGCTCTACGCCGGAACGCGCAACGCCTCAGGCGCGCAACTGTATTCTTACGACGGCGCGAACTGGACACGCGTCCTCAGCGGCGGCCTGGGCTACGCTGGCAACGTCAGTCTGGATGCTATGGCAGTCGTGGGAGAGCGACTGTACGTGGCAATGGGTAACGTAAGCGGAGCTCAGCTGTGGTACAGAGACGGGGACGCCGACTGGAGCCGAGCGCTTGTCTTCCCGCCGCACGCACCGCACATCAGCGCCCTGGCTGTCTTTCAGGATCGTCTCTACATCGCAACGTCGGATGACGCGGCCCGATTGGGCGAGATCTGGTGCTACGACGGAGACACCTACTGGCGTTCGGCGCAGCCGGGCTTTGGAGACAGCAACAATGAGGCAGTGCTGTCGCTTGCCGTCCACGGGAATGCTCTGTATGCCGGGACGCTGAATCGTGGGACGCTATTCGGAGCGCAGGTCTGGTTGACCGAGGGTGAAGGCTGGTGGCCTTCCACCAAGACAGGCTTTCTGAACCACCACAACCAGGGCATCTCGGCGCTGACGAGCGTTGCTGATTCGCTATGGGCTGGCACTGAGAACGCCTTTGAGGGCGCCGGCCTGTGGAATGGCAAGGCCGACCGTCTCAGCTTCACCGTCGCCAGCCGGCCTGTAGCCGTACTGCCACAAATGGCCGTGCGTTACGACATCCGTGTCACCAACCACACCACCCATACGTTCGCCAACATGCGTTTCTACGATACCTGGGAGTCGCGCGACGAGTGCGCTTACAATCCCACGTGTGATCCGGACTGCCAGGCACCCATCACCGTCTGGCTGGGAGACCTCGGACCCGGCGAGAGCGACTCTGGCATAATCACCCTGTATACCCATAGCTATTGTGCGCCGCAGGTGATCACCAACACGGTACGTTTGCAGGGTGACAATCTGGCCCCCATGTACATGTTCGCCACCACCGTCATCAGCCCGGCGCTCACGCCCACCCCAACTCCCACATTCGCGCCACAGGGCCCGTTTACGCGCACCTTCCAACAGGGCCTTTCCGGCTATGCTGGAGCCGCCGACACCTACATCTACCAGGGCGATCCGACACGCGGGTATTGCGACCAAGGCCTGATCAACGTGGGTTACCAACAGCAGTACGCGGGGCTGCTACGTTTTGACCTGACCGCGCTTCCCGGCAGTACCAATGTGCTCAGTGCTTCGCTGCGCTTGAGCGCCGTGGGCCACTGGGAGCCAGATCGAGATATTTCGGTGGGAGCATTCGTTGTCTCCCGCACAGTAGACGTGTGCCAAGCCACTTGGGCTCAGTCGCGCCTGGGAGAGGCCTGGGCGCTGGCGGGCTGCAACAGCACAGCAGCCGACCGGCGTCCGAACCCCGAGTCGACATTCACGACTGCGGGAATTCACCGTTCCTACGCAATCGACGTCACGCAGGCGGTGCGCGGCTGGGTCGACGCTTCTCTGCCCAACAACGGCCTGCTGCTTCGCAGCCTGGACGTCAACAGCCAGGTGCTGCTGTTCGCTTCAGGCGAGTACTCGGAGATCACACTGCGACCCGAACTGATAGTTGTGTACCTCACAGGTCCAACGCCTACTGCTACGTCCACCCAGACGCCCACCAGCACACAGACTGCTACGCGCACCCTTTCGCCAACCGTGACGCGAACGCCCACGCGCACTGCCACACCGTCGCACACGCCCACGCGCACAGGCACGCCCTCGCGCACGCCCACAACGACTTCTACGTCAACCCTGCCCACCACGCCGACAGCCTCACCCTCTCCGACGGCGACGAGCACGGCAACCACCACGCTTACGCCCGTGCCTACCTGCCCCGACCGCTACGAGCCCAACGATGGCTTTGAGCAAGCCTGGCCACTGGGATGGGGCGGTCACGTCGAGTCCTACATCTGCACTGCCAGCGACGTGGACGACTATTGGGCAGACATCACCGCGCAGCCGTACCAGGGCTTCCGCATCACGCTTGGCAACCTGCCCGCGGACTATGACCTCTATCTATACAACGCAGTACGCATGCCCATCGGCGCATCGGCCCGGCCAGGGTTGGTGGCGGAGAGCATTACGGTATTCGAGCCTGCGGTCTACATCCGCGTCACAGGGGCATCCGGGGCCTATGATCGACTGAACCCATACCACCTAGACATCGTGCCTATCACGCAGGCGACTGATACGCCCACCCCATCGCCAACTCCGACACAGACCGGGTTCCCATCACCTACCCAGACGCCGACGGGCACCCCAACCATGCCGGCGCCGCCTTCCCCTACGACAACGCCTACCGCAACACCCACCGCGCCTGGAGCGCGCTGGTCTGTGTACCTGCCCTTGGTCTTGCAGAGGCCTATTCGCTGACCCTGTAGGCCCGCACTCGCCCTCTCCCATGAGAAAACTGGGAGAGGGCACGGGGATGAGGCCGATGCACCTAGCAACCCAACTGTCCCATCGTGTCCTGGCCAGGGCCGTGTTCTTCTTCGTCCAACCAGCGCATGGCTTCTCTAGAGGACAGCGGTGCACTGGCCACAGCACTGCCACTGTCTCGCCGCGCCAGCTCGGCTAGCACCTGCGCCTGACTCGGTATAGCCCGGAAGGCAAAACCGCGCAACGATAGCGCGGCTGCTGTGGTCGCAAACCGCAAGCTAGCCTCGGGTGAATCGCCGGCCAGCAAGCAGTGTACCAAAGCTGCCGCATAGGTGTCTCCAGCCCCAGTGGCATTCACCACTGGCTGGCGCTGCACAACCACACGGAAGAGAGTCCCGCGCCAGACCAAGAACGTTCCACGCTCACCCAGGGTGATCGAACACAGAAGTTGCGGCCGTGCCTCGGTCAGACGCAATACTGCTTCCGGCAGCGGCTCCCCGGTCACCTGCTGGACCTCGCGGCTGTTGAGAAAAAGGCCTGCCAGGTGCGGCAGCAGTCGTGAGAGTCCTTGCCAGTCGCTTCCATAGTCCCCCTGTGGGGAAAGGAATACCCTCCGTCCCCCAGTAGACGCCCGGCGAGCCACCTCCAGGTGATACCCTTGCTCAGCCGCGCCCAGCCACACGCATGGCGCCGCCCAAAAGCCATCCGGCAGGTCCTCCACCTCAAGACCGCGACCCACGCCCGGCTCATACTGGAAGCGTACGATGTGTCCAGAACTGTCGTACGCCAGATGCAGCTTGGCGCTTGGGCCTGCCACAGCCTTCAGTTGCCAGTCAATGCCATCTGCCTTCAATTCGCCCAGCAGGGCTTGGTCAAAGTCCTCGCCGATGCGACTGCAGAACTGCACCGCGTGCCCCAGGCGCGCAAGCGCGACACTCACGTACAGACCGGAGCTCCCCAGGCAGCATAGCTCCACCTTACCCTGCTGCACATGGTCTACGGAGAGAACTCCCGTGATGTGGATAGGCGCATGGGCCATTGTGTACCCCCGGGACCCCATTGCTCGACACTCGCCGTGCATCGCTTGGTGTGCAACCATGCTGCGTGTGCGGTGTTTACTCATACGAGACCATCCGCCCGCGAAAGGAAGAAACATGGCCAAGATCGCTATTGTGACCGATACCGGCTGCGACATCCCCGAGCCACTGCGACGGCAATATGGCATTCAGACGGTTCCGCTCGAGGTTCGCTTCGGAACCCAGGCCTACCTGGAGGGTGAGCTCACCCTGGAGGACTTCTGGGCCAAAGTGCAGGCCGGCGGCCGACCAGGCACTTCGCAGCCGGCTGTTGGTCGGTTTGAGCAGGCTTTCGCCGGCTGGATTCAGCAGGGCTATGATGTGCTGTGCATGACCATCACCAGCAAGCACAGCGGGACGTTCAATTCTGCCCATACCGCGTCACTGAGCTTCCCCGGACACGTCACGGTGTACGACACCGAGTCGCTCTCACTGGCTCAGACCTACCAACTTATCGCAGCAGCCAAGGCAGCGGCAGAGGGCCTGGAACTGCCTCAGGTCCTGCAGCGCGTGAAGAGCGTACGCGATCGCACCCACCTGTACATCGGCTTGGATACCGTCGAGTTCCTCAAGGCAGGCGGGCGGGCCGACGCGATCATGCCCATCCTGGAGCGCGCCGTGCGTGTACTTAACATCAAGCCCACCCTAACCTTGGCCGAAGGCCAGCTCAAGTTCCTTGGAGTGGATCGCTCCCACGAGCGCAGCGTGCGCCGCATACTTGACGAGATCGCCAAACATGCCCCGGCAGAGGCCTTGTTCGTGTTGCACACCCGCCTCTGGGACGAGGCGCCCAAGGTAGCGCGTGAACTGAGCGCGCGGCTCAACTTCCCTCTGGAGCAGGTGATGATAGGCGAAGCCGGGCCGGTGCTGTCGTGTCACGCCGGTCCTGGAGTCATGGCCGCAGCGATTGTAACCAAGGGCTAGTCGCGGGCCCGTCAGTAGTATGTTGTTTCCAGGGCAGGCTCGAACAGCGCGCGGTATGCAGTGTCGCCCGATCCTCTGCAAGCGCCAGTCAGTGGGCAGCGGCCGGGGCACGCATACACGAACGACTGCATGACGCTGCAGCATGTGCGGTCGCAGGCGTCGCAGCGCGGCTGCCGATCATGGTGGCAGCAGCTCCTGCCCAGCGTCCAGATGATTTCGTCCAGCGTGAAAACGTCGATGCCCGATAGTTGTTCCACGCGCTTGTAGGCCTGCTTCGCTGCCGCGCGTATGTGTTCCTCTTCAGAGACTGTGGCCTCGGCCTTGTCGCGCAGCCGCTGCCTCCACTCCGCATCCTCCACCTGCACCATGCCGCTGCGCAAGGCCACACGCAACAGGTGATAGTCCACCGGGATAAAGAGATTGTGCCTATCGCGGGCTTCCCACAGGCCCAAGCGCTGCCAGATCTTCAGCAGCACAAACGCCTTCTTCAGGTGCGGATCACTGTAACCTGGCATGTCTCCAAGAACATCAAGCAACCCGCGTCCGTCGTCCCGGCGCAGCAAGCCCTTGCTGTCGTGCACCAGCCGCTCGAGAGAGCCACCGTAGCGTTGCAGCAGCGCCTGGGCCGTCTCGCGCAAGAGACGGGCACGCTCGGCGCCGCGAGGCGTAGCCGGGTGGCTTGGATTGCCGTCCAGGGATAAGATCGCGTCGAACTGTGCGGTGTCAATCTTGGCCATGCGTTGCACAGCGAAAGCCTGCGGGTCTTTCAGTACCGCGCGCAGAGCTAGCGCGAAGAACAGATCGGATCCCAGGTATTGCTTGCCCCCCAACACGCCGGCCATGCCCTTGAAGTCAAACAGCAGGGTGCACAGAAAGAAGTAGTACTCGCGCAGTTGCGGGGCATCCAGCGGCGGCAACGCACCTTCGACCGTAGCATATGACGCAGTCCGCAAATCCAATCCGCGCAGGCGGGCGGCCACGCGTGCCACACAGGCTTCGTCTATCACCACAGACATCTCACGTTTCCTAAGTTCGCTTTCGTTGGCTACCTGGTGGCCACTATACTCAGGCTCAGTTCTGCTGTCAACAGCCGCCCGCCATCCCACTTCTCCCCAGCGTGCCACGGCAGAGGGCAGGCGTGAGGCCCCCTCTCCCGGTCTTCCCTTGGGAGAGGCGGCTGGCGCTGAGGCCAGCTTCCATGGTATTTCCGACAGAGGCGCAACTGCGGTACAATAGCTCAAAACTGCCGCATGACTCACCCAACGAGAGAGGTTGGCAGATTGCCTGACCGGGATGCTATTCAAACCCAACGCGGCGAGCTGCTGGTCGCCATCCTGAAGGAGCCCTCGGACCTGACGATACTCATGGAGCATTGCTGGTACAGGATTCCTGTGGACAAGGTGCCCAGACGTTGGCCGCCGCGCTGGCTGGCTTTCTACCATACCAAGGCATTCGGCCAAGAGCCGGCCTACTTGGTCACCGTCCTTAGCTTCATTCCGGAGGCAAGCAGATGAAAACGGCACACGAATACGTGGCCAGCCTTGCAGCCATGCGACACAACGTCTGGATGAACGGCAGGAAGGTCGAGCGGCCTTGGGAGCACCCCCAGATTGCCCCCGGCCTGCGCATCGTCGAACTGACCTATGCCTGGCCGCAGAACCCCGAAACGAAGGAGCTGCTGACCGCTACCTCGCACCTTGACGGCCAGACCATCAACCGCTTCACGCACATCCATCAGAGCTGCGAGGACCTGCGCAAGAAGGTAGAGATGACGCGCCTGTACTGCCGTGAGGTTGGCTGCATCCAACGCTGCATGGGCATCGATGCGCTCAACGCCCTCTCCGTCATCACCCACCATGCCGACAGCATGTTCGGCACCCAATACCATGCGCGTCTACTGGACTACCTCAGGCTCTTTCAGACGAATGACTGGGTGGGCAACGCGGCCATGACCGACGTCAAGGGCGACCGCTCTTTGCGTCCGCACCAGCAGGCCGACCCGGACCTGTATCTGCACGTAGTGGAAAAGCAACAGGACGGCATCATCGTGCGCGGTGCCAAGGCTCACAACACCGCTGCGCCCTATTCGCACGAACTGATCGTGCTGCCCACGCGCGACATGCGCGAGCAGGATGCCGACTATGCGCTGGCGTTTGCCATCCAGGCCGACGCGCCTGGTGTGCGCATGGTCTGTCGCGGCGCCGCGCCCTCAAGGCAGCTCGAAATGGGTGCGCCCCTCAGCTCACGCTACGCCAGCGTTGAATCGCTGACCATCTTCGAAGACGTCTTCGTTCCGTGGGAGCGGGTCTTCCTGTGCGGAGAGTGGCAGTTGGCGGGCTATCTGGCGGAGACCTTTGCCACCTACCACCGCCACTCATACTGCGGCTGCAAGCCAGCCATCTCTGACTTGCTGTTGGGGGCGGCGGCGCTTGTGGCTGACTACAACGGCATCGCCAACGCCAGCCACGTGCGCGCCAAGCTCACCGAGTTCATGGTCACTGCCGAGCTCGTACACGCATGCGGGCTGGCAGCCAGCCTGAAGGCACTGCGTATGAGCTCAGGCACCTACCTGCCGGACCTGGTCTACTCCAACGTCGGCAAGTATCACGCCGGCACGCACCTGCATCACGAAATGGAGCTGCTGCAGGATCTGGCGGGCGGTCTGGTGGTCACCATGCCCTCTGAGGAGGACTACCTGAGCCCGGAGGTCGGCCCGTTGCTGAAAAAGTACCTTGCCGGGCCCGCCGCCCTATCCGTCGATGACCGCGTGCGCTGTTTCCGCCTGATCGAGGACATGAGCGCTGGCAAGTTCGCCGGCCTTCTGATGGTGGCAGGCGTGCACGGCGGCGGCTCTCCCGAAGCTGAGCGTCTGGCCGTCTTTCGTAGCTACGACCTGGACAGTCGCAAGCAGCTCGCCAAACGGGCGGCAGGGATTGCCAACTGATGAGCAGAACGTGACAGGCTCCCAGATTCCCCTGGCGCACCAGCGCGCGCTGATTGAGATCCATCGCCGGCTTCAGGACATCCGCTGGGCCATTACCGGCAGTGTGGGCTTGGCCTTGCAGGGCGTGGACGTGGAAGTACACGATATCGACCTGCAAGCCGATGCTCCCGGGGCCTATGCTATCGAGCGCTGCCTGTCCGAGTTCGTAACGCGCCCGGTACGCTTCTCCGAGGCCGCCCGTGTGCGCTCGTACTTTGGCGCCCTCTCGGTGCTTGGGATTTCTGTCGAAATCATGGGCGAGGTGCAGACACGCGCCGCGGGAGGGGCCTGGCAGGAGCCTCCTGACATGCAGATCGAGACGCTATGGGTGCAGGCATTCGGCCTGCAACTTCCCGTGTTGTCGCTCACCTGGGAACAGCAAGCCTACTTGCGACGCGGCATTCTGGAGAAGGCGCTGCTCATCGAGCAGTACCTCGAAGCACATCCGCATTGCCCTGGCCGGCGCCAAGGCAGCGGCGAGATTGCTCAGGATACGTAGATAGGATAGCGTATGGACAGCACACTCTCCGGCCTGGAGCTAGCGCGACGATTCTACCTGCAAGCGCTGCGCCCCATTCTTGACGCCGCCTTTCCCGACCTGCCGCATTCGGCCGCGCTGATCGGCACAGGATCAGAAGTACTCGGCTTCGACACAGTTATGTCACGCGACCATAACTGGGGGCCGCGCCTGGATCTCTTCCTCTCGGAACCGGATCACGCGCGCTGGGCGGAGGATGTGCGCGCAGTCCTGGGGCAGAGGCTGCCCTTCGAGTTTCTTGGCCACCCAACGCACTTTGAGAAGGCTCCGAACGACCCAACCAGCTTGGTCCCCAAACACACACGCATCCGCCCACTGCAGCACCGCGTGCAGGTGCTCACGCTGCGGGGGTTCCTGAGCGAGTACGCCGGGCTGCAAGCCGGAAGCGAGCCAACGCTCATGGACTGGCTGGCCGTCCCAGAGCAGAAGCTGCGCACCCTGACCGCAGGTGCGGTGTACCACGACGGCCTGGGAGCGCTTGAACCGCTGCGTCGGAGTCTGGCGTACTACCCGCACGACGTGTGGCTCTATTTGCTTTCGGCCGCGTGGCAGCGCATCGGACAGGAGGAGCCCTTCGTAGGCCGCGCCGGCAGCGTCGGCGACGAAGTCGGTTCGGCCGTGATCGCCGCACGCCTGGTGCGCGACGCCATGCGCCTGGCCATGCTGATGGAGCGCCAGTACGCGCCCTACTCCAAGTGGTTTGGCTTCGCGTTCGGGCGCCTGAACTGCGCAACCGCGCTGGCTCCGCTGTTTGCGCAAGCACTCAGAGCCGAGGTTTGGCAAGAGCGTCAACGACATCTGGCCAGCGCCTACGAGCTTCTGGCCCGGATGCACAACTCGCTTCATATCACCGACCCGGTTGCGACGCAGTCGCGTTGTTTCCACGAACGCCCCTTTCTGGTCATCGGCGGGGAGGAGATCGCGCAGAGGCTGTGGGATGCCATCCGCGACCCGAAGGTGCGTGCTCTGCCGTACGGCGTGGGCAAAGTAGACCAGTTTGTGGACAGCACCGACGTCCTCTCGCACGATGGCCGCTGCCGCTCGCTCCTGGCGGAGCTACGTGCATGATTAAGAGCGCTACGAGAGCCGCTCTAGTCTCGGTGGTGGGCATGCCCTGGGA
>Ga0116202_10000068_pt1 | contig 46089 bp, 48 predicted proteins | sample LakKivw325mmetaG_FD_94479 | JGI IMG/M metagenome (GOLD analysis project Ga0116202, IMG submission 94479) | Anoxic lake water microbial communities from Lake Kivu, Rwanda to study Microbial Dark Matter (Phase II) - Lake Kivu water 325m metaG | ecosystem: Environmental > Aquatic > Freshwater >... | reverse complement strand
TGCAGTCCCTAAGGCCGTCAGTTTGGTGAACGTCCGCCTTGACATTCTGATACCGTTACTTTTTCCTATAGAACTCATTCTAGTCGCCATTATTTCACCTCTTACTCCTTCTTGATTTACCTCCTTTAACTACTTCACGATTACCTCAGCGCCCTATAAAAGCTTTTCGGTTTTGTCACCCTAGTCAACCGTAAGAGGGTGCTTCGAAGGGCTCAAAAAAAGGAGAAGCGAGGGGTCGAGCGAGAAAGCGAGAAGTTAGTGGCTCGCCCTTCGGCGCAGGAGATATGTTGTGACCAGCAGGACGCCACTCAGCCCGACGAGCGCACCGTAGCCAGGTGCTTTGGGAGTTGCGCTCGGACCTGGCTGCTGTGCACCGCGCACGACCTGCACGGCATGCTCCAGATCACCCTGCAGACGACTCAGGGCGGATAGCGGCGTCGGTGGCACGAGCCCCAATGCGTCGACCTCCTCAAAATGGGTGATCGCGCTCTTCACGTAACCGGCGGCGGTTTCCAGATTATCGGCGTCATACTGCATTGCCCCTATCTCAGTGTAGTAGCATGCGGATTTGTACTGATCGATAGCCAGCTTGAGGTGCTGCTTAACGGGCTGCAGCTCCGTGGGGACCGCGTAGCCGTCGAGCTCGGCCAATGCCCTGGTTGCGTCGTTGTAACCGGTGCTCGCCCATGCCTCGCACGTCGTGCAGTCAAAGTTCTCGATCCCGGTAGCCATCTGGTTCGCCGAGTTCTCCACCTCCTGCATGGTCGCGGTATACCACGCGATGAACTCCTGGTCTGCCACGGCTTCGGCGCCGACTGGTTCCGAGGCGGTCACGAGAGCGAGAGCGAGAAGCATGCCTACGAGGAAGAGGGTGGCGTGAGAGCTAAGTATCTTTAAGCTTCGCATGGTGGTTCACCTCCTAATTAAATAGTATCAATGCTACTATCAAATCCTCTCTACTATTAAAAGATGGAGTAGTGGTAATTTCAGAGCACGAGCCAACCAGAGCGCCCATCGGATAGCCTGCCAGAACTGCGCAGAGCGAGTGTGGAAGGTTTATATTACCGTACTGCATCCTCCTTCACACAGAGATCGACCCTATATCTTCTACTATGACCATGACCAAGTCGGAAGAGCGGAAGGAACTAAGTGCACTCCTGGACCGCGAGTTTTCATTCCTTGAGATCTTGCGGCAGCTGCGCATATGCGCCGCCTCAGTGCCCGACCGGTCGCCATCACTTGAGCACGTAGCTGGGGAGATACAGGCGTGCCACCTGCAGATCTTCAAACGGTTTTTCTTCCCCATTGACCAGACCCTTAACGCGATGGTCAACGACCCGGTGAAAACGAAGGAGGAGATGAGCACGGCCGTTGCAGAAGATCAGGGCAAGGTGCTCCGGTTCATTGAGGCGCTCGAGCACGAGCTGGAGCACAGAGCAGAGGACGAGGTCAGGGATTTGAAGGAGCGGCTACAGCACGTGCGCCAGATGCTTGGCCCCGGGTGAGCACCTGGCCAGAAGGATTCATCTAACCTATCACAGTCACCTGCGAGCTGCCCGTTTATTACTGAAGCACGATCATATTACCTACATACTACAACACCGGGGGGCTCTCGCAGGAGGAATGAGGAACATGCAGGATCATAATCGCAGAGTTGCCGTACCAGGGCTGAAATCGCCGCACCGAGCCGTGCTCATTTTCCTCGTGCTCCTTCTTATTGGGCTCGCGGCCACTGCGTGTTCCCCGGTCGCCGGTGCAGCTCGCCCTGAAGCCCCTCAGTTCTCGCTGACGAGCCTCGAGGGCGCGAGATTCAACCTCAGCGACTTTCGCGGCTCGGTTGTGGTGCTGGATCTCATGGCGACCTGGTGCCCGGTCTGTAAGGATGAGATGCAGGAGCTCGCCCAGCTCAGGCAGGCGCGTCCCGAGGTGGTCATCATCACCATCTCCGTCGATCCCACCGAGGATGAAGCGAAGTTGCGAGCGTTCCAGGAGCAGTATACTGCAGATTGGCTCTTTGCGCGCGATACCGATCGTGTCTGGGAGAAGTACCGTGAGTATTACCTCCCCACCATCGTGGTGATCGATCCACAGGGGTATATCAGCTTCAAGAAGGCCGACCGGGTACCTGCAGCAGACCTGATGGCAGAGGTTGAAAGCGCCTACGCCGGCATTCCTGAGGAGCCGGAGGAACCTAGTGAATCAAAGACAACGGGCATCATTAATTTTTTACAAGAGATCTTGGAAAAATATTGGTTATACGGCTCAGCACTGCTATTGGGAATTTTGTCTTTCTTCGCTCCATGTGCGTTTCCACTTTTGCCGGGTTATTTTAGCTATTATATCGGGAGATATGAAGAGGGGGCAACCCTCAAGAGCGCGTTAAAAGCTGGCCTTGCAGCAGCAACGGGCATTAATGGCTTATTTGCAGTGATGGGCGCTGCTGTTGCATTAGGAGCATCAGCTGTTAGTTCGTACCTCGAGTATCTCAAACCAGGTGTTGGAGTTGTTATCGTTCTATTAGGACTTGCAATGGTTTTCAGCAAGACGGGATTCTTCACCAGAATCGAAGCATTCTTCGCTTCATATTCCACGAAGCTGAGCGTAAGATCACAGCAGTCTGGACTCTTTATGTACGGGATTGGCTACGGGCTTGCCGTTATGGGTTGTCAATTTATTCCCTTCATTGGACTTGTATTAGAGGGTTTAGCGGCAGGCGGGGCGTTGCAAGCAATTCTAGTATTTCTCTTATTCTCTCTTGGCATGGGCTGCATGATGGTCGGCGTCAGTCTCCTAGCAGGCACCGCGAAGCGGACCATCCTGGATCGACTGAAAACGCTGATGCCGTACATCAACCGTGCCTGTGGCCTCATCCTCATCCTCGTGGGCCTTTTCTTCCTCCGGGAATTCTTCTGAGGCCAAGCGCGTCGTGTGGAGCAACCTTTATATGAACGGCATCCAGATAGAGGGTCATCAGAAGGTGAAGAAGAAGTGAAAATCGCGAGAATCTCTTCTGGAACCGTGGTTATCGCGCTTCTGCTCCTCTCTCTGCTCTTCCCATGGCTCGCTCTCGCGGCGCGTGTCGATATCTCGGTTGACGAAGTGCACCAGATGCTGCAGCAAAAGCCGGATGAGATCATTCTCGTGGATACCAGAACCGAGCAGATCTATGCATCGGAGCATATTCCGGGGGCGATCAATATCCCCTTGAGCGTGAATACCGCTTCGTTCGAGCAGGCGATCGAGCAGCTGGACAAATCCAAGATCATCATCGCGTACTGCCAGGTGGGTGGTGCGAGCCGACTAGCCGGCGATCTCCTTGTTCAGCACGGCTTCGAGCGCGTGTATACGATGGAGGGCGGCATAAACGCCTGGAAGCAGAAATATCCCACCACGCTCACCTCACCGCAGCCCACTCAAGCACTACCGGGTGCCCTGAAAGCCGAGCCGTTTACGCTCACCAGCGTCGACGGCACGACCTTCAGCCTCAGCGATTACAGTGGCAAGGTCGTGGTCCTGACTTTGATTCTTACCACCTGCTCCCTCTGTCAGGAGGAGATGGCTGAGCTGAAAGCGCTGAAAGCGGCATATCCTGACATTCAGATCATCAGTGTATCCATCGACCCTGCTGAAACGGACGAGAATTTGCGGAGCTTCAAGGAGCAATACAATGCAGACTGGCTCTTTGCGCGCGATACCGCCCGGGTCGCCACCACGTATCAAGGGTACGTCCTGGCCACGCCCACAGTCGTGGTGATCACCCCGAAGGGGTACATCAGCTTCCGGAAGGTCGCGCTTGTGCACTTAGATGGCCTCAAGACCGCCGTTGCGCTCGCTTACGATGAGAAAGGCGAGCTGATGCCTTCAGCCGCACCCTCGGACGGTGGGCAGATGCCCGGGTTCGGGGCGGTCACGGCGTTCGCGAGCCTGGCCGTGCTTGGTCTACTGATCCGGTGGCGGGGCAAGCGGAAGGAGCGATAAGGCTCACCCGAGTCAGCACCCTGAGATCCACGGGTTACCGGTGGGTGAACGAGATCCCCTCTACCAGCGGCGGTCAACCCACGCTTTCCAGCAGCTCGGTGAGCACCACATCGTCGAGCAGGATGAAGCCTTTCGTGAGTTTCGCAACCCCTTTGTAGAAGTTCGATCGCTTATACTCGTAGAGCGCATCGCAGTACCGCGGCGCCCATTTCAAGAGATGCTCGTCCATAAACTCACGCTGCAGCGTCAGCCATTCCTTCATGCGAGGCCCTACCTCTGCCGCCGCGGCCTGCTCGCCGAGATGGTGCATGAACTTGAGCTCGAAGCCGATGTGATCCTCGGGTCCCGGGAATTCGCGCGATTTCGCGACGCCCGCTTTCTGATATGCCTGCTTCACCTTCACCAGCGGCTCGCCCAGCAGCCTACCGCTCACCCACCAGGCCTCGTGGGGCTGCACGGGAAGCCGATGCGGACCGACGAACAGGAGCGTATATTCATCGATGAGCTCTTCGTGGAGTTCGTCGGCCGCTCTGCCCTTGCTCTTCTCCACGAACTCCGTTAATAACCGCGAGCCCACGGAGAGGTCATCATTGACCTCGAGCGCGGCCAGTTCCTGGAACTGCAACCGCCCGGTTACGAGATCCTCCGCGAGTTCACGTGGCGGCTCCTGGACGTAGAGCCGTGTCAGGAAGGCGTAAAAGTCACGCCTCATCTCCAAAATCGCGTTCGTTTCGCTCATTTCTCAGCCTCCGCTTTCTCCATGGCGAGTTCAACCGCTTTCACCGGTCTGCATTTCGTGCAGTAGGTGAGCATCTTCACCCGCTCCTCGAGATTGAACTCACCCTCATCACCAGCCTGCTCTAGGGCTGTTCTGATGCGTTCAAATGCCGTTCGGGGCATAAAAGGTACGCCGCATCCCGCACAGGTGATGCGCTCCACCTCCACCAGCTTCTTCTCCCCGCTCTCCATCAGCTCTGCGAGATCGAGTATGCGCTGGAGCGAGATCGCTTCTTCCGGGCAGGCTTGCTCGCAGAGCCCGCAGGCGATGCAATCCGCGTAGCGGAAGTGGATGGCGTTCTCGCTCTTCCGCAAAGCCTTCGTCGGGCAGAGGGTCACGCACGCATTGCAGAGCGTGCAGGTCGAGGTATCAATACTCACCTCAGCGAACGGATAAGCGGCACCCTCCTCGCGCAGCGCTGGCCGAACGCCCGTTTTCTGGCTGAGTGTACCGAGTACCTGCTGCAGAATGGTCCGCTTGGGTGCGGAGAAGTCGATCGGTTCAGGCCTCTTCTTCCTGAGTGGTGAGGGCTTGAGGTGGTTGACAAAGTCCGTGAGCCGCTTCCCAAACTCGTCCGGCTCCATTGAAGCGTCATCCAGCACGAGCACGTGATCGCCGAGTCCAAAGGCGGCTAAAGTTTTCCGGGTAAAGCGGATCGCCGGGTCAAGCCGCTCCGGATGGCTCGCCGGGCAGCCCCAGAGGATTACGCCGTCAGCCCCGCGTTCAAAAGCGGCGAGAAGATGCGTCTCCGCGATCACGTCAATGCAGGGCACGAAGAGCGGCAGCACCGGAGGATACTGGATTCCTCGTCTGCCCACCGCGGCCAACTTCTCCGCGTTATTGAGAGAGGTGAAGAGGATGACTTTCATATCCATATCAGCCGCGAGGAGCTGCTCGAGTTGCTCGTAGAGCGCGCGGTTGGGATAGGTGTGGAGTTGCGGGACCGAGAGGGGACAGAGCGATGCGCAGAGGCCACAGCCGAGACAGCCCGCATCGCTAAAGACCAGTTTCACCCCCTCACGCTGGATCGCCCCGTAGGGGCAGGGGAGGCAGTACTCGCAGCCGAGCAACTCACTCCGGCCGCTCGCGCAGCGCGTCAAATCGACCGTCAAATAGCGCTCCTTCTCCAGCGTGCCGAGATTCGCGATCAGCTGGCAGGTCTTTCGCAGCGCGTCCGCCTCATCCTCAGCGGTATACACGCCAACCTGCGGTGAGCCTTCCCACTCGCAGTCGAGCACGATAATGTGCCCTACCTGGAGCACCTCGGGCGTGTGGAACGCAATGGCACCGGTGGGGCAAACCTCAAGACATTTGCCGCATTCGTCACAGCGCTCACCGATCGAGTAGACCGCATCGTACTGGATCGCCTCGAGGGGGCACGCCTCAGCGCAGCGACCACAGGCAATGCATCGCTCGTAATCGATGCTGCGTTCAATCTCGACCTCGAACTTGCCGATCTCGCCTCGAATAGCTTTCAGCTGGCCGAAATGCAGCACTGGCTCATCACACCACTCGGGAACGGTATCAGTCAGGAGCTGGACATTTGCCAGTGGCACGAGGCTCTTCGCAACCTCGAATGCGCCAGTCTCCTTCTTCCCAACCACGAGCACGTCGAAGCCCACGTCCACGGCGATCTTCTCAGGTAAGGGGCGCGTTTCACGCGCCGTCATTGAGCCCAGAGCGGCCTTAATCATGCTGATCGCCTTCTCCGTCGCCTCTTTTCGGCCGTGCACCCGGCCACAGTAGTCACGGAGGTTAAGGAAGTGCGTATCACAACCGAATCCCGCGGCAATGCGGTCAAAGATGGGGTTCTTCTCGGTGCATGCCGCGATGAGCACCCCATCAAGCCCCATTCGCCTGATGTCATCGATCAGGTAATCCCGGCCCTGCAAACAGAGCTGATCCTGAAGTTCAACGATCTCCACGTCTCGCTTGAGGGCCTTCTTGACATCGCGCGCATCGATCTCGATGCTCCGGTCACAGGTGCAGAGAAACACGCCCAGTTTCATGAAGCTCACCTTACTCCTCAGTTCGAGTCCCTTTTGGGTCTCATACGGTTTATCAACCTACTCGCTTTTTAAGCTGCAGGCAGGTACAGCCGCATGCTGGAGCAGCAGTCTGCACCCGGCAAGCGGCATCAAGCGCCGAGAAGGATGAGTTACCGGACGAACCGAATAACCCCGCTGCCTGGCGAGTAGAGGATGCCATCTCGTTTCATTGCTTCAATCATCTCCTCCGCCTTCTCTCGTTCCATCCCTTCCTCCTCCGCGAGCTCGAGCACCTCATCGACTGGTATCTCCTCACCGTACTCCCGCTCCAGCTCCTTGATGATCTCGCGGATTGACCGTGCGCGGTCTCTCCGTGTCTTCGTGGTGCCCGCGGCGATCCAATCGACGTCGAGACGGCCCGTTTCGGGATCGATAAAGACCTGGTGGAGGCAGTAGTTCACCAGCTCGATGACCTGGTGCGCATCCTCCGCGGCGACCGTATCGCTCAGCCGCGCCCGTGCTCGGGCCTCACCCAGCCTGATCAAGGCCTCTAACTGCCGTGCCGTGACGGGAACGGGCGCCTCCGCGTCCTCATAGCCCTTACTCCGGAGCCCGACGTAATAGTCCAGGAACTCGTGCTGCGCCTCCTCACTCATGAGCGGGAAGATGGTTCGTTTACACCACGCGATGTATTTCCGCAGCAGATCCTCCGCGATCGGCGGCTTCATCGCTTCCACTCGCTCCAGGATGCGCTCTCGCTCCTTCTCTTCTCTTCGACTCGTGCGCTCGTAGCGAGCGAGCAGCTCGCCCGCATAGTGTGTCTCAATGATGTGTTGTGCGGTCTTGGTGTCCTCGACCCGGTTCGGCTGGTCGATCATGGTGAAGATGAGGTCGAACCGAGAGAGGAGTGTCGGCGGCATGTTGATCTGCTCGGAGATGGGGGTAAATTTATCGAATCGGCCCTGCTTCGGGTTCGCCGCGGCTAAGAGCGAGCAGCGCGAGTTTAAGCGTGCCATGATCCCCGCCTTCGCAATGGAGACCGTTTGCTGCTCCATCGCTTCGTGGAGCGCGTCTCGGTCCTCCTTCTTCATCTTATCAATCTCATCCACGGCCGCGATGCCCTTATCCGCGAGCACAAGCGCGCCCGCCTCCAGTGTCCAGCGCCCTTCGCCGAACTCGTCACGCACCGCAGCCGCGGTGAGGCCCGCGGAGGTACTGCTCTTGCCACCGGTGTACAACCCCCGAGGCGCTAAATTCACCTGGTAGGTGAGCAACTGGCTCTTCGCCACGCCCGGATCACCCACCAGGAGCACATGTATATCGCCTCGTACCCGTGTCCTGTCCGGCAGTTGCTTCGGCACGCCGGAGAAGAGCTGGAGCACCATCGCTTCCTTTATCTTCTCGTAGCCGGAGATCGAGGGTGCGATGCTCCGAATGAGCTCCTCGTACAACTGTGGCCGCTGCGTCAACGCCATGATCGCGCGTTCATCCTCGTCCGTGATCTGAATCTCCTCGAATTCCTCCTCCTTCAGCTCGAGCGAATTGCCATCGAGGTAAATATCGAAGAAGAGCTTCTTCCCAAACTGGGTGATACGCTGATACGATCGGAGAATACCGGTCACAATGATCCGATCGCCGGGCGCCACGACACCTGCGATGTCATCCTCGAGGTTGAGGTCCAGTGCCTGGGGTAATTCACCGCCCCGCAGCGCCTCCGGCGACTCCTGTAGCCGGATCTTCTGGGCATTCACAAACTTTGACTGATCGACCCGTAAGGCAAACCGCTGCGCTTTCCGACCACAGCCACCATCTTCCTGCGGGCATTCATACGGCTCCCTGAATTGGCTGCCCGATTGCAGGACCGAAAAGAGGTGGTGGCAGAAAGGGCATTCAAAGACCGCCTCCACGATCTTCGGCCGCACCTCCGTCGCCTTCGTCACCAGCCCCTCGATACTCACCAGCTTTCCGATATCGCTGCTCCTGATATTCCGAATAGTCAGCTTCCGCGGCAGCTTGATCACCCGCAGATTGGCCTCATCGAGCGTGACGCCCGTCGGGATATCCAGCTCGCGCAGCGCGCGGGTTGCGGATTCGAGGATCACATCGGGATCATCAAGGAGCATATCGGCAATCGCGGGGTCAAAGAGGTCCATCTCAGAGAATTGGACCAGTAGACTCCGCTTCTCGGGGTAGTAGTTCGAGAGCTCAACGATCGCATCCCAGTAATACCGCTTCAAGAAATCCTCCCACTTCTCCGTGACCAGGTCCTGCATCTCCCTTACCTGCTACTCTATGTATTGTATTTATACTCGCATTAGCATTACCATCTGTAACGGTTCTACCTACCTATCTATCACACTGTTGTGCCACCCATGGGAACCGTGCTGAGCAGGGGAAAGAGGCAGAGGCAGTGCAGAAGCTCACCTTAGCGGTCGTCTTCGACGGTGCCGGCGTGATCTACGCACCCTACCGCATTATCAAGGATATGGAGCGGGGCGTGGTAAAACGAAGCATGGTCTCCGGGGTCACCTGCACCGACCGCGTCCCCGTGGGCGCGCTGGTGGTCTTGAAGACCCGGTATGAGGAGACGCTGGAGCGAGAACCTCCTGCCCAGCTCTTAGCTGAGCTTCTGGTGGCGAAACAAATCGTAACTAAAGTGATCTATAAGAGAGAAGGGGTGAGCGATGACGCGGTGCGAGACGCCATACTCCGGGATCGAAGCGTCAAACTGGGGGACGTGCACGATGTGGTCTCCCGGTTACGGCAGTGTGATATCCTCCCGGTGCTGGGGGTGGGTATGATCATGGATATGAGCGATGCGAGCGTGCGCTACCTCATTGCCGGGGGGATTAATCTCTTCCCGGGCAGCCGCAGCCTTTTTCAAGACCTCCGCGCGTGGGGTATTCCTATTTTTATCGCATCGGGTGATCGGATAGAGCGAGACGAGATGGCGAGCTATCTCCCCGAAGTGCCGCCCGATCACGTCTTCGGCACCATGAATCCGGAGGACAAGCGCGATCTGGTGCGGAGATTGAAGGAGACGTATCGGGTGATGATGGTGGGTGACGATCGGAACGATTATCTCGCGATGCTGGAGGCGGATATCGCGGTCCTCTCCTTGCAGGAGGAAGCAGCGAGACCAAAGGAGGTGTTCGAGGTCGCGGATATGCGGATCCGGGAGATCGGCGAGCTGAGAGGGATAATAAAGGAGATCAAGGGGTGAAAATGGCGAATTCAAAAGAGGGAATCGATCTGGGATCGCTGGCCGAGGAGCTACGGAACTTTGAGGGGGTGACGCGGAAACGGGCGATCTGGGATCTGATCAAGAGATTGGGCGATTCAGACAAAGTAGGGAGCCATACGATCATGGGCTTCGGCGAAGACGCCGCAGTGCTCAGCGCAAACGAGGACACGCTCATTTTACTCGCGATCGACGGCATCTGGGGTAAATTATTGAGTGCGGATCCGTGGTGGGCCGGCTATTGTGCCGTTCTGGTGAACGTGAACGATATCGCAGCGATGGGCGGCACGCCACTGGCTATGGTGAATATCACCTCGACCCAGAAGCGCTATGTCTGTCTTGAACTGGGTCGGGGGATGGAGGATGGGGTGCGGAAGTTCAACGTGCCCATGGTTGGGGGGCATATGCACCCCGATACGGTCTACGACGCACTGGATGTGGCGATCGTGGGCACCGTGAAGAAGGACTGCGCTATCTTTTCGAACGGTGCAAATCCAGGCGACAAGGTTCTGATGGCGATCGATCTCGATGGGCAGTGCTACCCGAGCTACCATCTGGCATGGGACACCACCACGCAGAAATCCTCCACGATCGTGCGGAAGCAGCGGGAGACGATGGTGAAGATCGGTGAGCGGAAGTTAGCGACCTCGGGGAAGGATATCAGCAATCCCGGCTCGCTGGGCACCCTCGGCATGCTCCTCGAATGCTCGGGCGTCGGTGCGCTGGTCGAGCCGGCGAAGATACCGCGACCCGCTACCGACGAGATCCCGTTTGCGGAGTGGCTGAAGATGTATCCGGGAACAGGCTTTGTGCTGACCGTAGCGGACGAAGAGAAGGGTGCGGCGTGCATTGAGATCTTCGAGGAGGCAGGTATTGCAGCCGCGCTCATCGGTGAGGTGGATGCGAGCAAGAAATTGCGCATTACCGATGGTAACCGAACGACGACGGTCTTCGATTTCCAAACTGAGATCATCACGGGTATCGTGAGTGAAGGAAAGGGGAAGCCACCACAGTAGGAAGAGCCCAGAGTAAATGACAGCGGCTGTTGCTCTTGATGCACTCTACGAGAAGATACGTGCAGGCGGGTTGGAGCGAGCTGACGCGCTCCTCTTAGCCGCGCAGCCGGGTCCGTTGTTCGCCATCGCGGATGCCCTGCGGCGGGCTGAGAAGGGTGAGGTGGTCACGTATCTCGTGAACCGGAACATCAATTTCACCAATATCTGTGTGGGGACGTGCAAGTTCTGCGCGTTCCGCGAGGGGAGCGAGCGCGGCTTTCTGATGAGTATGGAGACGGTCTTGCGAAAGGTGGAGGACGCGGTGAATCGCGGTGCCACGGAGATCTGCATCCAGGGCGGTTTGCATCCCTATCTCTTCCTGGAGACCTATTGCGAGCTCCTCGAAACGATCAAGGCGCACTTCAAGGTGCATCTGCATGCCTTCTCGCCGATGGAGATCTACCATGTCGCGCGGAACTCGCGGCTGAGCGAGGAGGACGTACTGAGAGCCTTGAAGCAGGCTGGCCTGGGCTCGATCCCTGGCACGGCCGCGGAGATCCTCGATGACGCGGTACGCGCGATCATCTGTCCGACGAAGCTCAGTACCGCGCAGTGGGTGGAGATCATCAAGACGGCGCATCGGCTGGGAATCCCCTCCACCGCCACCATCCTGTACGGGCATCTTGAGTCGTGGGAGCAGAGGATCGATCACCTCTTCACGATACGGGCGATCCAGGAAGAGACGGGTGGCTTTACCGAGTTCGTCCCCCTGAAGTTCATGGGCAAGAACAACGAGCTGGGCAGAATGGTGCAGCGGGAGGTGCCGTTCCTTGAAGATGCGATGCTGCACGCGCTGGCGCGCGTCATTCTCCATCCGTACTGCACGAATCTCCAGGTCTCCTGGGTGAAGCTGGGGCTGGTAGCGGCGCAGCGGATGCTCGAGTTCGGGGCGAATGATCTGGGTGGGACCTTGATGGAGGAGAGCATCTCCCGCTTATCAGGCGCAACAGCGGGCGAGTACCTGCGCCCTGAGGAGTTCGAGCGGCTCATTCGGGCTGCGGGACGAATCCCGAAGCGGCGAACCACCCTGTACGAAATAAACTGACGTGGGGTAACGGATGATCCACACGGTGAAGCCTCTGGAGCGGTGCACCTTGGCAAAAGTGTCAGCTGTTACCGATCCCCGTTACGGCTGCGCACCGGGCGAGCGCCCGTTACAGGTACACATTGACCATGGCATCGTACTGATCGATAAGCCTGCGGGCCCCACCTCGCACGAGGTGGTTGCATGGGTAAAGGCGATCCTTGGTATTCCGAAGGCGGCGCACACTGGCACGCTCGACCCGAAGGTCACGGGGCTCCTGCCCGTCCTGCTGGGCGCCGCGACGAAGCTGGCCGATACGCTCGTCGGCGATAAAGAGTACGTCTGCGTGATGAAGCTGCATCATGAGGTCGACGAGCAGCGGCTGCGAAAGGTGTGCCGCGAATTCGTGGGCGAGATCTATCAGAGACCGCCGCTCAAGTCAGCCGTGAAACGGCAGATACGGAAGCGGCGGGTGGAGTATCTCGAGCTCAAGGAGCTCGCGGGGAAAGAAGTACTGTTGCGCGTGGGGTGTGAAGCGGGAACGTACATCAGAATGCTCTGTCATCATATCGGACTCGCCTTAGGGGTTGGAGCACACATGGCGCAGTTGCGACGGACGAACTCCTTCCCGTTTCGTGAGGATGAGGATAAAGTGACGACCCTGCACGAGCTGAAAGATGCAGCGGTCTTCTGCGAAGGCGGCGACGAAGTGCTCCTCCGGGCGTGCATCTTCCCTATGGAGTACGCACTCGCGCACTTGCCCTGCATCGTCGTCAAGGACAGCGCGGTGGATGCGATCTGTCATGGCGCGGACCTTCACGCCCCCGGGATTGTCCGGCTCGAAGAAGGAATAAATAGAGGCGATCCCGTGATAGTATACACGCTCAAAGGGGAAGCAGTGAGCCGTGGCGCAGCAACGCTCAGTTCAACCGAGATGTACCGTGCGATTAAAGGTATATGTGTAGAGACGCAGAAAGTACTTATGAGGCCAGGGATATACCCTAAGGGCTGGAAGAGTAAAGCCGAGGTGGCTGAGCGGTAAGGCGCAGGCCTGGAGCTCGCAAGACTAGAGAGCCTGTGTTCCGATAGGAACTCAAGGGTTCAAATCCCTTCCTCGGCGCACTACCATCACGTACGTACATTAGCGAGCAGGGAAGAAGATGGCTGAAGAGACGAAGAAGAAAGAACGAACGAAAGGTGAGCCGAAAGGCGCGCCTAAAGCAGAACCCAAAGGGGAACCGAAAGGTGCGCCTAAAGCGGAGGCAAAAGCAGAACCGAAAGGTGCGCCCAAAGGTGCGCCCAAAGGTGCGCCCAAAGGTGCGCCCAAAGGCGAGCCGAAGCAGGAGCCGAAAGGGCAGCCAAAAGAGGAATCGGAATTCAAGCACATCGTACGGATTCTGGATACCGACTTAGCGGGCACCCGGAGTGTGGTCCATGCACTCTGTGGCGTCAAGGGGGTTGGGTGGCGCGTGGCGCGGATTCTCGTTCTTTCTGCGGGCGTCAACCCGAATGTGAAGCTCGGCAACCTCTCGGATGAGGAGATCGAGCGTTTGAAGAGCGCAATTGACGGTGTTGAGAAGCGATTGCCGTGGTGGATGCTGAATCGACGGAAGGACCTCCTGAGTGGCCAGGACAAGCACCTCATGGGGGCCGACCAGGTCATCCAGTTGCGTGAGGACATCAATTTATTGCGCAAGATCCGGTCGTACCGTGGCATACGGCATGAACGTGGCTTGAAGGTACGCGGGCAGCGCACGAAGTCGACGGGCCGCAAAGGCATGGTCGTCGGCGTCATGAGGAAGAAGGTGATCGCCGCCACAACGAAACCGGGCGAGAGGAAGTGAGGGAAGGAGGGAGCGACCATGGGACATCCAAAGCGAAGTAAGAAGCGATTTGAGACGCCGCGAAGGCCGTGGGAGATGACCCGGATAAAGGCTGAGAAAGAGCTGACGGATACCTACGGGCTCAAGAGCCGGCGCGAGATCTGGAAAGCCGCGAGCCACATCAAGAAATACCGGCGTGAAATCAGGGAGATCCTGGCGGAGATCGCGGGTATGAAACCTTCAGACCATACCATCCGGAAACGCGATGCGATTCTCGCGGCCTTACGTCATCGCGGGCTCTTGAAAGAAGAAGCGGAGACGAGCGCGCGCGTGGAGGACGTCTTAGCGTTGCAGGCGGTGGACGTCCTGGAACGGCGGCTGCAGACGCGGGTATACAAGAAGGGGCTGGCGAATACGGCGAAACAGGCGAGGCAGCTCGTTGTTCATGGTCATATCGCCGTCGCCGGACGGCGGGTTACCGTACCCTCCTATATCGTGAACGTGAACGAAGACCGGCAGATCGGGTATTACGGCGAGCCACCCATTACCGTCACGAAGAAGAGCGCGGGCGAGGAGGTAGCGGAGTAAGATGGCTGAGGAGAGAAGGTGGGCGATCGCACATATCCACTCGTCATTCAATAACACCATCATCACGATTACGGATATTACGGGCGCGGAAACGATCGCGCAGGCTACCGGGGGCATGATCGCCAAGGCAGATCGAGACGAGAGTTCGCCGTACACCGCAATGCTCATGGCCGCGCAGCTGGCGGAGAAATTGAGAGAGCGCGGAATAACCGGGATACGGGTGCAGGTGAAGGCAGCAACAGGCCGCAAATCGCGCACCACGGCGCCCGGTGCTCAGGCGGCGATCCGGGCCTTCGCACGTGCTGGACTGCGGATCGGGAAGATAGAGGATGTAACCCCAATCCCCCATGATGGCACGAAGCGCCCGGGTGGTAAACGGGGGAGAAGGGTGTGAGCCTCACCGATTGCCACGAAACGCTCCTGACTTGAGCGCCTCGGGTGTGAATACGGTACGGTTTGTCGACTAAGCAGGGTTTGAAATGGACGTCAAGATCGTGGAACGCAGGGAGCATGAAGTGCGGTTCATGCTTACAGGCGTGAAGACGCGGGTTGCGAATGCGTTGCGCCGTGTGATGATTGCGGAAGTGCCGAAACTCGCGATCGATGAGGTGCTGATCCATGAGAACACCTCGCTCCTGTACGATGAGCAATTGGCGCTCCGCTTAGCTTTAATACCCTTGAAAACGGCTCTCCGCGATTTCAGCCCTGATGATCGGATCTCGCTCACCTTACAGGCCGTCAGCCCTGAGCGCGCGGGCTCGGCGATGGTCTACTCAAAAGAGCTGATCTCCTCGGACCCCGGCGTGGAAGTGGCGTTTCAGCACATACCGGTCGTGAAATTGATCTCCGATGAGCGCGAGGTCGGCGGGCTCAAGTCCGTTGCACGGCAGAAGATCGCACTCGAGGCGATCGCACGACTGGGCCGGGGTAAGGAGCATGCGAAATGGCAGCCCGTTACTGTCTGCGCGTATCGCGAACTTCCAGACGAAGCGCAGACCAAGCAGCTCCTCTTCACCGTGGAGAGCGATGGTGCGCTGCCGGTGGATGAGATTGTGCTGGAAGCGGCGCGGATCCTGCGGCAGAAGTGCGAGACGATACTCGCCGAGCTCAGCTAAGCTGAACTGAACTGAACGAGTGCGCTGCATCCTCAACGTTCCGCGGTGGTGATCTCGGGTTCACGACTCGGTGGGGTAGCCGCGAACGTTCTTTAATTCCTCGATGGACGGTATACACGTGAAGGCCGTTATCCCCTTTAAGAAGAAGGGTGCGAAATCGCGATTGGGGCAGCTTTTAAGCGCTGCGGAACGCGAGGAGTTCGCGATGTGCATGTTGAAAGACGTGCTGCGTGCTGTCGCGAACTCGGCGATCGAGGAGATTGAGATCATCGCGACGGGCGTGGAGGCCGAGGAGTTACGAGCCGCGGCACGAGCTGGCGCGGTGAACTCCTTGGCTCTCACCACACGGCAGGATGATCGCGAGCTGAACGAGGTGCTGAACGAGGTGCTCGCGCTGGAACGAGCGCCGCTATTACTGGTGATGGCCGATGTGCCGCTGGTAACGGCCGAGAGCATCAACAGGATCATCGCGCACGACGAGGCGGTGGTGATCGTCCCGGGGCGAAAAGGCGGTACCAATGCGCTCTTCTTGCGGAAGCCCTCGGCATTCTCCGTCTCGTACTACGGCATGAGCTTCACGGAGCATCTCGCGATTGCGAAGCAGCGGCAGTTGAGCTATGCGGTCTATGATTCCTTCTTTATCAGCACGGATATTGACGAGGTAGAAGATCTCGTCGAGCTCTTAATCCACGGCTCTGGCTTCTCCACCGCGTATCTCCACCGCATCGGCATCGGCCTTCAGGTGGACAAAGCAGCGAAGACCCGTGCGTGGATTGAGCGGCGTACCGATACGGCGATAAAAAGAGAAACCTTTTAGTACTCTGCGACCTCTTTAACCTCATCAATCAAGGTGATAGCACGATGGAATTGGAAGGAATAGAGATAGAAGATACCTTTGCTGAAGCGTTTCCCATCAAGGTTGCACGGGTAGTGATCACGGCAGTGAACGAGCGCTGGGCGCTGGAGGCCGCGCGAGAAGCAACGGGATTTGGCACCTCAGTCATTGGCTGCCCCGCGGAGGCGGGGATCGATAGAGTACTGACCGGAGAGGAAACTCCAGACGGGAGGCCGGGAGTGGCCATCATGATCTGCCACTTCAAGAAGGACGGCGTGAAGGAGCAACTGCTCGGGCGGTTAGGGCAGTGTGTCTTCACCGCGGCTACCACCGCGATTTTTAACGGTCTCGAAGCGGAGGAGAAGCTCCCGATCAAGCTCCACTTCTTTGGCGATGGGTATGAATATCAAAAAGTGGTTGGCGGTCGCAACGTGTGGGTCATTCCGATGATGGAAGGCGACTTCGTCTGTGAAGAGGAATACGGTGTGAAACCCGGCGTCGCCGGCGGGAATTTCTTCATCCTGGCGAAGGAGCAGATGTCCGCCTTGACGGCCGCGGAGAATGCCGTTGCTGCCGTCCGCCAGGTTGAAGGCACGATCACACCCTTTACGGGTGGCGTGGTGGCCTCGGGCTCAAAGATAGGCTCGAAGAAGTACAAGTTCATGCACGCCACGACGAATGAGAAGTTCTGCCCGACCTTGCGCGATAAGGTGGAGGGCTCTGAGATACCGGCGGGTGTGAACGGGGTGTACGAGATCGTGATCAACGGTGTGAGCGAGGATGCCGTGAAGGCCGCCATGCGGGTCGGGATACATGCGGCCGTGAAAGTCCCGGGCCTGGTGAAGATAACAGCGGGCAATTTCGAGGGTAAATTAGGGAAATACCAGCTCCAGCTCAAGGATGTGTTAGGGCTGTAAGCCGCACCTGCAGCCTCGATAGAGGACGGAGCGCGGTTCCGTCTTCTTTTCTCTCTTTTTTTTCTCTCCGTTGGTAGCGTTCATCTTTTTCCGCTTGAACAGCGGGGGAGGGTAACTGATGATCGAGCGGATAACGGACGAGCTTGCGGCATTAGAGCAGCTCATCGGCTACCATTTTCGGAACAGAGCGCTTCTTGAAGAGGCGATCACGACGAGCTCCTATGCACAAGAGCACCCCGGTACCGCGCATTACGAAGTCCATGAATTCCTCGGCGACCGGGTTATCAGTCTGATCATCGCTGAGCGTCTCTGCGCATCTGGCTCGCTCGCCGAAGGTAAGATGACCTTTCTGAAGGCCGAGCTGGAGCAGAACAAGCAGCTGGCGCAGTTCGGCGAGGAGATCGGGCTCCGGCGTTATATCCGTGCCGCGGAAGAGCGGGATGCGATCAGTATGAAGGTGCTGGCGGACGTTTTCGAGGCGATCTGCGGCGCGATCTACCGTGATAGCCGCAGCTCGGCGGGGACGACCGAGGTGATGAAGTACCTCGAGCGGTTCCATATCCTCGAGCGACTAGAGGCTGGTGTAGCCCAAGAAGAAGACGTCTTACCCGTGCGAAACCGGTTTGAAAATGCCTTCAGGGAACGGTATCGCTGCAACCCGGTGATCCAGTTCACGTATGAGTCGCAGGGCGCGGCGCACCAGAAAGAGTGGCGAATAACCGCGTGCGCGATAAACGATCCCGAAACGGGGAAGTACGTCGAACTGGTGGGCGTCGAGAGCGAGCGATGGTTCGGTACGAAGAAGGACGCTGAGACGGACGCACTGGAGCGGGCATATCGGTGGTTGGAGGCGCGAGGACGGAACTTCAAGGGTGAGCAAAAGTGATATTTGCGACCAGCACTAGCAGATTGAGCCGATGCTCATCAAACAACCTGCAACGAGTGGTATCGAGAGATTGTCGTTCACGGGGACCTGATGCACCTGCAGGGGCACGCCGTCGGCGATCGTCGCGCCACTCGCGCCCAGGACTGCAGCTAAGCCCGGGCCGAGCACGAGCAACCCGATAAGCAGTGTGGTGAGGAACATCGCGAGCATCACGCCGGGCGGCTTGAACCGGTTACCGTGCGGACCCGCCTTACCCGTAGTGAGCACGGCGCCGGTGACCGCTGAAACGGTATCGCCGAAGGCGAGCATCAGGATCGCCGCAATCGCGATGCGTTTCTCGAAGAGGAGTATGCTGAGGAACGCGCCAATCACGAAAAAGATGTACGCGCCGATCCTCTTCCCCTCATAGTCCCGGAGACAGGGCAAGGAGAGGCGCCCGTGTAACCGCAGCCATTCGAGCGGGGCAATGATGGCGAACCCGACGAGGAAGCCGAGCATGAGCCACTCTTTTGGAAAGAAGAGATACAGCACGGGAATCGTAGCACCGAGGCAGTGTATCGTCTTCCGCCTCGCCTCTGCCCGCAAAACGTTCAGCTTCGAGCTGCTCATGTCGATGAAGCTCCCCCCTGATGGGAACCCACTGAAAACGGGGATCTATGCAGTTCGGGTAATCTACCCCGCTGAAATAAGCCACGGACGTTTCTTTGATCGAGCTTTCTTTTAAAAGAAAGGTTGTTAGGCGAACATCACGCCCGCCTCTTTCGTGCTGAGGTAATCCCACTGCTTGCTCGCCTTCACCTTCTTGATCGCCGCCTCGAACTCCTCCATCTCCACCGCTTTCTTCTTCTTGCGTGCCGCGAACATCCCCGCTTCGATACAGATGGCCTTGATGTCCGCACCGGTCGCATTCTCCGTGAGCGCGGTTAATTTGAGGAGATCGACGTCCTTCTTCACCTTCATGGTGCCCGTATGGATCTTAAAGATCTCAGTTCGACCCTCTTTATTCGGAATGGGGATTTTGATGATCCGATCAAACCGTCCTGGCCGGAGCAAGGCGGGGTCGAGAATATCAGGCCGGTTCGTTGCCCCAATGATGCGCACATCACCGCGCTGGTCAAACCCGTCCACCTCGGCCAGCAGTTGCATCATCGTGCGCTGCACCTCGCGTTCGCCCGACGTGCCATCCTCGATCCGCCGTGCGGCGATTGCATCGATCTCATCGATGAAGAGTATAGATGGCGCTTTCTCCTTCGCCAATTCAAAGAGCTCGCGGACCAGTCGCGCGCCTTCGCCGATGTACTTCTGCACCAGTTCAGAGCCGACGACGCGTATGAACGTGGCTGAGGTGCGCTGGGCGACGGCCTTGGCGAGCAACGTCTTGCCCGTGCCAGGCTCACCAATAAGCAGCACACCTTTCGGGGGTACCACACCGATCCGCGCGAAGCGCTCGGGCTCGGTGAGCGGGAGCTCGACGATCTCCCGTATCTCCTCGATCTGCTCGGCCAAGCCGCCGATCATCTCATAGCGCACGTCGGGCGATTCGATGACCTCCATCCCGTAGACCAGCGGGTCTTTCGAGGAGGAGAGCAAGCTGACCACAGCCAGTGTTTGCTGGTTCAAGCCCACCTGCGCGCCCGGGAAGACAGTCTTGGGATCGATGAAATGGGAGGAATAATTGACGACGAATCGCGGCCCCGTACTGCTGCGCACAACGAGCCGTTTATCATCGATGACCTCGACGACCGTGCCGATGATCAAGGGTGCAGCCCGCAACTTCTCCAGCTCCGCATGTAATTTACGAATATCGCTCTCCAAGCGCGTACGTATATCATCATAATATCGCCCCTCACGCACCACCTGGTCCAGCTGCTCTTTCAATCGAGTATTGATCTCCTCCAGTTGCCTGATCCGATCGAGCAAATAACGGGAGTATTCATCCTCTGCACCACCTCCACCGCTTGTTTTCATGCTTCCCCCCCTTCCCGTATTTATTTCTCCCGCCGCCCATATATAAAATAAACTACCCGAGGGCGTAGGAGACGAGCTTCCTCAGTGAAATGACCGAGTGTGAGATATGCGGCGCGGAGATCGCGGGCAAGCCGGTTTACATCGCCATTGGCAGCTCGAAGTTACGGGTCTGTCATATCTGTTCACGGTACGGCGCGGTAGTCGTGGACGATCCGAGCGCGCTGGCACGACGAAGCCCGGTGAGCCTGGTGAGTGAGCAGTCCTACCAGGCGAAGGCGCGCCAGCGCTTGTATGAGCAGATGGATCACGAGCTTGAAGAAGGTCTGGGCATCGCGGAGGACTACGGCCGGAAGATCAAAGAGGCACGTGAGCGCGCTGGCCTGAAGCAGGAGGATCTGGCGAAACAGATCAACGAGAAGCACTCGATTCTGCGCAAGATCGAGAACGAGGAGATCATCCCGACCGACGAGGTACGTGCGAAGCTCGAGCGTGTGCTGAAGATCTCGCTCTGAGCCGGGCCTTCTGGATGGGGATAGCGCCGCGTTCGGGGCTTATGTTCGCCAAATACCTTATTTCAATGGCGTTTAACCTCCGCTGGGGCAGTCCTAAGCTGGAAGAACCACCAAACTAGAAAACTGGACTGAACTAGGATGCTGCTGGTCGAAACAGGCTGAGGAGAACCATGCTCACCGCCATGCAGATCGCCAGGGCTGAGATGAACGCCCCGAATCCGCCGATCAGGTCGAACCCGTATTCGAGCACGAGCTGCACCCCGGCGATGATCGCGATGAAGGCGAAGGTAGCGCAGGCGCCGATGAATACGCCTCGGATGAGCGCTTTCACGCTCTCCTTGCCCGGCTCACGGGCACGCTTCTTCTCCTTCACCTTGCTCTTCCCCCGGACCTTCGATTCGTAAAAGACGGTGAAGAGGATGAAGAAGGTGGCGAAGGTAAGCAGAATGTATGGGCCGGGCACACGATTACCCTCGAGCGCGAAGTACATCAGGCCAAAGGCGATGTGCACGGTGAGCACGGCGAGCGCGGTGGAGAGCAGGAGCCTTCGCAGGTATTTCTTGTAGTCCACCACCCCCGTTAGTCGCTCGAGCACGCTCATCGACCCATCCACGTCTTTATCATTCATCTTTTTCCCTGATAACCTTTCCACCCAGAGATCGGGCTCGCATGGAAGAGCACCGGATCGTATCTCAGTACCGCGGCCCAGACCGCGCGGCACGTGCAGGAGAGCGCCTCGAGCCGTTCCAGGACGCCCGGGTCCTGCGTTACGTTGAACGTCCGTATCGCGTGGCTGATCGCGGCGTCACAGGCGCCGCAATTATGCGGGCCGCGGAGTGCGCCAGCCCCCACCGGGTCGGAGAGCACCATGATGCCGCGGCTCTTAATCGCTCTGATCGCCGCCACGGCGCTCCAGAGCCACGGTGGCCGGTAATAGCCGTGCCGCCAGAGCTCTTCTAAGGGCGTGTGCTTCTGGATCGTGCAGAGGTTCAGCGAGATGGCCGAAGAATAGGGTGCGGCGAGCTCCGCAGAGGCGATGACGTCATCGATCGCTTCTTGCTCAGAGAGAAAGGGTGGTTTGAGCAGGAGGTAGGTCTTGACCGTAGCGCCGCATGCTTGCGCCATGTGGGCTGCTGCGCGATAGTCGTCGAACGAGAACCCCTTCTTGATATACCGCGAGCGGATGAAATCGTTCGCCGTTTCGAGGCCGATGGCGAGCTCGAGATGCTCCACCACCTGCAGCTCCGTCAGCTTCTCGGTGGTCAGGAATTCGGGTCTCATCTCGACGATCAGCTTCTTGAGCGCAGGTCTCGCCTTCAGCATCGAGGCAATGGTGGCCCGTGTCTCGGGTGCTATCTCTCGCTCATCGAAGAAGCTGCCGGAGGTGAAGATCTTGAGCATGAACTCCTCGGTCGGGCTCTTTCGCAGAGCCTCGGCCAGCTGCGTGAGGACGTTCTCCTGTGTTACTGCTGCGCCCTCCTGCCAGTAGCCGCACATCGTGCAGTGCCGCCACGAGCAGCCCACGGTTCGCAGTATAACGGTGAGCGATCTGATCGCCCTTTCTTCTTCTGGCAAGAAATCGTAATCGAGCCAGGACGCCACGGGGTGGCACAGCCAGTCGTTCCTTACAGCAGTCATCCTTCTCGCGTCGTTAGGTAGTAATGCAACGGGTACCTAAAAACTAGTTGCATGAACACCCCGCCTCCAGCCACTTGAGTAACGGCGCTGTATATGGTGGTACCTGGGTTGGAGTGCAGCAAAGCTCGTGGTACTCTGCGATGGTTACCGGCGGGTGTGAGGCGAAGCGAACCGGTAAGTATGAATACCCCAAAAGGCTAGATAGTAACGTAAGTAAGGTGAGGTGTTTTTCATTCAGAGAGAAACTGAGTAGAGAAGAGATAAATGGCCATCGATTCGCTCTTGCGTGCCTGTATAGCCAGGTGCGGATTCGTGCACCGGATTGCGGATTTCCTCGCCAGCAGTGGTATCTCACCCAACCTCTTATCCCTGCTCTCGCTCGCTTGCGCGGCACTCGCGGGCCTGTCCTTCTCCCTTTCTGGCACGGCGCGATCAGTCAACCACTTTCTCGTACTCGCGCTGGTTTGCGTATGCCTGAATGCCCTTCTGGACGGGTTTGATGGGCTGGTCGCGCGAGCGGTGGGCACGGCAAGTCAACGGGGCGATTTCCTCGATCACGTCGTCGATCGCTACTCGGACGTCTTTATCATCGGCGGCATCATCTTTGGCGGCTACGCTGGCTGGCGCATTGGCATCGTGGCGGTGATCGGCGTTCTGCTCGCCTCCTACATGGGCACGCAGGCACAGGCGGTGGGCTTAAGCAGGCTCTATGGCGGCGTACTGGGCAGGGCGGATCGCATTGTGCTTATCATCAGTGCGACGGCACTCACCCTGCTGTATCCCTTCCCTATTCCATCGGCGGGACCGCTCAGCTTCTCCTTCCTCGGCTGGCTCATCGTGATCCTCGCAGTGCTCGGGCACGCCACGGCGCTGCAGCGGATCGTGTATGTCTGGCGCCGGCTTTGAACGGGGAGCGGTGGAACATGCCAGAGCGGACGTATCAAATCGATCGGCCCTTCAAGATTCGGAGTGCCAGCAGTGCCGCGTTCGTCCCGTTGTCGATGCCCACCACCGCGACCGGTACACCGGCTGGCATCTGAACCATGGACAGCAACGCGTCCAGGCCCATCAGGTTGCCGCTGACCGGAACACCGATGACCGGCTTCTCAGTCTTCGAGGCGATAATCCCGGGCAGCGCTGCGGAAAGCCCGGCAATGGCAATAAAAACGGCGATCGAATCACCTCGCTCTCTCAGATAGCGATCCAGCGCGTCGGGAGCGCGGTGTGCGGAGAGTATCTGGAGCTCGTAAGGGGTTTTCTGCTCGTCCAGCACCTTAATCGCCTTATCCGCGACCGCCTGATCGCTCTTCGAACCCATGACGATCGCTATTTTCCCGTTCGGTACTGGCGCTGGGGGCATGTGTTTACTCCTTCGCCCGTTCCTCCATCACGCTGCGAAACTCCTCAGGATCCCTGATCCGTTTTAGCTCTTCCTTCGCGATGAGCACCGTGTGATCGATCTGCTGATACTTACTTGTCCCTTCAACGACGAATACCGACTTAGTGCGCGTGACCTGGGCGAGGCAGCTCACGATTTGTGCCCGCTTGATCATTCGCTCGGTATATTCACTGACCCCCGTGAGAATCTTCGCGCATGCCGCGGAGGTACTGGACGGCGGCTCGGGATAGGAGACCGCGCTGAACGGGGCATGAGCAGTCGTGAATATGGCAAACCCGATCTCCTCCATGATGCTGAGTATGTCCTTCTCCATGCGGCTTACCGCGTCCTCTGCGCCCTGTTTCACGATATCCTGCGGCAGTGCCCCGAGCTCAGTCTTCACGATCTCCTGCGGCTCGATGAGGTTCGCTTCCAGGAGGTCCTCCAGCATCAAGGCGAGTTCAAGCGTGGTGCTCATCTGCCCTTCCTCGTATTTGCTCACACTCCGTCGCGAGACCCCAAGCTCCGCGGCAAGCTCGCCCAGCGATAAGCCCTTCTTCTCCCGTGCCTCTTTCATCTGCTCGCCGTTGATCGTCACGTAGATGCCGCCCGTCGCGGAATAGACGTAGGGGTCCAGGCCCTCGACGAAATAATTGTAGAGCGTCTGCGAGTTGAATGCAGGGATACCGTAGCGGTGATAAACCACGTCGTCCTCCAGAAGCGCGGTGCCTTTTTGCTCACCGATGACGAGTGGCGAGGCGAGCAAGCAGAACGCTGCACGCTTTATCCCCCGCGCGACGTCCTCGTTAATCCCATCGATATTGTGGAGTATCTTCGCGAGTAACGTGAGCTCGCTTCGTCGGGCCGCGAGATCGAAGCTCCGCGCCTCGCACGGGCGGGATACGATGAAGCCTGCCTCTTTCAAGATCACCAGTACACGAGCTAGTAGCTCATCCTTCATCAGTACCTGCTCCTCGTTTGTGCACGTCTCATCCTTCTTTGCTGAGCGGTGCACCTGACAACTCACGCGCCCGCCGGGTGGCCTCAATCACGGCGGCTATCAGCGCGCCCTTCACACCTTGGGTATCCAGCACATGCAGCCCGCGAATGGTCGTCCCACCGGGAGACGCGGTCATGTAGCGAATCTCCGCGGGATCCTTACCCGCAAGGATCAGTGTCGCCGCACCCAGCGCGGTATGGGCCGCTATGGTAAGCGCGAGGTCGTGCGGCAACCCCTCGTGCAGCCCACCGTCCGCCATCGCCTCGATCACGGCGGCGAAGAAGGCAATGCCGCTGCCACTGAGGCCCGTAACGGCATCGAGATCACGTTCATTCATGCTGTACACCGTGCCGATCGCCTCGAAGATCTCCTTCGCAGCTGCTTCGGCCTCATCATCTGCTGCAGTGCCCCGGCATACTGCTGTTACCGATGTACCGACGAGCGCGCCGATATTCGGCATGACGCGAATCACCTTCTTGCTCGCACCGAGAGCTCGTTCGAGCACGGTCGTGGGGATGCCCGCGGCCACGGAGACTAGTACTTTCTCGTCGGTGATGATCGGAGCTATCTCCTCAAGCACCCCGTAGACCTCACCCGGCTTCACGGCCACGATGATTATGTCCGATCGCTCCGCAACCTCCGTGTTACTCGCGCAGAGCAGAACGCGTGAGTCCAAATCAGGTAGCGACTCACCAGTGTACGGGCCGAGGTTTTCGCGCTTTATATCGTAGATACAGATCTGCCCGATGCGCCGGGCATGCAGCAGCCCCCGGAGTATCGCCGACCCTATATTGCCCACACCAATAATGCCGATGTTCTTCCTCGCGACCGCCTTACCGCTCATTCATTCAGTAAGTGGATTAATAAGCACGACGTTATTTCCCCGGAGTATCACGGAGCCCAGCAATCGCCTCTTCTCGCCTCCCAAGATCTCGTTCGCATTCGCCAGGTGGAGATTCAGGTAATCGTCAACCGATGTCAGCACGCCTTCCAGGACACACTGCTCGCCCTTCATCTCCACATGTATCTTCCGCCCCACGAGGCTTTGCACTTTCTTGTTCGGAAACATCGCTTCAACTCCTCTGTCTGTCTTATCTTTTCATTCTTTCCTCCTTATTTAAAACCATGCTCCATGAGCTGGTGCTTGAAGGGCGCATCGTGAATCCCGAATGGATCGAGGAGGCCCAACTTGGGATTGATGGCGGCGTGATCACGGAGCTCAGAAAGCAGGGCCTGCGGGGCGAGCAGCAGGTGGACACACGCGGATGTTATATCTTTCCCGGGTTCATCGACCCGCACGTGCATCTCCGTGAAGATGGCAGCCATCTCTGGGCTTACAAAGAGGACTTCGCATCCGGGACTGCGGCTGCGCTGCACGGCGGTGTTACGACCGTAGTGGACATGCCGAACACGCCCGAGCCAGGTATAACGGCAGAGCGCATCAGAGAGAAGAAGGAGCTCGCGCGTGCACAGTCGAGGGGCGCACTCGAGATTCTCTTCTGCGCCGGGGTGACACAGCGTACCGTGGATGCGCTTGCCGCGCTGCAGCCCGAGGTGGTGGCGTATAAGCTCTACCTCGTGGACACTGGTGGCTTATACCTTGATCCCGAGAGCTTACCAGCCGCGCTGCGCGCCGTGGCTGCGACTGCTCAGCCGGCCATCGTGCACGCGGAGGATCAGACGCTGCTCACCCAGCGGAGCGCGCAGGAGGCGGCGAGCGACGAGGGACGATCCCGTAGCTCGCGCGACTATGCCGCGCTGCGGCCACCGGAAGCTGAAGTAGTCGCGGTGGAGCGCGTGTTAGCCGCTGCTGCGAGCGTACCTCACCTGAGCCTCAGCATAGCGCACGTCTCCGTGCACGAGTCGATTGCGCGCATCAAGCGATTCGCGAACGTGCAGTGCGAAGTAACGCCACATCACCTCTTCTTTTCGCGGGACGATGCACTACAGCGCCAGGGTTTCTTGAAGACGAACCCGCCCGTGCGAACTGAGGATAACCGGCAGCGGTTGCTCGCGGCATTCAAAGCGGGTGCCATTGACTTCCTGGCAAGTGACCATGCGCCCCATACGAGCGAGGAAAAAGCACGCGACCTGCTCGACGCGCCTGCCGGAGTTCCGCATCTGGATACGTACGGCAACTTCGTCTCATGGCTGCTGGTGAACTGCGGGGTACACCCAACGTTTATCGCACGTGCCTGCGCTTATCGGCCAGCGCGCTTCCTTGGCCTGCATGATCGTGGCCGTATCGAGGTAGGAAAGCGGGCAGATTTGACGATCCTCGATCTTCAGCAGACGGTAAGGATCAGCCGTGAGCGACTGTATACCCGATGCGGCTGGTCACCGTTTGAGGGCTGTGAATTCCCCGGCACGGTGAAGCACACTATCAGTAAGGGTGCAGTAATGAGCGATTATGACGAAGTGCTCTTATTTTGAGCTGTATAGAGCTTATGCACCTTCGCACTGCGCTTTATCGCAACTAAAAATTGTGATCCGCCCCTTTCTGGTTCCCTAGGGCTCTGTTAAGGTTATATAAATTACAAAGTTAAGGTTTTTATAACCTAAAAATAAATTCATATATATGAGAATCATGTTCATCAAGGACGAAATTTTGGGAAAAATCATCAAGCAGGTTCTGCTTGAGGAAGGTGTAGCCAACGCAGATGGTGTAGTCCAGAAGATCATGAACGAGCTGGTCAAGTGGCAGACTGTTGTAGCACAAGAGGGTGCTAAGAAAGGTGGAAGAAAGAAGAAGGATATAAACCTAAAAGTGGTTCAGCGACAGCTTGATGCCAAAGTGCCCTTTACAGTGATCGCTGCGAGTCAGCATGTGAGTGAAGGGACGTTGAGAAGAAAGTTAATGGAAGAAGGATACAATCCTCGTAATGATATTCTACGACCACAACCCAAGAACTCATCGTCCGGATGAGGTGCAATGATGAGGATGTTCATGTTAGTTCTTCATTTATAGTTCTTTTAATTATAGTACTATTTTTTTATTCATTATTGTTATAAGCTTCTTTTTATGTTTAATTATCCAAAAAACATTTGTGCAAATTTTTCTATTTCCTCATAGATTGTATCCTTTAAAGATCCTTTGCAATATTTAAAGCAAACAAAAGGATCTGAAAAAAAGCTTTGGTCCGGATCGTAAATGAATTTTGAAATTCCACGGAGATCGTTGGATGAATAACCATAACATGTCATAGATTTATCTTCAAAAGGGGGATATGTACATCTTGTAACTTTGTATGTAACCTTACACTTTTCACATGTCGTAACTACTGTATGACCAGACTGATATTTAGAACACGGTAAAGAACCAGACCCTATCGGGACAATATCTATTTCGTATGTTATAGATTCTTCATCCAAAATTACTTTTGACTCTTCACAACTTACTATGTAAGAAGCTGCATCCAGACCTGTATTACAACTATAAAGAGGCTTTTGTGTGTTTTGTATTATGTTCTCAATAACTAAACTACTGTTATACATACCTTTTAAAAAATTAGTGACATTATCATTACTCTCTGAAATATTTGGATGAATAGAATACACTTGAAATAAACCTAGGATTAAAATGATAACCAAAATGAGCTTTGCACCATTTGTTAATCCTCTGAGACCATTTCTCACATTTTTAAGGGCATACCAAACATATTTTAATATCAAATAACTTAATAATAAACAGATAATCACACCTATTAACTTTAAAATAGTAGCGGTAAATGCCATCGTGTAATTAAACACTATAAGAAATAATATAGTTAACCCTATTGATATCCCTAGATCAATAAGAAAATCACCAAAACGAAACTTACTATGTGGGTATCTTTTCCAAAAAAACCAACTCTTAAAGTTATAGTATCTATCTTTTAATGTTTTCCGCTTTTTAAACTTTTTTTTCATTTCCGTTATAATCACCTCCTATCAAGTGCGTATCCCCTATATCCATCTCAGCAACATTGGGGAATGGCCTGTTAAAATACCTAATAACCGCTTCACTACCAGAATGATTGTCACTAATAAGATAGAGACTCATGTAAAACTCCTATCGCTTTTTGCCTTTCACTTCCATACTTGACAGCCCCCACACACCTCCACTCACACTAACGCAGAACTCAGCGCGTTGATGTGCCGTGGCTGTTCTTCAAGTAGCTCCACGAGCCGGTAGCGTATGGGGTGCAAGAAGATGTGCGAGTCTTCTAAAAGCTCTGCTTCCACCGGCTTCTTTATCATGTGTCATCAGCTAGTGTAATAATACCTTGCACGCATAAAAAACTTGCGATACTCCTCCGCCTTCTTCTTCCGCGCATCCTTCCGCCGCCTTCCTTCATCGCCTTCTTCCGCCAGACTCCTCGAACCGTCGCCATTCGAAGACAGATCAATGAGGATAAGAAGGAGATGAATCAACTGGTGGAAGGAGGGATATAACTCACGATATCATTCTAGCCTTATCGCCGGTATCCACCCTTCGTACCGTTTGCCGTTCATGTCGACGAACTCGGTGCAGGTTATGACTCCGCCGATGGCGTTCCATGCCGACTCGTGGATGATCTGCGGGTACGAGCCGGTGCGGATGGTGTAGTTATACATCTCACCTGCTACAAGCGTGAAGTTCTTATCGAACGAACAGCTATGCCAATCACCAACGTAACCATACCAATGCGCCTCAACCCCCTCCCACGATACGTTCCATATCTTTGCGTATTCTATATGCCCGCCGGTGCCTGTACACGGATAGATGCAGATTTTACTAACGTTAATGGTATGTGTCATCGTTATCGTTCCGTTATGGATGCCGCATATACTTGGATAGGTGCCCGGTTCTTCAGATGGTTTTGCCTCATCGTAATGCGCTTTTATTTCATCTGCACTTAAAGCACGGTTGTAGATGTGGACTTCGTCTATTGTGCCGTTGAACCACCCTTCAAGAGAAAAAGCTGAACCGGTTGTAAGATTATTATTGTTAAGAACCGTGCTTCCGCTTCCAATTGCACTACCCGCTTCGGTACCATCCAAGAAAATTTTGAGATTAGTTCCTGCTTTAGTAAAAACTATATGGTACCATACGTTAGTTTTCCAGCTAATACCTGTTGCTTCTACATCCTGCCAAGAATATCCATTACCATAGAATCCACGTATGGAATTGCTCTGAAGAGTGTCGAGTGCCAATGAGTAACCCGTATAGCCTCCACCATGTTTAGATATCAAATATTGACCCGATACCTTATTTCGTTTAATCCATAATTCAAATGTAAAATCACCAGCAAGGTCTATATCAGCTGTGCTTACATAATCATCCACGCCATCAAACCTTAATGCCTTCCCCGATATCCCATCCACCCATGTTGCACCATAAATCGTGCCATTATTGCCATTCCCGGAATTATCGGTCGCAGTGCCATCATCGAAGGAGTAATAGGCGACGAGGCCGATTTCCTCTGCGGTTAAAGCACGGTTGTAAATTTTTGCTTCGTCTATTATTCCGTAGAAATAACGATAACCTTGATAGTGGCCTTGGCGTCCAAAATTAATGGGAATTCCATGGAACACAGGATCAGTATTGTTGTTTGTATCTTTCAAAATTCCATTCAAATAGAGCTTTTTACCTGTTGTAAGATTCCATGTATAAGCAACATGATACCATTGATCGATTGAGATTGGTGTTCTTACTTCCTGCCAGGCACCATTCCCCCACACCACAACAGAAAGGTCAGTTAAAGATTTCTCACGATTGCCAATAATAAGATCTCCATCCTCATAGCCAGACCAACTTCTCGATGATATGATCCCCCCGCCCCCTCCATCCCATACATCGGCTTTAAACCAAAACATGATAGTTCCTTGCGTTTGTTCTGCAAAATTTGGAACTTCTACATAATCATCCACGCCATCAAACCTTAATGCCTTCCCCGATATCCCATCCACCCATGTTGCACCATAAATCGTGCCATCATTACCATATCCTGATGAATCCCGTGCGATTGTTCCCGACCCTTCATCGAAATGCAGCACGAGCACCTCACCCGATGCTGCCATTGCTGAACCAGCTAAGCTCACGAGCAAGAAAGTCGCAACCCCTGTTAATATACTACAAGCAAAGAGAATTTTCAGTTTTTTAATCATTTCTTTATATCGCTCGGGCTATCGTTCGGAGTGACTTCGCTAAGTAGTCACCTCAGGTGAAGATATGTCGCATGGTGTATATATGATTTTCGCCTTCACTTCCGCCACCTTATCTGTGGCCGTATAGAACCCGAAGCGCCTTACCCTTCGCCCGTGGCCCTTCGGAGATCTCGTACCTGGACGTAACGAACCAGCGTTCTTCGAGTGTACACCTCAAACATCGAATTTGGGCAGGTAAGTTTTGCGCTCTTCTACCACTTTTGCTGTTTCGTCGCTCATCTCACCACAAAGAACAGTAATAATGCAATTGTATTGTTCTCTTTCATATCCATCGATTCGACCAATGAGACATTCAATCTCTTTTTTCCCCTCTAAGTTGTATTTAAGCTCAATTCCAATAGTTCTAGCAATCTCAATATCTGCAAATACACCTCCCTTATCTATTCTGATTAGAGGAACCTCTTTCAGACCAAATGGTTTTTGTTTGCTTTTTTCGAACTCACCTCTTAGAAAGTCATACAGATCAACTTTGTATCCTTCTTCATTCGGGTATTTGATCGGTTTCCATCGTTTGATGATGTCTATAACCACATCACACAAATTAAACATTCTATACACCTCTTATTCTTCCTTCTTTTTCTGTCCGCTTTCCTCATTGGGACCCTTGTAGCCTCATCAAACTTTTCCATAGGTTACGTTTTCCGTCCATCACCAGCCCACCACTTCCCAATCTCCTCCTTAGGGGTCTGTGGTCCTTTATTCCTATACTCATCCTCCCTTGCCTTTATAAAACATCCGGGGTTCAGTGGCAGTATATTCACCTCGACGTTTTCTTCTCAAAAAAGCAGAGGTCAGCTTGGGTATTCCCGCTCTATTTTAGATTCGGAGATACTGATTATACAATAATTCCATGGGAACTTTAATGGATTTTGGTCTGAATGAGGCGTATGAGCGCAGGAAGAAGCTGGGAGACCCGCTGAATGAGAGAGGCTCGTTGATCGATTGGGAAGCATTTCGACCCATCATCCACGGTATGTATAGGAACCACACTGAGCGGGGCGGGAGGCCGAATAAAGACGAGGTGCTCATGCTTAAACTGCTCGTACTTCAGCAATGGTACGGGCTCTCCGATCCGGAACTGGAGCGGCAAGTTGCGGATCGGCTCTCGTTTATGAAGTTCCTCGGACTACCTGAAACCATCCCCGATTTTACCACCGTCTGGAACTTTCGGGAGCGGTTGGCGAAGACGGAAAGGGACAAGATGATCTGGGAAGAACTCAAAAGGCAGCTCGAATCGCGCGGCCTCACCGTGAAAGAGGGCACCATCCAAGATGCCACCTTTATTACCGCTGATCCTGGGCACGCTAAGGCGGATACACCTCGAGGTGAGGGAGCGAAAACGCGGCGGAGCAAAGACGGCACGTGGGCGAAGAAAGGTGGCAAGTCCTTCTTTGGCTATAAGGTCCACACCAAGCTCGACAGGGACTATGGTCTCATTCGCAAGCTTGAAACGACCACCGCTTCGGTGCAAGACAGCCAAGTGGATCTCTCCCGAGAGGGTGAGGTAGTTTATCGTGACAAGGCGTTCTTCGGCTCGAATGCCGCAGGCTACGCGGCTTCGATGAAACGAGCAGTGCGAGGGCACTCTCTCGGCATCCGGGATCTCTTGCGAAATCGACGGATCAATAAGAAGCGAGCTCCGGGCGAACGGCACTACGCCGTGATCAAATGCGCCTTCAAGGCCAGACACGTTCTCGTCACGACGGTAGAGCGGGTGGGCGTGAAGATGCTCTTCACCGCTTTTGGGTTCAATCTTTACCAGCTACGCACCCTCAAGAACCTGGGGAAGCTAGAGGGGCTAGCGTAAGCTATCGACGAAATACGAAAAAGGGGGAATAATTAGCTGGTAGGAGACAAAAAAGAGCCATTTAAAGGTCTGAAAAGGAGCAGGACCAAGGAAGAACAAGCGGAAAGTGAATGAAGAAGCTTCAAAAGCGCGTAAATCAAAATCCTCTTAACAATGTGCAACTCGTAATGGTCACTCACGGAGCTACCTGATGACTTCCCCGGTTCTTCCTACACTTCTCGTTGCACTCTGGCTTATGCTGCCGGCATACGTAGCGAACGCGAGTGCTGCCTTCTTTGGTGGCAAGACGCCGATCGATCGGGGCAGGTGCTGGGGTAAGAACCGCGTACTGGGCGATGGTAAGACGTACGAAGGGTTCTTCACGGGCGTCTGCTGCGGCTTCCTCGTCGGGCTCCTGCAGCAGCTCCTGGCGACCAAGTTACTACTCGCTATCCCCTCGTTTGGGCACTTCCCGCTCTATTTGCTCACTCTCGGGTGCTTAGCCGCGGGTGCGTTGCTCGGCGACCTAGTGGGCAGCTTTTTGAAGCGGCGCGTGGGCATTCCCCGGGGCGCGCCGTTCCCGGTGGTCGACCAGCTGGACTTCGTCGCTGGTGCCTGGCTGCTCTTGCTCATCTTTGCACGCGAATGGTTCTTCGAGTCCTTCTCGTGGACGGTGCTCCTTGCCGTTCTTCTCGTTACCCCGCTGCTGCATCTGCTCACCAATTACCTCGGCTTCAAGATCGGACGGAAACAGGTGCCCTGGTGAGCTGAATGGATGACCGACCGCGTTGGCATTGGCATCAACGAAGCGCAATCTTTACTTAAAAGCCGGGTCTACCATCTTACCATCATGGGGGAGCGGAAGAAGGCCACGGACACGGAGGAAGGGATCAGAATAGCGCAAATCTCCTGCGGCACCATCTACGGGAACGTGCAACAGGAGATCGAGAAGGCTGCAAAAGCGGTGGGTGCGGAGCTCGTCATACCCGAGGTGGATTTAGACTACGTCAAGGAGAAGGTCGAGGAGTTTGGCTATGATATGGAGAAGAGCCTCGGTTTGAGTGTCGCGCTGGCCCGTGGCTACGCGGTGGCCGAAGGGCTGATTGATGCGGATGCGGTCTTCCTCGCGGGCTGTCATAAGTGTCCGCGCGGAGCGGTAATCCGGACGGAGATCCGGAAGATCATCCAGCAGAAGACGAACCTGCCGATCGTGATGTACCCCTTTTCGGAACGGACGAAGGCGGGTGTGCTCGCGACGCGCATGGAAGCGCTGGTGACCATTGTCCGGCGGCGCTGGATCCTGGAGCGGACGGTGCAGGAGGGGCTGACTGCGGGCATCGATTCCGGATCCACGACCACGAAGGCTGCGATCATGCGGGATAACGAAGTTCTGGGCGCGACATGGTCGCCCACACGTGATGTGGTAAAGACTGCGGAGCAGGTCTACGCGGAGGCGCTGAAGCTCGCGGGAGTGAACCGGAGCGAAATCGAAGCGCTGGGTACCACCGGCTACGGGCGGCACGCGATCGGCGAGTATTTCAAAGCGGCACTGGTCCAGGAGGAGCTAACCGTCAACTCGAAAGCCGCGATGTATCTCGCGGGCATCGAGAAGGGTGAGGCCATGATCATCGATATCGGCGGGATGGATAACAAGATCATCACCGCGAACGATGGGATACCTGACAACTTCACGATGGGCGGTATCTGCGCGGGTGCTTCGGGCCGGTTCCTGGAGATGGTCGCGCGGCGGCTGGGTGTGGACGTGGTGGAGATGGGTAAGCTGGCGCTCGAGGGCGATTACCAGCGAGTCAAGACGGATAGCTACTGCATCGTCTTCGGGATTCAGGATCTCGTCTCCGCCCTCTCGAGCGGCGCACGGCGGGAGGATGTCGCGGCGGCTGCATGTCATTCGGTCGTCGAGCAGGTAAAGGAGCAGCTTTTACAGGAGATTGATCTCCGCCAGCCCGCGATTGAGGTCGGCGGCACGGCACTGGTGGCGGGTGTGCCAGTTGCGATGAACGACGTGCTCGGATTCGAGGTGATCGTGCCGCGCTATCCGCAGTACATCGGTGCGGTGGGTGGTGCTCTGCTCTCCTCCTCGTTCAGGTAAGCATGTTGCGGTTCATCGGTGTGGTGGAATCGGCGAACGAAGCGGGGCTCTCGCGGATACGTATCTATGATGACTTTCGTGACGGCCTCGCGGGCCTCGAAGCCTTTTCTCACCTCATCGTGCTCTACTGGTTTCATCAACGTGATACCAACGCGGAACGGAGCGTCCTGCGCGTAACTCCGCGGCGGCATCCGGGCGCGCCCGAAGTGGGCGTATTCTCGTCTCGAAGCCCGAGCAGGCCCAATCCGATTGGCTTATGCGTCGTTGAGCTGGCGAAGCTGGAAGGCTCGATCTTACAGGTAAAGGGCCTGGACGCGTTTGAAGGCTCACCGATCATTGATCTCAAGCCCTATATCCCCCATGCCGATGCGGTTACCCACGCGACGGTCCCCGCATGGGCGCTCTGCGGCCCCACGACCTGAAGGAGCTGGTGCGAGATGACGGAGCTAAAAGTCATCCGGAGCAGCAAGCGAAAGAAGACGATCAGTGCCCGCGAAGTAAATGGCGTGATCCACCTCTATCTTCCCGCGGGGCTCTCACGTGAGGCTGAGGCATCCTGGATAGCGTGGGCGAAACGGCGTGTGGATGCTCAGCATCGCCGGAGAGCGCTCAGGGAAACCCATGCAGACCGTGAGCTGGAAAAGCGAGCGCACGAGCTGAACACGCGGTATTTTGGCGGCGCGCTCGCGTGGCAGCAGATCAGCTACACCACGGGGCAAAATGCGAACACCTTCGGCACCTGCGATCACGCGAGAAAGGTAATTAGAATCTCCGATCGCTTACTGAAGATGCCGCGGTTTGTGCACGATTACGTGGTAGTGCACGAGCTGGCGCATTTGAAGGTGCCGCGACACGGCCCCGCGTTCTGGGTGCTCGTCAATCGCTATCCCCGAGCGGAACGAGCGCGCGGCTATTTAATGGCGAGTGGGTTACGTGATTAGGTCAGCGGGCGGGAGCTTCGCGCCGAAAGGAGTTAATAACCGTATCACGCTGTTATACATAACCAGTACACGAGTTGATCGTAGCTTCTTACGATCGTCGCTAGTAGGTGCAGCAACCGTGAAGCGGGGCGCGAAGAAGCAGAGGGAGCACGAAGTGGGCAGAGACGAGTTTATTCGCTCAGTGGACGCAGATCGCTGGCTCTTCCCGGCGGACCTCCTCGTGGATAAAGCACACGTGGTGATGCTCCGCGAGCAGAGTATCCTGAAGAAGGAAGAAGCAGCTGCTATCTTGCTCTGCTTAACCCGGCTCGAAGACCGTGCTGAGGAGTTCCTCGAGCACGAGCTGCCCCGCTATGAGGACGTGCATACGGCGATCGAGGCTGAGGTGATACGGGAGCTCGGCGAGGATGTGGGCGGCCGTATGCATACCGGGCGGTCGCGGAACGATGAAGTAGCGACGTGTATCCGCCTCGCGCTTCGCACCGAGCTGTTTCAGCTGCTGGAAGTGATCAACGACTTGCGTAGCTCCCTGCTCGCGCAGGCTGCTGAACACCTCGACACCGTGATGCCCGGCTATACGCACTTGCAACACGCACAGCCCACGACCTTCGGTCACCACGTGCTCGCGCATGCCGATGCACTCGCTCGCGACTTCGCACGACTTACTACCGCGCTTGAGCGCACGAACGTCAGCCCGCTGGGTGCCGCCGCATTTGCCTCTACCGGCTTTCCGCTAGATCGCGATCGTACGGCGCGGCTTCTTGGATTCGACTCAGTGCTGGAGCACTCCATGGACGCGGTCTCCACGCGTGATTTTCTCATCGAGAGCCTCGCGTGTTTCGCGAACCTGATGACGAATCTGAGTCGACTGGCCGAGGAACTGATCCTCTGGAGCAGTGCGGAATTCAAGTTTGTGCACTTGCCTGCCGCGTACGCCACGGGCAGCTCGATCATGCCCCAGAAACGCAATCCCGACTATGCAGAACTGGTGCGCGCGCGGGCCGGTACGGTTTACGGCTGCCTGCTGGGTGCGCTCTCGATCTGCAAAGCGTTACCCTACTCGTACAATCGTGATCTGCAGGAAGTGACGCCGCATCTACTGCGGGCTGCGCAGATCACCAGCGCTTCGGTCGCGGTCACGGCGGGCATGGTGGACGGGCTGGAGGTGAAGAGGGAGACGATGGAGCGGCAGGCGCCCGCTGGGTTCACGGTGGCAACTGAGCTCGCGGACACCATCGTGCGGGAAACCGGCATCCCCTTCAGGACCGCGCATCGAATCGTTTCCGCACTGGCTTCGGGGTTGACCGAGGAGAATGGTGAAGCGCTTCAAGATCAGGAAGCGGGAAAGGCGTTTGTTGCGGAGATGCTGCAGCGACTCGATGCGATCTCGGTAGAGTATGCCTCGAAGACTTTGAGCGAGCTCGGACTCACAGAGAAGAAGGTAAAAGAAGCGCTGAACGTCTCGCTGAATATCCAGAAGCGGAAGGTAAAAGGCGGTCCGGCAAAGCGTGAGATGGAACGGATGCTCGAGCGGCGGAAAGCGGACCTGGAGAAGGACGAGAAGACGCGTGTGGAGCGGGAAGAGCGGGTGAAACGGAGCTTTGAGGAACTGGACCGTGAGGTGAGGCGGAGGAAGCGACTCATCACGGTGATCAAGAAGCCGACCTCAAATCTCCTCGGCGTGTTGGGCAAATAACTAAGCCGTGCAGCGTTACCGGTGGGGGTGCGGTTATCGTCCTTTGAAGAAGAGCTGCATCAACTCCTGTGCTCGTGCATCAAGTACTTTATCAGTATGCTGCTCTGCGGACTGTTCGTCAAACCCTCCCTCGATTTCCAGGTCAGGTGAAAGCCGGGAGTCGTAGATCGCGAACGGCACCGGCTCCCTCGTATGCGTGCCCACCGATACCGGCGTGTAGTGATCGGGCATCACCAAGAGCCGATAGCCCTCAGCCGAGAAACGGTCACGCAACCCCTTCAAAACCGTGCTGACGACCAGGGCATCGAACTCTTCTATTGCCTTCACCTTCAAGCCAAGATCGTGGAGATGCCCCGCTTCGTCTGGCGCTTCGACGTGCACCAGAACGAACTCCTTCTCCTCCAGGCTGCGGAGCGCGTATTCCGCTTTGCCTCGGTAATTAGTATCGAAATAGCCCGTTGCGCCGGGCACCGCGATCTCCTCCAGGCCCACGCACCGCCCAATGCCCTTGATGAGGTCTACCCCTGAGATCACCGAGCCCTGAACGCCGTAGAGCGTGCGAAATAGTGGCAGAGCAGGCTTCTGGCCGCCGCTCCAGAGCCAGATCATATTCGCCTTCCGCTCGTTCCGTGCAGCCCGCTGGCGGTTCACTTCATGCTGGTCCAGCACCGCTTTCGAACTGAGCATGAGCTCCCGTAAGATCACCTCTGCTGGCAGGTGATCCTGGAGCCGCGCACCAACGATATCGTGCGGCGGCTGGCCGCCAATCTCCTTATCCTTGGTGAATGGGTAGCCCTTCGACCGCGCGTTGAGGATCAGGATGTTGCGATAGCTCACGCCGGGGTAAAAGGTGAGGTCCCAGCCGCGTGCGGCCATTCGGTCCTGCAGCTCACTATTGAGCGCGGCCAGGAGCGCGCGTGCCTCCGCAGTGCTCACATGCCCGCCGCTGAAATCCACGAGCCGGCCATCGTGCTCCGTGATGAGATTGCAGCGAAACGCGATATCGCCAGAGTGGAGCGGCATACGCATCGCCATCGCCTCTAGTGGTCCGCGGCCCGTGTAGTAGCGTGCGGGATCGTAGCCGAGAATGGAGAGGGTTGCGATATCGCTCCCCGCGGGCATGCCCTCCGGGATCGTCTGCACCAGGCCGCAGGTGCCCTGCCTCGCTACGAAATCCAGATTCGGTTTGCGCGCGAGTTGTAACGCGGTTTTATTCCCCTGCCCGGGCTGCGGATAATCAGCCATCCCGTCTCCGATTAGCAGCACATATTTCATGCGCTCTCGCCCCCCACGGTAGTGTATTTAAAGCATCCGTCCACTAATATTAAGTGTTGAGGGAGGGTCTATGGAGACAGATATTCCGATCAGGGAGATCATGGTGCGCGAGGTCGTTACGGGAGATCAGAACCTCAGCGTGCTTGACGCTGCCAAGCTGATGCGGAAACAGAAGGTGGATAGCGTCGTCGTGCTCGATCACGGGACCCCGGTGGGGATCGTGACTGAGGGCGACATCATCAGCGAAGTAGTGAGCAAGGACGTCAAGGCGAGCGCGGTGAAGCTGAAGGATATCATGACCTATCCGCTGGTGATCGCCACGCCGAACGACCGCTTATCAGTGATCGCGAGGCGGATGGCGAAGGAACGGATCAGGAAGATGCCCGTGGTGGAGGACAGCAAGCTGGTCGGGATCGTGGCCGACGTGGATATCCTCAACGTGTCGTCCGAGATGAACTCGATCCTGTCGGAATTGCTCGAAATGAACCTGGAGCGTGAGCCCTTCGAGCTTGAGGGCGAGAGCGTGAGCCAGGGCATCTGTGAGAAATGCGGCAGCTTCTCGCACTATCTGGTGCTGAAAGGCGGCCTCTCGGTCTGTGAGACGTGTAGAGACGAGTTGGAGCTTGAGGGCGAGTAACAACCGCCTCACTAATCGCGAACGCCCACTTTCGAGACGGAGAAGACCGCCTCGGCTTCCGGGAGGTTGGGGGAATCGACCAATCGCGCGATCCTCTTCTCACCTTTTGACTTCCGCAGGTAGATTCTGAACGTCGCGGTATGCCCGACGATATGCCCGCCGATGGGGCGTGTGGGGTCACCGAAGAAGGCGTCGGGTCGCACCTGCACCTGGTTCGTGATCATAATGACCGCATTGTTGAGATCGCCGAACCGGAGCGCGTCATGGAGATGCTTATTGATCTTCTGCTGCCGGTCGGCGAGCGTGCCGCGACCGACGTACTCGGCCCGGAAATGAGCTGTAGCGGAGTCGATAATGAGTAACCGGACGGGTTTTTCCGTCTCTTTCAACTCTTCTGCGAGCTTCTCCGCCCGATCGACCAGCAGGATCTGATGGTTCGAGTTATACGCACGGGCAACGTGGATGTGCTGGAGCACCTCCTGATAGTCGAGCGCGAGCCCTTCGGCCATATCTTTGATCCGTTCCGGTCTGAAGGTGTTCTCGGTATCAATAATGATCACGGAGCCGTTCAAGCCGCCCTTATCCGGCGGTAACTGCACGTTGACGGCGAGCTGATGTGCCACCTGGGTCTTGCCACTCCCGAACTCGCCATAAAACTCGGAGATCGCGCATGTCTCGAGCCCGCCGCCGAGTAAGGTGTTCAGTGTTTCGGACCCTGTGGTGAGCTTTCCCACCTCCTGACGCCGCACTAAGATCTTATCACCCGTCTCGAATCCGCCGATGTCCGCAGCTTGCCGCGCGGCGTTGATGATCTTTGCCGCGGTTGCCTCTCCGATCTCGGCGGACGCGACCAGCTCAGAGGGAGAGGCGACAGCTATCGCTTCCAGTGACGTATACCCCCCTTCACGGAGCTTCTCCGCAATTGCCGGTCCCACGCCGGGTAAATCCTCCAGATCCACCGCTGCTCCTCACCTCTGCGTCGTGTGCGTGCAAGATACGCTAAAAAATTATAAGCTCAGAACCATTTAAATCTTCGCTCAGGTGGAGTTAGAAGAGGAAGACGAGTGCCACCACCACAGAGCCGAAGGTGCCCCGCTCAACCTCCACGGACTCCGCCAGCACATCCATCTTCACCAATCGCTTGCCGCGCAGCTCCGCCATCCTCACCAACTTCTCGCGTATCTTCTCTGCGAGGTACGCCCGTGAGTAATGGCCGTGATGCTCGCAGATGATCCCATAAGCCCGCTGAACTTCACCGCGTTCATCTTTTACGCCGAGCCAGCCGTAGCCGATGCCCGCGCCAATCATCTCTCCTGCGTTGCCATCCGCGCGTGAGAGCACGCAGAAGGTGATCTCACCCGGTATTAAGCGCACGGTCTGTCGTTCCATCTCCTGCGCGGTCGCCGGCAGGATGGATGAGACCTCCACCAGATTGCACTCGCCGATCCCCGCGGCCTGCAAAGCGCGGTCAAAAGCGTTGGCTTGCTCGGGATCCATCCCTGCGCCTGCTGTGACAAAGAACTCCCTGGGGATCATACGGGTACTCGCTCGCCTCCTTCACGATTTTTAGCTGCTCTAGCGGTTATCTATCTTCTTCCCGCGCCGGTTGATCGAGGAACCGTGCAACGTCGCGTGGTGCGGGGAATACATTTCCTCTCCGTTTCGTACTTATATACGTTGCGGCACAGGCGTTCGCGAACCGCAGGCACGCTTCCGGGTCCTTGTCGGCGAGGATGGCGGCTATGAAGCCGGCATTGAAGACATCACCGACCCCCGTGGGGTTGATTGGCTCCACGGTGAACGCGGATGAGCTGATCTCGAAGTCGCGGGTGACCCATGATGAGCCCTGCGCGCCCTGATGCAGAATCACGTGCTTGCAGCCGCGTGCCAGGAGCTCTCGCGCTCCCTTCATCCCTTGCGTACCGCTCAAGCCCGCGAGCTCTGCGGCATTCAGAAAGAGGAACTCGGTTGCCAGGAGGAGCTCAAAGACCGAGGAGCGCGCGTGAGCAGTCCAGCCGAGATACGCGCTCCAGCCGATGTCCACGCCCGTCTGAGCGCCCGCGGCTTGCGCGGTCTCGAGGATTTTACAGTTCGCCGCGAAGAGGCCTTCGGTGTTCCAGTGGCCCGCGCGCATCACGAACCGCGCCTTCTCGAGGAGTTCCAAGTTCACGTCGGCCGCCATGAAGTCGCTATTAGCGCCGCGATCGGAGAGCATCGATCTGCTTCCGTCGGTGAACGTGATACTAACGGTGATGCCGGGATGGTGCAGCTCACCCTTCTCCGTGACGCTCGCGAAGAGGTGAACGCCGAGCTGTGCCAATTCAGAGCGTACCCAGTGTGAGAGCACATCGTGTCCAAGCTTCGCGATGAGCGCGGTTTTGAGTCCGAGGGAGGCACATGCGGCCGCGCAGTTGCCCGCCTGGCCGCCGAGGGTGAGTTGAAACTGGCAGCCCAGCTGGCGGTCGCGTTCGGGATATCCGGCAATCGGCATGGTAGCGAGGTCGCAGAAGAGATCACCGACGACCACCACATCGAATCGCCCTAGCTCCTGGTCTGCCCTCATCGGATACGCACTCCCAAGGTATACCTAGGAAGTTGGTAGTAGCTTAACATATAGTAAGATAATAGTCAACTGGGCTTATAAAGATGAAGCTGAGGATGAGGATGTGAAGAGGTGATCAGGATAGATGGAACCGTTAGCGAGGCCGAAATTCGTGGTGCGGAAGCATCCGGAGTTCAAGCGCTTTTACTCCTCCGGCGTCTTCGGTGGCCATACGCCCTACGAATTCAAGATGATCGTCTATCAGGAGGGCTACGAGGACGTTACGGAAGGCACGGTGATGGGCAAGGAGCCGCCGGTAATCCTGCGTGAGCTCCAGGCGGAGATCACGATGTCGCCGGAGCAGGCGAAGGCGCTGCTGAGCTGGCTCGATCGGCACATCAAGGCGTATGAGCAGCAGTTCGGGAAGATCCCGTCGCCACCGCCGGTACTGGATGAGCCCGTGCGGCGGCCGGAGGGGATGTACGGGTAGTTACAGTGAGAAGCGTTTCGCCAATCGCCGATGGGTGAAGTTCCTCGCGTTGGCGCCGATGTAGGGTGCCACGGTCTGCCCGGAGCCGAGGATGAGGTATTTATAGATAACCAGCCCCTCCAGGCCCACGGGGCCGCGAGCGTGGACCTTATACGTGCTGATGCCGACTTCCGCGCCCTTGCCGTACCGGAACCCATCGCTGAACCGCGTTGAGGCATTGTGCATCACCGAGGACGAATCCACGAACTGCAGGAACTTCAGTGCGGTTGCCCTGTTCTCCGTGACGATCGCATCGGTGTGCCCCGAGCCGTAGTGGTTGATGTGCTCGATCGCTTCGTCCACGCCGTCCACGACTTTGACGGAGATGATCAGATCGTTGTATTCAGTCCGCCAATCGGCTTCTGTCGCTGGCTTCAGGTGGTGCGCGCGGCCCGAAAGCTCCATCGTTCGCGGGCAGGCGCGAATCTCAACACCTGCCTGGAGGTAGCGATCGATCATCTGCGGGAGGAATTCGCGCGCGATGGGTGCATCGACGAGCAGGGTCTCCGCAGCGTTGCAGACTGCGGGATACTGGACCTTCGCGTCGTAACTGATCGCCAGCGCCATCTCCAGATTGGCGTCGCGATCGACGTAAACGTGGCAGATCCCCTCGGAATGTCCCAGCACCATGATGCTCGTGTGCTCCTGGATATATTTCACGAGCTGGTTGCTGCCCCGGGGCACGATGAGATCGATATACTCGTTCAGCTGCAGCATCGCGTTAACATCCTCGCGTGTCTCGAGCAATTGTATCCAGCCCTCGGGTATTTCGCTGCCCTCCGCGGCGGCGCGTGCGATGATCTTGAAGAGCGCTTCGTTCGAATACCGCGCTTCTGAGCCGCCCTTGAGCAGGACGGCGTTGCCGGTCTTCAGACAGAGCGCGGAGATCTGCACGAGCGCATCAGGCCGTGCTTCAAAGATCACCCCGATCACGCCGATGGGGCAGGAGACCTGGTAGAGCTCCAGGCCCGCATCCAGCTCGATCGCGGCGAGCGTCTTGCCCACGGGATCCTCTAGCTTCGCCACGTCCTTTACGCTCTTGATCATCTCGTTGATCTTCGCGTCGTCCAAGATCAGTCGGTGGAGCAGTGCCTTTGACAGTTTACCTTCCTCGACTAACCGCCGTGCGAGGACGATATCACGGGTGTTCGCGTCGAGCAGCTCCTTGCGGGACAGTTCGAGCGCGTTAGCGATACTGAGCAGGGCGTTATCCTTCTCCTGCGCGGAAGCAGTAGCCAGGGTGATCGAGGCCGCTCGCGCACGCTTCGCTTTCTCCAGCATCCCGCCACGTGCTTCTCCTCCAGCGTTCGCATTCTGGGTCATGGTCGTCGGTAAGAGGTAGTGTAGCGCACCTACAAGTACTTTTATCGGTCCTTGCATTTCTACTAGGACGAAGGTGTATGATGGGGTTTGAGGTCCAGGCAGTGCAGAACTATTGGAGGCGCGAAGACGACGAGCGGCAGCCCTGTTGGACGCGGTCTGGACATTCGAGCGGTAGCAGGACTGGCCCTGTCCTGTAAAAAGGCGGGAAGGGTTCCCTTAATTTATGAAAGATCCAAGAACAAAAGCGTAAGTTTTATAAAGGGTCGTTTACGGTAAGATATCAAGATTGGCGCCTGATTGGGTACACGCGGTGAGGTGAAGTGAATCAAAAAATGACCTATTGGCTTGGCATAACAAATGAAGAGAACTGGAATGTGGTCAAATTAAAGAATGTGTGGGGCGTTGCCGAAATGCTCCGGAACACGATTGCTAAGGTGAAGAAGCATAATGCTTCAGGGCAATATTTAAGTTAAAAACACCTTTCTAAAAACGGGGGGGATATACATGGGCATAAGTTGGTTACTAGGCTTGCTTATTCTTATTATTGCAATTCCAATTTTATTGCTGATAGCGAAAATATCAATAACAATAATCAAAATTGTTATAGGCTTAGGAGTTATAGCGTTAATATTTCTCCTGTTTATTCGCCTTTTAGGATAGTAAGTAGCTTCATATAGGTGTTTTCACAAAGTGGTGTCATCAGGAGTTTTTATAGCGGAACGGTAAACATCAACAACTACCGAAAACCGAAGGGCTATGACTGTGCCTCGCAACTTAATCTGTCAGTTGGTGCAAAATCCCAAGCTCTACTCGACAATCTCTGATAATTACCGAGCATGAGGGGGATTCTAATGAGGAACATTGAAGTTGAACGCGCGCTTACACGAGCACCATATTCCCCCGATAGACCACCTCGGTATACCCTTTCCGGCCCAGGATCTGCTCGATCTCGCGCGATTGCGCGCCCTTTATCAGCGCGATCTCGCTGCTGGAGTAATTGGAGATGCCCCGGGCGAACTCCACGCCCTCAGCGTCGACGATGCTGACCGTCTCGCCGCTCTTGAAGGTCTTTTCCACCCCGGTGATGCCCGATGCGAGCAAACTGACGCCGTTTTCGATGAGTGCCCGTTTTGCGCCCTCATCGACCATGATCTTACCCTTTGGTGTGGCGGCGAAGCCAATCCAGTGCCGCCGCCCGTTCATCACCTTCGTCTCTGACAGGAAGAGCGTGCCAATGCGCTCGCCCTCGAGTATCCGGAGGAGGACACGCTCCTCACGGCCGTTCGCAATAACCAGCGGGATGCCTGCCTGCATCACCACTTTCGCGGCCTGGAGCTTCGTGGTCATGCCGCCGATGCCTGCTTTTCTGCCCTTTCCTGCGGTCTGTTCGATCTCCGGGGTGATCTCGGTCACGACGGGGATGAGTTGCGCGTTTTTATCCCGCTGGGGATTATGGGTGTACAAGCCCTCAGTGTCCGTCAATATAATCAGCAGATCCGCGCCGAGGTTGCTCGCAACGAGCGCCGAGAGATTATCGTTATCGCCCAGCTTGATCTCGTCCACGGCGACGGTGTCGTTCTCATTGATGATGGGAATGACGCCGAACTTCAGCAGGGTACTGAGGGTATTGCGGAGGTTGAGGTATCGCTGCCGGTTGAAGAACGCGCCATATGTCAACAAGATCTGCGCGATCGTCTGCCCGTGCGCGGCAAAGTAGTGATCGTAGGTGCTCATGAGAATGTTCTGGCCGACCGCGGCCGTAGCCTGGAGCACCTTGATGTCCCGTGGCCGCTGCTTGAGGTCGAGCTTGCCAATGCCCGCACCGATTGCGCCCGAGGTCACGAGAATAACCTCTTTCCCCTGCTGTTTAAGTGCAACGATCTCGGTTGTGAGTTTCTCGACCTTCGCGGGATCGAGCCGGTAGTTCGTGGTGAGGCTGCTGGTGCCGACCTTAACGACGATCCGTTTCGCCTTCGCGAGCTCTGTTCGTTCTATGGGTTGTGCTGCCGTCTCGCCGATCATCGTCGTTCTCATATATTCCTACGCAGGGTCAGTTAAAGAAAGTTGCGGGTCTCCCAGGTAGCCGTTTCGAGCCCCCTGAGCTCCACACCGCCCTCGACGCCCAGGATCTCCACACCCTCGAATTCCGGCATCGCGCAGAGCAAATGCTGCTCGGGATGGGTGCCCGGGGTAATGTTACAACTCAGGACGATCCGTGAGCCCACGGCGAGCACGATCCTCAGCCGCGCGGATGCGGGATGGTCTTTCGGCAGCACGATCAGGGGCGAGCCCACCTCACGGATCATGTAGAGCACACACCGTAAACCGTTCACGATG
>Ga0116202_10000066_pt1 | contig 46701 bp, 41 predicted proteins | sample LakKivw325mmetaG_FD_94479 | JGI IMG/M metagenome (GOLD analysis project Ga0116202, IMG submission 94479) | Anoxic lake water microbial communities from Lake Kivu, Rwanda to study Microbial Dark Matter (Phase II) - Lake Kivu water 325m metaG | ecosystem: Environmental > Aquatic > Freshwater >... | reverse complement strand
TCCCTCTTGTGGATTAGAACATTTGTGCTATAATACAGTTATAATTACTCACGGCTACCAAATGACTCATCTTCTTCATGATATTTTATTGAAAAGATAGTGTTATTTACCTTACCAAAGCAAAGGTATTCGTTTCTATTCGTTTTCTGCGCGAAACGAATCAGGTGGTGTCCTCATGCATAATTTACCTTTAACTCCACGGGGCATTTTCGTCCCCTCAACAATGATCTTCCACCCCGCACTGCCCGCCGCCACGCTGGTCACCTGGATCCAGCTGCGTTGCCTGGCATGGCGTGGCTGGCAAACCTCACCCCTTAGCCTCCCCGAGCTGGCTTCCCTCACCGGCATCCATCCTGCCAGGCTGCAAAAGCACCTCCTCCACTTGCAGGATATCTCAGCGCTATCCATACACCCAGTCGGCGATGGAAAACTGGTTCTATCCTTCCCCGAGCATCCGGGCACCCACTCCGATGATGATACACCTGCGCAAATAACCGCTGTTCCGCAGGTTCCCGATTTGGCATCCGCTGATATGGCTGACCCGCCATCCTACTTTCCACGGCGTATCCTCGGCTACATCTCCTACCAGGAAGAACAGGGCGAGGAGCCGGGCGCTGATAAAATAGGGCCTGATCCTACCGTGAGCTTCCCCCACGAGGCTTATTCATCTGAGTACCTGCTATTCCGGTATTAATGTCCAATCGCATTCCCTCACTTCCACTTTGCTTAGAGTGCTCATCCCACCGTTGATTTCGTTCATCACGCTGCCGGCACCTCATCCTGGGGTCATTTCTCCCAAACCCCTTCCCTGTGGCGCAGTCTGGCTCAATGTGGAATCGTCTGCCGTGTTGCTCTCTTTGCAGCCATTCTCTTTCATGGATTACAAGCCACCATGCTATAATGAAACGCATTAAATCTGGCGATTAGAAAATACAGAGAACTGATGAAAAAAGCTATCTTAATACTTTTTATTTCCTCGCTGCTTATCGCCGCTTGCGGGTCAGCCTCGCCTGTTTCACAGGATGGGAAAAAGACGATTGTGGTCACTTACTCCATACTGGGCGCGTTGGTGAAAGATCTGGTTGGCAACCAGGCAGTGGTAACCGTGCTCATTCCAAACGGGCAAAACCTGCACGAATGGGAACCTTCTGCCAGGGATATTGAGGCCCTTATGAAAGCCGACCTGCTGGTGCAAAACGGGCTGGAGCTTGAGAATGGCTTGCAAAAAACTTTTTCCCAGGCATCTACCGCCGGAGTGAAGATGTTTATCGCCACAGACCATATCACGGTTCGCCGGGTGAAAGCCGGTGAAGGTATCCCGAGTGCAGATCCCGACCAGGTAGCTGGTGCTGCGGATCCTCATATTTGGACTGATCCCTTGACGATGAAAGCCGTCATGCTTGCCCTGGCCGAGCAGCTCAAGACCGATCTGGGCATAGATCTGTCTGCACGGGCAGCCGACCTGGCCTCTCGGCTGGATGGCTTGAATAACGATATTACCAGCCTGGTTGCCACCCTTCCTGAAGCCAACCGCAGGCTGGTGACCGGCCATGAATCCTTGGGATACTTTGCCGAACGTTATGGCTTTCATCTGCTGGGTGCAATCATTCCCAGCCTGAATTCCCAGGCCGAGGTTTCAGCTGCCGGCCTGGCCACCTTGAAGGCCCTCATCCAGGGTAGCCAGATCAAGGCGATTTTCACAGAAGTCGGGACACCTAAATCCATCTCAGATAGCCTGGGCAGTGAGACCGGGGTGAAAGTCGTCCAATTGCCCACGCATATCCTTCCTGATGACGGATCATATTTCACCTTTATGCACCAGCTCGCCGGCACCATCGTGGAGAACTTGCATTGATTATGGACTTTTTTCTCCGCCCTTTCGCTGAAAATACATTCATGCTCAATGCTCTGCTGGCAGGGGTTTTGGTATCCATCGCCTGCGGGATTATCGGCACCTTCATCGTATTGCGCGGGCTGGCATTTATCGGTGATGCGCTGGCGCATGGTGTTCTGCCGGGTATTGCCGTGGCACTGCTGCTGAATTTCCCGGGTATCCTGGGCGCCACCGCCGGCGCGCTGGTTATGATCGGTGGCATCAGCCTGATCACCCATCGAACGCGACTGAGCTCCGACACAGCCATCGGGCTGTTGTTCGTCGGCATGCTGGCCTTGGGTGTGGTGATTGTCTCGCAGTCCAGCTCATTCAGTGGAGACCTGGTACGGGTGCTTTTTGGAGAAATCCTGGGCATTAACCCGGGTGCATTGCTGGTCCAGCTGGGCGCCACGCTGATCATCGTAATCACCGTGATTATTTGCGCCCGTCCATTCATCATGCTGTGCTTCAGTCCCGAGCAAGCCCAGGTGGCGGGTTTTTCGGTGGCCATTTACCACAACATCATGCTTGCTCTGGTGGCCCTCACGGTGATCACTTCATTTCAAACCGTCGGCACCCTGCTGGTGTTTGGCATGCTGCTGGCTCCGGCAGGTGCCGGTGCACTAATCGCCCGCCGCGTGCAAACCATGATGGTTTGGGCGGTTGGTCTCGGCACCCTTTCGGTTTACTTTGGATTGCTTGCCAGCTATTATCTCAACCTGGCAGCTGGTGCCTCCATCGTCCTGGTTGCAACGCTTGCCTTTTTTGTCGTCTTTTTCCTGCGTAGCCGGCCGCTTTCCGCCTTCGGCTCGCACCATGCGGGATAAGCTATGCAATCCGTGAACGAAATCCAGGAACCCATCAACACCTCGTGTGTAATTGCACACAACCTGGATATCGGCTACCAGGGAGAGATTATCGTCCCAGATGTAAGTTTCGAGCTCACCTGTGGTCAATCCCTGGCCCTGGTGGGCATCAACGGCTCTGGGAAAACCACCCTGCTGAAGACCATCGTTGGGTTGCTGCCACCCATCAAGGGCGAAATCCGCGTTCTGGGAAACCCTCCCGGGAAAAATCCGCAACAGCTTGCCTACCTCAGCCAGTTCCACGATGCCGGCTTCATCCTTCCATTGCGCGTGAAAGACGTGGTGCAGATGGGACGCTTCACCGATAAAGGACTGTTCGGGCGCATGACCTCTCAGGATGACCAGATCATCGATGCCTCCCTGGAGCGCATGGGCGTTGCCGACCTGCGTGATTCCCCGCTGCGCTTACTTTCGGGTGGGCAGCAGCAGCGGGTATACATGGCCCAGGTGCTGGCTCGCCAGGCCGACCTGATCGTTCTGGATGAACCCACCTCCAACCTCGACGCTTCTGGTCGTGAATTATTCTCTCGCATCATGGATGAGGAGCGCCAACGCGGTGCCATGCTCATTGTTGCCACGCACGATATCCAGCTTGCCTCAGAATGCAACCAGGCCATGCTGCTCGCGCATGAAGTGGTCGCCATCGGTCCTGGCACCGAGATCCTGACCCCCGATACTTTGCTGAAAACTTTCGGCATTGTCCTGCTTTACCAGGGTGAGGATAAGGGCGTGGGAATTGTGGAACGCGAGCACGGCCATAATTAATATTCACTTGTTGAAGGCTGGTAGCATATCATTTGCTTGGGTGTTGTTCTTAATGGGTATGGATTTTGCACCGGATTAATCTTGCGGCTAAATATGCCGATTATGCTATTCGTGCAAAATCGGGTCATGCACTGGCAATCATCTTTTAAGGAGATGAACTTATGACGCAGAAAGAGCTTGGCTATGTAGAGCTGGAGTGGACCTGTAAGCGCTGTGGCACGGTCAACCCTGGGATGCAGCGAGTGTGCGCCAATTGCGGGGCACCCATCCAGCAGGATGACGAATTCAAGCTGCCTGATCAGCAGGCGCTGATAACCGACCAGGACAAGCTGGCAGAAGCCAAGGCGGGACCGGCCATCCAATGCCCCTACTGCAATGTATATAACCCTGCCGGCACCAAGATCTGCAAGCAGTGTGGGGGTGACATCGAAGCAGGCCTGGCAAGGCAGGCAGGGCAGGTTTTGGGAGCTTTCCAGACTTCTGCTGTGCCTGATAAGCCCTGCCCCTATTGCAGCCAGCCGGTCAAGGCCAATGCAGCCCGCTGCCCGTATTGCGGCGGTGATTTATCAGTAGCAGCCCAACCTGCTGCTTCCCCAGCTACGCAGCCCCAGAAAACTCCCCGCTGGATGGTTTGGGGTGGCATCGCCTTGGGGGTGGTTCTGCTTGCAGCCTTCATTGCCTTTATCGTCGCCAACAGCCGCAGGGAGGAAGTCACCGCCAGCGTGGCAGATGTCCGCTGGCAGTTATCAATCGAGATCCTGGCTCTCCAGCCAGTCACACACAGCGCCTGGAGTGAGCAAGTGCCAGCCGGAGCCACGGATGTTACCTGCCGTGACAGGTTCAAGGAAACCAGTAACAGCCCGGTTGCCAACGCCACCGAAGAATGTGGCACTCCATATACTGTTGATGTGGGTAGCGGGGCCGGAAAGGTTGTCCAGGATTGTGTTTACCAGGTTTACGCCAGCTATTGCGATTACACGGTTCAGGAATTGGGCCTGGTAAATACTGCCGTGGCTGCTGGAGCTGATACCAACCCTTACTGGCCGGCATTCAGCTTGCAGCCTGGGCAGCAGGAAGGCAATCGGTCTGAGCAATACCAGGTTACCTTCGATACGGGTGAGCTAACCTACACATATTCCATATCAGATGCAGCTGAATTTGGCCAGTATACCCTTGGCTCGCAGTGGCTGCTGAGCGTCAACGGTTTTGGTAACGTGAATGTGATTGGTCAAAAATAAAAAGCTGCCCGGCTGAGCAGCTTTCAGAGGCGTCGACGGGATTTGAACCCGTGATCAGGGTTTTGCAGACCCTTGCCTTGCCACTTGGCCACGACGCCTGGGTAAATAGAAGAAAATTGCTGACTGGTGATTTTCTTGGCCATCTTTACCTGTAAAATCAGCAATCAGCAAGCAAAGGGTAGAGCGGGCGATGGGACTCGAACCCACGACCTTCTCCTTGGCAAGGAGACGTTCTACCAACTGAACCACGCCCGCATGTCTGACTTGCTCCCGTCAGAAGTGCCGAGAGTCAGGATCGAACTGACGACCCCGCAATTTTCAGTCGCGTGCTCTACCAACTGAGCTATCTCGGCTTATTCGTCCGATTTTCCAGAATGCGGGCTAATTTTACCAGATGCATGCGCATTGTCAAGCATCGCCAAAAAAGGGACATGTCTATATTACATTGACAGCACCGCCCAAAATGAATACTCATTCACCCTTTATTAACTTGCCTTTTTATTCGAACTATGTCATAATAATGGTGCGAACATCTGGGTGCCCCCCTCACCCAGGTGTTCGCAATTTAATGGAAAAATCACACCAATATCATCATCCTGGAATTATTCGCTGCATTTTGGCTTGACTTATTATTAATAATTACTCTATAATTAGCATGCAACGCTCCGAAAAGGCTCGTCAGGTGAAAATCTGATGCGCAGAGTCATGGGTCTAAATCCATTTCCCCTGGTGGACATGATCCCAGACCGCCGATAATGGCAAACCAGGTGAAAACCTGGGACGCAAAGTCATGGGTCTAAAGCCAGCCCCGCTGGCCATGATCGCCAGACCACCGAACAGGCAAAGTCAGCGAAAGCTGGCGACGCAAAGTCATGGGTCTAAAGCTTTTATACTAATCTATGGAAGCTATGATTGCCAGATTACCGAAGAGCGTTGGATTGTTTTACTAAGATCGAGTGGGTAGATTCCCGCTCAATAGTGTTCTGTCACTGCCATCCCGGTCACACCGGAACTTTCAGTCGTGCAAGCCTGCATGTAATCTCATAAACGCTTAGCGCTCACAATGATTGCCCACAATAATAGATCCATGGTGCCAAGATTCCCCTTTGCCAGGGCAGCTATGATGTAACCTTCTATTGCTTTTGAGAATGCATGGAATGCGACCTCCGTTTCGACCAAATACAGAAATGGAGGGTATAGCCCTACGATTTGATACTTGGGCTGCTACGTTCGTTGCCCCCACCCAGATTCGAACTGGGGTTTTAGCCGCATCCCCTTAATGGGGACCGAGTCCCCTCAATGGGGGTTGAAAGGGCTATTATCAACAGGAAAAAGAAAAAGCACCGTACATTACGGTGCCTATTCGTTGCCCCCACCCAGATTCGAACTGGGGTTTTAGGTTGATGAAAGATATTTTGCAGTTTCATCCCATAAGTCGGGAATATCCAGCGCCTCTCCGAATTGCTCCACCCAATATCTTATTCGCTCACGATCCAGGTTTGGATGACTGTTCGCAACAGCTTGAATATCGTCCAAATCTTTAGCACGATGGGCAACAGCTTTCATAATGATCAGGTCTTCAGGAGTAGGTAAACGTAATTCCACACCACTAAACTCGATAACATGACTACGCTCGACCATCTCAATTTCAAACGGAATGACACCAAGGGAAATATCGATATCTATTGCACTCATAATATGTCGCAAAAGCAACACCCGGTTTTTCCGAGCAAACTGGACTGCATCTGGGATTCTGGGCTCAATCTCCTGTTTGGCTGCTTCTTCGATGAATTTGGGTATATCTTCGAGATTAATTAAGAAGACTGCATCCAAGTCGACTGTATAGCGTGGCGTGCCTAAAAGACTGGCTGCCACCCCACCTATGATTACCCCCTGACCATTGAATTTCTCCAACAGGTTATGAACAGCTTGCAAAGGTGCCAAGAATGGGGTTATATTTTTGGTTTCTGATTGGTTGCTTTTTCTTTTATTTTTGCCCATCGCTCAAAGACTTCCATCTCACTGGGATCCTGTTGAGGTAATCCCAGCACTTTTCCCATCCCTACGGCAGCATTCAGTTGCTGCCAGCGCAGCTCCAGCGATGCTCTCCTGCGTTCCTGGGCGATGCCAGCCTCCACCTCTGCCCAGCGAGCTTTATAAGCCTTCAAGTCATCTTTCAAAGCCATTGAATCATTATAGCATACAGGTAAATCAAAACGACCGCCTGACCGGTGGTTGTTGCGTTGCCCCCACCCAGATTCGAACTGAGGTTTTAGCCGCATCCCCTTAATGGGGACCGAGTCCCTTCCACAGGGATTGAAAGGGCAATTATCAACAGGAAAAAGAAAAAGCACCGTACATTACGGTGCCTATTCGTTGCCCCCACCCAGATTCGAACTGGGGTTTTAGCCTTGAAAGGGCTGCGTCCTGGTCCCCTAGACGATGGGGGCGGGTTCCAAGCGCACGGATTTTACCATCAGCACTGATTCGGGTCAAGGAAAACTGGACAAAAATGCCACCCTCAAGTAAAATATTGTGCCTTTATTCAGATGGATTATTTGGAGGAACAAGTTGGCCAACACCAAATCTGCAATCAAACGCATCAAGCAAAATCACAAGCGGCGATCACGCAACCGCCTGTTCACCGGCCGGGCACGTACATATATCAAGCAGGCCCGTTCCACGATCGCCAATGGCACACCCGAAGATGCCCGCACTGCAACCCTCAACGCCATCAGCGCATTGGACAAAGCGGCTGAAAAGGGTATCATCCACAAAAACAACGCCGCTCGCCGCAAGAGCCGCCTGATGCACCGGCTTGCCCAAATGGAAAAGCCCGAAGCCTAATATTCCTTACTCTGGTCTTGCATTGTCTGCAAGGCACTAGCATATTGCATGGTAAATCTCAGCGGGAGTATCAGGAACTCCCGCTTTTTGTTACAATTGGGCATATGTTTGAGCTTCAACAGCAGCTTATATCCGATAAAATCCGCTCGTATTGCAGCGAGCATCACCTGCCTCAACCGGGTGAGATCATTTGGAGCCCCATCCCGTTCGCCGGTGAATGGGGTATCACCACTTCCTTCTTCCAACTCGCTGCCCTGGAAAGTAAAGCGGTAAAGGAAGCCACCGGGCATTCGATCAATGTCTCCCAACGTGCCCAGGAGCTATCGATCGCCATCGCCGAATACTTGGGCGATATACCGGGTTTTACACGCCTGGAAGCCGTAAAAGGCTATCTGAACCTATATTTCACTCCGGCTGAATATTCCCAGCGCCTGGTGGATATGGTGATCGAGCAGGGCGACGATTTTGGGCGTGGTAAGCCCAAGAGAGAGCGAGTGATGATCGAGTATGCCCAGCCCAACATGCTTCACTCCTTCCACATCGGCCATTACCGTAATGCCATTCTGGGTGAATCGCTCGCCCGCATTGTGGATTTTGCCGGCTTCGAAACCATCCGAGCCACCTATCCGGGGGATATCGGCCTGGGCGTCATCACCGTTTTGTGGATCTACCAAAAGTATTACCAGAGATTAGAACCTGAAGGGATTCACGAGCGGGGGCAGTGGTTACTAAAGATTTATGCCGAAGCCACCGCCATGCTCGAGCCTAAGGAAGGCGAAACACCCGAGCAGAAAGCCCAACGCGAAGCCTATGATACCGAACGCCGTGAGCTTTACCGCAAATGGAATGAAAAAGATCCCGCAGTACGCGAACTCTGGTTGAAAACCCGCCAGTGGAGCCTGGATGAGCTCAATGACATTTTCCAGATGCTGGATATCAGGATGGATGTATGGTTCTTTGAAAGCGATGTGGATGAACCCGCCAAGGAGATCGTGGATGAGCTGATCCAGAAAGGCATAGCTGAAGATGAGCGCCCTCAGGGTGGTCCGGTGATCGTGCACATCGATGAAAAACTTGGGTTACAAAAGGAAAAGTATCATAGCAACATTATTCTGCGTAGCGATGGTACCACCCTGTACCTCACCAAAGACCTAGCCCTTGCCAAGATCAAATTCCAAACATACCATGTGGAACGCTCGGTATACGTGGTGGATGTACGCCAGGGCTTGCACTTGCAACAAGCGTTTAAAATCCTGGAACTGCTTGGTTTCCCGCAGGCTGCTAAATGCTATCACCTGGGATATGGCTTTGTCAGCCTGCCAGAAGGGGCGATGTCAGCCCGTGAAGGCCGGGTGGTGTTATTCAAAAATGTGGTCGATGAAGCCATCCGCAAGGCTGTTTTGGAAATCGAGAAGATCAATCCTGACCTGATCGATCAGCAGCGCCAGACAGCTGCCAGGCAAGTTGGCCTGGGCGCGATGGCTTACGCCATGCTGTCCGTCGACAATAATAAGGACATGGTCTATGATATGCAAGCTGCGCTCAACTTTGATGGACATACCGGGCCGTACATCCAGTACGCCCACGTGCGTGCTAATAGCATAATCAAGAAAAGCGACGGTATCCCGCCACAAGCTAATTTCAAATATCCACTCACCAGCCACGAAATCCAGCTGATTGATCTCATGTCACGCTTCCCATCCACCGTTGAGTTAGCAGCCAAAGAGTACCGCCCATTGATCGTTGCCAATTACGCCTATGAGCTAGCCAGCACGTTCCACAGTTTTTACCACGTGGTCAAGGTCATTCAAACGGAAAACCCGGGTATACGGGCAGCCAGGCTGCGGCTGGTGGCAGCTGCGCGCCAGACGCTGGCCAATGCATTACAATTGCTGGATATCGAAGCACCACAAGAGATGTAGTCAGGTATGGTTTTCAAGGAAACCTGCACCAACCTGTTTAAAAATCCAATCTCGAGGAGTATAACCAGTCTATGTCAGCCATCCGTACACTTATCATGGGCGCCGCCGGGCGCGATTTTCACAACTTCAATGTCTTCTTCCGCAATAACCCCGATTATGAGGTTGTTGCTTTCACCGCCACCCAGATTCCCGATATCGAGGGGCGCACCTACCCCACCGAGCTGGCCGGTAAGCTGTATCCCAAGGGCATCCCCATTTACGCTGAAAGCGACCTGAACAAACTGATTGGCGAGTACCATGTGGACCAGGTGATCTTCGCTTATAGCGATGTTCCTCACGAGGTACTGATGCATAAAGCTTCCGCAGTGCTCGCCTCTGGAGCTGATTTCCGCCTGATGGGCACTAAGTCTACACAGATTAAGTCCACCAAACCTGTGGTTTCAGTATGTGCAGTGCGCACTGGCTCTGGTAAGAGCCAGACCACGCGGCGAGTATCGCTTATCTTGCGCAACATGGGCTACCGGGTCGCTGCCATTCGCCATCCCATGCCATATGGTGACCTGGCTAAACAAGCCGTCCAGCGCTTTGCCGATTATTCTGACCTCGATAAGCATGAATGTACAATTGAGGAGCGCGAAGAGTACGAACCTCACCTGGACAACGGGGTCATTGTATATGCCGGCGTGGATTATGAAAAAATCCTGCGCCAGGCCGAGCAGGAAGTGGACATCGTGCTGTGGGATGGCGGCAATAATGACTTCCCATTTTACGTATCTGACTTGCAAATTGTAGTCGCTGATCCGCATCGTGCAGGCCATGAACGCAGCTATTATCCCGGTGAAACAAATGTTGATGCCGCAGATGTATTTGTGATCAACAAGGTGGATACCGCCGATCCAGAAAAAGTGATCATCGTACGCCAGAACCTGCGTATGCTTAACCCCGGCGCGATCGTGATTGAAGCTGCTTCCCCGCTATTTGTTGAAAATCCTGACGCCATCCACGGGAAACGCGTGCTGGTGATCGAAGATGGCCCTACGCTGACCCATGGTGAAATGGCATACGGGGCAGGCTACGTGGCTGCCCGCCGCTTTGGCGCCGCGGAGATCGTCGACCCGCGCCCTTTCGCGGTCAAGTCTATCAAAGCCACCTACGAAAAATACCCCAAGACCGGCCCGATCCTGCCCGCCATGGGTTATGGCGAAGCTCAAACGCGTGACCTGGAAGCCACGATCAACCAAGCCGATGTGGATTTGGTGATTATTGGCACACCTATAGACATGAACCGCGTGATGAAGATCAATAAGCCCACCCAGCGCGTGCGCTACGAGCTGCAGGAGATCGGCAAACCGACTTTGGAAGATGTTCTAAAAGCAAAATTTGGCAAATAGTAGACCAGGATATTTGAAACCAGGACCAGATGCCCTCGTTAAATTGGGCTTCTAAATTTCTATCCGTACCCTCACCAACCGCCCTGGAGATGGATTCTATCGTCTATCCCCAGGGCAATGGCTACCCTAATGCCACACCGGTAAATCAGCTGATACTGGGCGAAAACCTGGCCGTGATGGCTGCCCTGCTGCCAGAGTATCGCGGTAGGATTAATTTGATCTATGCGGACCCACCCTTTTTCACCAACCGGCGCTATCATGTGCGCATCGGCAGGGGAGAAGATTCACGCCACCCCCAAGATTGGCAGCTCGAAGAGGGCTATCCAGATCATTGGGCTAACCTCGATGCCTACCTCGACATGCTCTACCCGCGCATCAAATTAATGCACGAATTGCTCGCTCCAACCGGCACACTTTACCTGCACCTCGATTGGCACGCTGATGCCTACGCGCGCCTGTTGCTGGATGAGATTTTCGGTGAAGACCGCTTGCTAAATGAGATAATTTGGGTGTACCACGGCCCATCCCCCATTCGTTCTGCGTTTAACCGCAAGCACGACACAATCCTGGTATATACCAAGAGCGATAAGTATACTTTCAATGTCGATGACGTGCGCCAGCCTTATGATCCCATCACAGTGAAAACCTTTGCATCATCATCCAAGGCTGGGTTTGGAAAAATCCCCAACCTGGCCAGGGGCAAAGTACCTGAAGACTGGTGGTACTTTCCTGTGATCGCCCGCTTGCACTCCGAACGCAGTGGTTACCCAACTCAAAAGCCTGAGGCGCTGCTGGAGCGTATCATCCTGGCGTCATCCAACCCGGGGGATTTGGTGGCAGATTTTTTCTGCGGTTCTGGAACCACCCCGGTGGTGGCCGCAAAACTCGAGCGCTGTTTCATCGCTAATGATATAAGCTTCCGCGCCATCCACACTTCCCGTCTCAGGTTGGTTGGCTCGGTTTCGCCTGCATTCAACATCCGCCAGGCCATGGGGAGCCATCTTGCTGAAAACGATCCCAGGTTATCTCAATCTACCTCGCTGTTTGTCGACGGCCAATCAGTTCGGCTGCAATCAGAAGATGCCAGGTCAATCGATTACTGGGAAGTAGACCCTCACTGGGACGGGAAGCTTTTCCGCAGCGCCCGCCAGGTGATCAGGCCACCCAGGAAAGGTTCCATCAGTAATCACATTTCCCTGCCTGGTTCTAATTGTTCGTACACCGTCTGTGCCCGGATAGTCGATATCCACGGCAAAATTCGCATCCTATCGTATTAAATTAGCTCTATATCGAGAACTGTTATTTAAACAAAAAACCCGCCTGTACGATAAAGTGGGTGATTTGCTGCAGCGTTGCGACCTTTACGCATCCAGCCGGTAGCCCACCCCCCGGATGGTCTTCAAGAATTGCGGCTGTCGCGGGTTTTCTTCGATGGCCTCGCGCAGCCAGCTGATGTGCACATCCAGGGTACGCGTATCCACGGTGTATTGCGTATCCCAAACCTCCGAGAACAGCCTTTGCCGCTCAACCGCTTCCCCGGCGTGCAGCAGTAACACCTGCAACAAGCGATTTAACCTGGGAGTCAGGCGTGCTTCGCGCCCCCGGCAGCGTACGCGTTTCAGTTCCAAATCCAGGCGGATGTAACCCACGTGCAGGATATTCTTTCCATCGCCTGGCAACAGGGGCGCGATGCGGTTCAGCAACTTTCGCGAAGTGAAAGGCAGCTCAAGGACAACATTCGCAGAGGTTTCACCCAACGCCTTATGCTCAGGGGAGGTGATCAAAACAATGGGTAATTCAGCAGATTTTTCACGGATTTCATTGCAGATGCGCTTGCCACTGCTGCGCATCGAGGCAGCGTTGATCACCACCAAGTCCGGGTCAATCTCCACAAGGCGCGCTAGTGCAGCAGCGCCTGTGGGCACAAGCTCCACCAAGTATTCTTTTTTCCTTAAGGAGGGCACGAAGGATTTATACTCCGTTCGATTTCCCTCCACCCATAAAATCCTAGCTTTCATGCATCAATATTCCAATTAATAAAATTACCCTGGGTAAAATAATCCCCTGCGACCTATTAAAAGTGCCAGTATTATACCGTAATCTATTCATCAAGCAAGATGTTAAAGGATTCTTTTAACAAAATTGCTCTATTCATTCTTTCATCCAGGTTTTACCGAGATCAATTTCTACATTGCTAAACCATGTTACAATCATTCCGCGGAGAATATTGCTGGAGGCGTTTTATGTCAGATATGGTAGAAGTTGTTATTGATAGCATCCGCGTTAGCCTGATATCACAACAGCGAATCGTCATTTTAAGGGAAGTGGGTGCTGACCGATATTTGCCCATCTGGATCGGCATTTATGAAGCGGAAGCTATCGCCTTAGCCCTTCAGGATGTCGAAGTAGCCCGCCCTCTCACCTGGGATTTATTGAAAAATGTATTCTCTCTTATGGAAGCACAAATCTTGCGCGTTGAAGTGACCTCCCTACATGAAGACACTTATTACGGCAATATCGTTGTCGAGCTCGATGGGCGAAATATCGATATTGATTCCCGTCCCTCCGACGCCATTGCTTTGGCAGTCCGCGCTCATGTGCCGATATTGGTATCGCGCCCCATCCTGGATTCTGTGGGGGTTACCCCCGAGGAAGACATGCAAGAAACTGCTCAAGGGAAAGGCCAAAACGCGGAGACGCCTGCCTCGGAGGTCAATGAGGAGAATTTATCGGTCTTCAAAGATTTCCTGGAAAATCTTGACATTGACGATGAAGATAAAGGCGACGAAGAAGATAACGGTAAAAAGAAAAAACTTTAGAAATTTTCAATCTGATTCTTTTTAAGATTGTAATTCGTGATATCCTATAGTTTACACCCAACCGATCAAACTGATGAAGGCCGGTGATGAGCGATTTATTTACCTTTGATGAAACTCCTGCAGCCGCTCCACAGGTGGTGCCGCACAGCCGTGAGGCCGAGGAAGCGGTGTTAGGTGCTGTGTTGATCAATCCCGAAGCGTATTATGAGGTCTCATCTTTCCTGCGCCCGGATGATTTTTACCTTCAACGCCATCGCTGGCTTTGGGAAGCTTTCATGCACCTTCATGAACAACGCACCCCTATCGATTTCCTCACTGTGGTAGAGGAGCTTGAACAAGCGGGTAAGCTGAACGAGGTTGGTGGGCCTGCTTATGTGTCAACCCTGATCAACAACGTGCCTTCTTCACTCCATGCAGAGGCATATGGCCGGATCATTGAGCAAACTGCCATCCGCCGGCGGATGCTGGATGCAGCCAACCAGATCGCCAAGCTGGCTTACCAGGAGGAAAGCCGCCTCGAGATGGTGATGGATGAAGCTGAAAAAGCCATCTTTGGGGTCAGCGAGCGACGAATGACGCGTGATCTGCAACCCATCAGGACGGTATTAAGCGACTACTTGTTCCGTATCGATCAGCTATCAAAACGCGATGAAGAAACTTTTGGCGTGCCCACCGGCTTCATCGACTTGGACCGCCTGCTGGGTGGTTTACAACCCTCCGATTTTTTGATCATCGCCGGCAGGCCTGGCACCGGCAAGACTTCTTTTATGCTGTCAGTGGCGAAGAATGCGGCCCTTATCCACAAGAAACACATCGCTGTTTTTTCCATGGAGATGTCCAACGACCAGCTTGCCCAGCGCCTGATTGCCCAGCAAACCGGCATCGATGCCCACCACCTGCGCACCGGCAAGCTTAGCGATGACGAATGGGCGCTGTTCGCCCAGGCCATCGAAGTGCTCAACGATACCTCCATCTTCCTGGATGACACCCCTGGCCTCACCCCTATCCAGCTGCGCACAAAAAGCCGCCGCCTGCACATGGAGTTCAACCTCGACCTGATCCTGGTGGACTACCTGCAGCTGATGAGCGGCGGCGTGCGCTCTGAAAACCGCGTCCAGGAAGTATCCTATATCTCGCGCAATATGAAAATCCTGGCACGTGAGCTGAATGTGCCCGTCCTGGCTGCAGCGCAACTCTCGCGTGCTATCGAGCAACGCACCGACAAGGAGCCCCAGCTTTCCGACCTGCGCGAGTCAGGCAGCCTGGAGCAGGACTCGGATGTGGTAATGTTCATCCATCGACCCGAATTGTATGAAAAAGATACCCTCAAGCGCCACTTGGTACAGATAAAAATAGCCAAGCACCGTAACGGCCCTATCGGTAATATCGAGCTCGTTTTCCGAGAGAACATCACCAAGTTTGAAAATGCCGCTACCCAGGTGATTGACCTGCGGAAGATCTAGCCATGACCTTTCAAGGTTTTCCTGAAGAAGGCACTACTCAGATACGCATACCAGAGCAGTTCTTTAGGCATATTTTGCTCGATATCAGCAATCTGAATGAACTCAAGCTCACCCTGTATATTTTCTGGCGCTTGGAGGGCATGGAAGGACCCTTTCGTTACCTGCGCTTCAGTGACTTGATGAATGATTCCCGTTTGGTGGAATCGATAGCGCGAGATGCAGAAAAAGCACGCTCCGCCATGGAAACTGCCTTGAACCGGGCGGTGAAGCACGGCGCAATCTTGCAAGCAGAGATTATCAAAAATAAAGAGAAGGATAAGATCATTTGCTTAAACTCACCCAGGGGTCGGGCGGCCGTAGCAGCCATCAAGAAGGGTGAATGGCGGGTCATTGACCGCTTAAACCAATCCATCGAGATCTATACAGAGCACCCGAATATTTTCCAGCTATACGAAGCCAATATCGGACCGCTTACACCCCTGATGGCAGATACCCTACGGGATGCAGAAAAGACCTACCAGGCCGATTGGATCGAGGATGCCTTTCGCATCGCCGTGGAGCATAACAAGCGTAACTGGCACTACATTGAGGCAATCCTACGGCGCTGGCAGGATGGAGGACGTAATGACCGAAAAGATCAGCAGGATCGATACAACCCTGAAGAAGCTCGGCGAAAATACAGAGAATGGGAAAAATGAACCAGCTGACGAAATGAGTGAGCTGGAATATCTTGAATCTGCCAACCTAGCAGGTGATATCAATTGCCCCTACTGCCATGGCTTGGGGTATTTACGCCGCGACCTGCCCATCGGCCACCCTGATTTTGGCAAGCTGCAAATTTGCTCCTGCCGTCAAAATCAGGTGTCACAGCAAATCCACCAACGCCTGTTCTCCATCAGCAATCTGGAAAACCTGCAGCACCTGACCTTTGAGAATTTCCAGCCACGCGGTCGGATCGGTCTTGGTCCTTGGCAAGCTGATTCGCTCGAACGGGCTTTTAACCAGACACAGCAATTCGCCCAAAAAGCCGAAGGTTGGCTGCTCTTCCAGGGTGGCTTTGGCTGCGGTAAAACCCACCTGGCTGCCGCCATTGCTAATTTCAGCGTCAGCCTGGGATTACCCACCCTCTTTATTACCGTCCCCGACCTGCTGGATGCGCTGCGTTTTGCCTATGACAACCCGGAGAGCACTTTTAAGCAGCGTTTCGAGGAAATCCGCGCCGCGCCCCTGCTGATCATGGACGATTTTGGTACCCAAAATGCCACCACCTGGGCACAGGAAAAGCTCTTCCAAATCCTTAATTATCGCTACATCAACAGGCTGCCCCTGGTGGTGACCACTAACCTGCTGCTTGAGCAAATCGAGGGGCGTATCCGCTCGCGCCTGGAAGACCCTGAGCTGGTCACCCGCGTCTTCATCCAGGCCCCCGATTACCGGCGTCCTACCGATGACACCACCCACTCCGACCTGTCATCCCTGGCCATGCATCACGAGCAAACCTTTAGCAGCTGGGACGACCGGCGGAACGAAGGTTTGGCTTTGGAAGAAATAAAAAGTCTGGAAAAAGCCCTCCTAACTGCCACGGAATATGCGAAATCACCCAATGGTTGGTTGGTCTTCACTGGAATATATGCCTGCGGGAAAACCCATCTGGCCGCGGCCATCGCAAACTCTCGCGCCGATATTTGCCAGCCTCCCATGCTCATCAGCGTGTCTGATTTACTCGATCACCTTCGGGCTACATTCAGTTCCAACAGTCCCATCAGCCTCGACCGGCGCTTCGAGGAAATCCGCACCACCTCCTTGTTGATCTTGGATGCATTGGGAGAGCAGTCTCCAACACCATGGGCGAATGAAAAACTATTCCAGCTGATCGATTACCGCCACCTTAACAAATTACCCACAGTGATCACCACCGCTAAATTCTTGAATGGGTTGGATCCCAGGATTCTCAGCCGCATTTATGATACCCGCTTGTGTACGATTTGCTTAATCGATGCTCCCGGTTATACGGGAGGAACAACCAAAGTTACCAAACGGCGCAAACGCGTACACTGATGCGAAAAAAACGACGGGGAATGAATAATGGCCGCCGTTTTAATTCTATCGAGTTAATCATTCCTCCCGCGTCAGCCAGCGATCCATACCAGTTGGATACTGGAAACTCTCCAGCTTATCGAGCAATCCCTGTGGTTCATCGTCCACCACGAATAATGAATGGTGCTCGGCATACATAAAACCCTCTTTGTGGGCGTACTCAATGGCCGCCAGTAGTGCATCGAAATAATGATATGCATTCAGCAAGCCAACCGGCTTGGTGTGCAGTCCAATTTGCGACCAGGTGAGCACCTCAAAAAGCTCCTCGAAAGTGCCATAACCTCCTGGTAGGGCAATAAATGCATCCGATATATCGACCAGGCGTTGCTTGCGGGCATGCATGCTCTCCACAATCTCGAGTTTTGACAGCCCATTATGCATCAATGTTGGGGTGGCAAACATGCCGGGGATCACGCCAACTACCTCACCACCGGCTTCTAAAGCACCATCCGCCACCGCTCCCATCATACCGGTGCAACCAGCACCGTAATTCATAATTAATCCACGCCTGGCAATGGCGTTCCCCACTTTCCAGGCAGCTTGCAAGTAAGCTTCCCGCATTTTATCTGACGAGCCACAGTAAACACACACCGATTTCATAGCACCTTTTCCCTGATAATTATCGATCGAATTTCGTAATTATAGCATCCCCAGATATCGCCTAAAAAATCATCCAAATTATAGTAAGATATAGCCTTCAAGATCTAAGAACAATCCTCGGATAATCTGTGCCATAATTGTTGTGAATGCCTTAAAATTGGTGGAGACCAAATGAAGATGTATTACTAGGAAGGACTTGTTCATGCATACAGTTGAAATTTCACATATCAGCAAATCTTTCGGCGCTTTGAAGGCTGTTGATGATGTCTCATTCGAAGTGGAAAAAGGCGAGATATTCGGACTTCTGGGTCCAAATGGAGCCGGCAAGACCACATCTATAAGGGTGATGCTAGACATCTTCAAACCCGATCAGGGCAATGTCAATATCCTGGGTGGACCCATGACCGAAGCGAAGAAAGATCGTATCGGCTATATGCCTGAAGAGCGAGGCATGTATCAGGATATCCCGCTAGATCGCTGCCTGACATACTTGGCTACCCTGAAGGGGCTGACACCTGCTGAAGCTCATTCCAGAATGGTCAGGTACCTTCAAAGCTTTGACTTGATGTCCTCACGCTATAAAAAAGTCAAGGAGCTCAGCAAGGGTATGCAACAAAAGGCTCAGCTAATCACCACACTTATCCATGAACCTGAGCTGGTCATCATCGATGAACCATTCGGCGGCCTCGATCCGGTTAATACCCAGATGGTAAAAGACCTGTTGCGCGAGCAGCGTGATAAGGGAGTGACCATCCTTATGTCTACTCACCAGATGCACCAGGTGGAAGAACTCTGCGATCGCATTGTGTTGATCGACCACGGACGGACTGTCCTATATGGTCGATTGGACGAGATCAGGCGTCAATTCGCCGGACATGCGGTCATCGTTCAAACACCCGATGCAATCCCCGAGCTGGCTGGCGTAACTAATATCGAAAAACACAACTCATCAGCAATTCGGCTCAACCTGGCCCAATCAACCAGCACCCAGGATGTGCTACGGAGGTTGGTTGAACAGGGCATCCGGGTAGATCAATTCGAGATCGCCACACCCACCCTGGATGAAATTTTCATCCGTGTGGTGCAGAAAGACAACCAGGAGCTAGGAGCCAAGTCATGAATAAGTTCTGGCAGGTTACCTGGCATGAATATTCCAGGCACGTGTTGCGTAAGCGTTTTATATTTGCTTTGTTGAGTGTGCCATTCTTTATCGCAATCACGATTGGATTGGTTGTCTTGATTATATGGATGCAATCGACCCCTACCCCGGTTGGCTACATCGATCAATCGGGTTTACTGGCAAATCCAGTCCCGCGGCCGCCGGTGAAATTCCCCGAGCGCTTGATACCGATTCAGGCTTATCCAGATGAGGCTAAAGCCATGGCTGACCTCGAAGCTGGCAAATTGCAGGTGTATTATGTGGTCCCGGCGGATTTTCTCCAATCTGGTCAAGTCACCCAATTTTATAAAAATAATCCTGAAGAGTTAGCAGTCAATCAATTCAATACCATTTTAACCGCTAATTTACTGTCTAAACAACCGGCTGATATCGCCAATCGAATACTCAATGGAAACCAGCTGATTGTTCAATCGGTGGATAAATCCAGGGAAGTTTCGCTTGAAGGCATCGTCAACATTATCTTGCCCTTCATAGCAGGCATCCTGTTCATCGTGGCTATGAGCACCAGCTCGGGATATTTGTTGCAAGCAGTGGTGGAAGAAAAAGAAAACCGCACCATGGAAATCGTGGTGACATCCGTATCACCAGGCCAGCTTATGAGCGGAAAAATCCTGGCAGATATTGGTATAGGCGTCACCCAGCTAGTTGTTTGGGGAATATTCATTGTTTTGGTATTGTTGCTGGGCAAGCCCTACTTCTCATTCCTGAGTGGGCTCACCTTTTCCGGCAGCATGATTGTAACCCTGATTGCAGTGATGGTACCGGCGTTTGTTATGATTTGTGGCCTGATGGCCGCCGTGGGGGCAACGGTAACGGAAGCCAGCGAGGGTCAGCAAATCATGGCTTTGTTCACCATCCCGATCTGGATTCCCTATTTATTGATATCGGTCTTTATCCAAAATCCCAACAGCCCACTGGTAATCGCTATGAGCATCTTCCCGTTAACTGCCCCGATGTCGGTTGCCATGCGTATCGGATTCACGAATATTCCTTCCTGGCAGGTCCTAGCTTCAATCGTCCTGTTGGTGCTATCAGCGATTGGCGCAATTTGGCTGGCGGGCAGGGTTTTTCGCCTGGGCATGTTGCGCTACGGCCAGCGATTACGCTGGAATGAAATTTTTAGTCGTCAGAGAGTATAAACTATGAACAAAATCTGGTTGGTTTTACGCCAAGAAATCGTCAATACCCTTTCACGCAAATCGTTTCTATTTGCCATGTTCGGCATTCCTATCATCGGAGTGGTGGTCTTCCTCATCGCCGGTCAGCTTTCCAAAGACAACCCGGCACAAAATATAATCAGCCAGTTGATCGGCAGCCCTCCTGGTGTGCAAACCGAGGGCTATGTGGACCTGAGCGGGATAATCAAGAAGTTACCGGCCAATGTGCCCACCAGCGTCTTAGAGGCCTTTCCCAATGAAGCAGCGGCTATGGAAGCGATGAAAAAAGGTGAAATTTCGGGCTATTACATCATTCCTCCCGATTACATCCAAACCGGAGAGATTACCTACATACCGGTGAATTTCAGCCCTCTCGGATCAACAGGCAAATCAAGCACGCTTGACTACGTGATCAATTACAATTTATTGGATGAGAATGCTCAGCTCGCGAATCTGGTCAATGGCCCTTCTGTAATACCGCATCCCCTTTCGGCTGCACCACAGCGAGAACAAAGTAACCCGCTCACCTATTTCCTGCCGTATGGCGCCACGATGCTGTTCTACATTATCATCCTCAGCGCAGCCAGCCTGCTGCTGAGCAGTGTGGCCAAGGAAAAGGAAAACCGGGTGATTGAAATCTTGATGTTATCTGTCACGCCGCGCCAGCTGCTCACCGGCAAGATTGTGGGCTTGGGATTGCTTGGCCTGCTACAAACGATCATCTGGGTTGGAACCGCACGCATCTTGCTGGCTCAGGGAGGCTCAATTTTCAATCTGCCGGCTGCATTTCAGCTGCCTGCCTCGTTCCTGGTGTGGGGGATCATCTTCTTCGTGCTGGGTTATGCGGTATATGCCAGCCTGATGGCCGGCTTGGGCGCCTTGGTACCCAACCTGCGCGAAGCCACTCAAGCCACCATCATGGTGATTTTCCCGCTGATCATCCCCATCTTCCTGCTCAGTGTCTTGATCAATGAGCCCAATAACATGCTGTCTATCGTTCTGAGCATCTTCCCATTTACTGCTCCCATTGCCATGATCACCCGCCTGTCTGCAATAGAAGTGCCCCTATGGCAAATCCTGGTGGCGATTACTTTATTGCTCATCACAACCGTGTTGATCGTTCGGGCAGTAGCGCGCATGTTCCAGGCCCAAACCATCTTATCCGGGCAACCTTTCAGCCGCAAGTTATTTATCAACACGCTGTTCGGTAGGGCTTAAGCTGGCTCACCAGCCCAAGACGAATCAATTCTAAATGCTCATGCTTCCAGCCAAATGGTCACCGGGCCATCGTTGGCGATTTCAACCAGCATATGTGCGCCAAACTCACCTGTCTGGGTGGGCACTCCCTGTTCCCGCAACAACTCTGCGAAACGCTCTACCAGCGGACGGGCTACACCTGGTGAGGCTGCGTCAGTAAAAGAGGGTCGCCTGCCCTTTCGGGTATCGGCATACAATGTAAATTGTGAGACGATGATTGCCTCTCCCTGCACATCCAGTATTGAAAGGTTCATTTTTCCTTGCTGATCTTCGAAGATCCGCAGCTGAGCGATCTTGTCAGCTAAATTTCGCACTTGCTCTTCTCCGTCCTGCGGGCCTATTCCAAGCAAGATTACCAACCCCTTACCTATCTCAGCAATGGTCTGACCTGCTACCAGCACCCTGCCTGATTTGGCCCTTTGCATTACAAGGCGCATAAATTGCTTATCCTTTTGGAATGCGCAGCAGGGCGAAGGATACCGCTGCTGCCCAGGCTAATACCTTGAATTCACCGTTCAATAATGCAGTTTCGAGATCATCCCGGCGCAGCATGAGTATCTCTTGCTCCTCAAGATCATCGCTTTCAATTGACGTGACCCGTCTCGCCTGACAAGCCAGAAACAAATAACCTGTCGCAACTCCCCGGTTGGGATCTACGATGTAACTTCCCAGGGAATGCCAGTCTTGTGCAATATAACCGGTCTCTTCACGCAGCTCACGCTGTGCAGCTGACAGAGGGGTTTCCCCTGGCTCGACATAACCTCCTACCAGTGCCAGCATGGGCTCATCCACCGCATACTTGAGCTGCTTGAAGCACAAAAACAATCCTTCATCGGTCTGTACCACCACGTTGATGTAATCAGGCGTTTTAATCCATGTCCAATCGGTTATGATGCGTCCGCCAGGCAGCTTCACTTCGTGATACTCCACCCTCAGCCAGGGTGGCTGGTCCATAATGAGGCGTCGGTTGAGTGTTTTCCAGGCAGTCATGATCGCTTTATGGCAGCCCAACCGCCCCACGAACTTCTGCCATGGTCTGCTCGGCAATCTTGCGCGCCCGGTTTGCACCATCATCCAGCACACCCATCACGTAATTGGGGTCCTTGGCTAATTCGTTCCGACGTTCTCGGAAAGGTGCCAGGTGGGTGTTCAGGTTTTTCGCGTACAGCATCTTGCAATCCACACAGCCAATCCCTGCCCGCCGGCACTCCCGATCAACCATGGCTATTTCATCAGGCGAAGAGAATATCTTGTGCATGGTGAACACATTGCAGATATCAGGATTGCCCGGGTCGCTGCGCAGGATGCGGGCTGGGTCAGTCATCATCATCCTCACTCGTTGGGTAGTCTCTTCGGGTGTAGCGGCAATTTCGATATGGTTATTGAGGCTCTTGCTCATCTTTTCCACCCCGTCGATGCCCAGCACCTTGGGAATTTCAGTATTTTTCATCTGTGGCTCGATTAGAACACCCGTGTTGTAGCGGAAATTAAACGAGCGCACGGTCTCACGAGCATATTCGAGGTGGGGTTGCTGGTCGATACCCACCGGCACAATATTCGCCTTGTACAGCACAATATCGGCGGTCATTAACACCGGGTAGCCCACCAGGCCATAGTTTACATTGTTGGGTTGAAAGCGCACCTTTTCTTTAAATGTTGGCAGATCAGTTAACTTGCCCAGCGGTGATACCATGGAAAGGATCAGGTGCAGCTCGGTAACTTGCGGGACGTGTGATTGGATGAACATGATGGTTTCTTCCGGTCGGATGCCCGCCGCCAGGAAGTCCAATGCCATCTCCAGGGTGTTCTGGCGGAGATTGATGGTGTCCTCAACCGTGGTCAGGGCGTGCAGGTCGACGATGCAGTAAATGCATTCATATTCATCCTGCAAAGCCACATAATTCTTGATCGCTCCCAGGTAATTGCCCAAATGCTGCCGGCCCGTGGGGCGGGCTCCCGAGAAAACGCGCCCTTTCTTTTGAGAGCTCATAACTTCTCCTTTCACTCATCGTTTCATTTTTACTGTCAGGGTAAGAACCATCGAAATTATTCTTGCCTCAGGTATTTCCTCACCAATCCTGCAATCTCACCCAGTTCTGCGTGCCGATGGGTTTCCAGCTTGGAATACAACAGCTTTCCATTTATCGAAAACTCGAACCTCCCCCCATCAGAAGGCACCAGGGTGATTGATTCAATATCTGGCTCAAATTCATCAAGTAATTCGGCTGCCAGACCGGTAGCCCGCTCGGTATAGTGTCAGACCGCACAATAAATCAGCTCAATTTTCATCAACGTTGCAAACCTCTGAAATGCTAAGAATAAACACCCCTGCCGGTGATGCGACAGGGGTAAAAAAAAGCCAGCTTCACTCTTCAAGTACGGTGCAATGCACGATACCTTTTGCCTGGCTAACGGTGGCAGCTCCGGCACGGGATAATCCCAGAGAGGTTTCACCCTGCAGCTCTGAAGTCCATTCAACGCAGGCGCACGGGCGGGATTTGCACCAGCTACCGCTCTCTTTTCCGCCGCTTCCGCGCATACTCGTCTTCGTCAACGCTATTTTTTATCGAAGGGTAGTATAACATAAATAGGTTTGGAGAAGGAAAATTCTATACCTGTAAGGGTTTTTTTTCATTACTATATTTTCTATGCTATGGGGAGGGATGGTTATCAGTTTGTATTTCTAAATTATCCCGGTTTGACCGATATGGCTTTTCCTACACCTTGTGCTTGATGCTCTCATGAACAGGCTTGTTTGGGCGGGATATGGGATTCCTTAATGTAAAAATAAACTTGCTGGGTAATATGACCTGTTGACGATTAATAATCACCTCATTATCGTTTGCTGGGATTTTGAATATTTGCAGCCGGGTCGATCTTATTATTCCTGGTACCCGGGAGGGGTAATCGTGCCGCACGATTAATTATTATTTTCAGGCTGATCCAGGCTATCGGAGGCGCTTTCTTAATTTCCAACTCAGCTGCAATCATAACCGATGCCTTCCCGCCTGAGCCGTATTCGCTTAACCTTGAAAACAAGTCGCGCCAACCGTACGGTCGAGGTAGCCCTTCCTGGTGGTTGTGGAATGAGCTGAGCCGGGCAAATAAGAGGATATTTCTGCACCTAATCACTCCAAATTCAAGCTGCAGCCTCTCCCAAATATGCTACAATTTATCCGCTATAAGGAGGATATGATGAGCGCGAATATCGATGTGCGTCCTTCCCCAATTGCCGGGCAATGGTATCCGGGCAATCCTGAGCAGTTATCCAGGAGTGTGGACCGCTACATCCATGACGCTACTTTGCCAAAGTTGGATGGAGAAGTGATAGCCATCATCACCCCGCACGCCGGGCACATGTATTCGGGGCCTGTGGCAGGTTACGCTTTCGCAGCTGTTAAGGACATGAATCCCGAGCTGGTCGCCGTTGTTTCTCCGATGCACTATCCGTACAATGAGCCGTTGCTCACCACAGCACACCAGGCCTACCAGACGCCTCTCGGGATTATTCCAGTAGATAGCGAAGCGGTTGAAGTGTTAAACCACCAGCTGGAAGATGAGCTGGGTTACGGTTTATCGTATGTCAGGCGCGACCGTGAACATTCATTGGAAATCGAATTGCCTTTCCTGCAGCGCTCAATAGCGCCCGGCTTCAAGCTCTTGCCACTCATGGTGCGCGAGCAAAGCCATAAAGTGACCCGCATCCTGGGGCGGTGCCTGGCAATGACCCTGCGTGGACGAAATGCGTTGCTAGTTGCCAGCACTGACTTGTCTCATTTCTACCCCCAGGAAATCGCCAACCAGCTAGACGCTGAAATGTTGAAAGCCATCGAATCTTTTGATCCAGATCTGGTAATCCAAACCGAGGAAGAGGGCAGAGGTTTTGCCTGTGGTAGAGGTGCTCTAGCGGCTGTATTATGGGCAGCCAGGAATCTGGGGGCAGATCACATCACAATCCTCCATCATGCCACCTCAGGGGATGTCACCGGCGATACCGGGCAGGTAGTGGGATACGGAGCGGCGGTGATCCTGCGCCAATCAAAGGCTGCATGAAGGAAATTCTCAGAAATTTACAAATTAGCTATTTGATCGGATTGATGTAAAGATGTTTGTGTGGAATTTTTTATTAATTCTAGGGCTGATTGCTATAAATGCATTCTTTGTAAGCGTGGAATTTGCCGCAGTGAGCTCCCGCAGGTATCGCATCGAGCTCCTATCGAAAGAAGGTAATTCAGCTGCCAACCTCGTAAAACAATGGCTTGAAAATCCAACAGCTCGAGACCGAATAATTGCAGCGGTCCAGCTTGGGATTACTATGGATGGTTTGGCGCTTGGTGCGCTTGGGGAAAACACTTTCCAGCGATTATTACTACCAATATTTAGCGTAATAAACCTTCCCAATAATTTTCAATTCCTTTCGTCAATATTGAATGCTTTGCCACTGATCCTGTCTTTAGTCATCATCACAGGCTTGCTGGTGGTGCTGGGCGAAATGGTGCCTAAAGTGGCAACCCTGCAGCAGCCGGAGCGCGTTGCCATGCTCTCTGCTCAACCAATGAAAGTTTTCAGTAACATCTTCAAATGGTTCATCGACATCCTGGATTGGTCGACCAAGCTCGTATTGCGCATCCTTGGCTTAAAATTGGTTGGAGAACATTCATTGATCTATACTGTCGACGATCTTAAGCAGATGATTAATGAATCTGAGGAAAGTGGGGTCATAGAATCTCCTGAGCGTGAGATGATCGAATCGGTGTTTGACTTCGGTGAGCTATTGGTTCGGCAGGTGATGATCCCACGCACCGAGATCGTCGCCATCGAAGGTGAAACAAAATTAAAAGACATCATTGCCTTGGTGACAAAATACAGCTACACTAAGCTACCGGTATATGAATCTGACCTTGACCAGATCGTCGGCATACTGCATGTCAAAGATGTGCTGCATGTGATGAACCAGCCTGGCAGCCAGGGTACCACTGCACGTGAGTTGGCCCGTGAGACGCTATACTTGCCGGAAACCCTTCCTGTGAATCAGCTGCTATACCAGTTCCGTCAGTTCCGCCAGCATATTGCCATTGTATTGGATGAATACGGCGGCACGGCTGGTTTAGTCACTTTAGAAGACCTCTTGGAAGAAATCGTGGGTGAGGTGAGTGATCAGTTTGATAAACAGACACCCGAAATTCAGAAACAGCCCGATGGCAGTGTGCTTATCAACGGCTTGACTTTAATTGAAGATGTTAACGAGCAATTGGAACTTAACCTCGCGGACCCGCACTACGATACGATTGCCGGTTACTTCCTGGGTAAATTAGGGCGTATCCCCAAGATCGGTGATGCTGTAGAGGCAGCTGGTGTTCGGCTGCAGGTTGAATCTATGGATGGCCTTCGCATCTCGCAGCTCAGCTTGGTGCGCGATAAGGACTCCTCCCCTGATTAAATGATGACTTACGTGGAAGTTGCAGTCAATGTTCCACAGGTGAGCGGCACCTTTCACTATCACCTGCCAAATGATCTTGAAGGCGTGGTAAAACCTGGCATGCTGGTGGAAATCCCATTTGGCCGCCAACAGGTGCAGGGAGTGGTATTTCGCCTGGTAGAACAACCTGAAGTTCCCGAGACCAAGCCGGTTATTTCCCTGCTCGACCCATTAGCCGTGCTGACGCCCGCTCAAATCAAACTGGCGGAAGAGCTATCACAATCCACTTTGGCGCCCCTGGCCGCCTGCATCGATGCCATGATCCCGCCCGGCCTGGCTCAACAGGCAGATACGTTGTACCAGAAAAGCACCCCCGTGATACTGCCCGCTCACCCCCTGACCTCATTGCAAAATCGTATCCTCAACCTGATGAATGAGCGAGGTGCCCTGCGAGGGCGCCAGCTGGATAATGCCTTCAGGCACGTAGATTGGCGTCCATCGGTGCGCTCGCTGGTTAACCATGGTTTGCTAAGCGCTCATACCGTGTTGCCGCCACCGGCCATCACCGCAAAAACCGTGCGTACCGCCTTGCTGGCTTGCCCTCCAGAACAGGCTCGGGCTGAGATGCCCGACCTGGCACGCCCCGGCACGCCCGCCCTGCAACGCCGGCAAGCCATGCTCAATATATTGTTGCGCGAACACGGTGAGGTCGAGGTGGCCTGGCTGTACGCCGAAAGCGGCGGTAACCTGGCAGACCTGAAAGCCCTCGCAAAACGCAACCTGGTGCTCCTGGGCAAATCAGAAGTGTGGCGCGACCCCCTTGACGGGATGGAGTTCGTGTCCAGCTCACCTCCTGAGCTCACCTCAGACCAATCTGTAGTATGGGAAGTGATTGAAAGTGGCATCAAACTAGCTACCAAAGGATCTCCTATTCTCCCTTATATGCTGCATGGCGTAACTGGCTCGGGAAAAACTGAGGTCTACCTTCGAGCGGTTAAGGAAACCCTGGACCTCGGGCGCCAGGCAATCATCCTTGTGCCCGAGATTGCCCTTACACCCCAGACCATCCGGCGGTTTGTCAGCCGCTTTCCCGGTTTGGTGGGAAGCATGCATTCGCGCTTATCGGCCGGTGAGCGTTTCGATACCTGGCGTCGTGCCCGGTTGGGTGAGATCAAGGTGATTGTTGGGCCACGCAGTGCATTATTTACCCCTTTTTCGAATCTTGGGCTGATCGTGGTAGATGAATTCCATGATGATACCTATTACCAATCTGAAACCCAGCCGCATTATCACGCCCGTGACATGGCAGTGAGATACGCCCAGCTTACCAGCGCAGTTTGCATATTGGGTTCTGCCACTCCGGATATTGTCAGTCGATACCAGGCAGAGCAACATCACTGGTATTACCTGAAGCTTCCCCAACGTATCCTGGCGCATCGCCAGGCAGTTCAAAAACAAGTCGAAAAGCTGGGTATCAGCTCGCGCTACCAATCCATCGGCCACCTGACTGAGTTCATCGACCTGCCGCCTGTTGATGTGGTTGACATGCGGCAAGAGCTCCAGGAAGGCAACCGTTCGATATTCAGCCGGTCATTGCAGGCAGCGCTGCATGAAACCCTGGAGCACGAGCAGCAAGCCATCCTGTTCCTTAACCGCCGGGGGAGTGCCACATATATCTTCTGCCGTAATTGCGGTTATATCCTCAAGTGCCCCCGCTGTGATCTGCCACTCACCTTCCACGTGGCTGGCTCGAAGTTAGGCATAAAGACAGTGATCACCGAAGACCAGCTCAATTGTCACTACTGTGGCTATGAGCGCAAACTGCCCACGCATTGCCCGCAGTGTAACAGTGATCGTATCCGCCAGTATGGCACCGGCACCGAAAAGCTGGAAAAGGAAGTGCAGGCACTCATCCCAGGGGTTCGCACTCTGCGCTGGGATTTCGAGACCACCCGCCAGAAAGGTGCGCACGATATCATCCTGAGCCACTTCGTCAACCACCATGCCGATGTGCTGGTTGGCACGCAGATGATCGCTAAAGGGTTGGACCTGCCCCTTGTAACGCTGGTTGGGGTGGTGCTGGCTGATGTTGGCCTAAGCCTGCCGGATTTACGTTCTGCCGAGCGCACCTTCCAGATTCTTACCCAGGTGGCGGGAAGGGCTGGACGCAGCCCTCTGGGAGGGCAGGTGATTCTGCAAACCTTCCTACCCGAGCATTATGTCATCCAGGCGGCTTCCCGGCATGATTACCAGGCGTTTTACCAGCAGGAGCTGGAATACCGCCGCCAGCTGCATTATCCTCCCTTCTCTCAGCTGGTGCGACTGGAATACCGCCACCGCGACCCTCAACGCGCTGAAGCTACGGCCCAGACGATGGCAGCACAAATCAAAACCTGGCTGGTGGAGGAGAAATTTCTCGAGACAGAGCTGGTGGGCCCAGTGCCATGCTTTTTTTCGCGTATTGGTGGTTTGTACCGCTGGCAGCTGGTGTTACGCGGGCCCAACCCGGCTTCACTGTTGCGTGGACGCAACCTGGGAGACTGGCGTGTTGAGGTGAACCCGCCTTCTTTGCTATAATATTCTCAGGTTTACGAGCTTACAATTTAACGGCCAATTCGGAATCCATCAAGCAAATGATCCAAATTGGAGGTCAGTATGCAAAGCATCAATCGCGGGTGGGGATTCTTAAAACAAGCCTGGCAAATGGCCATGGTCGATAAAGACCTGCTCAAACCGTCCATCTACGCCCTGTTTGCAGGAATTATCATCACGATCATCCTGGTCATCCCCATTGGGGCGATATCATTCCTGTTGCAAGACTTCAATGGTGGGCAATACGTCATCTATGTGCTTGGGGCAATCCTGATCTTCATTCAATACATGGTGGGATATATATTTTCCAGCATGACGGTATATCTCATCTACGGCTACCTGGCCGAAGGTGATGGTAGGATGGACAAAGCCTGGGCTATCGTCAGGCGTGATCTGTGGGACATCGCTAGCCTGGCCGCGGCATCAACTTTAGTCAATCTTCTCAAGAGCGCAGTGCGGGGCAAAGGTAAAAGTGGAGGTCGAAACCTGCTGGCTGGAATCATCGAAACAGTCTGGACGGAAGCCGCCTTTCTAATCTTGCCCGCCATGGTGATTGAAGATATCAACCTGAAAGGAGGCATCAAGCGCGCCACACAAATCATCAAGGAAAACCTGTTGCTGGTTGGTATTAGCACTGTGGGTGTTAAAACCATCACCGGTTTGATTGGTTTCCTGTTGGGTGCTCTGGGCATCGCATTTGGTTTTGGCGTAGGGCTGGGCATCGTCTCCGCCAGCCAGGGGTCTGTGCCAGGCATGGTTGGCGGAGTGACGTTGGGGATTCTGATAGCCACACCATTCATCATGGTAGCGACCATCATCGCCACTTACACCTCCACTGCCTATCACACCTGCTTGTACTTGTGGGCACGCGATGTCGAGCGAGCCAGGCTGTCAGGTCAAGCCGGTGAAGTTCGTGCCCCATCACCACTTTCAGCAGTCTTATAATAAGAACACTACCCATAATCATTAAACCACCGGAGTTTGGGATGCCAGAAATACGCCATGAAACGATAACCTGGGACGAAGTGGACAAGCTGATCGAACACCTGTTGCCTCAGTTTGAGGGGGAATTTGAGGTGATGGTGATCATCACCCGGGGTGGCGTCATCCCTGGCGGGTTGTTGGCTGAAGCCATGGGTATCCAGACCATCCTGACCGCCTCAGTGGATTTCCCTGGGGAAGCTGAACGCCAGAAAGCCGGCTTATATGCCTGGCCACGCTTTATCGAATTCCCCGGCGATGAATTGCTGAACGGTAAACGCTGCCTGGTGGTGGATGATGTATGGGGCTCCGGGCGCACCATAACCGCCGTGAAAAACCGCATTGTCGCCGCGGGTGGCATCCCGCTCACCTGCGTACTGCATTTCAATCCATACCGCACCTTGTTTGGCAGCCTATGCCCCGATTACTACGCCGCCATCACCGATGCCTATATCGTTTATCCATGGGAAAGACGGCGCGGAGCCGATAAGGTCCGCCTGGGTTAACTTGACACTGGTTTTCACCAGGCTGTAAAGATTCCTGATTGTTGAACAATATAAGCTCTGTGTGATCTACTGTTTTTGAATATCGGCTCGTGGATAAGGCTTCTCTTTTGGATCGAGCAATACGAGTAAGCCCAAGGCGCCCATATCTGAAAACAACATGGGGGCTAGGAAGGGTGCCCCGCGGATGAATCGCTCCACCACGATGGTATTATCCAGGCCCAGGTTGCGCAGGATGTGCAGCACAACTCCCACCATGCCTACGGCGAGTAGCAAAAGCATCGCAGCCAGGTATGTCAATAAATCGCCGCGATGTGGTGATTTAAGCATGCCGAGTAATATTGTTACTATAGTAGCAAACACGCCAATGCCAGTTGGCAGCCACAGCCATGGATTCTCGAAATTTGTTCGGGCGTGGTCTAAGACGCTGCTGATTACGGTAGCCAGAATGCCCAACCCCACCATGAAAAAGAAGGCTGTGGATTTATTGAGTGGCAGGGTGACTTTGCGTCCAGCCGGAAGCTTCAACCTGCCACTGTCGGCAGGCTGTTCGGTCCATATAGCAAAAATGCCCATCAAGCCGACCAGCGCAAAGGTTAGCGGCGCCAACAGAGGGGGTGCCCATACTAGCAGCGGGATGGAAACCTGCTCCCCGGTTGGAGCAAAAGGCAGCACGGCGCGCATCAAGTGAAAAGATATCCCCAGTAACCCAACCACGATACTAGCAAAATAGATCAGCGTACCAACGACATTCGCGGTAGCGCGTTTGCGGATGGCCAGAAGCCCCACTGCTGCCAGCATTGTGCCGGCCAGTGGGCCAAAAATAATCGGAATCCACTCCTTGGGCATAATTGTCCCGCTGATTGAATGTGCCAGGTAGGTTTCGAGACCCAATAAAAACTCATTCAAGGCCAGCATCAAGAGCATCGCCTGGTCGCGTGTGACCGGTATGCGCACCCGCTCTATCTTCGGGAAAATTGTTGCCAGGTAGTACATGCTTATGGTGTCATCCCAGCCGCCTGCTGCTTTGCATTGACCATCTCACGCAGGCTGGCCAGGGTCTCTTGCAAAGGATAAGCGCCGTGCCATTGTGCGTAATCAGGTCCTTGCATCCATGCCCCAAACTTGGTCGTGCGCCCCCAATAATGCCACAGGTTGAAGAAAGTGAAATCTATCGTTTCATCGAAAGTATTCGTGTCAACCAATCCCTGTTCCTGGAGAGGGGCTACCAGGTCGTTGCTCTCCTGTACCCAGGCATTCACTTGGTGAGTAGCAGAATCAGCCTTGGCATATATACTCTCGACGAATGTCTGGTTATGACATTCAAAACAAACGCTTTGCATGCGGGCGCGATTATCCTCCCATGCGGGTCTCTGGGTACTTATGGAGGCGAACAGGTACCATGAAAGCCTGTCGCCTACATCATGGGTTGTGCCATTGCTACCAAAACCGCTCATATGGCAAACCGCGCAGGTGGGAGCTGGAAAATCGATCACAGTGAGATTGCCGGGCTCCGCCTCCCAATTCCAACCTGCTCCCATGGTGGCATATGAAATCCCATGTGCCGATTCCTGGTAAATCTCCCATTGGGGGTGGTCGGGGCCAATGTGGCAGTTGTTGCACGTCTCGGGTTTGCGTGCCTGCTCCAGGCTGAATGCGTGACGGATATGACATTTCTGGCAACGGCCAACCGATTCATCCGCAGCTGGCAAACCAATACTGTGGCAATCTTCACAGGCGATGGGGGTGATCGCCGGACCTTCCAGAACTGCGATTGCGTTGCGAGCTTTATCAGGGGCGAAAGAACCCTCAGGGATGGCCTGGTACATCGCCAGGAGCGTGGATGACAAACCCTGCGAGCCGGCGACAGCTACATAAGCAGGCAATCCATGCCGGCTTTGATAAAACTGGGCTACTTCAGCTTCATGGCAATTCTGGCACATGGCGGTGGTGGGGGCCGACAGGATATACGCACCTTCATGTTCTACGGCACCCGGGTAACCAGCCTTGACCTCGTGACAGCTGCGGCATGTTACCTGTGTTGCCGCCATACTGCTGTGGCTAAACTGGTCAACAATACCCGGGCTGGTTTCTCGGTGGCAGGTAACACACGCATCTGTGCTGTTTGCCAGGACGTCCACCTGTTCCAGATTCACCTTTGTCCCTGAGTGGCCGATTACCAGCACCAGGAATGCGATGCCCACGATGACCAGCGTCGATATCAGGCCAAGGATCAGGACGCGAATTGATCGAAATCGTCCAGAAGGTTGGTCCATCAGCACTCTCCTCGAAAAAAGTTAAAAAAACATGGTGGTGGAATGATCTTCGGTCAGGAGGTACCTCACAAGTGAAGCATTCAGTCACAATCCCAGTCGCTGCCAAGCCACACTCAGGGTTACGCTACTTTTCGAACCAATATTACTCTGCACGGAAATTATACCAGGAGTAATAATATTAATTCTCCATTAATGTGAATTGCCGTCCAGGTTTTATTTCGCTCAGGGAATGTAATTATCTGTAATGCCGGCCCTTCCAGCTGACCCCTCGCCCTGACACCACTTTGTAAACCGAAGCTACCATCATGGCGGTGAAGATGAGTGCTCCCAAGGGGAAAGTAAAGGCATACCCGGAGTGGATGCCAAATTCCTGGCAAGCATGCAGCCGCTTTTCCAATAAGAAACCCCACAGGATCAACGCTTCGATGACCACTACACTAGCTACCATTCCTCCTCCAGCTGCCAACCATATCAGCCCACCTACCAGCCACAGGGGCAATAAGATTGAAACCAGCAATCCCAGCACTGCTCCGAATAACAACAGCCATAACCGGTCACGCAGCCCAAGATAGATATTCTTGGTCCAGCCTTCCCACATCTCGGGCAAGGAAGTGTACATGCGCGTGCTGGCAACCTGGCGCCCATCTGCCAGGATGAGCCTGAAACCAGCCTGTTTAACCACGATTGCCAGGGCTTTGTCTTCATCGATGCGGTCTTTTACCGATGCATGCCCCCCAATCTGATCGTAAACACCCCGCCTGATCAGGATGAACTGTCCGTTGGAGATGGCTTCAGGGCGGGCAGGGTCATTTACGCGTTCCACTGGAAAACCGAAGGAAAGGCCCATGAAAACCAGTGGGAGAACGGTCCGTTCCCAGAAAGTGCCCAGCTCCTGGCGGGAGAGGATGGAGAACATATCGGCCTGGTTTTCATTTGCCTCGAGATATGCCGCAAAGAGCAGGTCAGGGTGGGCGAAGGTATCTGCATCCATAAAACACAGCCATTCGCCACGTGCTGACTCAGCACCTTGCACCAACGCGTGTGGCTTGCCGGCCCATCCTTTGGGTAATTCGGTCCCATGGATGACGCTTATCCGCGCATCTGCATCAGCCTGCTCAGCCAGGATATGCGGCGTTTCATCGCTTGACCGGTCATCCACAACGATTAGCTCAAAATGCGGGTATGTTTGCCTGAGCAATGCCTGGATACATCGGTAGATATTGCGGGCTTCATTGCGCGCGGGGATGATCACAGAAATCAAAGGCAACCGTCTCGCCAACAGCTCTTCCGGCTGCTCAGCCAGTGGCTTAACTACAACCTGGAACCTTCCCTGGGTGTGCACCAGCCGGGTGATATACAACCCCAGCAGCATGGCCAGGGTTGAGAAAATAGCTATGGATGACAAGCCTACACCACCCTTATTGTGCTACCGCGTAGCGTTTTCTCGACCTCGATAAGGGTGGGGAATGCTTCCTTCAGATCGTCGATATGGCTAATTACCAGCACCTTGGCGAAATCCTGCTTGACCAGATTAATGGCTTCGATTAGATGTTGGCGCCCCTGTGCATCCTGACTTCCAAAGCCTTCATCTACCACAAGGGTCTGCAGCCGCGCCCCGGCGCGCTTGGCTAGCAGTTCGGAAAGCGCCAGGCGGATGGCAAAATTGACCCGGAATGCCTCGCCGCCTGAAAATAGTTCGTAATCTCGCGTACCGGCGCCATCCGATATCAGGATATCAAGGGTTTCCTTCATATCAGCACGATTCTTATCCTTGAAGGCTGCCTGGGTAATGAAGCGCACAGACATATTACCCTCACTAAGTCGGTCGAGCAACTCATTGGCACGCGTCTCTATCTCAGGCAAGGCCTGTTCGATCAGCAATGCAGGCACGCCATCCTTTCCGAAAGCCTTATCTAGCAGCTTATATTGTCCCACCAGGCGGGCAAGCTGCTCACGCTGGCCAGTGATCTCCTTCAATCGTATTTTAAGGTCTTTCAGGACCGTCACCTTTTGCTGGGCAGCGCCAACTTCCATGCGCTGGGTATTTTCCTGCTCGAGCAGGTCTTGCAAGAGCTGCTCGGTAGCCTCCAGGTCTGGTGCGACCGCTTCAGCTGCAGCCAGCCGGGCAGCAGCTTCGTCGAAATCGTGTTGCTGACGGGTGGCTTCATCACGCAAGGCTTCCAGCTGGGCACGCAGGCCATCGATCTCGTGCTGCAGTGGCTGTAGTGCAGCCCTGGCACTCTCCAGGGCGCGGTATTCTTCATCTGCTGAACGCAAATCGGCTTCCTGCCGTCGGCAGTCATCATGCGCCGCAGCATCATAGCCAATGGCTTTCAGCTCATCATCAATCTGTGCCAGCTGCTGGCGGGCTTTCCCCGAAAATTCATTCTCGCGCATAATCTGCTCTAGCTCAGCCATTCTCGGGGCGCCCTTCTGCTGCCATTTCTCCGCCTTCTGTTGTATGGATTCGATCTGGCTCTCCAACCGGCTGATGACCTTTGCCTGAGCCAGGCGCTCGCTCTCGTGACGGGAAAGCAGGTTGATTTCCATGCGCAGGGCGCGCTCCTTTTCTTCTGCCTCATTCAAAAATGACTGGTTGGAGCGAAAACGATCGCCCAGCTCGATTCCCTGTGCATTAAGCTCATCAACCAGGCGCAGGCGGTCAGAGGAATCCAATGGCCTACCGCATAACGGGCATTCGGCACCCTCCGTGGCAGAAAGCTTGTCGATGCGCGCCTTTAGTTCCACCATTTCTGTTTTCAGCCTGGGGTTCTCAGCTTGAGCTTCAGCCAGCCGTGTGCGAACAGTTTGGAGCTGCTCATCGAGCATCTCCTTGCGTTTCAAGCCCGCCTCAGCCAGTTCCATCTCCTTGCGGGTAGTGATTAGCTGCACCTGCAGTTCAACACTAGCAGCATTCTGGGTACCGACTTCCTGTTCTTCAGCCTGTAAGGTTTCTAGCTCATGCTGCAGGCGCGCTCGTTCTGTTTCAATTTGCATCAACGGCGCTTGCCGGCGGCCTTCTTGCTCCCTGAATTGTGCAGCCACCTGTTCCCAGCGTTCCAACTCTGCACGCTGGGCTTGCCAGCTTGCATAGGCAGCCTCAATTTCCTGTGCCCTCGCTACCCGTTGAGCGAAGATTTCGCGCTCCTGCACGCGCTCTGCCATCCGGTTCTCCAGGCTATCCTGGTTTTGCTGGGCTGATTGCATCTGGCGGCTTAACATATCCACCAGCTTGCGCTGCTCAGACAAGCTGGCTTCCACCTTGCGTGCCTGCTCTAGCAGCTCTTCCTGGGCTTTACGAGATTTGGCCAGGCGCTTTAGTTCTGCCTGCAGCTCAGCCAGGCGCGCTTTGCGCGTCTTCTCCTCGCCCAGCTCAGAGTTGATCTCTGCTGTCCGCCCATCCAGGTTCTGGATCTCTGCTTCGGTAGCCCTGCGCCGCTCAATCACCCGCGCACGGTAGGTTTCCCACACTTCCAGGCCCAGGATGCTGCTTAAGATGCGTTTGCGATCGGAGGCTTTTTGCTGGGTGAACTGGTCGGCTTTGCCTTGCAAGAAGAACGAGGCATTTACGAAGGTCTCGAAGTCGAGCCGTAAGGTGCGTTCGATGATCGCCTGTGTATTGCGTAGGGTTTCACCGGTAAGGGCTTTCCATTTCACATCAGCAGGTTGGTAAATCTGGAACTCCAGGCGTGTAGTTTTGCCTTTCGGTAAAGCCCTTTGCACCCGGTAGGTATTGCCTTCATATTCAAAAGTCAGGGCCACCTCCGCCACCTTCGACTGCAGGTTGATGATCGACTCATCATGCTTGCGTGCCTGCCCGAACAAAGCCCAGGTGATGGCATCCAGCAAGGAAGATTTGCCGGCACCGTTGGGCCCAGATATGCAGGCTAATTCAAAGGCAGTGAAGTCCAGCTCCACCAGGTCGCGGTACGACAAGAAACCGGAGAGGGCAAGCTTAATTGGGATCATCCGTGCTCCTTAAATTGGTGCATTGGTCCAATATACCTCCCTTCATCTCGCCACTCCTCGACTACAAATTGATCCTGTGGGTCTATCCAGACATAATAAAGCCTGTCAAAGCCTTCTTGGTATGCGGGCATCTGTAGCTTATGGTACCATGCCCGCACACCCCCTTCTGGGATACGCTGTTTGCCTTCCCGCTGGCGGTTGCGCTGAAGTGCTTTGGATATGGGTGAGGTGAAATAATAGCCTTCCACTTCAAATCCGGCTGCCTTGGCCGGGATGATGTATCGCTTCCGATCCTCGAGGGTCGGATTGGTATTATCCACCACAAAACTCTGCCCGGCCTGCAGGCAGGCGTCCAATAGCAGTTTTTCCCGGTGCCTGGTTTTCAGCATGTCTAGGTTGATACGCACGTGTGTATCAAAGAACCTTTCCTTGAAGAAGGTGCTCTTTCCCGTTGCTTGAATACCGATAAAAATAATCGCTTGCATGCTCTCTGTGGGGTTGCCTGCATTTCAACCCGCATCCTCGGGTTCTTCCATAATCTTCTCGGCCAGCTTTTGCAAGCTTTCCTGTTCTTCTTGTGAAATGTGGCTGGAACGCCAGTAACGGTCGAGCAGCTCTAATGGGTTTAGACTGCTCACGCCTTCTTCGGCAGCTAATCGAGCGCGGACCTCCACCGTGGACCTCTTGATCAGGTGGAACTCGAATGCTCCAGAAGTATGCTCACGCAAGGCGGCCTCATCGATGAGCGCTTCCCAATCGCGCGGGTATTCCAGCACCAGGCGCACAATCGCTCCATCGAGCTTATCCCTGGCAGGCAAGGCATTCATCAGTTGCTCAGTGACATTTTCCTGACTCTTCAACCGCAAGTGCCGGTCGATGAACGGGCGGCTGCCGCTGAGCTTGCGCCATTCCACCTCGGTATGTCCTCGCTCCACTTGGGCGATGACGAAATATTTGTCGTCGGAGGCCTCCCCAAAATCCACCCTTTCTATAGAACCTGGATAGACCACAGGTGGGTGTGAATTTTCATTCAGGTTTTGCGCCTTGTGGATGTGCCCCAAGGCAACATAATCCAGGCGGGGATCCCTCACCAACGAGCCCGGCAGCACCAGGTCGGCGCCGAGCATTACAGTGCGCTCCTCACCGTACAGAGCTCCTTGCACCGAGGCATGCGCAGTCAGCACGATTGGTAATTTCTGGTCAGCCTGCGCGATCATTTCCTTGACGATAAAGGTAAGCTTTTCCTCGATGGCTTGGTCGACTTTCTCCAGCTCAGTGGAGGCTAATTCCTGGCTTGCCACAAAACCCGAACGAGATATCCACGGCAGTCCAATCACTTGCAAGGGTAGCCCCCACAACTCATCCGGGCCCAGGAAACAAGGTTTATCCAGCACGCGCACGTTCGGCACTTCAAGGGTTTCGAAGGGATCGAGGGTGTGGGCACGTCCTAGTGCAGGTGAGGTGTCATGGTTACCCACCAGCAGGAGGGCGGGGATCCCTGCCCGTGAAAGCTTCATCACGCGCTTGCCCCACTCGCGCTGAATAGTTAGCGAGGGGTTGCGATCTTTGTAGGCATCTCCTGCGAATAAAACCAGCTCCACCTTTTCCTGGATGGCAGTATTGATGATGGCATCCAGAGATTTCAGGAAGTCAAGCACGCGCAGGGGCAGGCCGCTTATGGGGTCATGCCGCCCGTAATTGGCTATATCGATGTGCGCATCAGCAAAATGAAGGATGTTCAGCATGCCAGACCCTCCTGCTTGGATCGATAGAACTATGGGAATACACCCAGTTCCGAAAGCTGGTATACCGCCGGGGTAAAACCCGGGTGTAACCGCACAGCTTCCTGAAAATCGCTGGTAGCCCCGGCCTTATCACCTAAAGCCAGCCTTCCCATCCCGCGCCAGTACCAGCTCTCCTCCAGCACGTCATCCCCGATGGTGTCGAAAGTAGCGTTAGCCAGGTCGATGGTATCCTGATAGCGTCCGCTGTAATAATAGGCGAAATAAGGTCCCGTCTGGTACCATAGCATGCGGAACGGGCGCAGGCCGTCATCGGGCAGGTTGGCATACAGCTGGAAGGCATAATCGTACGCATAGGCTGCATCCACATATTCCCGCAAGTTGACGTGGCTGGTACCCACGTTGAATGCGGCAAAGTATTGGTCAATCCCGTTCAAGCTGGAGACCTCCTGGGAGGCAACTTCCAGGGCATGTCGGCTTGACCAGTCGGTATCCGTGTAATTGCCCAGCAGCGAGAACAATTGTAACTGCCTATCCACCGGATAAACGATCATGAATACATAATCGAACGAACGCCAGCCTTTTATAAAATCCTCGTAAGTAAATTCATGATCCTCGCCTTTATCGACGTAGGTGTCTTGCACGATCAATACCTGCTTGGCTTCATCGTAGCCGGTTATGAACTGGTAATGCCCCAGCCAGCCATATCGCCCGGTCAGGTCATATGTATAATAGCCTTTCTCAGTGACTACCGGGAAGCCGGCTGCCACCAGCTTTTTCACCAGGCTGATGTCGCCGCCATACCGGATGAGGGCATAATAATCTGTCTCGCTCTGCACGAAATCTTGTAGTTCATAGGGCATGACATTTTTATCATCCTTATTGGTCTTGACGTACTCGCCCACCGTATCGCGATTGCCGTCCCAACCCCAAAAGGTGAGGGCCATCGATAGGTTCGCCGGCCCGCAATAATTATAGCGGTTGTGCTGGTCTTCATATTTTACCCCTGCCAGGCTGACGGCTTCAGGCAGCGGGGTAGAGGTAAGCGTGGGGGTTGCTGTGGGCACTGGAGTCGTAGTCGGGCCAGGTTGCGTGGCTGTAGGGATCACCGGCATCCGGGTGTCTGTGGGGGTCAGGGCAGTCAGCGTGGCATTGACGATTTCGTTGGCCTGATTGTCTAGCAGCGCCTGTTCCTGGGGCTGGAAGACCACCTGCTCGGGCGGGTTTATGGCATACTGGATGCGGATGCGTAAATTGTCCAGGCGCCAGGCCAGCCGGCTGTGGAAAAAGGGGATATTGTATACCAGCACGGCTAGCAGGATTGCACCAGGGATGGCGAGCAGGTATTTTGGCAAAAAATGTCGGCGCATGGCGGCATTATATCACCGGCACATGAGAGGAAAGAACCATCATATGGCATGGGCAAGTTGCGACTTGCCTTTACCATTGCGGTGTCCAATATTTCAAGCTTTTTAGATAAGCTTTTTATGTTAATAAAATTTATCTCCTCCAATATAAGGTACAATAAAAATCGGATTGACATGCACAGGCACAACTTGTTCCTACTGGCTTTTTTGGTTTGCGGGCTGGTCTTCACTGCTGCCGGCACTGCGTTTGCTCAAAACGAGAGCCCAGAGATTATCTTGCTCACCGCCGATGGGCCTATCACCCCACCCATGTCGCAATATTTATCACGCGGGATCAAGATTGCAGAGAACCGTAAAGCCGAAGCTTTGATATTCCAGCTGAACACCCCGGGTGGCTCTTTAGACGCCATGACCGAGATGGAACAAAACATCCTGCAAGCCAGCATTCCTGTGATAGTTTACGTTGCCCCAGCCGGGTCGATGGCAGCCAGTGCCGGTACCATCATCACCCTGGCCGGGCACGTCGCAGCTATGGCGCCCAACACTATCATTGGCGCTGCCAGCCCAGTGGGTGGCCAGGGAGAGGATCTCCCCACTACCGAAGAAGCCAAAACGAAAAACGCCATGTCCAACGTGGCGGAAACACTCACCGAGCGGCGCGGAGAAGCAGCCAAGGCTCTGGCTGTGGACACGATCATGAATGCAGTTGCCGCTACATCGAATGAAGCACTGCAAGCCGGGCTGATCGATTTCATCTCCACCGATTTGAACGAGCTACGCAGCCAGCTGGATGGCATGGTGGTGAATGTCAAAGGCCAACCTGTAACCCTCCATACTGCCAATGCCACGTTTGTACCAGTCAACATCTCCCTGATCGAGCAAATACTGCTGATCGTCACCGACCCCAATATCGTATTCTTATTGATCACTATCGGTGTCCAAGCGATCATCATCGAGATTTCCACTCCTGGCGGTTGGGTGGCAGGTTTTACTGGGGTGGTTTTCCTGGGGCTGGCTGCTTTTGGGCTGGGTGTCTTACCAGTTAATTGGTTCGGTTTGTTATTTTTTGTCACTGCATTTGTGTTATTCCTCCTGGATATCAAAGCACCTACCCATGGTGCATTGACAGCTGCTGGGATAGGCAGCCTGATCGTAGGCGCATTGGTGCTGTTCAACACACCTGTCACTCCAAGCTTCCAGCACGTGTCGGTACCGCTGGTGGTGGGGGTGTCCATTGTCAGTGGCGGGATATTCTTTGCTATCATGATGATTGCCGTTCGGGCACTTCATGCGCCCATCCACACCGGTCAGGAAAGCATGGAAGGTCGTGTGGGTATCGTACGCAGCACACTCAACCCCAAGGGTAGTGTCCAGGTGGGTGGTGAATTATGGACTGCTCAGTTGGAAGAAGAAGGTCTAAAACTGGTGGCTGGAACTCGGGTCTTCGTGGTGCGGGTGGATGGCTTGCGGCTGATCGTGCGTAAAGCTGAGTAATTTTCTTCCTTGCCAGTATTCACTTGTTTAACAGGCTGACCACCAAGGCAGCAATTCCATCGCGCACCTGGCGGAATGCGGCCAGATTCTGCTCTTGTGTGCCGCTCAGGCTGGCAGGGTCAGGAAATGGTGAATGTACTTTTCGACCGCCACCCAACCATACCGGGCACTCATCCGCCATCGGGTCGCATAAAGTAACTACGTAATCGAATGACTGGCCTTGAAACTCGTCCAGGTGCTTTGATCGACCCATGAAATTTATCCCAATTTCCGACAAGACCTGCACTGTCATAGGGTGAACATAACCAGCCGGGCGTGATCCTGCGCTGTAAGCTTGCCATTTGTCTGCCAGACGCGCATTCACAATGGCTTCAGCCATTTGCGAACGACAGGAGTTTCCCGTGCACAAAAATAATACCCTGGATTTGCCTTTCAATTTAATCCTGTGTTTCCACCCTCTTCAGTGTCTAACTCTTTCATCTCGCCCGTTGCTACATAAACGATTCGTTCGCAAATATTGGTCACCCGGTCTGACATACGCTCCAGGTTATGCGCTGCCCACATGATGTGGTTTGCACGGTCAATGGTGGTGATGTCAGCCATCATCTCTTCCATCAGCTGCCGATAAATTTGGTTATACAGGTCGTCAACGCGTGCATCTTCAAGCGGGATCTCTCGCGCCGTCTCTACGTCACTGGCTACGAACGCATCCAGGGCGCGGCGCAGCATGTCCAATCCCTGGTCTGCCATCTGTTGCAGCTCATCGATTAACACCGGATCTATAGCCTCTTCACTGATGATCTGGGTGATCTTGCAGATTCCCTTGGCGTAATCGCCGATGCGCTCAAGCTCGGTGATGATCTCGAGGATTGCCGCCAGAAAACGCACGTCACGCGCCATCGGTTGCTGGGTGGCGATGAGGGTGATGCACCCGCTTTCAATAGAGTAGCGTTTTTCGTTGATATGCAAATCAGCTTCATAGATACGCCGGGCGGCGGTCTGATCGCGCCTCTTCAGGGTATCGAGCGCTTCGAGAACAGCCTGCTCGACCATGCTCCCAAGGACAAGCACCTGGTCAAGGATCGTCTGCATTTGTCGTTCGAATGTTTCACGGGCCATGATTATCTCCGCAGGCTTAGCCGAACCGGCCGGTTACATAATCTTCAGTCTGCTTATTTTTTGGATTGGTGAATATTTGGGCGGTGGGCCCGTATTCCACCAGAACACCAGTGCGGGTTTGAGGGTTGTCGATCATCATAAAAGCAGTAAAATCGGAAACCCTGGCTGCTTGCTGCATATTATGCGTGACAATTATAATCGTATATGTCTCTTTTAATGTTTGCATCAGCTCCTCGATCTTCAAAGTGGCCACCGGGTCGAGGGCGGAAGCCGGCTCATCCATCAGGATGACTTCAGGCTCAACCGCTAGGGCACGGGCAATACACAGGCGCTGCTGCTGGCCTCCCGAAAGCGCCGTGGCAGATTGATGCAGCTTATCTTTCACTTCATCCCAAAGGGCAGCTTGCTTCAAAGCATTATAAACAATCTCATCCAATCCATGGGATTTACCAATCCCGTACAGGCGCGGCCCATAAGCTACATTTTCATAGATGCTCTTTGGGAATGGGTTAGGTCTTTGGAATACCATCCCAACCCTGCGCCGCACGTCGACCACATCCACTCCCTGGCCTAAAATATCCTCCCCATTCAGGCAAACCTGTCCTTCAGTGTGGATATTGGGCACCAGGTCATTCATACGGTTGATCGAGCGAAGAAAGGTGGATTTTCCACATCCCGAAGGGCCGATGATGGCTATGATCTGGTTGGCAGGGACAAGCATATTGATATTTCCCAAAGCCTTAAAGTTACCGTAGTAAAACGAAAAATCCTGAATCTCGATCTTATTCTCATTGACGGGTTGTATTGTCCCTGGGATAGATGCAGTATCCATCGGCAGTACAACCGCGGGAGCTTTATTTTCCATAGCGATGGAGGATCTTATTTTGAGGGTCATTAGCTTATTTTCCTTGCATGCGATGTGTCTGGATTTGCACCCACACCCGCGCCAGTATATTTATTAACAATACAACGATAATCAATACCAGGGCTGCCGCCCAGGCTTGATTGATGCGCTCAGGGTAGGGTTGCTGGGCATACTTCCACAAGGTCAGGGGCAGCGAGTCAACGGGCTGGCCAATGATGCTTCCCAGTATTGTGAAAACTCCCTGGTGGGTCGCAATCCCCGAGCGGATAATATTGCCTATATCGTAGTTATCATTTCCCAATGCAGTGAAAAGTAGGGGTGCAGTCTCGCCCGATGCACGTGCAATCCCCAGCAATATGCCAGTCACGATGCCCTGAGCAGCAGCAGGCAGCGTGACGCTCAAGGCAGTCTTCCACTCGGGTGAGCCCAACGCCAGGGCACCTTCACGCAGTGAGTTAGGCACCAGCTTGATCATCTCTTCGGTAGTGCGCACGATAATGGGCAGCATCAGGATGGCCAGGGCAATGGCCCCAGCCAGCGCAGAAAAATGTCCCTGGCTTTTTACCACCAAGGCATAAATGAACAAACCGACAATAATGGAGGGCACCCCCGACAGGACATCTGTGCCAAAGCGGACAATGGTTCCCAGCACTGAGTTGGGACGGAAAGCCACGTAGTAGGCAGCCAGTATTCCGGGCGGAACGGCGAACAAGCTGGCCAGCACAGTCAGTACCACGGTGCCTTCAATGGCATTTAAGACCCCCCCTCCAACAACACCGAGCGGTGTGGGTAAATGGGTGAAAAAGCTCAGGTTGATGTATTGGCCCCCTTTGAGGATGACATAGCCGATGATCCAGAACAAGGGAATAACGGCTAAAAACATAAAGAGACCGGTTAAGCTAAGCATCAACTGGTTGGTAAGCTGTCGCTGCCGGTACCGTCTCTTCGATTGGAAAAATTGGTGGGAAGAAGCTCCCATCCATAATTGAGTTCCAGTGCTCATTCATGTACCTCCTGTGGAACACGGTGCCCCACTCGCCACACCAGCAGCCTGGCCAGGATGTTGAGCAGCAAGGTAATAATAAACAATACCATGCCTATTTCGATGAGCGCTGAGCTGTGAAGCGCACTCACAGCTTCCGCAAACTCATTGGCAATGATGCTCGACATGGTATAGCCGGGACGCATCAACGAAAGCGTGCCGCCAATGCTATTCCCAACTACCATTGTGACTGCCATGGTCTCCCCAAGTGCCCGTCCTAACCCCAAAATTACCGCCCCGAGTATGCCGGAGAGTCCATAAGGGATCAATACCTTCGATATAGTCTCCCAACGGGTGGCACCCAACGCCAGTGAAGCTTCTCGCTGGGTGCGTGGAATGGCCAGGAATACATCTCGGGATATGGAAGCAATGGTGGGGGTGATCATGATAGTCAGCACCGAAGATGCCGCCAGCAAACTAGCCCCGCTGTCGGGTATAGGACCTTTGAAAAATACGCCCAGTACTGGTACATCTCCCAGTGTGGAGGCCAGGAAACTCCCCAGGGGAGTGACTATCACCGGCAGGAATACGAAAATTCCCCACAGGCCATACACCACCGAGGGAATGGCGGCTAATAGCTCAAACAGCCAGCCAAGTGGAAGTCGTAGCCAGTTAGGACATAGCTCTGCCAGGAAGACCGCCACCCCGATGCTGATGGGCACCGAAAGCACCAGCGCCACGAAAGAAGTGATCAAGGTGCCATAGATAAACGGCCAGGCCTGAAAAATCCCCTTCACCGGGTTCCACGAAGCGTTACCCGTCGGTTGCAGAAAGCCCAAACCGAAGGCTGAACGCGCCTGGCCGGAATTAATCCACAACAGCACACCTATGGATACCACCACCAGGATGATCAGGCCTGCCATGCTGATGGTCAGAGCATTCCACGGGCGGTCTCCATACCGCAGGATTAATCGCAAGCGGGCCAACCAACGAGGGGTTGGAGGCCGGTTGCGGAGTGATGGAGCATGTTCTTCCATATTTGCTCTTCTAATCATTCAAGACAAGTAGGTTGCACAGTCTTGATAGCTGTGCAACCAGGTCGAACCTGATAGCGGGTAGGCTGTTTACGGCGCAACCAGGGTTCCATTGCAGCTGACTTGATCCAGCTTCGCCAGCACCTGCGTCTGCACCGATTGTGGTAGTACTGCATATCCCAGGTCGGCAGCTTCTTTTGCAGGCGTGGGATCGGTGAGTGCCCAGGTAAAGAATTTGACGATATTTTGGGCCTTAGCGCAATCAGTCATGTCGGTATGCAGGATCAGGTACGTATATCCGGCAATCGGCCAGCTATTGGCCCCCGAGCCATCCACGATGATATTGGTCAGCTGGGGGGTGAAGCTGCTAGCAAAGTCATTCATCGCTGATTGCAAAGTGTCGGCATTGGCGGTGACTTTATTGCCTGCCTTGTTGATCATGTCGGCAAATGGGATGTTATTAGACACGGCGTAAGACAGCTCGACATAACCGATGGAGTCAGAGGTATTCTGAACTGCTGCTGAAACGCCCTGACTGCCCTTTCCGCCGATACCATTGCCCGCCTTATCCACCGGCCATTCAACCGAAGTGCCAGCACCTACGTTGTTTTTCCAATCAGTGCTGAATGCCGATAGGGCATTGGTGAAAATTTCCGTGGTGCCCGAGCCATCCGAGCGATGCACGGCAGTGATGGCTGCATCCGGCAGGTTCACACCCGGGTTGAGTGCTGCAATTGCCGGGTCATTCCATTTGGTAATGGTGGCGCTGTAGATGCCCGCCAACACGGCACCGTTAAAAATCAAACCCTGGCTCACCTCAGGAACATTGTAGATCATTACCACAGCACCGGCCAGCGTGGGGTACATCTGTAAATCCTTGCCG
>Ga0116202_10000065_pt1 | contig 46865 bp, 42 predicted proteins | sample LakKivw325mmetaG_FD_94479 | JGI IMG/M metagenome (GOLD analysis project Ga0116202, IMG submission 94479) | Anoxic lake water microbial communities from Lake Kivu, Rwanda to study Microbial Dark Matter (Phase II) - Lake Kivu water 325m metaG | ecosystem: Environmental > Aquatic > Freshwater >... | reverse complement strand
CGATGATCTGTTCTTCGGTGTACCTTTTGCGACGGGTCATCTCGAGTCCTCCTTCTTTTTTCACCGGAAGACTCTAATTATACATGGACTAATTTATGGGGGTGGGGTCAATCTTACCCCCAAATAGCGCCTTATTCACCCATATTAAACACCTACGCTAATCGCTTTTCAAGCCGTTTGACCATAGCAATAGTCAAAATCGGTATATTTTTTTTCATCTAGTGTTTGACTGTCCGAATCTTCCAGCCCACAGATCGGCGCAACAATACTGGCTACTTATTCACCCCCCATGCAGGAAATCTACTGCCCACTGGATTTCATCGTCGCCGGTGACGGTCAGAACATAATCCGGCTCGATACCTTTGCCCTCTATAAGCTGGCCGTTGGGACGTAGCCAGCGGCCGATGGTCAGATAGATATCCGAACCATCCTGCAGAGGGAAATTGGAATCGTAACTGCCCTTGCCGAAGGTCTTGACGCCAGCCACGGTAGCACGGTTGTGGTCCTTTAGAGCCGCCGTTAATACCTCAGCGCCGCTGGCGCTGAACTCATTGACCAGCACGACCACGGGCAAGTCTGTAAAAACGCCATTAGGATTCACGTTTACCGGCGTCTTATTCCCCCTGTTGTCCACCAGCGTCAGCACCACACCCTCCTTAATAAAATGGCTGGCCACGTTGACCACCACCGGCACGATGCCTCCCGGATTGTCGCGCAGGTCGATGATGATGCCCGTAGCTTTCTGGTCAATAAGCGACTGCAACGCGGTGTTGAACTCATCGTTGGTCTTGGTATCGAACTGGTTGATTTTTATATAACCGATGTCCCCTTTCATCTCCGAGCTAACCGTAAATGATGAAATCTGTGCCCTGACCACTTCTATATCGACAGGAGTTGTTGCGCCCTGGTGCAGTATGGTCAGCTTTACCGTGGTCCCCGCAGGACCGCGTATCTCCAGGACGACCTCCGTCAGGCTCTTGCCTGCGGTCGATTGCCCGTTAACCGCCAGCACAACGTCTCCGGTCTTTATGCCCGCCTTCTGGGCCGGTGAATTCTCCAGGGGGGCGACTATTTCAGGCTGTCCGCTCTTGTTCAGGTTTATCTGGGCGCCAATGCCCTGAAACGTACCTTCAAGATCGCTCTCGAAAAGGTTGTACATCTGGGGGTCGAGATAGGCGGAATACGGGTCGTTCAAGGCGGCCATCATGCCCCTGATGGCGCTTTCGCTCATGTTGTCGGTATTTATCTTGGCCGGCTCCACATAGTTTGTGACAATGGCGTCCCAGGCTTCGTCCACCACAGGCAAGCCGGCGCTGCGGTCGTGTATCATACCGCCGCCGATGGCGTAGCCCAGGTTAAAAGTAACGGCCAATATAAGTACGGCTCCTATAGCAAACAGCGCGTATCTTAGCTTTCTATTCATGGGGCACCTCTTTCGTACGAAGGTAATAGTTTATACTAACATACCATTACGTTAAATCCTAAATTCTAAACACTAAATCTCAAACAAATTCAAATATTACAAGCCCACTCCACACACCACCGAGATCCTTCGTCGTCCTTCCTGGAAGGACTCCTCAGGATGACATGTTTTTTGTGTTATTGCGAGTCCGGATTCTATCGGAGCGTGGTAATCTAGTCTCTGTTACCAACGTTGATTTTTCGGCTGAGATCGGCACACTTGGCCAGCGATAATATAAAAATCCCTCTCAATCTCCCTTTTCCAAAGGGAGAGGATTCATCCTTCGACAAGCTCAGGATGAGCGGGCTTTTTGTCATTGCGAATCCATTCGAAGAAGGCTGTGGCAATCTCGTCTTAATTTCCAGCGTCTACGGTATTGTGCCTGGAGCGGATGCTCCAGGCTACCCAAGTGGTTCTAGGCGGACAGGTCTAAAGAACCTGTCCCTACATTCGTTCTGTATGACAGTAGGCTAACGAGGTATACTTGAATCCACCGGCGTTTTTGTAGCACAATAATGACTGAATATTTCTATGCCAAAGCTTCTGGTAAATAATACGGGCATTTACTACGAGGTGGCCGGCCAGGGCGAACCTCTACTTTTCATCCACGGCCTGGCTTCCAGCAGCCGCAGCTGGAAAAAACAGGTGCCGTTTTTTTCGGAACGCTACCGCGTAATCACCTTTGATATCCGCGGCCACGGCCGCTCCGACAAGCGCATGGAGCCGTACAGCATCGAACTTTTCGCTGCGGATGCGGTAGAGCTACTCGGAGCCCTCGGCATAGACTCGGCGCATATCGTCGGCTTCTCCATGGGAGGCATGATCGCCTTCCAACTGGCCGTAGAGGCACCAGACCTGGTTAGAAGCCTTACAGCCGTGAACAGCTGTCCCGAAGGCTCCATACGCTCCTTCAACAACGGCGTGGAGTGTTTTAGACAGATGCTGTGGCTGCCGTTCAACGGCATGAAGCGCAGGTTTCAGAACAACGGGTCAGAGCCGAAACCGGAAGCCGAACTGGAGCACACCTACCAGACTCTGCTGCAGCGCATGGCCGTGAAAAATAAGCTGGCCTATGCCAATGCTTTCGGCGCACTGCTGAAATGGAGCGTGGTCGACCGACTGCATACCATCAAATGTCCTACCCTGATGCTTGCCAGCGATGAAGACTTCGTGCCGGTGTCGGTAAAGGAGAACTATGCATCCAGAATACCGCGGGCTCGGGTGGCCGTCATAAATAACTCACGGCATCACTCGCCCCGTGACCGCACCGATGAGTTTAATAAGACGCTTCTTGAATTCGTATCCAGACACTGAACCTTTAATCCGCAATCTGTTTCCGTTATAGTTAGATTATGAACAGGGCTTATCTTCTGGGGGTAGATATCGGCTCCGTCAATGCCAGGCTGTCTGTCATCGACGACGCCGGCGAAATATTTAAGCTCGATACGGAGAAAGTGACCTCCAGCCCCAGAGCCGCCTTTAACTCACTTATCTCGCGGCTGTCTCACGACTTCGACCTGAACCAGATTGCTTCAGCCGGCATATCCGGTTCCGGCAAGGCTGTAATTCCCGCAGAATTTAAATGGGCCGAGTACGGCAGCCCGCTGGCCACCGCAGCCGGCCTGCTTCAATACCACCCCGACGCCATGACCATCGTGCAAATCGGCGGCCAGAGCTCGGTGGTAATAGAACTTGAGGACGGCCTGAGGAAACCGTGGAAGCTGGCCTCCAATCCGCTGTGCGCCGCCGGTACGGGCCGGTTCATGGAGCAGCAGGCCTACCGCCTGGGCATAAGCATGGACGAGCTATCGGACCTGGCCATGAAATGCCAGGGCACGGTGCCGCGTATCGCCGCCAGGTGCAGCGTGTTCGCCAAGACCGACCTGATTCACCTGCAGCAAAAAGGCGTCTCCGTGGAATCCATGCTTTACGCACTGTGCGAGAGCGTGGCCCGGATGGTTACATCCATAAAGAAAGGCCCCTTCCGGCCGCCTGTTTATTTCGTTGGCGGCGTGGCAGCCAACAAGGCCATTGTTAAAGCGCTGGAAGACGCCCTCTCCGCCAGGAACGGCTGTGCCACCACGGTCCTGGTTCCGGAGCACTATTCTGATCTCGGCGCTATCGGCGCGGCGCTGCTATCCAGAGGCAAGCAGCCGGACTCAATAGGGCTACTCGAATCGGAGACCAGCCAGCGCTACTATCAGATGCCGCCGCTTAAGAAAGAAGCGTGTAATGAAATCGAGACTAAGTTTCAGGTATCGAAGCCCGTTACAGGCTATCTCGGCGTAGACGTCGGCTCCACCAGCACCAAGGCCGTCATAATGGACGAAAAGGGAGAAAAGGTGCTGGCCAAACATTACCTGATGACAGCCGGCCGGCCTATCGACGCCGTCAGGGAGGTGTTTCGCCACCTTCTCCGCTGTGGATCGGAAAAAGTTCAAGTGGCCGGCGTTGGTGTAACCGGCTCCGGCAGATACCTTATCGGCAGCTTCATCGGCGCCGACCTCATAAAAAACGAGATAACGGCCCAGACCAGGGCCGCAGCAGAAATCGACACCGATGCCGATATCATCGAAATCGGCGGCCAGGACTCCAAGCTGGTTATCAAGATAAACGGCGTGGTCGTCGATTACCAGATGAACAAGGCTTGTGCTGCCGGTACGGGCAGCTTCATCGACGAGCTGGCTGAAATGCTGAACATATCGGTGACTAACGGTGAATTCGCGGACCTCGCTTTCCAGTCGCCTCATACCGTAGATTTAGGCACCAGATGCGCTGCTTTCATGGGCCAGGCGGTGGCATCCGCGCAGCAGGAAGGCGTGCCGCTGCCGGTGATAACGGCCAGCCTGGCCAATTCCATAGCCCGGAACTACCTGTCCAAGGTGGTCGGCAACAGGAGGCTGGGCAAGAAGGTCATTCTCACCGGGGCCGTGTTCTACAACCAGGCGGTGGTGTCTGCCTTCCGTGAGCAGCTTAAAGACAGGGCGCTGACCGTGCCCGAACACAAGGAAATCAGCGGCGCCATCGGTGCCGCGCTGCTGGCCAGGGAGAGCATGTCCCGAGGCAAGTCTAAGTTCAAAGGTTTCCAGGCAATCATCGACAGCCAGCCAAAGCTGTCCACGTTCGTGTGCAAGCACTGCGATAACAACTGCACCATAACCCGCATGCAGGTGGCGGGCGAGAAGTCTACCTTCTACGGCAGCCGCTGCGACCGCTACGACAGCACCGTGGCTGCCGGCAAGATAAGCACCGCCTTCGATGAACGGGAGAAATTGCTCTTCCGCGAATATAAAGAGGGTTCTGGCACCGGTCCAAAGGTAGGCATTCCCAGGGCGCTGTTTACCTATGACTACGCACCCCTGTTAATAGGTTTCCTGAACGCACTGGGCACCAGGGTCGTGCTCTCCGGCAGCACCACCAGGGAGACCATAGAGAACGCCGTGGAACTGAGCTACAGCGACAGCTGCTTCCCCATTAAGTTGCTGCACGGCCACGCCGATAGCCTTAAAGATGTGGACTATATGCTTTATCCCTGCGCTATTCGCCTGGGTCTGAAAGAGCAAGACGAGAACCAGAAATATTCCTGCCCGCTGGTCCAGGCCTCACCGTTTATTATTCGCGAAGTGCTGAACCTGAAAGAAAAACTATTAATCCCGGTGCTCGATTTCAGCCGGGGCGACGCCGATGTTGTCGAAAGTCTGTCCGGTGTGGCCGCCAGGATGGGATTCAGCAGACATCTCGGCAGGAAGGCGGCTCTGGCCGGAATAGCTGCTCAGCAGAAATTTGACAGAGACATGCAGAAGGCAGGCGCCAGACTACTGAAGCAACTGCGACGGGGAAATAAGCTGGGCGTGGTCTTGTTTGCCCGGTCTTATCTGTCCCAGGACTCAGGTGCCAACCTCGGTATAGCTGAAAAGTTAGCTCAACTGGGTGTGGTGCCCGTACCGCTCGATTTTCTGCCGCTGGACCGGATTAATCCGGGAAAATATTCCGACCGGCCGTACTGGCTTTACGAAAGCAAGCAGATAGCTGTGGCGGCCATCACCGAGTCAGATCCACAGCTTTACGGGCTGGTACTGACCAATTTCGGCTGCGGGCCCAATTCGTTCATAACCAGGATAGTTGAGGATATAATGGCCGGCAAACCGCTGGGACAGCTGGAAATAGACGAGCATGCCGCAGAGGCCGGCATCGTCACCCGCCTGGAAGCTTTCGTGGATACCATCGCCGGTTTCCACCGTTCAGGCAAAAAGCCGGCAGCCCACCCGCAGGAAATCTACCGCGGCACGGTGGCTACCGTAAGCTCTGAAAAAACCATTCTGATTCCCATGATGGCGCCCTACGTGGCAGCCGTGGCTGCGGCCATGGAAGCCAATGGCGCCAGAGTCAAGATATTGCCCGAACCCGACGAGCGCAACATACTCTATAGCAACCAGTTGACCACCGGTGCCGAATGCCTGCCCTACCGCGTTACCCTGGGCGACTTCATGCGTTATTACTACGAAAACGGCGCCGATACCCGAAACATCGAAGGCTTCATGGCCGGTTCCTACGGTCCCTGTCGGCTGGGCAAGTACGCTATCGAGCAGAACCGCTTGCTAAAGGAAATCGGCTTCGACCTGCCTGTCCGGAGCACGGTTTCCAATAACGCCTATCGGGACCTCGGCCTGGGGCCGGGTTTCGAGCGGCTGGCCTGGCGGGGCATCGTGGCCGTCGATTGTCTGGAGAAGCTGCTGTGGCGTAGCCGGCCTTATGAAAAGCACGTCGGTGATGCGGATGAACTGTTCGACAAATATCTAAGGCTTATAACCGATTGCATTCGCCGGCAAGAAGTTTATGACGATTTATTAAAACAGGCATCGGCGGAGTTCCGTGCTATCGTCGACCTGACTTTACCCCGGAGGCCGCTGGTGGGCATCAACGGGGAAATCTATCTGCGTTCCAACAAGTTCAGCAACAGCCACCTGGTCCGGGCCTGCGAAGCCGCCGGCCTGGAAGTGGTGGTGGCTCCTATGGGCGAATGGATAAAGTACACCTCGTATCGCAACCTGGAAGATGCCGTCAGGGACCGGAAGTTTAAGAAAATGCTAAACAGCTACATCAGGAAGCGGATACAGGAGCACGACGAACATTCGGTAGCGGCGAATTTCGACGGCTCGATTGACAGCAGGGAACTTACGACCGCCGAGCTATTGAAGTTGACCAGCCGGTACCTATCGCCCAAATGCGGCAGCGAGGCGGTGCTCAGCATAGGCAGCGCAGTGCACTGGCTGGAAAATCCCGAATATGCCGGCATCATATCGGTGATGCCGCATGGATGCATGCCCGGCGGCATTGTGGCGGCTTTTGCCGAGAAGCTGAGCACCGAATATCAAAAGCCGTGGATAAGCCTGACATACGACGGCTTCTCAGAGACCAATAACCTGGTGCGCATTAGTAACTTTGCCGAGGTCATCCGGTTCTGCAGCCAGGAAACCGGGGCACCAAAGTAGCTGCTAAACGCCACGCCTTTGTCATTCTGAGCCCTTCAATGGAAGGGCGAAGAATCTCGGTGGTGGGAGGCAAAGATGAGATTGCCACGTCCTTCTGCGGAAGGACTCGCAATGACAAAAAGCCGTTGCTACGTGTCACCCGCCTACGGGTGACCGGGTCGCTTGTGGGCAGGCGACGCCTAAGAGGTAATTAGAATTTTGGATTTGTTTAGGATTTGGAGCTTAGTACTTAGTATTAAATAACGCGGGTAGCCTGGAGCATCTGCTCCAGGCATAGTGGTGATTAGTAGAGAATAGTTGTTAAAAGGAAAGGAGAATAACAATGCTAAAGGACTTCCGTGACTTTATCATGCGGGGCAACGTGCTGGACATGGCAGTGGGTATAATAATCGGCGCCGCCTTCGGCACCATCGTCAGCTCCATCGTCAATGACATCATTATGCCACCCATTGGCCTGGTGCTGGGCAACGTGGACTTTACGAACCTGTTTGGGGTTTTGAAGCAGGGTACACCACCGGGTCCTTACGCTTCGCTGGCTGACGCTCAGGCGGCCGGTGCTGTTAGCATCAACTACGGCGTGTTCATAAATACCCTGGTCAGCTTCCTGATAGTTGCCGTGGTACTTTTCTTTTTAATACGTGCTTTTATGCATGCACGAAGCCGGCTGGAAACTAAAAAAGAGGTGGCACCTGGCACCAAAGAGTGTCCTTACTGTCTGTCCCAGGTTCCTGTAGGCGCTAAAAAATGCGCCTTCTGCACCTCCGAACTGGCAGCGGAGGTTAAATGAAGCGGCAGTTGAGCGAATCGGAACTTCTTATGCTGGCCGACCTCAACCGGGTGGAGTTCTGGGTGGATAGTTCTAAATGGATACCCGGTACCGAAGTGGTCTATTCTCATGATACGGTATTCATCGATACCGCCATCGAATTCCCGGCCAGCAATCTGGCACTTACCATGACAATCGAATCTCAGGAAAGCCCCGTCGATTTCCTGGCCAGGGTTAAGGATTTTTTCGTAACGCGAAAACCTAACTTTTCGATTCTACTCCGCGGCCACGCTGACCAGCCCTACATTCAATATTGCAAGGAAAATAAGTTACTGCTGACAGGCGAGGTACCGGGAATGGTCCTGGATGAACCGGTGAAATTAGGAAAGTTGCCCGCGGGAGCCAGCCTGCGGTGGGTAAACGACGAAAAATGCCTGCGGGATTTCGGACATATCGCATCCGAAGCCTTCACCGACCTGGGCTTTCCCCAGCAGATGGGCGAGAGATTTTTTCTGGATGCAAGTAAGGTGCTCAATCCGTACTGCATTCTGGCTGTCATCTATTTAGGGGAGGAGCCGGCCAGCGTTACCATGGCCATGCTCAGCCACGGCATTGCCGGTATTTACTGGGTAGCCACCGCCAGAGAGCTAAGGGGCAGAGGATTAGGTGAATATTGCACGCGCCAGGTTGGCAACGCGGCCTTTGAGCTTGGAGCACGCAAGGTTATTCTCCAGGCCAGTAAATTCGGCGAGCCGGTCTACAGGAAGATCGGCTATCGTGAAATTACCAGATATCCCTGGTTCATCTGTTCCAGTAAGTAGATTTTTTCTCGTCATTAGTAGCCTGGAGCATCCGCTCCGGGCACAACCCCATATACGCAGGAAGTTAAAGATGAGATTGCCACCTCTAAGGCGGTCGTTTCCGCTTTAATATTTGAAATTTGAATTTGAAAATTGTTTGGGATTTGATGCTTGGGATTTAGGATTTATTCCTGTGGCCTGGCAAATTGGGGTATTCTTCCGGAAAGCTTTTCCAGAAGCCCGCTGGCTGTTTCGATACCACTGACTATCTTTTTAAAATCCGGCCCGCCGAGCAAAGCCTGCCCCCCGCTGCTGATAAAATTGGCTGCTGCGTCGGCGATTTTAATGCAACTGGAAAGTAAATTCTCCAGTTCGCTCTTGGCCTCTCGCATGTCCTTGTCTTTGGGTTTGGACAGCTTCTTGACCCTTTCCAACATGGGTCGCAGCTTCAGCCCTTCCATCAAGTCCAGCGGCGAAGCCGGCATGCCCTCGGCGTCCCTCCTGACGATAACGTTTACAATGGGTGCCGCCTGCTGATAGAGCGCCATAAATTCCTGCTGCCATAGTATTTTCTCCGCTTCCTGTTTGGCGGCCTTTTCGTTTATTATCACCTTCGGTTGTTCCACGGCGGCAACGACTTCCTCTTTTTTTAACGAAGATGGCGTCGCTGGCTCGACCGGTTCAGGTGGCACATTAGGCTCGACTGGTCGCATCGTAATCTGCGGTTCGAGGGCCTGAGCCGGTACCTGCGGCTCCAGCGGTCTAGTCGGCATCTGGAGCTCTGACATCTCGGCTGGCGTTGGTGACGGCGGCAACTCAACCCCGGCCGGCTTTTCAGGTTCAACCGTCGCTGCCATCACTGGCGGCTCCGCTGTAGTCACTTCAACAGCTTCGGCCGCCTGAGGTTGTTGTTCCGGCGCTTTCCCTTTTTCCGGCTTAGCCGCCTTTTGGGGCTTTTGTTTCTCGACTTTTCCCGTTGACGGAGCCAGGGGCGCGATAGTCCGCTTCTCCCAGCAATTGCGGCATATGGGATGCGTTCCGGTTATATAATTGCAATCAGCGCACACGTACTGACTGCACCTGGAGCACCTGTTAACTGCATCGTTTTCGGGATGGTAACCGCACTTAATTGCGGCACCGGAATCATCTAGTAGAATAGGCAACGTTGACTTCTCCTGGCTTATGGCTCTAGTAACATTATCCGGTGGTTCCGAAATCGGACTGGCTTCAGCTTTGACGGCTGGCTTTTCTTCCTTAACAACCTCGCTGGTATATATGCTGCCGGGCGTTCCGTCAGCGCCCGATATATCCAGAACGTTCTGTGTGGGGGTGTAGTCGAGATCCTTGGTAAGACGTTCATCGTAGACGCCTGTATACGGCTGATTGCTATACTGCTGCCCTCCGTAGCTTCCATACCCGCCGCCGTGAGACAATCGGTCTGATGGTAATCCAAGTCCGTAATCACCCACGGCGCCGATTGATTGATTTTCTAAACAAAGCAGTATTATTAGGCCGGCCGGCGCAAATAATACTAGTGTCCACCACCGACTCCTAGCCTTTTGTCCCAGATACCACATTGTAGCCAGGATATCAAACACAAGTAGCCCTAAAGATATAAGTATAGATATACCAAAAAACGGCAACCCTACACTGGTCATAATCATTGGGACAATGGCTTCCTCCCCGGCACCTGAAGCCTTCAAAGATTGAATTGCACCGTAGATTGCTGCAAAAAATACGGCGTACAAAATCATAAAAATTATGGTTGGAATAATCCAAATAGCTAGAACAAAACTCCAGTTCAGATGCCGCTCAAACCAACTCATTGTTGACTCCGCTCAGCTTCCGCTAGCTTCGGTTAGTTAATATGGCTCCGATTATACGATAACTGAATACAAAATAAAATACCCGCAGATTCGATTTATCGGCCATATGTATTAGCTATTGCCGCCGTTAGTCTTAAACCCAACCTCCGACCTAAAATCATACGCCTGTCCGATTTACGTTACGATGGATGAGACGGATAATATACACAGGATTAACAATATAAACAAATCTGTAATTAAATCGTTATATTGATAGAGAGGTCAATAAGGAGGCAAGAAATGAAAAGGATAAACAAACTCACCGCCGTTATCTCTCATGACAGGAAGCTCGCGAGCCTGTTCAGCGGTATGGTTCTGTCCGTTATCGGCCTGCTGAGTGTGGCCATTACCGCCTGCGTCTGGTACCTGTAATTTCTCTGTCCAGACTGTGTGAAATCTTGCGTAAAAAAACGGGGCCTGTGGTACAGGCCCCGTTTCTATTTGCTTCAGAAGTAAATCTATTAAATCTTCCCGCTCTTTAACGTCTTTGTTGGCTCAAATACCTTGGTGTTGAACTTTTTAGCCAGTTCTTCCAACCTTGCCGCCAGCTTGTCATATCCGATTCCTTTGGCCAGCTGGAACGGGCCGAACGCAGAGCCGCCGCCATTAATCATGGCCTTGTCAATGTCGTCGGGGCTATTAGCTACACCTTCTTCTAGCAATTTGGTGGCTTCGTTGACCTGAATGGCAATCATATCGGTCGGGTCGAAGTCCTCTTTGGCCTTCGATAGGTCTATCTCCGGTCTTCCCTTTGACCAGTCGAAAATGCCTTTGCCCGATTTCTTGCCCAATGTATTGGCATCGATCAAATCTTTCAGCCATTTAGGTGGTTTATAGTCAGGCGAGAGTGTCTCCGCAAAGTAGTTGGCTCCGTGATAGTAAACATCCAGGCCCACGTAGTCCATTAACTCGTAAGGACCCATAGGCATACCTATTTTCCTCATCTTGGCATCGATTTCCTCGGGTTTAGCCATATTCGTGGATATTATGGCATTAAGAAAGATTCCGGTGGGCGCATTTACCCTGTTGTAGATGAAACCCGGAGAATCTTTCTCAACCCTGACCGGCACCTTACCCATTTTTAAGGCCAGGTCGAATGCTACCTGCATGGTCTCTTCGCTGGTCTTTTTCCCCTTGATTACCTCAACCAGCTTCATCAAAACCGCGGGGTTAAAAAAGTGCATGCCTACAACCTGAGGCTGTCTCTTAGTATGCTCGGCTATATCTGAAATACTCATGTTGGAAGTATTCGAAGCCAGGATGGCATGTTTGGGTGCTGATGCGTCCAGCGCCTTGAAAACCTCTTCCTTCAGCTTCAAAACTTCCGGAACGGCTTCGATAACGAAATCAGCGTCTTTAACGGCTTCTCCCACATCAATAAAAGTCTGGATGTTCGCCAGCATCGCTTTCTCGTTATCAGCCGTAATCCTCTGCTTCTCGACCAGCTTAGCCAGGCTTTCTTTAATCCTGGATAGGCCCCTATCGACAAACCTCTGCTCGATGTCCCTCAAGGATACCTTGTAGCCGGCGAGCAGTGCGACCTCGGCGATGCCGTGCCCCATATCGCCAGCGCCCATGACCGCAATCTTTTTAATGTCTTCAACTTTCATTTGATAGTCTCCTCTCGATTTATTTGTGTCGCGTTACAGCGGATTATTCACCTATAAAATTAGCCTCTCGCTTCTCGATAAAGGCCATGATTCCTTCCATAGCGTCCTTTGTCTTGGATACACGCTGGGACCCGGCCAGCTCGATTTTTATACCTTCGTCCGTGGTGGTCTCCAGACCGCGAGTCACCGCATCCATGATGACTTCAACAGCAATGGGCGCTTTCTTGGCCAGCGTCCTGGCATAGTCCTTGGCGTCCTTCATCAACTCTTCAGGTTTGGATACCTTAGTCACCAGTCCGATTTGTAGTGCCTCGGCTGCGTAGACTCTGGTTGCCAGCAGCATCATTTCCAGTGCCTTTGTCTTGCCCACCAGCCTGGGCAACCTCTGAGTGCCGCCCCATCCAGGTATAATGCCGCGTTCGATTTCAGGCTGTCCCATGAACACCTTGTCGGAATCGGCTATTATCCTGAAGTGGCAGGCCATTGATAGCTCGCAGCCACCGCCGAGCGCGAAGCCGTTAATAGCAGCGATTACAGGCTTGGGGAATTTCTCAATCTGGCTGTACACCTTCTGGCCCTTATCCATGGCCTGGGCGCCCTCCGGGGTACCGCCAATCTTCAAATCAAATCCTGCCGAGAAACCCTTTTCACCGGCGCCGGTGATAATAATAGCCCTGACCGCTTTGTCCGTCTTAAACTCATTGAATACTGCTTCCAGCTCATTCAGTACGGTCAGATTTACCGGATTAGCCGGCGGACGGTTTAGCGTAATTACTGCGATGTTGTCCTCTCGTTCGACAATTAAAGTTTCGTAAGCCATGGTACCCTCCTTGTTTGAAATTCTTATATCGTTCCCAGATTAATAAAGCCAGTCGTATGCAGCCTCCTTTCAGTTAAGGGAATGCTGATATAACGCTGCAAAAGAGCTACGAAGAAATGTTAACACCTGCAATCCTGCCTGTCAACGTACTTTAAGTCTAGAAATTACACGTACTTTAAGTCTATGACAGGTATTGATTTATTGTACTTGGGACCATATACTATGGCTATCAATTAGAGAAGGGGGTGACCCGGGATGCCAGAAGTTGAAATCGGGGTAGTCAGTGATTTCTTCGCCCGGCCTGTGGTAGCCGGTATAACCCTATCCGGCGCATTAAAAGTGGGTGACAAAATTCACATTAAAGGCCATACCACAGACCTGGAAATGACGGTAGATTCAATGCAAGTCAACAACGCAAACGTAACCGAGGGTAAGGCCGGAGACGCCATCGGCGTCAAAGTGACCGACAGAGTCAGAGCCGGCGATAAAGTCTACAAAGTAACCTGATATATCTAGACAATATTTTTAAGCAGGTTAGCCATCTCGATGGCGTTTTGCGCCGCCGTAAAGCCGCGGTTGCCTACTTTAGCCCCTGCCCGCTCAATAGCCTGTTCCAGAGTATCGGCAGTTATAATACCCTGAATAACTGGCACACCGGTGTCCAGGCTGACCCGGGCAATACCACGATTAACTTCGGAGGCAACATATTCAAAATGCGATGTACCTCCACGGATTACGGCCCCTAGACAGATAACGGCGCTGTAGTTGCCGCTCTGAACCAGCTTCTTGGCCACCAGCGGGATTTCTAGAGCTCCCGGCGTCCAGGCCACGTCTATATCCGCCTCCGCCACTCCATGGCGTACAAAAGCATCCTTCGCCCCATCGAGCAACCTGGTAGTTATAACTTCATTGAAACGAGATACGACCACACCGAATTTTAAACCTTTGCCAAGCAGCATACCCTCGTAACTTTTAGCCATAGATATTACCCTCCTAATGTCGCTAGTTACGCTTCCTTGTCTTCATCAACGTCCAACAGGTGCCCTAGTTTTTTCTGTTTGGTTTTCAAGTACTCCATATTGTAGGGCGTGGGCGAGGTCTTCAATTCCACAATCTCCACGATGTGAAGCCCGTAGCTCTCTAGCCCTATTACCTTCTTGGGATTGTTGGTCAGCAGTTTGATATTATGTAAACCTAAGTCCGCCAGGATTTGTGCGCCGATACCGTAATCCCTGAGGTCGGCATCAAACCCAAGTGCCAGGTTGGCTTCCACGGTATCCAGCCCCTGGTCCTGCAGCGCGTAAGCACGCACCTTGTTATGAAAGCCTATTCCCCTGCCTTCCTGCCTCATATACAGGAAGACACCACGGCCTTCGGCGGCAATTTTTTCCATAGCCAGTACTATCTGTCCGCCGCAGTCGCAGCGCAGGCTGCCGAAAACATCGCCGGTCAAGCATTCGCTGTGTACCCTAACCAGCACCGGTTCGTCTCCGGTGATGTCGCCTTTAACCAGCGCCACGTGCTGGTCCGGGTCGACCTTGCTCCTGTAGGCGATAACTACAAACTCACCGTACTTAGTAGGCAGCTTGGCCTCAGCCACTCGTTCTATCAATTTTTCATGGCGCCGACGGTAGGCTATCAGGTCGGCAATGCTCATAATCCTGATGCCGAACTTGTCAGCCAGTTTTTCGAGTTGAGGCAGACGTGCCATGCTGCCGTCTTCATTCATAATCTCACAGACGACGCCTGCGGGATAAAGCCCGGCAAACTTAGCCAGGTCCACAATGGCCTCGGTATGGCCGGCGCGGACCAGTACGCCGCCTTCCCTGGCCCTGATAGGGAACATATGGCCGGGACGGGCCAAATCATCCGGTCTGGTTTGCGGGTCCAGCACTACTTTTACGGTAGCAGCACGATCGTGCGCCGAAATGCCGCTCGAGGTTTTATGCTTGGCCTCGATAGACACAGCAAAGGCAGTGGAAAACTTGGCTGTATTCTCCTGCACCATTAGCGGTATCTTTAACTCGTCGAGTCTGTGACCGATTATGGGCAGACATATCAATCCCCGGGCATGCTTGGCCATGAAATTTACTGCCTCGGCGTTGACCTTTTCGGCGGCTATGGCCAGGTCACCTTCATTTTCTCGGTTCTCATCATCGACGATGATGATGAACTTGCCCGCCTTTATATCTTCAATTGCTTCAAGAACGGTAGCAAACACTTTAATTCACCTCGCTTTTAACTCTTCCAGAAAATCCACCGTCAGGTTACGTTTATCCGCTTTGTGGAGCTTTTCTACGTATTTCGCCATTATATCGACTTCCAGGTTTACAGTATCTCCAGGCTTAATTATACCTAAAGTGGTATGTTTTCGCGTAAAATCCACCAGTGAGACAGCAAATGAAAAATCGTCACATTCGGTAACGGTCAAGCTGACGCCATCGACCGCGATAAAGCCCTTAATTACGATATACTTTAGCAAATTGGGCGGCACGGAAATTCGAGCGATATAGGCCCCTTCCTCCGGCTTCACAGACAGAACTTTGCCCACATCATCTACATGGCCCTGTACGAAATGGCCGCCGAAACGGCCGTCTGCCGGAACAGCTCTTTCCAGATTCACCTTGTCACCGTAATGAAGCCTGCCTATGTTGGTACGCCTGATTGTCTCCGGCATGATCTCAACTTCGAAACCCTTACTATCTATCGAGGTAACGGTCAAGCAAGCGCCGCTTACGGATATACTATCCCCGGTCTTAGTACCTGCCAGTACGTCCCTGGCCTCAATGCTTAGCCTGCCCGGGCTCATATCTTTTACCTTACCTATTTCTTCGACTATACCCGTAAACATCTTCATTTCCCGTTGACGTAGCCGGAAATCATTATGTCGTCGCCGAATTCCATTATCTTGACGCGCTTCAGGCGCAGAGCTTCAGCCATTTTCTTAGCGCCGCTTCCTCCCACAGCACTCATAGCCTCGTCACCTCCAATAATGATGGGCGCCACAAAGGCCAGAACTTTGTCCACCAGGTCGTTATCGAATAGCGAGCCGAATAGATTGCTGCCTCCCTCGACCATGACGCTGGTGACCTCACGTTCGCCCAGAAGCGCCAGCAGTTGTTTCAGGTCGATTACACCTTTTTCAGCCGGCAATTCGACGATTTCAGCACCCGTCTGCTTCAGGACCTCTGAGGTTTTGGCTCTCAGAGGCTTAGCCACCGCCATAAGTGTTTTCCCCGGCTCCTTAAATATCCTGGCTGATGTCGGTGTTCGCCCTTTGCCGTCAACAATAACTCTGAGAGGTTGCAGCTTGGTCCGGCCACCCTTGCCGCTGCAACCTCTGGCCGTGAGCTGAGGGTCGTCGGTGGCTACAGTATTGGCTCCCACCATAATAGCGTCGACTACGTGGCGCATATAATGGACAAACTTTTGGGACTCATAGCTGCTTATCCACTTGGAATCCCCGGTTTTAGTGGCAATCTTGCCATCCAGGCTCATGGCGAATTTGGCGATGACAAAAGGTATGCCAGTGGTAATATACTTAATATAACCTTCATTTATTTCCCTGGCCCTGTCTTCATACTGTCCGGTGAATACCTTAATGCCGGCAGTTTTCAGTGCTTTAAGACCTTTACCCGATACCAGAGGATTAGGGTCAATCAAAGCGACATGGACTTCGGAGATACCGGCATCGATTATGGCCTGCGTACAGGGCGGCGTACGCCCCTGGTGGGAACATGGTTCCAGAGTGACGTACATGGTTGCGCCCTTGGCCCTAGGCCCAGCCTGCCGGAGCGCCATAACCTCAGCGTGCTCCGAACCCGGGGGCTGGGTGTGACCCAACCCGGCTACCACACCATCCCTGACCACCACGGCACCGACCGCCGGATTAGGGCTGGTATAGCCCAAGGCCAGGCCGGCTAGTGACAATGCGCATTCCATGAAGTCTTTAGGGCGAGCTAACAACTAAGTCCCCTTTACGAAGTTTTCGTGATACCTGCTGGCGGTTGGTTCGGTCTGTCCCTGATATTTACTGCCCAGCTCAGCTGCTCCGTAAGGCCTATCGACAGGAGACGTTAACCTGAGAAAAGATATCTGCCCGATTTTCATTTTATAGTAAAGCGTAATCGGCAATTTAGCCACATTGGATAGCTCCAGTGTCAGGTTCCCGCTCCATCCCGGATCAACGTAACCAGCGGTTGAATGAATCAGTAGCCCTATCCTACCCAGCGAGCTTTTACCTTCCAGCCTGGCCACGATATCATCGGGCAGCGTTATGGATTCCAAAGTACTGGCTAGGACAAACTCGCCCGGATTGAGAAAAAATGGACTGTCTTCTTCGATTTCTACCAACTCATTCATATAGTCCATATTGTGCCTGACATCTATATATGTGGGATACCGCTGTGACTTAAAAATTAGAAGTTTTCTATCCAGATGGAGGTCGACGCTGGCAGGCTGGATGCAGTCCTCACTGAGAGGCTCAATAATGATTCTGCCCCTGGAAATTTCGGCTTTTATAGTCCTGTCGCTGAGCACCATAGCTTCGAAAGACATTGTAGCAGCATGTTTCTTTTAAATGCAAACGACGGAAATATGCTTGGATTTAATCAAGATAGTTCAGGAAAATGACATTGACAGCCAACGAGGCAGATGCTAACATCTGAAAAGTCCCGGAAACCATCAAATAAGAGCCGTTGTCGGTTGCTTGACTCTCTAAAAATAACTGAAATTTAGACCTCCACAAAAGTCCTGGCGAAAAGCTATGAACATCGAAGAACTAAACGCCATCATAGACTCAAAGTTCCGGCTGCCCGTAGTCGAAGGCGAAGACAAGCTCTGCACCGTCGAGGAGGCCATCCGCCAAAACGTAAAAAGGGGAATGAGCATCCATTTCGCCGGACGCGGCGGGGCTTTATTCTATCAACTCGTCAGGGAATTCTGGGGGAAAGACCCACAGTTCACCATCATAAATAACCTGGCCGCTACCGTTATTGCTTTGCTGCAGGGCAGAATGGTAAAGAAGGCCATCATCAGTTTCGCCGGCGATGGTTATCCCAGCTCCGGGCCGAATCCGGTCATCCAGAAAGCCTTTTTATCAGGTAAAGTTGAGTTCGAGAACTGGACGATGCTCACAGTGCCGCAACGGCTCCTCGCGGGCGCTATGGGCTGGGGCTTCAGTCCGACCAGGTCCATTATCGGCAGTTCTATGGAGAAGGAAAATAAGGACTCATTCAAAGTTATTACCGACCCGTTTAATCCTGCAGAAAAAATAGGGCTGGTCAAGGAACTAAGGCCAGACATCGCGCTTATTCACGGCCTGGTGGCTGACCGTTGTGGCAATTTAATTCTGCCATATCCGCTAAGCGGTGATGTATTCGGCGCCTGGGGAGCCAAAAGCGGAGTTATCGTCGGCGCTGAGAAAATCGTTTCCACCGACTACATACGCCGCCACTCGCATCTCGTCCGTATCCCGTCATATATGGTCAAAGCGGTGTGCGAGATTCCTTACGGCGCTCATCCCGGCGGTATGAGTAACCGCGGATTACCGGAGTTCGAGCATTACTTCGATGACTACGACTTCGTCACCGACGTCAGAATGGCATCACGGGACGAAAAGAAATTTCTGGACTGGATAAAATACTGGATACTGGACTGCAAAGACCATCGCGAATACCTGGAGAAAGTCGGTAGAGACCGGCTGCTTTACCTCAGAGGCAAGGCTCACTCCGATTCCTGGAAAGCGGAAATAACGGCTGAGATACCCAAGATAGATTTCAATAAGCCGCCAAATCCAACAGAAACAATGGTGGTAACCGGCGCACACGTAATCGCCGATAAATACCTGGCCGCTGGATACAGAACTATATTAACCGGACTCGGGCTGTCCAACCTGGCTACCTGGCTGGCTATCCACCAGCTCAGGTCGCAAAATCATGAAGTCGACCTGATGGCCGAAGTTGGTATGTACGGTTACCTGCCCAGGGCCTCTGACCCCTCTATTTTCAGCTACCATAATATACAGACCTGCAAAATCCTGAACAACATAGAGACTATGCTGGGGGTGTTTGTTAGCGGCCCCACAAATAGCTGTATGGGCGTCCTGGCGGCGGGACAGGTGGATAAATTCGGCAACGGAAACTCCACACTAATTCCCGGCGTGACTTACCTGGTCGGTTCCGGAGGCGCCAACGATATAGCCACAAATAACCGGGAAACCGTAGTCGTCATCAACTCGGGTAAGCCCAGGCTGGTGGAAAAAGTTCCGTATATAACCTTCCCAGGCAAGAAAGTAAGAACTCTCGTTACAGATGTCGGCGTCTTCGAGAAACTTGGTGATGACGATACCTTTACACTCACTTCTTACATTCCTTCGAACCCAAGCCAGAAAGCTGATGACGCCATAGCTGCCATGAGGGACAAAGTGGGCTGGGAACTGGACATATCGCCAAAACTGAAAAAAGCACAACCGCCTACTAAAGAGGAATTAACTCTGCTCAGGTTATTCGACCCCAGAGGGTTTTTCACGGGTTACTGGTTGCCCGATAAAATGTAATCTAAGTCCGGTAATGCACGCAGGATCGAAACCGGAAGCAAGGGAGGTCAAAATATGGCAAAACGAGTTGGTATTGTGGGCGCCGCCATTACGCCGTTCCGAAGCCGATGGTATCAAAAAACCTACTATGAGCTGGCACAGATGGCCACCAGGGAAGCGGTCGCCGACGCGGCTATTTCCATCAAGGACGTAGATTCCGTGTTCTACGGAATCTACAACGACATCTTCGAAAGGGCCTGTATTCCGGAGAGCCCGCTCCAGGGCATAATCGGTCTGCAGAATAAGTTCGGCATCCGCGTGTCCAACGGTGGTGCCACCGGAGCCTATACGCTGTCAGCGGCGCACGCTTACCTGGCCGGAGAAAGGTTCAAGACAGCCCTGGTGCTCGGTGTTGAAAAAGCCACCGATTGCTTCGATTTCTCGTCGATGTCGGCCACTCCCGAAGTAATCAAAAGCATCGCTTGGTCGGGTGACAGCTTTTTCGAACAGAAGATAGGCTGGAGCGCTTCGGACAGTTACGCCGAGGTGGTCCTGGGCTACATGGATGCCTACCCCGGCACACTCAAACCAGAAGTCACCGCCCGTATCTCATCGCTGCTCAGCGAGATGGCCAGGAGCAATCCATACGCTCAACGGCAGTTCGATCAGGTGACTCCCGAAGAGGTGATGAACTCAAGATATATCGTCTACCCCTTCAAGGAGCTGGAAATCTGCGTTTACAGCGAGGGCGCGGCGGCTTTAATACTGGCTGAGGAGGAAACCGCCAAAGCCATATCCAAGAACACGGGCAAGCCGATAATCTGGATCACCGGCTTGGGCGAAGCCAACGAGCATTCCTTCGCCGGTAAAAACCAGAAAGACATGTCGCATATCGTCTCGGATTACGTAGGCTCACGCCGCGCCTATGAAATGGCGGGAATCAAGGACCCGACAAAAACGATACAGGTAGTGGAATTGCACGATGCCTTTGTGCATCAGCTGGAAATAACCCTGGCGGAGTTCGGCCTGGTCCCTTACGAAACGGTTGACTCGCTAATTGAAGACGGCCTGATGCTGCCCGGCGGCAAGTACCTGGTAAATCCCTGCGGCGGCCTAACGTACTGCGGCCATGCAGTCGGCGCCAGCAACATCATGTCCGCCTGGTCTGCCAGAAAAGAGTTGATAGACCGAAAACTAAAAACCGCCATAGTTCACGGTACGGGAAGCACTATTTCCCAGTATACGGCCTGCGCTGTGCTGGAACACGAATAACCGAGGAGGTGTAACAATGACGTCAAAGAAACAAAAAATTATACCCGACGAGTTTATACCGGAAGTAAGCAGCAAAGTCGTCACCATCGACAAACAGGATTACCTGTTGCAGAACGATGCCATGTTCACCTTTTACCAGCGGACCGCCGGGGAACTATCGCCTTTCTTTCTGGGCATCAGGGACGACAGGAAACTACTCGGCTGCAAGTGTACCAGATGCGGCCTGGTCAGGGTGCCGCCGATGATGACCCACTGTCCGGACTGCGACTTCGCGCCGACCAAACTGCTGGAAGTGGGCCAGGTCGGTGTCATGAACTCGACCCCGCCCATCACATATTTCGCCACCTCGATGTTTGCCGACAAAGCTCCATTCGGTCGAGGCCGCGTCATACTGGAAGGAGCGGATACCGCATTGAGTGTTATGCTTTACACCACGACCGGAATACTGGTCCCCGGCCTGATCAAAAAAGGCACTAAGGTCAAGGTGGTTTTCAGAAATGAGCGCGTAGGCCAGATATCGGATATCTTCTGTGTACCCGCATCGGAACTGACCAATGAGCAAGCGGCTAAAAAGGGACTATTGGAATCTGAAATAAACTGGGAGGCACCCAAAGAGCCGCAGTTCCCGAAAGCCACCGAAAAGGATAAGGCTGACTTCAAACAGTCGGTCAAGGAGATGCAGGCGCTGGCAGTGAAAATGAGCCAGTCGAAGCGCGCCCGCAGGGCAATTGAAGGTTGGAAGCGCAAAATAGCCGTCAAGACCGGGGCCGGTGAATTGGCCATGCTTATCGACGATGGTAACTTCAAGATTGAAGAAAAGAAGCTGTCCTCGCCTGACTTCGTCATGGCCTGTGAAGACGTGAAAACTCTTGCCGACGGCCTCATGTATAAAGGCTCTATTACCGATTCCATTATCACCAAGAAGCTGTGGATAAGCAAAAACCTTGAGTTTAATACCATTTTTAAACTCGACCGGTTAGCGCGGTTCCTGGTCATGGAGCAGAAAGAGAAAAAGGCGAAATAGTTAGAAAAAAATGGTATTATTCAGGATCGGGTTTTTACTTACCCGATTTATATTAAAAATCTTCCCATGCCTTACAAATTCATTATAAGAGGAGGCTTCTTATGTCCGGAATAACATCGTACGGAGCTTACATCCCCATCTGGCGCTTGAACCGGGACGCGATCGGTGCCGCCTGGGGCAGAGCATCCTTCGGCGGTGAACGCAGCGTGGCTAATAATGACGAGGATACATTAACCATGGCCGTCGAGGCCGTGCTCGACTGTCTCTCGGGAGTCGACAGAGATACAATCGACGGCTTATATTTTGCATCCACCACAGCGCCGTTCAAGGAAAAACAGTGCGCCGCCATGATTGCCGGCGCCGCTGATCTAAAGACGGACATTATTACTGCGGATTTTGGCAACAGCTTGCGTGCTGGCACCTCGGCATTCAGAGCGGCGTTGGATGCGGTGAACGGTGGCTCGGCCGAAAATATAATCGTGGTCGCTTCCGACTGCCGCCTGGCCTACCCACGCTCCGACTACGAGCAGCACTTTGGCGATGCCGCTGCAGCCTTCCTCATCAGTAAAAAGGGAAAACCGATCGCCAACGTTAAAGCCAGCCATTCGGTAGCCAATGAGATGTATGATGTGTGGAGGCTGGACACCGATAAATTCGTGCAGTCCTGGGAAGACCGTTTCATCGTGGAGCACGGCTACAACGAAAACATGTCCAAAGCCATAAACGGCCTGTTGAAAAAGCAGAACCTGACGCCGGCTTCTATAGCCAAAGCTGTACTTTACGGGCCGAACCCCCGAACGCAGCAGCAGCTAGCCAGGCAGCTTGGCTTCGACCCCAAGTCACAGCTGCAGGACCTGCTGACAAGCAACGTCGGCATCTGCGGGTGCGCCCACACCTTGCTGCTCCTAGCAGCAGCTCTTGAAGAAGCCAAGGCCGGTGACAACCTGCTCGTCGCCAGCTACGGCGATGGAAGCGATGCATTCCTAATCGAGGTGACAGCTGAGGCGAAGGCCAGCGGACGTCGTGGTGTTAAGGGATTCCTGGCTTCCAAGCTGCCCCTGGCGACCTACGAGCGATTCCTGAGCTATCGAGGCATACTGGAACCGCAGCCGGGAGAAGCCTTCCGCCTGTTTCCATCGGCCAGCGTGAGCTGGCGTGACCGCAACTGGTCTCTCAGGCTCCACGGCAGCAAGTGCAAGAGCTGCGGGACGGTTACCTTCCCCATACAGCGCATCTGCTACCAGTGCCAGTCCAAGGATGACTTCGAAGAGGTCAGGCTCTCGGACAAAAAAGGCAAGGTATTTACCTTCTCACTGGACAACCTGGCCGGCCGGAGCGATGACCCCGTTATTCCTCAGATGGTTATAGAGTCCGACCTTGAAAAAGCCAGGATTTACTGCATCATGACCGATTGCGATCCCAGGACAATAAAGATCGATATGCCAGTGGAGATGACGTTTAGACGAATTTATGAAGGGGGCGGCATGTACAACTACTTCTGGAAATGTCGACCCGTAAGATAGGAGGCTCTAGAAATGGAAAGTATTAAAGATAAAGTTGCCATAGTAGGCATGGGCTGCACCAAGTTCGGCGAGCGCTGGAGCTCCGGCCTCGACGATTTGGCTATCGAGGCAGCCTATGAAGCATATGAGGACGCCGGCATATCGCCCAAGGATATACAGGCCTGCTGGTTCGGCACGGTAACCGCGCCGGCGACCGGCATCGGTGCTACCCACGCCTGTAATTCGCTGAAGTTACGGATTCCTATGACCCGCGTGGAAAACTGGTGCATCACCGGCCACGAGGCACTGCGTAATGCCTGCTTCGGAATTGCCTCGGGAATGTACGACGTGGTTCTTGCCCTGGGAGTGGAAAAGCTAAAGGATACCGGATTTCCCGGGCTGGGCACAGGTCGCGGCATGGGACCCGTTCTGGAAGCACGGCGCACTTCACCCGGCAGCTTCTCACTTATCGCTACCAGATATTTCTATACTTACAATCTTAGCCCCGAGGAAGGTAAAAAGACCATCGGTAAAATCGCCGTTAAAAACCATAACAATGGCAGCATGAACCCTAAAGCCCATTTTCGAAATAAAATCACGCTGGAGCAGGTAATGAACGCGCCGATTATCGCCTGGCCGCTCGGCCTGTTTGACTGCTGCGGCAACAGCGATGGCGCCGCTGCGGCCATACTGGTCCCGTCTAGCCAGGCCAAGAAATTTCGCTCCGATCCCGTTTATATAAAAGGTTTGGGCCAGTCCTTCGACCCCCTCCTGCCACACGCCCGCCCGAACTTTGACTGGGTAAACTGGGATGCTTTACAGAACTCATCCCACCAGGCCTACGAGCAGGCCGGCATAAAGAATCCACGCGAGGAGCTCGATATCGCCGAGGTCCACGACTGCTTCACCATTACCGAACTGGCTATTTACGAGAACTTCGGCTTCAGTCCCAAGGGCAAGGCCAAAGAGGACATAGACGCCGGCTTCTTCGAGCTTACCGGAGGCTTGCCGGTCAACGCGGATGGCGGCCTCAAGTGCTTCGGCCATCCGGTAGGCGCCAGCGGTCTTAGAATGACCTACGAGGTCTACAAACAAATTCAGGGCAAGGCACAGCTTCCGGAACGACAGCTTAAGGATGTGAAGCTTGGACTATCTCATACCTTTGGCGGCCCGCCGCAGGTCAGCGCTGTAGCCATCCTGGGAAGGTACCTCGAAAAAAGTTAAGCTGAAGCCGGTAAGTAGACCAGTCGAGTTAATCTACCTCAATGTCCTTAACGCGCAATCCCATGCCGCTAAGTGTCTCGACGTCTTGGCTTCCGCATTTAGTACAGAGATAGTGGTAACCTTTAACCACGAACTCATCCTGGCACTTACGGCATCTGCACACGACCGGAGTTATCTCGAGGTTAAGATAAGCGCCGCTGGCGATGGTATTCTCTGCCATCAGCCCGAAGCTAAAGGTAAGCTGCTCCGGAACGATTCCCCGTAATTCACCAGCCACCACATTAATCCGGGTGATTTTAGTGGCGCCTTCTTTTTCGGCGGCGGCGACAGCGATATTGACGATGTTTCGGGCTATCGCCATCTCATGCACGGGGTTTGGTCCCGAACTTCTTTTGATACTGCCGATTAAGCCAAGCTATCCATTCGTCCATCCCTTCGCCGGTTACGCAGGAGACATCAATAATTTCCAGGTCGGGATGTACGCGTCTGGCATTTGCTTTGGCTTCTTTTAAATTGAAATTGGTATATTTCAGCAGATCGATTTTGTTTATCAGCAGCAGTGAGGACTCGCGAAACACCAGCGGATACTTCAATGGTTTTTCGTCACCCTCGGTGACACTGAGTATCACAATCTTGTGGTCCTCTCCTACCTTGAACTCCGCAGGACAGACCAGATTGCCTACGTTTTCAATCACCAGAACGTCCGTTTTCTTCAGGTCCACATGTGGCAGCGCCGAGGCAACCATATTGGCATCCAGATGGCAGGCGCTGCCTGTGGTTAGCTGCACCGCCGGTATCTTATGCTTCTGCAGCCGCTCTGAATCCCTCATCGTCTCGATGTCACCAGCAATAACACCTAGCCGAAGTTTGCCTTTTAAGGCATCGCCGGTTTTCTCGAGCAAGCTCGTTTTACCCGAGCCCGGTGAGCTAATAAGGTTAAGCACCAGGTTACCGTTCTCTTTAAAGGCCTCCGAATTAGCCGTAGCTATACGGTCGTTGGCCTCCAGTATATCCGTCATAACGTTGATTTTCATAGCTCTCTCCTAGTTACGCCATTGAGTTTAACACCGGCTATTAATGTCTGTAAAACCACAAGCTCTGTGTCATTGCGAGGAGTCCCGATAAAATCGGGACGAGGTGGCAATCTCGTCACACTCCCGAGATTATTCGCTTGGCTTCCAATGACACCTTTTATTTATACTCATAGAATCCCTTGCCGGTCTTCCTACCCAGGTCTCCGGCTTTAACCTTCATGATCAAACATCTGGGCGGCCGGAACTGCTCGCGCATCAACTCTCTGTAGTGCGTGGTGGTACTGGCGTAGCCGATATCCATGCCAACCAGGTCGCGCAGCTCGAATGGACCCATCCGGAAATTGTAGCCTACCTTCAAAGCCGAATCTATATCTATTGGCTCAGCTATACCTTCGTCGTACATATTAAGACCTTCGTTGTACCAGATTTGAAGCAGCCTGTTGACCACGAAACCCGGCGAGTCCTGACAAACACCGGGCTCCTTGCCCAGCTTCTTGCACAGGTCGACTATCGTATCCCTGGTCTCGTCAGAGGTTTTGGCCTGCACCACCACCTCGACGCCACGCATCAGTTGGGCCGGGTTGAACCAGTGCATGCCGATGAACTTATCAGGTCGCTTTGTTACCATGGCCATCTCGGTTATCGACTGCGCCGAAGTGTTGGAAGCAAATATGGTATCGGGACGGCATATCTGGTCAAGCTCTTTATACATATCCTTCTTAATATTTATATCTTCACTGATGGCTTCGATTACCAGTTCAACATCTCCGACTGATGCTTTCAAATCGGTCAGGCCTTTTATGCACCCCACTATCTCATCGGCCTGGGTCTGCGTCATCCTCTGCTTCTCCACGCTGCCGCTCAGGAACTTTTTAATTTTGGATATCCCCGACTGGACGAACTCATCTTTGATATCACGCATGTTGACTTCGTAGCCCGCCTGGGCGCAGACCTGGGCGATGCCATGTCCCATAACGCCGGCTCCCAGAACTGCAATCTTTTTAATTTCCATTTTCATCCCTCCTGTAAAGCAACCAATTTAGCTGTAAATGTGGAAGCCCCTACCCCTCTTCTTCCCCAACCAGCCAGCATCGACCATTCTTCTCAGCAAAAAACAGGGCTGGAACTTCGGCCCCAGTTGCTCGGTCATTTCGTCTAGAATCTCAACCACCCGGTCGATTCCCATGTAATCGGCAAATTCGAAGGGACCCATCGGCCAGTTCACGCAGACCTTCATCATTTTATCGATATCTTCTTTGCTGGCCAGCCTGGATGAATACATTACGGCCGCTTCATTGACCACGGAGGCAATCACCCTGTCTAGAATAAGCCCCGGCGTCTCCTCAAGCTTAACGGCGGTGATTCCGGTATCGGCAAGAAATTTTCTGGCTGCCTGTACGGTCTCGGCAGAGGTCTGCAGTCCTTGAACCACCTGGACTAAATATTTATCTTCAAAGGGGTTCTTGGTGAAATTAAGTCCGACGACTTTATCCGGTCTTTTTGTCTCCCCCGCCAGACGCGTCACCCACGGATGAGACGAAGTAGTCGCCAGAATCGACTCCTTTTTACACTTGGTATCGCAAGTTTTCATCAGATTCTTTTTAACGGCAAAATCATCCTCGGCCAGTTCTATAACCAGGTCGCATTCCGCTATTTCTTTAACGAAATCTCCATTTAGACTCGCGGTAACCACCTTTAAGTTTGCTTTGCCAAGTACTTCTTTAAGCTTATCAGCAAGCTCGCCACCCCCTATTATACCGACTGTACTAATTTTCATAGATGTTCCTCCTTAGCTTTCGATAAATTGCCGTATATAGGAATTGACCAGTTCCGGCTTTTCGTGAACCACCCAGTGCGAACCATCGGGAACACGTTTTATGGTCAGGTTCGGTACATACTTCTCCAGTCCGTTCAGATTTCCCGGAAGCAGCCACTTATCCTTCTCACCCCAGATAACCAGAGTGGGCACTTTGACAGTGAACAAAGATGAGTCCATTGAAAGCATATGATCGCCCTCGCCGGTGAACGGGCCGAGACGCGCCGCCCTGTAGTAGTTCAGGCCGCCCGTAAGCGCACCCGGCTGCGACCAGGCAGCCAGATAAGCCTTGCTATCTTCTTCCGTAAAATATCCCTGTTTCAATCCGTCCTGCAGAAGACTTTTGGCCAGCTCCCCGTAGTTGTCTCTGGATAATATCTGCTCTGCCTCGGGCGTGCGATGAACAAGTATATACCGGCTGGCCTTCTGCTGCTGAGGGTTATCGCGCAGCTCCCGGGTGAAGGTTACCGGATGGGGACCGTTGATAATAATCAGTTTATCCAGGTAGTCCGGATAGCGTATGGCGAAGGGCCAGGCCACTCCGGCACCCCAATCATGAGCTACCAGGAAGCACTTTTTATAATCTAAATGCTCTATGAGAGCACGAATATCTTCTATCAAATACTTCATCCGGTACTGTTCAACCTCAGCCGGCTTCGATGACAGGTTGTAACCCCGCATATCGGGAGCCACAGCCAGGTAGTCCCTGCCAAACTCGATAAGCTGTTGCTTCCAGGCATACCAGAACTCGGGAAATCCGTGCAGGAATATTATTAATTTGCCCCTGCCAGCAGCCACGTAGTGAAGCCGCACGTTGTTCACGTCTGCGAATTTATGTTCAAATTTGTCTTCGCTCTTTGACATCAGGTCACCTATCGATAATTTTCTCTTTCTGATAACATTAGCTTATGAACATCGGTGACTCGGCAGATAAACGACGGCCGGAAGCCGAAGGCTGGAAGATGGCTTCGATATCGTCGGGCGAGCATCTAAAGCGGACGCTGGACATGTACCGTGAGCTCGGACTCGAGGTATATCTAGAAGAGGTGGAGCCAGACCAGTGCCCGGGTTGCAGCCGGTGTTTTACCGAAAATAACGATGCCATATACCGGATTTATACCCGGACGACATGATAAAACGCGCCTCTGATTTTTTCTGGACTATTCTCCCCACCTCTAAAATGTACTTCCGTTATTTGCCGGCTTTTTTCAGAAACGTCTCGACCTTGGCCACCAGGTCCCTTGGCTTGATTGGCTTCGAGATAAACTCGGAGACGTCGAAGGCAAATGGCTGGCCCAAGGATTCTGAGAAGCTGGTCAGCGCCAACACCGGTGTCTTTGCCAAAGTCGGGTCTTTGCGAAACTGGTCCGCGAAGGTAAAACCGTCGGCCACCGGCATCAGTATATCGAGGACTACCAGATCAGGCTGTTCTTTTTTGGCCTTTTCCAGCCCCTCTTTACCGTTATAGGCTACGATTACCTCATACGCTTTACTTTCCAGAGCACCCCTCATTACCGTTACCAGGTCGACATCATCGTCGACAAGCAAGATTTTCGGTCTCTTATTCATATTTAATCCTCCTTAATTATTTCTGTTGAAAGCTTAATCAATATTTCATCTATTTATCAGGTACTGCAGACCTATTTTTCGGCAAAGTAAATGTAAACTTGCTTCCCTGCCCGGTTTCAGGAGCCGGGCTCTCCGCCCAAATCTTACCACCGTGAGCTTCGATTATCCTCTTAGATATCGATAGCCCCAATCCGGTCCCTTTGGCTCCCACGTTGCTACCGCGGAAGAAGTCGTTAAATAGCCGGGGTAGTTCCTCGGGTGGTATACCGATTCCAGTATCTATTACTTCAACTTTTACCTCGTCTTTACCGTCTGCGGCTTTCACTAATACCGTACCTTCTCGTGTATAGTTAATAGCATTGCTCGCCAGATTAGTCACCACCTGTACCAGCCTGCGGTTTGAACCGTATACTATAGGCGAACGCTCCGGCAGTTCTACTTGAAGCGTCAGCCCTTTCTGTCTGGCTACATTATCCAGACCATCCGTTGCCTGCTTGACTGCGTCGTTTAACGGGATTTCCCTCATTTCGCGACTTAGCTGTCCCGCCTCTATCCGGGGTATATCAAGCAGGTCGGTAATCAATGTCAGCAGCGCATCGATTCTTCTGATGCCTCGCTGCATCAGGTCCTTTTGCCCGTCGGTTATCTGCCCAGTATACCCATCAACAATATAAGATAGCAAGCTTTGAGTTGCCACCAAGGGCGACTGCAGGTCGTGTGCCACAACACTGAGAAATCGCACGAAACTCCGTCTCTCCTCCACCAGCTTAAGCACCTCTCCCGATATCTGCTCCAGCTCCTTCGCCCTCTGCTCCAGTAGCTGGTCTTTCAACACCATAACTTCACGTTGCCGCCTCCTCAACTCACCATTTATAGCGGTTGTCACATAAATCGTACCGTAGGCCAGGGTGGCCAAGGCAACCAAAACAGGAATGACATAACTTAATTCATTGTACCGGTTCGGAGACACGAATCCCGCGAGATTTACATGAGGTATCACACCAAAGTATTCTAAAAAAACCATAATCGCCAAAATAGCCATGGCCAGTGTTGTCAGTTCATAAACCCTTCGTCTCGATAGAAATATAGCAGCTGCATTTATATGAATTATGTAAAGAAATATGAAAGGATTTTCTACTCCACCGGTAAAGTGTAGAAGCAGGGTAAGAATCACCAGGTCAAGAAAAACCTGCACATTGCCGTATAGCTCAGCTTTCCGGATGACAGACTCCGGTTTTTCCTTATCTAGCCGGAGCGTAAGGTAGAACAGGATAGCATTATATATAATGATTGCAACACAAATAATATAAACGGGAAGAGTTGGAAAACTAATATGGAATACCGTTGATGCGACCCATACCGCCGCAAAGATGGCGACGACGGCCAGCCATCGAAGATTGACGTATACCCTAAGCCGCAGTATCAGTGCTCTCTCTTCAGGAGAGTAGTCCGTCGTTTTCTCTTGCACTTGCGAGCTATTCATCTTCAGGGCTACCTACGGCGGCTCAGTATGTAATAGCAGGACTATTTTGTCACGATAACATTACAAACTTAAAAATTACGGCAACTGCTTTTTAGTAAACAGCTACTTGAGGACAGCGGATTCGTGAAGGAAGCTTTACCGCTTACTCAAAACAAATAATAACTCTGGAACGCGTCCAGCGCAACTCCGAACACGCCTAGCGTCTCTCGACAGTACGTATCAGGTTGCCGTTGGGCTCTCTTATGTTGATCGTCAAGGGCATTTTACCCGGCAACGCATGAGTCGCGCAGCCCAGGCACGGATCATAAGCCCGGAAAGCCATCTCCACCATATTAAGCAGGCCTTCTTTAACCTCAGGTCCTTTCACAAATTCCATGGCTGCCTTCTTGACGGACATACATATAGGGGCCGCATTATGCTGCGTGGCCACGATAAGATTTACTTTGGTAGCTCTGCCCTCATCGTCTGACTCGTAGTGATGAATTAAGGTTCCGCGCGCAGCTTCTACTGCGCCGATACCCACCTTGCCCAACTTGAGATTCATGTTTCGTATATCTTTGCTGGTCAATAACGGGTCGTTTACAATCCGCTGCATGTGTTCCGCGGCCTGAAGGGCTTCGATCAGCCTTGCCCAGTGATAGGCTAGAGTATGGTGGCTGGGTTTGCCCCCGAGAATATCAAACATCGCCTCGTATTCCTTTTGAGCCAGAGGCGTATACATGCTATCCGCGGCATTTAACCGTGCCAGCGGTCCAACGCGGTAAAGTGACGTCCCGGCATCATCGTTCAGGCCGTTCCATCCTATTTTCCTTAGATGAGTCAACCTGATATAGGTCCACGGTTCGACCCATTCGCCCACGTGATTGGCATAGTCATGACAATCGAACAGAGCAAATTCCACTCCTTTGGGATCGACTACCCGCAATTTCCCTTCATAAAAGTTCACCCTTTTGCTTTCGTCAACCATGCCCATGTAATACGTGTTTAACTTATAAGCGTCGTTTAACACTAGATTTAGATACGTCTTATTATCCAGAACGGTCTGTTTAAACAATTCGAGTGCGAACTGGCAAAATTCAACTGTGAAGTCGGCCGAATCAATCATCCATTTGCGGTCTTCCTCGGTAACTCCCCTGGAAACTCCACCCGGCAGTCCACCTTCGGGATGAGGCGGTTTACTGCCGATATATCGAATTATCTCGCGGCATCTTTTCCTGGTTTCAATGACTTTGCCGCCGATTTCCAGGCCCACTTTGTTTACCACACCCAGGATATTCCGCTCTGCCGGATTGGCATCCGGTCCGAGCACAAAGTCCGGCGCTGACAGAATGAAGAAATGAAGCAAATGGTCTTCCACCATAAATGCGTTGTAATGGAGATTGCGAATGAGCTTCGCAGTAGGCGTCGGCTCAACGCCGTAAAGGTCATCCAGGGCTTTAACCGAAGCCATGTTGTGAGGTGTGGGGCAAACACCACATATATTGGGCATGATTCGCGGCAGTTCCTCAACAGGCCTGCCCAGGCAAAACCTCTCAAACCCTCTCAGTTCGACTACCTGCCAGTAGGCATCGTCCACGTTGCCCTTATCATCCAGGAAAATCTCGATTTTTCCGTGTCCCTCAAGTCTGGTTATCGGATTGATGGTTATCTTTTCGGTCACATTGCACCTCTTTCTTAGGCTAATTCTTTAACTCTTTTTTTCTTTAATATTGAAGTCGGCAGCGAGAACCGGTACAGGTACCCCGCTAGATCCTTGATCTGGTCAGTCAATCGGTTCATATCGGCATCGGTCTGAACATCCAATATAGATGCCAGCGCCGAAATGTACTTAGCGCCTGAATCAACTACTCCCTCCACGGGACCAAAGCATCCTCGACAGGGGATGTTGATATTCATGCAGGCCTCGCCGCAACCATCCCGGGTAGCCGGTCCCAAACAAAGTATCCCCTGTGCCAGAAAGCAGGTGTCCGGATTCGCCTCTACTTCATGAATCCGCTTAATTTCTGTTATGGCCATCCGTTCCGGTTTAGTCTTGTTTCTCGTGCAACTATCACATAGAGATCTGTGTGGCGCCAGTGTCGAACCTTTAGGTGGCAGCTTGTTCTCGATCACAGCGCTTATCGCAGCTATGATGAGGTGAGGAGGTGGCGGACATCCGGGCAGGTAATAATCGACATCTATGACATCCTTCAGCGCCTGAACTTGCCCGTAAAACTCAGGCAGCGTTAAATCCTTGCCATTAATCCGACTATGTGTCTTCGGCACATTGCCTTTGGGATTAATGACTGTGGGTGCATTCTTATATACCCAATCAAAAATGTCTTCTTTTGTGGTCAAATTCGCCAGCCCGGGTGTCCCACCGAAACAGGCACAGGCACCGAAAGCCAGCACTATCTGAGATTTCTTTCTCAGCAATTCGGCGACTTCCTCTTGTTCAGAATTTCTAATATGGCCGTTTATTATACTCAAAGCTATCTCGCCATCTTTCATAGCTTCGATGCTGTGGTATTTGAAATCTAATGCCACCGGCCACAGGACTAAATCCACAGCACCGGCGACGCTTAGCAGCACTTCGTTTATATCGACGACCGCCTCATCACAGCCACCGCAACCTCCCAACCAGCAGATTGCAACTTTTGGTTTTGCCATCCTATTTTCCCCCTTTAGCTTTTATCATCTCTCTGGCAGGCCTTTTCGCGGCTATCGCACCGGTCCTGGACGAACCGAGTTTAGTAAGGTCCTTGCTCATTTCCTTAATTATCTGCGGAATTGTCTTGCCCTCAGGATCGGTGCCAAGCTCTATTCTGATCCTGCCTTTTTCCACACCCATGGACTCCAGAAGCCTGCTGAGTAGGTGTACTCGCTTCTTAGCTTCATAGTTGCCGTCCTGGTAATGGCAATCGCCTTCCGGGCATCCAAGAATTAAAACACCATCGGCACCCTGGTCGAAGGCATTCATGATATCCGTAGTATCGATTTTACCCGTGCAAATAATTGGTATCCAATTTTCTATTTGCTTGGACAGTGTGGCCTCATCTGTCAGATAGCCCCATCCAAACTTACAGGAAAAACACACAATTTTCGGTTTGTTCTCGCTCAATGTCGTCCTCCTACAAAATGTTTACATCAGCAGCTACGCCAAAGATGCGTAGACCTTAGCTATTCGTTCTGCAGTATCATCATCGACCATTTTTCTGGCCTGTGACGGACAGGCGACAACACACATACCACAGGATTTGCACTTGAACATGTCTGTCGCAGATGTTATCTTGCCGCCGTTATTAACCAGATGAGCCGAATGGTAGTTGCAAACGTAAACGCAATGGCCGCAGCCACTGCACCTGGTCTCATCCACTTCTACCGGGCTCAATGATTTCTGAAAGCCTATTGATATGCAGGCTTTACAAGAAACGCAGGGGCCGCAGGTGACACATCGCTTGGCCTCATCTATTGCCTCTCTCAGCATCAGTCCTGTTTCAAAAAGCTGGAAGTGCATTCGATTTTCAGGCGGTATCCAGAGCACTTCCGGTTCCGGCTTATAATCTTTCCGTACCGGAATCTCATAACCCTCGTAGTCCTTCCGCCTGCCGCTCTTCATATCCACTCCCCTCAAATACCTATCTATTGACTCCGCTGCCTCGAAGCCCTCTGCCATAGCTTCTACCATGAAGCCTACACGCCTTACGTCACCACCTATAAATACCCATGGTTTATTCAGGCTTTGCAGGGTGAGGTGTTCAATGGCAATCCTGCCCCGCTCATCCAGCAGGTTTTCCTTTTCCAGGAGCGGCCTATCGGGAGCCTGGCCTACGGTGATAATAAGCACATCACCGGACAGGTCAATGCAATCAGTTGTATCAAATTTCGGATTGAATCCTTCCTTATCGAATACGCTAACGCACGACGGGCAATGTATACCTTTGAATTTACCGTTCTGCCCGATGATTTTGTCTACGCCACGGCTGTAAACGATCCTGATACCTTCTTCCCAGGCTCCGCGTATTTCCTCTTCATCCGCGGGAATACCATCTCTATGGTCTTTGTCTTCACGCTCCAGGGCTATGACCGTTACGTCCGCCCCCTGTCTACGTGCCGACCTGGCTACATCGAAGGCAACGTTGCCGCCGCCGGTTACAATGACCTTCTTCCCCTTGAAATAGTCAGCAGCGATATTATTGTGGCTGACCTCATATAGATAGGTATGACCGTACATTACACCCGATAAGTCCTGGCCATCAACGAATTTGCCTTCGAACGTCAGGACCCTGGGATAAGGCAACCCGGTACCCAGGAACACAGCTTTGTACCCCTCGTTCCTCAACTTCTCCAGCGTCAACTTGCCAGTTCCCAGCCGGGTGTTATACCTGACATCCACACCGGCAATCCTGACCAGATTTTCTACCGTGGTTTGCAGAATATCCTTAGGCAACCTGTAATCGGGAACCAACCACAAGGCGCCACCCAGGCGTCCCGTGGCTTCTATTATGGTAACACGATATCCTCTTTTACTAAGGTGGTAGGCACACATAAGGCCACCCGGTCCACCACCTATCACGGCCACATTCTCTTTGTCCCTGTTTACCTCCAACTCATCGCGGTCTTTTATATGTTCCGTATAGACATCCGATAAGAATCTTTTCAGCAGCCTTCTTCTAATGGCTCCACCCTTTGAACCATAATTGCACTCGAGTTCACATATGCCACAGATGTAGCCACAGATATTGAAAAACGGATTCTTTTCGTATAGATAGTCGCCAATCTGAAGTATGCCCTCTCGCGCCGCTTCAGGGTCGTCGGGAAGAAGAGAGATAAGCACGTTGGTTCTCTGTATATCCTCATTTATCGGGCATTTAATCTGACAGGGTGGCAGGCATTGTTTAACGGCCGTCTCGGCATGCGCCACTCCGCCCGCTTCAGTTTTCCACATAGTAGTCCTCCTTACTTAATAAAATAAGATTTATGCAAATGAGTTGAAATGTAGGCTAAAGAAACACAATAGAAGTCTATGAATTCACAGTCGGTTATATAAAATTTTTGTTGTTTACAGTTGACGATTGCCATTTAAAAAATAAACCTCCGAATTATACCTTTTATAGCCCTGTGACACAAGTAATTTAGTCTATTTTTATACAAAAATAAGCAATAATGCCTGTTTTTAGAAAGCTAATTGTATATAAAAATAGTTAATGATAAAAATATAACTGCGTCGCCAGTTCAATACGGCTTGAGGTGCACGGCCTGGTATTTTCCAATTGCCTCAAGCTAAAAAATAATTGCGCCAAGTTTACAGGAAGCTGTATAATTCATCGGTTAAGCGAGCCACATTTCGTAAATTTTCTGAACATCCAACTTAAAACTAAAGTCCCTTATAGATTAGGGCCAAAGAGCGATGCTATGCACCTTCGTACACTGTTAGACTCCGTACGGGTTAAACATGAGCTACATTCCAGGAGGTTACCTTGAAACAAGCAACTAAAACAACAACCGCCAAGGCGAAAGCCAGCCCGGAATTGAGCACCAAAACGCTTCAGCAAATCAAAAAGATTGTTGAAGTCATGGATGGCCGGGCCGGCGCCCCCATTCGAGTACTTCAGCAAGTGCAGGGCCTGGTCGGGTACCTGCCTCCGGCAGCCTTAAAGGCTGTTTCCAATGAAATGGGTATTCCTCTGAGCGAACTATACGGAATTACCAGTTTCTATTCGTTTTTCTCACTGGTACCCAAAGGCAAGTATGTGCTTCAGGTTTGCAATGGTACCAGCTGCTACGTCAAAGGTTCTGAAAGGATACTAAAAGCGCTGAAGAAGGACTACGGACTCGAGGCCGGCGGAATCACCCCGGACGGTAAATTTTCACTGGAACAGGTGAGATGTCTCGGCTGCTGCGGTCTATCTCCGGTCATGGCGATAAAAGATAACGTATATGGAAGGGTTAAGCCAAGCCAGTTAAAAGATATCCTGACTTCTTATAAATAGGAGAAAGTACGATGAAACCACTTGCATCTGTGAAAGAACTGACACAGCTCAGAGATAAAGTACAAGGGAGGTTGGCCCAACAAGAGAAGAAGATCCAGGTTAAGGTTCATCTCGGCACATGCGGCATATCTTCCGGCGCCAACAAAGTCCTTCAAGCCTTTGAGAAAGGCGTTAAAACCGGCAAATTGTCGGATGTATCCGTGCTTAAAGCAGCTTGCATAGGCCTTTGTGACCGGGAACCTGTGGTAACAATAGTACATCCCAAGATGGGAACAACAACTTACTCCGATGTTACCGAGGCCAAAGTATCCGAGATAATTCAGAAACATTTAGTCGGCAGCAAGGTAATCGATGAGTGGAAGCTGGACAGCGGCGACCCGCTGCTCAAGCTACAGGAAATACGGGTTATGCACAATCAGGACCTTAATCCGATGAATATCAACGAGTACATTGCCAGAGATGGCTACCAGGGCCTGGCTAAGGCGCTAACCCAAATGAAGCCCGAGGACGTAATAACCGAAGTAGGGAAGGCAGGTCTCAGAGGTCGTGGAGGAGCAGGGTTCCCTACCGGCACTAAATGGACTTTCGTTCGTAACGCTGTCGGAGATGAAAAATTCGTTGTCTGCAACGGTGACGAGGGCGACCCGGGCGCGTACATGAACCGGGCTGTCCTCGAAGGTAACCCGCACTCGATAATCGAAGGTATGGCCATAGGCGCTTATGCCATCGGCAATGTGCGGCAGGGATACGCCTATGTGCGTGCCGAATACCCGCTGGCTATTGAGACACTAAACCATGCAATAAGTCAGGCTCGAGAATATGGTCTGCTGGGTAATAACATACTGGGAACCGGCTTCGAATTTGACCTGGATATATTCCCCGGTGCCGGTGCTTTCGTCTGCGGTGAAGAGACCGCCCTATTAACTTCAATCGAAGGTAAACGAGGTAACCCCCGCCAGCGCCCTCCTTTCCCGGCAAATAAAGGCCTTTTCGATAAACCAACAACGTTGAACAACGTCGAAACCTGGTCAAATGTACCCCAGATAATCTGGAAAGGTGCTGATTGGTTCGGTAGCGTAGGCACGGCCACCAGCAAGGGCACCAAGACGCTGTGTCTCGTCGGCAAGGTTAATAATACCGGGCTGGTCGAAGTACCGTTGGGTACCCCGCTCGGAAAAATCGTATTCGATATCGGCGGCGGCATACCTAAAGGAAAGCAATTCAAGGCGGTGCAAATCGGCGGGCCTTCAGGAGGGGTTATACCCATCGAACACCTGAATACACCGGTAGACTATGAAGCAGTGACCGCCCTAGGCGCAATTATGGGTTCAGGCGGCCTGGTGGTAATGGACGAGGACAGCTGTATGGTCGATGTGGCCAAATTCTTTCTGCAGTTTACCAGGGACGAGTCCTGCGGTAAATGTACCCCCTGCCGCGGTGGCATACCCAAGATGCTTGCCTTCTTGACCAAAATAACCGAAGGCAAAGCTACCATGGAAGATTTGGTCACGCTTTCAGAATTGGCTGATATGGTCTGCTCTGCGTCAATCTGTGGCCTGGGGCAGACAGCTCCCAACCCCGTACTGACCACACTTCGTCATTTCAGAGAAGAGTATGAAGCTCACATAATAGATAAGAAATGTCCTGCTGTTGTTTGCTCGGCGTTATTTAAAGCTCCGTGCTCCGGCACCTGCCCCGTAGGTTTGGATGCACCGGGCTATATCGCTTTCATCAAGCAGGGTAATTTCGAGCAGGCTTACCGCGTTATTATGGAACGCTTACCTTTACCATTGAGCGTGGGCAGAGTTTGCCCACACCCCTGTGAGAGGAAATGTCGCAGACAGCAGGTCGAAGAACCTATATCGATAAGAAATCTCCACAGGTTCGCCGCTGACTGGGCATTTGAACACGGCATCGAATACAAGCCGCAATTGAAGGAACCGAAGAAAGAAAAGGTAGCTATCATTGGGGCCGGCCCTGCCGGCCTAGCGGCCGCCTGGGACCTGGCCCATGAAGGCTATAAGGTGACTATATTCGAATCCTTACCTGTAGCCGGCGGTATGCTGGCCGTAGGTATACCCGAGTACCGTCTGCCCAAAAACCTGTTGAAGAACGAAATCGAGGTCATTCAGAAGCTCGGAGTTGAAATAAAATTGAACTCACGGGTAGATAGCATAGACAGCTTGCTGAAAGATAATAAATTCCAGGCTGTTTTTATCGCAACCGGAGCTCACAAGGGCGACAGGATGAGGATCCCGGGTGAAGAGTTAGCCGGAGTCTACGATGCCATTGAGTTCTTGAGAGAGTTAAACCTGGGCAAGAAAGTAAAAGTAGGCCAGAAGGTTGCGGTCATCGGTGGTGGCAACTCTGCCATCGATGCTGCACGGGTGGCATTAAGAGAAGGTGCCAAGGAAGTTCACATACTCTATCGCCGTGAACAGCAAGATATGCCGGCACTGCGGGATGAAATTACAGCCGCTGAAGAAGAAGGCGTTCAAATCAATTGTCTCGCCACACCAACCAAGATACTGGGTAGTAACGGCGTCGTAACGGGTCTCGAAATGGTACGTATGGAGCTTAAAGACTTCGACACCAGCGGCCGGAGGACTCCAAATCCCATATCAGGATCTGAATATACCATGAATTTCGATATGGTCATAGAAGCCACCGGACAACGGCCGGATACCTCCTTCTTGAGCTCAGATATTAGCACCGGCAGGGGCGGCACCATAGCCGCCGATAAGCGAACCCTGGTCACGGCTCGTGAAGGTGTATTCGCCGGAGGTGACGCCGTCACCGGACCGTCCACAGTAATTGAAGCCATTGCCCAGGGACAAAGGGCGGCTTCATCTATCAGAAGATTCCTCAGCGGCGAGCCGCTATCGCCACTGGTAGAACGCAATGATTACAAACCCATTGAAATCCCGCCAATTCCACCGACTGAGGAGGAATTAAAGGAAAGACCGAGAGTGGCAATGAAGGAATTGAGTAGCGCCCAGAGAAAGGGTAATTACAAAGAAGTAGCCATACCATTCACACCTAAGGAGGCCCAAATCGAAGGTAGCCGTTGTCTCAGATGTGACCTTGAGGTAGGAGAATAAGCATGAAAGAGATTACATTAACCATCGATGGCAAGCAGGTCAAGGGAAAAGAGGGCGATACCGTCCTAGAGGTCTGTGAAGCTAACGGTATCAATGTACCGACTCTGTGCCATATGAAAGGGCTGACAGACGTGGCAGCCTGCCGTATGTGCATCGTCGAAGTCGAGAGAGAAAGACGGCCCGTTCCGGCCTGTACTTATCCGGCACGAGACGGACTTGTCATACAGACACAAAATGAAAAACTGGAAAAGTATCGCCGTCTCGTACTGGAAATCATGTTCACAGAGCGCAACCATCTCTGCGCCCAGTGCGTAGCCAGCGGCGACTGCGAACTGCAGAAGCTTGGTTACCGCTATCAGATGGACAGTACCCGCTATCCCTACGCCTGGCCTGCCTTACCTATAGACTCCCAGCACGAATACCTGGTTATCGACCATAACCGCTGCATACTGTGCGGCAGATGTATAAGGACCTGTAACGAAATAGTCGGCGTTCATACACTCGACTTCGGTTATCGAGGCTGGAAAGATGTCGTGGTGGCCGACCTGAATCAACCACTGGGCAAGTCAACCTGTATATCTTGTGGAGCTTGTTTCCAGGCTTGTCCCACTGGCGCCATTTACTCCAAGAAGAGCGCATATAAAGGTAAGCGTCCTGAGTCCAAGGAGGTCACTACCGTTTGTCCTATATGCGGTATTGGCTGTGCTGTTAAAGGGTTTGTAAAAAGCAATATTCTGTTTCGGATAGACAGCCCTGACCCATCCCAGCACGACGGGCTGCTCTGCTACATGGGACGCTTCGGCCCTCTGAGCCAGGATCACCCCAGGGTAAAGACAGCGATGGTTAAAAATGCCCAGGGCAAGCTGGAACCTTGCTCCGTGAACGAAGCCCTGGAAACTGTGGCCAAGAAGCTCAGCCAGTTCAAGGCTCATAATGGCTCCGGCAGCATAGCCGGGCTGGCTTCAAGTCAAGCCAGCAGCCAGGCCTTGAAAGCCTTTAAGGATTTAATCAGCGGAACACTGGGCAGCAAACTATTCGACACTTTCGACGGCGATGAATACCGGGCGGTTATGAAAGGTATTAAGGCTTTCGATAGTAAGGCGGATTTGAAGACTGAGGTCCCGCTGGAAGAGATTTTTAACGCTGATTGCATACTGTTAGCAGGTGCTAATCCTTTCGATACCCATCCGGTAGCCGGCTCTTATATCGTGAGGGCAGTAAGAAAGAATAAAGCAAAATTAATTGTGCTCGACCCGGCGCACAATGTGCTGCCCGAGTACGCGGCAATGTGGTTAAAACCAAAGAAGGGACAGGAAGCTTCAGTTTTAAGCAACCTGGCAAAGTCAGTCGGTGGCGGCCCTGTCAAGGAGGATGCTACAACTGGCATCGGGCAGAAAGAACTGAAAGAAGCGACCCAGATTCTGGGCAAGGCTAAGCGAACTATCATCGTTTACGGTGGGGGCGTACTGCAGCAGAAGAATGCCGCACTTATAACCGCTCTATATAAGTTAGCCGCTGTTTCGGGAACGGAGAACAAGGGCAAAGCCGACGTCGTAGTTTTAAAGTCGAAGGGCAATAGCCGATTTGCCTGGGATTCAGGGGTCTCCAACGGCACAGAATCAATTGCCGCCAATTTAGCCAAGAATGGAGTAAAAGCCCTGTATGTGCTTCTGGCCGATGATTATGCCGGGGCAAACGACGTGGCAGCGCCGAAGGGCCTGGATTTCCTGATAGTTCAAACCAGCTATCTAACACCCCTGGCTCAAAAAGCCGACGTGGTCTTACCGTCGCCAACCTGGACTGAGACTGGCGGAAATTTCAGTCTGCTTGATGGTTCTCCAATATCCGTCTCACGTTTGGTTAAACCGGCCGAAGGTACAAGAGCAGACTGGGAAACGATAAGCGAAATCGCCAGGCGTTTCAAGTAATCTGGAAGGAGTAAATCATATGGCAAAAGTAAAAGTAGCTTCAGTCTGGTTGGAAGGCTGTTCCGGCTGTCATATGTCGTTTTTAGATATCGATGCCGCTATTATTGATTTAGCCAATGCCATCGAGTTCACCAGGACGCCGATAACAGATATTAAAGAGTTCCCACAGGTGGATGTCGGTATAGTGGAAGGCTCGGTAGGCAATGCCGAAGAGGAAGAGGTATTGAAGGATTTAAGGGCTCACTGCAAGATTCTTATGGCCTGGGGCGACTGTGCCTGCTTCGGCGGCGTGTGTGCTATGCGCAGTAGTCTGGACAAGGACGAGGTGCTCAGGCGTGCCTACATCGAGTCTGAAAGCACTGTAAATGGTAAGATACCCCACCCACCTGGCGTGCCGGCACTTCTGGACAAGGTACTGCCGGTAAACAACGTAGTCAAAGTGGATTGCTACGTACCCGGCTGTCCCCCTGAAGCCAGCGCCATACTATATGGCTTGAAAGAGTTGCTGGCTGGCAGGCTACCGGTTTTACCGCCGGACATGATGCGTTTTGACTAACTATGATTAAATCTGAGAGGTGTTGCCATGGTAACTGAGACTAAAAAGGCAAGCGGAAAAAGGACAATAGAGATAAACCCGGTCAGCCGTATTGAAGGGCATGGAAAGGTTACTATCCAGCTCGATGAAGCCGGTAATGCCATCGACGCCAGGTTCAACGTTACACAGTTCCGCGGTTTCGAGAAGTTCTGCGAAGGCAGAGTGCTCTGGGAAATGCCAGCAATTACACCCAGAATATGCGGTATCTGCCCGGTAAGCCATCACCTTGGTGCGGCCAAGGCCGGCGATGCTATATTGGGAGTCGAACTTACACGCCCGGCTAAACTTTTGCGTGAACTGATGCACATGGGACAAACCATCCAATCTCACGCCCTCCATTTCTTCCATCTGGCCAGCCCCGACCTGCTATTGGGCGTGGATTCCGACCCTGCAACAAGGAACGTAATCGGATTAATCGCAGTGAACCCGGAACTGGCAACTAAAGGCGTGTTACTGCGTAGCTTTGGTCAGACTATCATCCAGGCTCTTGGCGGGAAAAAGGTACACCCGAACGGTGCTGTACCCGGAGGTATGAATACGCCTCTATCGGCTGCCGACCGAGATAAATTCCTGAAGCAAATTGCTCCATCCATAGCAGACGCTGAAGCCGCCATTAAGCTACTCAAAGGATACTACGACCAGCACAATGATTTTATTTGCACATGCGCCAGCTTTCCAAGTGGTTATATGGGGCTGGTTGATGAGGACAACAATCTGGAACTTTATGACGGCAAATTGACCATAATCGATGCCAAGGGTAAAGTACTGGAAGATAAATTCGAGCCTGCCAACTACCTCAATTACATAAACGAGCACGTGGAAGACTGGTCGTACTTGAAATTCCCCTTCTATAAGAAGATGGGATACCCTGAAGGTACGTATCGTTGTGGGCCACTTGGCCGTCTTAACGTCGCTCAGGGCATATCCACACCCAAGGCTAATGCCGAACTTAAGAATTTCAAGAAGATCGGCAATGGCGCACCCGTCGAAGGCTCTCTTTATTATCACTATGCCCGCCTGATAGAGCTGCTTTACGCGCTGGAAAGAACTCAGCAACTCATGGAGGACCACGACATTTGTTCCACCGACCTGATGGTTTCGTCCAACAAGTTCAATGAGCAGGGCGTTGGTGTTCTTGAAGCCCCGCGCGGAACCCTGTTCCATCATTACTGGGTCGACGATAGCGGCAAAATAACCAGGGTAAACCTTATCGTGGCCACAGGCAATAACAATGCCGCCATGAATAAGGCGGTATACACAGTGGCTCGGGAGTTCATTAAGAACAACAAAATCACCGAAGGTATACTAAACCGCGTCGAGGTAGCCATCCGCTGCTACGACCCTTGTCTATCATGCTCGACCCATGCACTTGGCCAAATGCCGTTCAAGGTCGAGATTGTCTCAGCCGGCGGCGAGGTCGTCAAAGAGATAACCAGATAATTCATCGTCTTAAAGAAAATTTGAAGTAGGGGCCACCAAAAGTGAGCCCCTACCATTTTAATCAGAGCAACTATTTTGAATCCAAAGGTTAAAACTAGTAAACTTAGTAGTTCGATAAATCGAAATGGCCACTGAACAACAGATAATAGGAAGCCTGGAAGATATATTGGTCCCGGGTGCTATGCGCAGCCCGGTCAAACTGAATTTAATCCGCGAAATTAAGGTCTCAGATAATAGAGTAAATATTATCCTGGCTTCGACAGCTCTGGACACCGCTTCTCAGGATTGGCTCAAGACCAAAGTCAGTGCTGCTGTAGGGCAACTGGAGGGCGTCGGCCAGGTAACCATAGACTTTGTTGAAGCGATGCCCAAAGAGATCAACGAGGTCGGCTATGTAATTGCCGTTATGAGCGGTAAGGGAGGCGTCGGAAAATCCCTGCTTTCAGCGTTGCTCAGTATTGCTCTCACCCGTGCCGGTAAAGAGGTCGGCATACTCGATGCCGATATCACCGGCCCCAGCATACCCAAGATGTTCGGTCTAGGTGGCACCCGACCGCGAAGCAGTGAATCAGGTATTTTACCGGTATTGTCCAAACTAGGCATCAGCGTTATGTCAATCAATCTGCTACTGGAACATGAAGACGATGCTGTTATCTGGCGCGGTCCTATCATTAGCCGGGTAATCCAGCAATTCTGGGAAGAAGTTCTCTGGGGCAAGCTCGATTATCTGGTAGTTGACCTGCCACCGGGAACCGCCGATGCACCGCTGACCGTTTTACAGACCGTCCCCGTATCCGGCACCGTAATCGTTTTCAGCCCGCAAGAACTGGCAGCAATGGTGGTTAAGAAGGCCGTCAGAATGGCGCGGCAGCTGGACATCCCAATTCTTGGAATCGTGGAAAACATGAGCTATTTCGTACCGCCCGGCAGTAAGAAGAAGCTGGAGCTCTTCGGCAAAAGCCGCAGCCAGGAAATGTCGGAGATAACCGGTGCTCCAATTCTGGCTGAGATACCCATCGACCCCAAACTCTCCACACTCTGCGACGAGGGGAACATCGAGCGCTATAGTTCTGAAATTCTCGATACCCTGAGCCGCAACTTTATTAAGGCGCTGCCGGAAAGGGCTAGAAAATCGTAGCGGAGACCGGACATGCCTGATAAATTCGACGAACTGGAAAAAGAAATACTGGAAACCATGAAGAAAATCTATTCGGAGACGGTTATCGACCATGCCATGAATCCGCGTAATCTCGAACAGATCACAACTCCGGACGGTTTCGGTTCTGCTACCAGTGGCTGCGGCGAAATCATGGAAATACGGCTTAAAGCCACGGACGGCAAGATAACCAATGCCTCTTTTTGGACGAACGGCTGCAGCACCACGGTCGCCTGCGGCAGCATGGCCTCCGAGTTGATCAAAGGTAAAGATGTCTCCCGGGCTCTGACTATCAGTCAGAACGATATCGTAGAGGCTCTGGATGGACTGCCAGAAGCTAATAAGCACTGCGCCCTGCTAGCCGCCAATACGGTCAAAGCTGCCACACTCGACTACATGGCTATTAGAAAAGAACCATGGAAAAAAGCCTACCGCAAATGTTGAAAAGTATCTTCCATTAACTTCCACATTGATAACATGCCGCCAATAATCTCAATTGTAGGTAAACCTAAATCAGGGAAGACGACACTAATAGAAAAGCTGATATCGGAACTAAAATCACGCGGCTACAAAGTGGCCACGATCAAGCATTCAGCGCATCACTTAGACTTCGATAAGACCGGCAAAGACAGTTGGCGCCATATTGAAGCTGGCAGCAGCGCCACTGTCGTCATTTCTCCAGACCAGCTGGTATTGATCGAAAAGCTTTCCAGCCAGCCGGGCCTTAATGACATAGCTCGGTTACTGGGTACCGGTTACGACATTATACTAACGGAAGGTTTCAAGCAGAGCCAGGAACCCAAGGTGCAGGTGCACCAGCGTACGGCCGGCCCACTGTTAGATGATCTGGACAACCTTATTGCCGTAGCCACAGACGAGCCGGTGGAAACATCTGCCAGACAGTTTGCCATCAATGATATCGAGGGTCTAGCAGACCTGCTGGATAAAGGTTATATCAAGGCCCATAAGAGTTAAAGTTTATACTTTGTTCTTCGATTCTCTGTAATAGATTAATCCTGTTCTGTCAGCAATATTGCTGGCCGCATGGGCAATTATAGCTGCCGGCTGCGCCGCTAAGGTAAATCCTCCGGTGATTCAGGAGTCCAATATGCCGGTAAGCATAGTCGAGGGCGAAAGCATAAACCTGACTGTCCATACGACCTCTGATACCGAGTGAAAGACGTATACATTCAATTCAACGAGAGGGACAAGGTACCGCTGACTAAAATGGAAATTGAAAACAAGGGCCAGGAATATGCTGATTGGGGAGTTCTCCTAAATCTACCGGCGCGCGAGCACTCATACCGTATCGTGGCTGAAGATAGTGCGGGTAATAATTCCCTGCCACTTGAAGGTAAGATTACAGTACCTTCTAAAAACCCCTCAGTCGAATCACAGTAGCGCAGGTCTAATTGATAGCACTAAAGCCTAGCTCTCCCAGGCTTCGTCCCCTATTAGCGGTACGAAGCGGCAGCCGCCGAGATTAGTGATCAGGTGCTTTCTTTTCCTCTTCCTTACCATAAGCAGGTCCTGCTCCCACCTCGAACCCACCGGAATTACCATCCTGCCACCCACGATCAATTGCTCTAGTAAAATATCAGGGATGCGTGGGGCGCCGGCGGTAACCATGATGGCATCGTACGGAGCATCTTTGGGCCAGCCAAGCGTTGCCACTGAATTATGGACCACCACATTTTTGCAGCCCAGACGATTTAGTGCCATCTTCGCCGATGATGCCAGTTCGCCAATTCGTTCAACGCTTACCACACGTTTTGCCAGAACCGCCAGTATGGCCGTCTGATAGCCGCTTCCGGTACCGAGCTCCAGCACCTTTTCATCACCTCTTAATTTTAAGGCTTGGGTCATTAAAGCCACAATGAAAGGTTGAGAAATTGTCTGGCCGAAGCCTATGGTCAAGGGCATATCTTCATAGGCGAGAGATTGGTAGTCTGGTGGTACGAATAGCTCTCGAGGCACGCTCGCTATAGCGGACAGCACACGTCTATCGCGGATTCCGTGTCTCAGACCTTCAATCAGTCTGGTTCGGGCCGCATCTACACCCACGCGTTATACCTTAAGTTCTACTTGAGAATGAAAGCTAAGATAAACAGAAGTACAAACAGGGCGCCGGCTATGATAGCTATCAGCCGAAGTTCAGGCCCCACATACTCAAACTGGCTTGCCTTACTCGACAACACGGTCTGTTGCACAGGGGCCACAACAGCCCGCGGTTGGGTTACTTCAGCAGCCAGAGATCTCGACTCAGGCCTTGCCTGAGGGGAGGCCTGGAACGATGCTGTCTGCGCCATTCGAGCAGCGGCTCGCAGTTTGGCTTTACGTCGCGATTTTTTACCCATATCTTTACTCCAGAAAGTGCAGAATTATATATTTTCTAGTGG
>Ga0116202_10000062_pt1 | contig 47964 bp, 53 predicted proteins | sample LakKivw325mmetaG_FD_94479 | JGI IMG/M metagenome (GOLD analysis project Ga0116202, IMG submission 94479) | Anoxic lake water microbial communities from Lake Kivu, Rwanda to study Microbial Dark Matter (Phase II) - Lake Kivu water 325m metaG | ecosystem: Environmental > Aquatic > Freshwater >... | reverse complement strand
CTGGCTCGCTTACTCCACGACTAAAGTCGGGAGCTTGCGCTCGCTCTGTTATGGTCACATTGGCTTTCGCGCATACTCGTTGTCCAAGAACGTGACATCCTCCCACGACTGAAAGTCAGGAAATCCTTGCTCCTTTGAACTGTATTCGATCAAGTCGTGATCCGTCGTGATTCTCAAGTATGCCGACGACGCGTTTATCCAATCATCACAGTGCAAGACCCTGTAAAATGCGTCCAATCAAACCATAATCGTGATCCTTTCGCCTCGGATCAGTTCCGCGTGTTTTTGCCTTTGCCTCTTTTGAATCGTTCCTCTTTCTTTCGCTACTTGCCGAGACGCTGCCGATCAGAAGAAAACTGGCGCAAAATACGCCGTTTTCAGGATCGTCCTTAAATGAACGAATCGACAGCAGTAGGGCTCGTGACAGGTTGAGCCAAGACAACGGTCCTTAAGACATGTTGAGCTTGTTCGCAACTTGTTGCCGTTGGGATCACCGCTGCGCGGGTGACTCAAGTGTGGCTACGCGCCACCTACCTTGGAATCTAAAATTCCATACACGCCTAGGATCACGATTCAGGATCACGACTCACTTGTTCCTTGTTCACCATTTGAACAAGACCTCCCGCTAGCATACACGCCTAACTAGCACCACAACATCCCTAACTATCACACACCCCCAACTCTGCCAAATACGAGCACCTCCTCAACGATTACGTTCAATAACCCCCAAACTCGAGCTTGATTCCACACGAGCCTCCCTCTATCTACCCCCCAACCAAACCATGCGAACCGTCACCAACCCAACGCACTCCACGCATGCCCGCTACAAAGAACGGCTAACTCCCTACATGGGAGAAGAACAGTACTTCTCATGGATGGTGGGCCCGCCATTCACCTTTCCCTCAAGCCGTTGACGAAGGAGAGCGGGAAGCGATTCTCCAACAGATCGATACCAGCAAGGCTGTACAAGGGAGGATACGTCCTATCAGAATGGGTCTACTGGACGAAGAGGATAGCGGGCCATCAGCGTACCCTGAAGAAGACGAACAATGCACATCGGTCAAGGAGACTACTGAGACTATGCGTGATCAGAACAAGAAGGGTGCATCATCCGCTTAACGCTCAGATAAGGGATGAAGTAATGTATGCGGCGGCCATTGGAGTAAGAACCCTCAGAATAGGGGACCTAACGGGTCTGAGAGAGAACAATGACAAAGGCGACAACGCGAACCAGAAGATACACAACTTCTTCCAGTACGCATATCGCGCAGACCGATACAAGATGACAGCTCAAGAGTACGGGCTGCGCGTAGAACAGGGACCAGAACCAAACTCTTCCAGAGACTGCTCTCTCTGCCAAGAGAGGCATAGAAACGGGAGGAAGCGCCGTGGACTCTACCACTGCAAGAGGTACAACGCAATCCTGAACGCCGACGTAAACGGGTCGGAGAATCAGCTCAACGGAAAGGTATCTCCTCGCCCAATAAATCCTGCAAGAAAGAGTGAAACGATGACATCTGCAGGGGCCTCGAAAGAGGATGGGAGGAGTAGCAGGGCGGTGACACGCCCAACGGTTCCACAGCGCTGGAATCAGAGCAGGAATCAGTGGGAACCGAGAATCACCCTGCCTTCAGGCGGGTGAGTGTCAATTGAACGAACGAGAGGAAGGTCATGATGTCGCAGAAAAAGTTGAGTATGGTCGCTGATACGGGCCCGCTTCTAGCCTTGGGGGTCGTTGATAGACTGGACTTGTTGTCGAGACTGTACTCAGCTGTCTTCGTCTCGGCGTCAGTAAGACGAGAGCTAGAGGATGGAGCCCCCAAGTATACCGATGCTAGAAGAGTCATGGAAGCCATAGACAGGGGATGGTTGAAGGTAATTTTCATCACACCGGCCCTCTCCGAGAAAGTCGATGCAATAATACATGGCCCACCGAGACTCGGTAGAGCTCAGGCGGAATCCATCGTGCTCTGCCAACAATTACGTGTAAACCTAATCTTGATGGATGACAGACAAGCCGCGAGAGTTGCCCAGGCTGCGGGACTGAACGTGATTCATGGGCTTGATATCTTCTTGCACGCAGCGAGATCAAGCATGCTTTCCAAGGCTCAAGCGCTCAGCCACCTTCTAGAACTTGAGCAAGCACGTCAATACAGTGAGGAAGAGTTAAGACTTGCACGGAAGCGAATAGAACAGGGATGTATGACTCATGGGAGAGGCTGACATCCGAGTCCTAGAGGCAACTGACAGACGATTTGAGGATGCCGTCAAGGCATATCTTAGTGGTGAGGCTTCCCTGGGAGGCGCAGCTGAGATGGCGGGCATGTCCTACTGCGACTTTCGAGAAGCGCTTCGATCCCGCGGCCTCCTCGCAAAAGGGATAGTGGCCCTACAGTAGAGCCTCAGCCTTCGAGTTCTTTTCCATTTATTGAGGTAGTCAGACGCATCTTACGCCGCCTACTTCTCTTGATCTACAGCTTATTGCCGTCGCGCTCCATCTCAGACATCTTGACCTGGCGCTTTCCCGAGCTGCTGCTCGGCTCTGCTTCGCTCGGCTAGGCACCTTTCCAGTTCCAGTCGGAGATTCCTGATGGGCTCCAAGTTTCTCCAGAAGGTGCTCAGCACGAAACGGCAGCGGTCACAGAATTTCGCGTCCTCCTGCAGCTCGCGACCACAGAGCGGGCAGATGAACACCATCAACTGCACAGAAGCTACTGCCTTCCCTCATTCGATGAGGTTTGACTGATCCAGATTGCCCTGTGTAGACGCCACGGCTTGGCGATTTCCCTCCCTCTTCTTTTGTTCTGATCGGAGCAGTAAGCTCCCTGATGAGGCCGTGAAAGTCGGCCGAAATCAGAGATCAATCCCTTTTGACAGAGCGCCTCATGCAGCACCTCCATCCGTCTCCTGAGAGTTTCTTGAACCGAGTGTCGGCGCAGATATCAATCAACCATAGAGCGCCGATCCCGACCCATATGCGGCCGCAATTTCTTGCATACAATCTAGCACCAACGAACTCTCAGAGTCGGTGGACGTGAAGCACCTAGGCCAGATGAGAGAGAGGTGATCGAGAATGTTTCCGTCATGGGATAGTATGATGCGGGAAAGAGACTTCACTGGTGACGGCGGCGGAGACGACTGGTATGAGGGCGTGAACTCTCAGAGATACGATGCGCCCACAGCGTCGGAGATGTCCATCCAAACAATACCGAACGGAGTCGGATGGACCGACGCTTTCAAGCATGCGGCGCTAGCAGGCGGCATGGGTGCAGTCGGAGGGCTCCTTCTTGGCCCGATCGGCGCAGTTGGAGGACTCCTAACCGGGTTGGTCATGTCTACTAGCGTTTTGCAGTCTCACGCAAGAGAGACCGCACGGATCAATCACCAATACGTGTCCGGCGTATCACGCGAACGACGCGCGCTGGAGAGACAGACGCAACAAGAGCGTCTGTTTGAGCAGAGGAGGAGAAAAGCCATGGAGAAGAATGTCCGTGAAGATGAGTGGACCCGCTTCATTGAGGAGAAGAAAGCTGCTGCCGTAGAGATTCTGAGAACATACAACATTGCCCGATACAGCCTTGCGATCGTTTCAAGGCAGAAAGCAGTCATTGAGATTCCTTGGCATACGCCATGGCAACTACGCCGCCAACTAGGCGATGCACTCGAAGTGGCACTCCAGATGCGTGTTGCATCCGTTTCAGTCCGATTCTGCGACGGCTGCGGCGGAAAGCTTGCCGGTCCAGTAACCGAGGCGCTAGTGTGTCCGCTGTGCGGGCGCAGATTCCGCAACGAGGCAACTCCAGTTCAAGCTGTATATGTACAAAAACCGGCGCCAGCGCCCAAGTCACCACAGACAGCCCCGCAACCCCGGACAGTACAACCACAGCCAACAGCACAACCGCAGGCAGCGCCAGCATTAGCCCAAACGCCTCCACCAGTGAAGACGGTTGAAGACCTGCTCACTGACGACGATTTTGTCGACGAAACGGTTGGTCCGCTTGCGGAATACCAGACTTGGGAGCCGCTCGAAGTAGAAGATTACGAAGAGCGAATGACGCTTGAAGCAACCAATCCTACCGTGCGAGATCTACTGAGCGGAACCAACAAACCGAAGCCGCCGCAGACAACGCCGCCACAGGCTCCCGAGAAGCCCCAAAAAGATGCGAGAGAAGGATCGATAAAGGAGCGGACTACACCATCACCGGCGCCGCTCCCAATCCAAGCAGCGACAGCAAAGGCTGAGGCGCCTGCTGACGCCGGAATAGTAGAAGGCGGAAGAGTCCGACTTCTTGGACCATACAAGGGCTTGAAGGGAACCGTACAGGGGATCAACAAGCACAAGCGCACCGCAAAGGTGCTGCTTGATGAGTACGCAACAACCGTCAACATCGCCCTCGAACTACTTGCCCCATTGGAGGTGCCTACACAATGACGTTCTTCAGAACCGTAGTTTCCTTGCTTAGACGAAACGTCAACGAATGTACCCACGGCGCCGTTTCCAACATGACAACAGCAACACCAAATACCCTCACAGTGTTGGAGACTCCTAAACCTCACCTGCAAGAAGAGACACCGCCCCCCGCGAAGGTCATTGCCGTTCAGGGAACGTGCGGCTACAATGCGTTCCGACGATTCCTCTTCAAGGCAGCATACCCCCAAGCAACCCGTGAACTCGTCGACAACCCGCGAATACTCATCGAACGCGACATGAACCCAGCAGGGCGAATCTACGTTGAAGCTGACGGAAAAGAAACCCTCTTCGAAACTGAAGAAGGAATCCACATAGTCCGCGTTAGGTACGTGGTGGGCATCATCTACAATAGCATCAGTGGAAACACTGACCTGCGGTGGCGTGACAACAAACCCAGAGGCAAAGTCTGGGGACACATCACACGACGAAGCCTAGGGCTACTCCTGAGCTACAACGCACAAGTCAAAACCACATCAACCTCCACCAATTCCTGACGAAAGGTGGGGGCTCGGGCCGCCCTGCGCGCGTCACGACGAACTAGCGTAGGCTAGTTCCCGCTGTACGGAACAATACCCGAATAGTCGCCGATACGTTTCGGTGACCGGTAGGGTCGGGCGTCCGCGTCCGTAAGGATCGGACTCCCAGAGATAATGTTCCAGACGGGCGGGTCTTTGTTTCCTGAGCAGGGACCCGTCCGGAGCTCTGGTGGAAGCAGCCGATAAGGACTCAGTCCAGGGGTTCGAGTCGGCGTTCTTAGGACAGGCAAGGCAACGAATTAGAAACCCACAACAGAAGGGCCCGAACCATACGAGGACGCTGGAATAGTGCCTGTGTAAAACCATCACGGTGAGGATCGATGACACGTGATGGGGCGCGCATGGTATGGAGAATCACCACCTATGTGGCAGGGAACAGGTGGCAAACCGTCTCTAGTAAGAATGGAGATGAGAAGCGCTCAACGTAGCGCGGTTCTCCCATTAACTGGTGGGTGCCTAAACCTGTCCGTAGTAGTGTTCCGTACGGAACGTGAGACCCAGACCCATCTGCCGTCGGTGTTTCATCAGACGGATAGGATAGCTGTGTCTGATTTGGTGAGTCTGGTTCGCAGGGGTCATAGTACCCGATAAGGCAGCTAATGACTGCCCCATTTTGTTGGGGAAGGACCCCAGTCCGAGGTCTGAAAACCTACGCTGTAGTACTGTCGGTGCGATCCACGAATCAGGAGGATTGAGAATATGGCTGTACAACAACCCAGTCGGCGACGGCTGGTGGCTCCTTCGGGAGCAGGTCAGGCCATTCTCAGCCTCCAGAGTGGATTGGCTACTACGGCCACCATGAGAAGGAGAAAGCGGTTCCGCCGCCTGTACCCTTTACTCTGGAGGCAAGAGTGGCTAGAACAAGCTCTGAAAGCAGTTCTGGACAATAAAGGATCAGAGACACCTGGGATAGACGGGGAGCGGGGCAGTGCTCTCCGCGACCCTGCATAACCGACGGAAACAGAAGAAGTAGGTTGGTAAGATCAAGGAGGGAGAGCCCGATGACGCGAAAGTGTCACGTCGGGTTCGGAGAGGAGGGTGTGTGCTTCCTATCTGACGCAAGTCAGACAAGGCGACACACTCTTACTCTACCAAACGGGCGGTCCAACTAGAGTCTTTGAGGAACTCGAACGAACCTCAGTGACGTCCTCCCACGACTAAAGTCGTGGGCTTCTCGCTTCAACGCCTCGACTTACCAACCCACGCAGGGAGGGCAGAGGTTCCGGCTCAGCGGGTGACGATCCTCCGTCCGGGGACGAGCATCTTACAGTGAGGATGCTAAGCCTCTTGATTAGTTTGGCAGAGTTCAAGTCTCGGGGCAGGTCGATTCCACAGTTCGGACACTTATGCTCCCGCTCTGAAAGCGTCTTAGGAACCCAAGTGAGACAGTTGTAACAGAATTGGGTGGTACCCCAGGGGTCGACTGGTATGAAGTGTTTTCCTAGCATGTCGGCTTTGAATTTTGCTTTTCTGATGAATTGCCCGAATGCTGCATCAGCAATAGACTTGGCGAGATTGTGGTTCCGGAGCATGTTCTGGACTTGCAGCTTTTCGAGGACAAGGATGTCGCATCTTGTGTAGAGTTGAGCTATTAGCTTGTTCTGGTAGTCACATCTTTGTTGTGCAATGTGTTGATGGAGACGGGCAAGTTGGAAGCATGTCTGCCTCCAACGCTTAGACACTTTCTTCTTTCCTGCAAGGTGCCTCTGGAGGGTCTTAAGCTTCTCCTCAGATCGTCGCAGGAACTGTGGATACTCGATGGATTCTGCGTTGTCGAATGTAGCGAACTTTTCCAGTCCGACATCTGCTCCTCTGATCTTTTCATCTGGGATAGTTTCCAGTTTCGGCTTCTGTGGCGGTTCTCTTTCCGTTGTGAAGATGGCGTACCATTCCCTTGCCTCACGTTTGACTGTGAGACGTTTGATGTTTCCTTCAAGTTCTCGATGGAGGAACATTCGTAGCTTCCCGACCTTGGATAGGTGCAGCCTCCCGTTTTCAAGTTTGAAGCCGGATTGCGGATACGTCATGGACAAATACTTTCTAGGCTGCCTGTTCTTCGGAAACCTTGCCCTACCCTCGAAATAGTTCACGAACGCTATGTGCACCCTGTCCGCAACGTTCTGCGCTGCCTGACTATGAATCATCTGAAGCTCTGGGCTGCTTCTCCTCCACTGCAATGCAAGAGCTCTGAGACCTGTCTGACTTAGCGACATGCGGCGCTCTCTGTACAATTGTATCTTGGCTGCTCTCAGCTTATCGTAGAGGCAGCATAGCTGGAACAGGCTGCGTTTGAGCCGCATCTCCTGCTCCACGTTCGGGTATAGGCGATACTTGAAAACTGAGAGCAACCTATGCCATCCTCAACTGTAGAATTGAATCCCAGGATGTTTAAACTGTTTCGGGCTCGCTTTCATCCCACCTCTAAAGGATGTGGGTTTTCCCGCTCATCTTTGATAAGCACGGCGAAGAAAAAGAAACCAATCCTCTTCGCCACTTCTTTCTATTCTTCGCCATTGCGCAGGAAGGATAGTAGCGAGAGCTGAGTTCAGTCTATTCGTTCGAAGCGAAAGCCTAGTCAAATCTCAGGCGGGGCTCCCGATGGCTTGTAGAGGCTAGGAGCATGAAGGAGCCGAAACACATTCTCACTCACATCCGGCACACCTGAAAATTGCTGCTTCGCTTTCATTCGTCTAGACGGTCTGCGTCTAGACTTACAAGACAATAATGGATCAGCGGAGCCCATATCATTTTCAGTCTGCAGGATGGCGCCGTGAGAATGCGTCCAGTAGGAGGGAGACGCCATGCAATCTGCATGTGCGATCGAGACCGTAGAGAAAGTCGACACCTCAGAAAAGGTCGACTTGGACAACTTCAAAGTGATGGATTGGCTGCGGTCACCAGACGAGCGCCGAGTCGGCGCAAAAATCGTTGAGTGGCCAGCAGCCGAGAAAAAGGTCCATGTGGAGTGGCCAGCCTACGTAGACAACGAAGAGAACCGGTGGGTCTTCTTTGCCGAACTGTGCAGCGCCCACGAGTATTGGCTACGTGAGCTAAGAAAGAAAACCCCCAAAGACCTCCGCCGCGTCTATGTTGCACCACTGGCGAAGGAACGGGCGCGACTCATCGGCACATGCCTCCTCGACCTCTGTCGAGAAAAACGCCTTCTGCCGTTGACTCCCAGCCACCGAGCATACGTCAGCCGCCAAGCCCACGCATTTGCAAAGAAGAGATGGAAGGCTGCAAGAAACGTTCCGCCTCGTCCGGGACGACATGTCTGGGCTGCAAGAAGAAGCCTCCCCCACATAAGCGAGGAGGAACTGCACACATGGCCTACTCTGGAGCGGGAAGACTACCAAGACCGTGCTGACTTCGAAGCAACCATCGCACCCCGCCTCACATTCACCTCTAGGCGGCCCAGCCTATGCGCGACCTATGCTGACTTGGCAGCTCAAGTTAAGCCGGGCGAAAGAAAGACAGACGTTACAAACCACAAGGAAGTCGCCCGCAGCGAAAACGGAGAAGCGATTTGCGTCACCGACCAGTTCGGTGTTCAGAGAATACTTACCGGAAGCACCATGGAACGTGACAGCTGGTCCGTCACAGTCGTTGAAGCAAAATACTCGAAGCCAGTCCGGTTCACAAGCCGCGACGGAAACGTCGTCTACAGCGATACTGAACGTGAAACATTATTCGAACCAGTCACCGTCGAACACGTCGGCAATCTGAAACCAGTTACAGGAGTACAGGATCTTGTTCCAGAGATAACGCCGACAACAGCGCTTCTCACAGACCATGAGAAGAAAAGACGAGAAAAACTCGGACTGAGAGACGAGACGGATGTGCCAACAGCGCCGACAGTCCCCAACCGCATTCGCGTCAAGACGGAACAACACACATACGAACCGAATGCCTGCGTAGGCACTTTAGGTTTCAATGCATTACGAACGATTCTTTACAACAAGGTGCGCATGGGCAACGGCAGCTTCACCATCGGCGAAAAGACCTACCCGACCGCTGATTATCGAATCTCGAAAGACAAGATAGATGTGACAAGCTACGTAGGAATGCGGGGCCAACTCGCATCGCCTTACTTGAATGCAATAGCAAGCAAACTCAGTTACCTCCAACGGGTATCCCCAGAAGCAAACGACTGCAACACCCTTCTCGAGAAGCGCCTACCGTGGCTTCTCGCGAACATAGACGCCTTCGATGAAACACGACCCGCACGGTCACCAGCAGCTCAACACCTCCGCGAACAAGCCATAGCCGAAGCAGTCTAGACGGTGTCTTGTCATGAGTGAACAGTACGGCTTAGTGGAAAGTGTCCTAGCCAGCGTACAATGGGATCGATGGCGGTTCTTGCTTTCGGCGCCCAAGCTCACTAGGCAGGATATCGCCGTGATCAGTCACAGCCATCGAGACCACTGGGCAACAAACTTGGCCGAGAAACATCAAGTGTTGGTTCCAAGGACAGTGAAGATTCCATCTCAGTTTCAAGGACTGAGGGCGATCGTGCCAGTTGACTACTCAGTCGCCATTTCGAAGAGGCTCAGGCTTGCAAGAATATGGACTAGAAGACTTGAAAGGATCCTCGGGCACCCCGTAACGAGATTGCACGGTGACTGGTGGATTGCAAGTAGTGGGGAGGTCAACATTCTCTATGTTGCCGACCTGAACCTACACGAGCCCTCACCGATATTGGAATTTGCAGCACACATGCTACAGACAGAACAGTCGCTGACAACTGCCATACTACCATCCTACGGAAGCCTCAGGAACGCTCATGGAGCTCGCGGACCAGCCGAGTTGTCCAATCAGGTTCAGGATCTTGTGTTCGACTTGAAGGACCTGTATAGGCTACGGATCGCTGCACTACCACATCCCCTTGTAGCGTCATGGGCTGACTACAACGCCGCTATGCTACCGTCCATTGCTGATGTAGCTACAGGGACGGCGGATTTGTAGCCACAAATCTCAATAGTTTGTAGCTACACCAGGAATCGGGGCCTCGGACATGCCTAAATTCGTTCTCTCTGCAACTCCTAGAAATCTCGCTATCGCAAAGTTTCTCGAGAAAGCTGCGAGCGCATCCGTTTCGGCAACTAAGAACCATATAACGGTTAGCTGCGGATACGGACTGAACCTGCAGAGGCTCTTTCTTGAAAAGGTTGTACCTGATCTCACCGATAAGGATTGGAGCACTCTTCACAGAGCCGTAAGGTGCACCCTTTCGGGAGGGAGGATTACCAGCCAATCCGAACTGGGCTTGAGCATCAGGCCTTTGAAGACCCGCACAATCCGGTTGCGTGTCGACCCTCTTGAGGAGCGAATAATCCGTGAAGCTGCAAAGGAAGCGAGAAAGAGCCTGAGTGACTATATCCGAGGGTTAGTGCTTCACGGGGCGGAGATCGAGGAGGCTTTGCAGAAAGACTTCCAGCGCCAGACCAGCGCCAACGACATGGACAAAAAGAAAGCCTACGTGGGCTAGCGTCGAGAGCATCCTAGCCGCTCAGCACCTTACCTGCCCAAGCAATTGGGAAAAGCAACGCACTCTTACTCTACCCACAGCCGAAGCTGCCATCGAAAAGACGGGAAAGGCAACGCGCTTAATCAGAGCACATCTACAAAGTTGATGAAAATGTATCCACAAAAGATACCAAACAGATCCACGTTTTGGTGACCTGACTTGCCAATACTCTTTGAGCTCAAAAATACAGATGTCAACAGACTCGTAGCCAACTTCCTCAGCAAGGCACAGGACGGAATCAGAGTTCTGGCACGGGAAGGAAAGATACGAATCGAGTCGGAGTCCTCACTGGAAATTGACAAACTTACACTTGGCTCAGCAGTCCGCGAGCTATCGGACAAGGACTGGGTGCGGCTGTACAGGCAGATTAGCAAGTCCGTAGAAAACGGGCGGGTCTGGCCGCCTAGGCGAAACTTCGACAAGAATGAAACGTGGATCATTCGTGTCCATCGTCTCAAGACGAAGGACATCCACATTCGCCTCGCCTCTCTAGACTACGACACCATCAAGGAAGCGGCCGCGATTGCAAAGAAAAATCTGAGTGACTTCATTCGAAGCGGAGCACTCAAACTAGCCGATGAAGTAACAGACAGAGAAATCGTGCGAAGACAAGCGGAACGAGGACAGCAAGCGAGGTCGGTCCCAAACGCGAAGACCGAGACGTACGTTGCGTAGGCGCGTCTCGACGAACTGGCTAGTTCCTGCTGTACGGGACAATACCCGAATAGCTGCCGAGGTGTTCGGTAGCGGGTAGGGTCGGGCGCCTGCAACCGTAAGGTTCAGGCTCCCAGAGATAATAGCGGTCGGGCTAGGTAGGCTATTTCTTCCTGAACAGGGGTGCTACACACGACTTGTGCAATAAGGGGACTTTTCTCGTCAAGGATCCACGTGTCAGCCCACTCGTTCTCATACCCCAAAGCTGCACCGGAGGTGTTTCTACAAATGCTCCAGCTTCCATTTGATCGCTACGTGTTCGCTAGAATTCTGAAAAAAATCCAACAAACTCGTGAATGCGAGAGCACATTCAACAACAGCAATTTTGAACCCTGCGACTTTCACGCGGGCATCAACGCGTAACGGAAGAATTCTTCGTTCAAAGAGGTGCTTCACTATTGGAGAAGACCACTAACCAGCTGTGCCCACGATGCGGCCGGCTTTCTTTATCAGTGTACTATTGCGAAAAACGACCTGAAGCTCGCTGCCGTTTGCAGCTCCTGCGGACTCAAAGGATACTATGTCGATGGAAAACTCATCGAGCTCGTCACCGCCTGATTCAGAACAGTAACAGAAGAGAAGGTGGAAGAGAATGTTGGAGAATCTATTTGTCAATGCCAGCAAGCGGCACGGAGCAAAAAGAAAGCGTCCTTGGGCACATTCTGCCTACTACTAGTTTGTTTGAAGTGAGGTGATTTCGGATGCAAAACATAAAGGCACAAGCGGTTACGAACCGGCTTGATTTCGATAAAGTGCCAGAAATCGTAGGCGCTGATGCACTGAACCTATTTGAAAAACTCTATCATATCATGCGGCACATGCCAACCAAACCCCTGTTCTTCTCAGGTCCCGCTGGAACCGGCAAAACGGTGATGGGCTATAATTTGGTGAAGAGATTCGCACTTGAAAACAATACGCCTGCCTACATCGTCCAAGCAAGCCCTGAGCTTACAAAATCCACTCTTGTCATCGGCAAACTGATGAGGAATGGCAGCATCGTTACGGTGAAAGGCTGTTTAGCCATAGCTGCGGATGAAGGAGCCCCAGTGTTTGTGGATGAAGCACAGCAGTCATCTCAGGAGCTCCTAGCGACGATGCAGTCCTTGTTTGAACGCACCGCGAACATCACAGACGGATCTGAAATCGTGTACCCGAAAAAGAATTTCCGAGTAATCTTCGCAAGTAATCCCAGTACATCTCACGCGGGCAACGTTCCGCTTCCACAGGCTTTTGTAAGCAGAGTCATCGCGGTACCGTTCAAGTATCCAAGCTTCGAGGATGATGTCGCTATTACCTACTCGATCGTACGGGATCCGCAGGTCTTGGATATGCCACTGAAGATACCAGACCCCGTCATACGGTTTCTAGTCCATCTGATGGGTGAGCATAGGAGTGACTTCTACCCACTCAGTGCACGCAACGCCGCTGCTTGTGGTGGCTACATGAACGTCGTGTCGGCATACAATGGGTTCGCCGCGAAAGCCGCGCAGAACATGCAAAAGCCCTTGGAAGATGTGGTCCGTGCTGAACTGAACCTTGCACCCCAGCAGAACCTAGAAGTCTTCCTCACAAGGGTGTACGAGCGCATTCACAACGCTCAGCCACCAAGCACAATGAAGCTTGTCGAAGACAAGGCGGTCAAGCAATTTCTCAGCTTTCTGTGTGCATACGGTGCGGAAGAGTTCGTTGAAGCAATCAAGGCAAACTTCATGACAGAACTTGACATAGATTCAAGCTTCACCCAAGTAGAGACAGTACAGAACGCGATCCGTGCGTCTATTCTACCATCCTGAACTGATACCGCTACCTGCCCATAAGCACCAGAGGCGACACAGATGAGAGTCTACAATCCCGTTTATGGCGCCTTATTCGAGGTTGATGAAAATCATCCAGCAAATCCAACAGCCGTCGGTCAATGGATGCTCAACTACTCATCCCCAACGCGAGGACTGACGCCAAACGAAATTGCTGAAATCAAGGCCAACGGAAAAATCGGTTTCTACCCTGACGAATTTTTCCTCGTTGACCCTACTACAACCACAGCATGGCCTCTGGAGAAGACCCTCTGCCACCAACGAGCGGTCCAAGCATTCCAGAGAGTCAACGAGATTGGCCCTCTCTACCCGCATTGGGATAACGTCGCACGCATTGACAAGAGAGACCGCATAGCTGTGCACTTTGTTCCCGGACCAGTAGTCGACCAAATACTCGCAACAAGCAATGACTCAGCCGTTGAAAATGTCTACCGTACGATACTGGCTGGCGTAGGAGCCAAGTCTCGAACAAACAAGAAGTTCCAGGAGAAAGCACGAGCACACGCACACAACTTGGTTCAAGCTGTGCGAGAAGCATATTCGGATGCGAGAAACGGAAAGACGCACTCCCCGAGTAATAGCCAGCGATCAATCAGAGAGCACATCTTGAAGCTTCTGCGTGACGAAAAACAATTGTCATCCCCGATCGAGATAGCAGATAAGGCTGGCCTGAACAGAAACACGGTCAGACGAGAACTACAGCAGCTGCTCAGCGAGGGACTCATCATACGCCAGGCACGCAAATACGGCTGCTCTTCGCCTTCACTTGCTCGGCCGAACAAATCCCCGGAGGTGTGACCTTGATTTGAGGGATCCTTTTGCAGATGTAAACTCGATCACTGCAGGCACCAATACCTCGTACCTATATGACGACCAGATGGACGCCCCTGCGTCTGCTCAAGACGCCGATGGCATCAGAATGATTTTCATAAATCGTGCATTCCTCGAACAAATCAAAGATGAAGTCCCACGCATGGCTGTCGAACGGGGCCTACGTGTCCATGAAGGCCTAGAGATTGTCTACGGCGAGATCGCGCGTCACGACGAGCTAGCGTGAGCTAGCTCTTGCTGTACGGAACAATGCCCGAATAGTCGCCGATGTGTTTCGGCGGCTGGTAGGGTTGGGCGTCTGCACCCGTAAGGGTCGGACTCCCAGAGATAATGTCCCCGGCAGGTGGGTCTTTATTTCCTGAGCAGGGACCTGTCTGGAGCCCGGGATGAGGCAGCCGATAAGAATTCAGTCCAGGGGTTCGAGTCGGCGTTCTGAGGGCAGGCAAGGCAACGAATTAGAAACCCACAACAGGTAGCCGTAGAGCCATGCGAAGACGCTGGAATAGTGCCTGTGTAAAACCATCACGGTGAGGATCGATGACACGTGATGAGGCGCGCATGGCATGGAGAGCCACCACATTGTTGGATCTCAAAATGTGGCAAATCGCCTCCAGTAAGAATGGAGATGAAAAGCGCTCGACGTAGCGCGGTTCTCCCAGTGACTGGTGGGTGCCTAAACCTGTCCGTAGTAGTGTTCCGTACGGAACGTGAGACCCAGACCCATCTGCCGTCATATTTGGCGGATAGGATAGCTGTGTCTGATTTGGTGAGTCTGGTTCGCAGGGGTCATAGTACCCGATATGGCAGCTAATGACTGCCCCATGGGGAAGGACCCCAGTCCTTCTGTCTGAATGCGAAACCGGGAAGCAAGGGAGTACAGACCATGAAACAGGAGGAGTGAGAGTATGAGGTGTTTAAAATCAGTCCCCTCGGCGACGAAGGGACCCATGCCCGCAAGGGTAGGTAACACCACTCTCGCTCTCCAGTGTGGTCTTGCCACAGCAGCCACGAGAAGTTCACACAAGCGATTTTATCGGTTGTCGAGGCTTCTTGGGGAGCGAGGGTGGCTGGAAGCAGCAACTAGCGCGGTACTCGATAATGCTGGCTCTGAGACGCCAGGAGTGGATGGGATGCATGGCAGTTTGCTACGTGATCCCGCCCGCAGAGCCGAATTTATCGAAGACTTGCGTGAGAAGCTGCGCGGAAACTACAAACCATCACCAGTCCTGAGGAAGTACATTCCGAAAGCTAGCGGTGGCTTGCGGCCGATAGGCATTCCAACGATAAGAGATCGAATTGTGCAGATGACCTTGAAGATGATGCTTGAGCCAATCTTCGAGGCTGACTTTCTGCCCAACTCGAACGGTTTCAGACCTGAAAGAAGCACGCTGGAATGCGTGTTGCCGATATACCGATACGGGGACACGACACGTGGATATGACTGGGTTATCGAGGGCGACATCAAGGGCTGCTTCGACAACATCAACCATGAAATCCTTATGAACGCGGTTCGGCGTAGGATCGCGGGCAGAAAGATTCCGTGGCTGATATGGCGCTTTTTGAAAGCGCATGTTGTCGAACGTGGAAGACGGACCAAAGTGGAGAAAGGCACGCCACAGGGCGGAGTTCTTTCTCCGCTGCTGGCGAACATTTACTTGAATCGATTCGACCAGCACTGGTTCCGTAAATGGGGACGACTCACGGCAAATCAGCGATGGCAAAGAACGCAGAAAGGTCTAACAAACTGCGTGCTATTCAGGTATGCTGACGACTTCATCCTTATTGCGAAAGGCAGTAGGAATGAAGTAGGAAGTATAGTACGCGACGCAAGGCAATATTTTAGTAAACACTTGAAGCTGGAACTAACAGAGGAAAAGACTCGTGCTGTGCCGTTGGAACAAGGATTCGAGTTTCTCGGATTCAAAATCCAGCGGGCACGCATGGGACACTTCAGCTGTGTGAGAGTACGTCCTACCCAGCGGAATGTAGTTCGGCTTGTAACGAAGCTGAACCAGATGTTGGGTAAGCGGGCGAACGCTGACGACCCTGCTATCAAGATTACGGAGCTTAACCGTGTCTTGAGAGGTTGGGCGAATTATTACAAAGCAGTCAATGCGAAACACCAATTTCTTTTTGGCGATTACGTGGCCGATCGCTTGTATCAGTCATGGTATGCCAGAAAGAAAGGCAAAACAGTCAAACAAACGTTGACAGAGACGAAGCAGAACGGTAGGATAGCTCACACACGTGAAACAAATCGTGTGGAACTATTCAAGATGAGCTCGCTACAGAGCATGAATACTCTAATGAATTCCCACGCCATCTTCCGATACAGACACATTGAGAACCCGTATTTAATGGGCGATCATGTAACCTGTATCGAAGAAGATTCGCAACCTATTGATGATGTCCGAGATGTCCACCCAATTGCCCATCAGTACGACGAAACCTATCTCATCAACCGCGTACGAGCGTTTGAGAGAGATGGGTGGTGTTGTACTACTAAGGGTTGCGGCGAACGGGTTGGACTGATTGCCCACCATATCGAACCTGTTCCCGTCGGTAAGGATTTCGACCCTGAATGGGTGCACAGAGTCGAAAACCTACAGACACGTTGTACCCAATGCCACCAGAAAGTATACCGTAAGTAACTGAACTCCCTGAAACTTCCTGTGTAGACGCAGACAGATAGAAGGAGGGAGAGCCCGATGACGCGAAAGTGTCACGTCGGGTTCGGAGAGGAGGGTGCGTGCTTCCTACCTGATGCAAATCAGGAAAGGCGACGCACTCTTACTCTACCCTAAAAGGAACGCGGTTTGTAAAGCAAGGCAAAATTGGAACCAGTCATTTTACCACACGCTCCTAAACATTATTGGCGACGTTTACATCGAAGCACGGGGAGAACGCTCCTTCCCAGCTTTCAGCAAGTACCTGAGTCTAGTAATATCACGCTTACAGGTACTGTCAATTCATGGAGATAGCCGGAGCAAATCTTCTGCTGCACTTACCAAGACGATGGATGCCCTCTTCGAAGCCGTTAGATTTGGCGAAGTGACGAAGAGCCGGCTGGACAAAGACGTGGAAGAAGACCTTGCGTACATAGTGATACGCATCTTCGCGGCCAGACGGGGAAAAAGCATTGACGCTGTAATCCGAGCATCCGACGAGATTTACCACTACCTCGCGAAGAAATACGGCATCCCCCCTGGACTTTACGTTGAAACAAAAATCGTCGCTTTCCCATGTGTACCCAGAACCGATGACAAGAAGGATAGGCTCCCCATTCTACCATGGAAGAACAGGGAACAAGTTGAACACGCCGTACAAGCTGCGTTGAAGGCAACAGCACACAGAATTGAAGAATTGAAACGTGAAGGGTCAATGGGCGGCCTACTGGGCGACCCAGACCACGCAAAGCTTACCCCACCAACACTCAGAGACGCAGAGTTCTATCTATCCGCAATCCAGAAGCACGCGGACACAATCAGGCGCCTACAAGCACTGTTCAAACGACTCGCCGGAAAACGCGGCTTCGCCCCTGCAAGAGAAGGTGAACTAAACCTGAAACCTTCGATTCTTCAACAAGCCTACGTGGACTCGTTCAAGTCCGGAGAAGACGAACGAGACTACTATCTTGTGATGCGACATGTCATACCAGATATCGACTTGGTCATTGCCAGCGACCAAAGTGGCAGTACCAGCGGCGCCGCGTGGCTCTTCTCTGAGACAACTGTGTGCGTTCTCGAAGCTGCAAAGCGAGTTGGCAAGATACGCACGGCGGTAGCAAGTTTCGGTGACGGCATACGTGTCTTGAAAGATTTCTTCGAACCCGTTGAAGCAGGACGCTTCTATCCACAGAGTTCAGGAGGAACACCAATGGCTGAGGCATTACAGCAGGCACTACAGTTCAGATGGCACCGAGGCTCAAGCATCAGAAAAGTTCTAGTTCTAGCAACAGACGGATATCCTGACTCTTGGGAGAAGGTCGTCAACCCTCTTGCTGAACTGAAACAACTTCACGTTGTCCCCATCGCGCTGTGCGTTGGCACCGAGGCAAGTGACGATTACAGAAAACACTTCGAGCAGGTCTATCAGGTTGCTAACGCTGAAGACCTGACTGAAGCTTTTGTTAGGACATTCATCGAAAACGCCCTCCTTGTGAGACAGGGACAACGCCAATGATGCGTTTGGCAGTAGACGAAGTCTTACTCCCGCTTGCCCTGTGCAACAACATCGACGACATCATGTCGACGCTAGACAAACTGTTCGTACAACACAGCGAACGATATCAGCCAAAACAGTACTGCATCAACATCAAGGTCTACAGTCTAGCATTGACGCGTAATCAGGAGATGAAAGCGCTTGCAAAACTTGAACAGATTTGGGATGAATTTATCAACCCTTGGATCGCAGACTTCAGAGCGGATACTGGCTACCAGATATACTCACAAGGACGCTCCGGCGGTTATCTTTACGTCGACCAAGTGAGCCAAGTCCTTGATGGTGATGAAGAGCTTGCGGATCTCCAGGGAAAGATCGAAAACCTTCTGAAATTCCACACGGATTGGCAGACACTGCTCAAAGACATAAAGGCCGCCCTCAATAGGATGCGAATGCCAAAAGAGGGTGCATCCTAGGGGGCGAACAGAATGAGTGAACATGCAACGATACAATCGACACATGTTGACCGTATAGACACCACGAGGATTCGATACTGTGGTCATGCTCAGCCAGTGACCTCGATAGAGAAACTGGGGGTCCCAATATTCTGTCATCCCGACGGCGAACCATGCAAACTGTTGAACAGCTTATGTCTCAATGGCGACATGATCAATCGAGAAGACCCGTTTCTTTCTCACGCCATGGCCCAAGCGGAAAGAATTGTTGACAAGATAGATGACCCTGTAGTTTACTCACGTCTCGCAACTGATAAGACAGTCATCAAGCGACTTGCCAGAGAGCTAGACCGAGAAACAGACAAGAAACGCTTTCAAGAAGCACTCATCAAGATAGGGCACTGCGAACACGCCGTCCAGATTTTCAGAGCAGTAGCGGATGTCTTAAGACCAGAGACGAAACAGATCCTGCTCGACAACGTTGCAGCCATCTTTACCATGCAATACCGCGATGGAAGCGCGAAGGGCCTTGAACACCTGCATCCGTTGATTATTGAAACACAACAATTGAATGCGCTGAAGCGAAATGAAAAGAGCAACACGTGAGGAGATGAAAGAATGCAAAAAATCAGGATAGCACTAATTAGAGAAACCGAAACTGCCGCCATCGTTCTGATAGGCAGTGTGGTCAAGATCTTCTCAAAGCGCAGCCAAATCTACAACCAGCTGATTCGACGACGACTAACCTCCGAATGAGCGCATTTACCCAAGAGGAGAGTTGCTCAGTATGGCAACAAATCAGCTAGCCGTCACCATGCATCCTTGGCAGCTTGATAGAATCCGAATGAAAGTCGAAATGATGAGGGGAGATCTCACCATTCGAATCTACGCGCCAAATGCAGTGTACAAGACTTGGTACAACCCCAAACACAACGTTGCCCTCTACGGCCGAGAAGAATGGAGCGAAGCGGACCAGAGAATCCGGCTGAAACCGGCGTGGCGTGACGAGATACTTCGCGTCATATGTTCAAACAAAGCAAGGATCCATGTGCTCTACAAGGATGGCGTAGCAGCAGAGGAATGGTTTGGCCCCGAATCAGATATGAAACCTCTCAAAGATGCCTACGACTACATTATGACCGTCGAGAAGCAAGCGAAAGATGCCATTGAATCACTACTTGCTTCTGCTGGCCAAGAAGAAGACTGATGGAGGTCAACCTTCGCGAAAAACCTCTCCAATGGAGAGGTTCACAAGCTGAGAACTGCCCGATCTGAAACTGCACGCAGCAGCTTGGAAACTATCACAATTATCTTCTGAAGAAACAGGACGGAGACGCGTGTGAGTAGTACTCCACTATCGGAGATACGGGACCGTGCAGTCAATGCATTCCAGGAATGGCTACAGCACCACGAACATTTGTTCAGAGATAGCGACAGACGACGAAATGAGAGAAGACAACGTGAGTTCAAGAAACTAATGAAAGAGGCTGAACAAGCCAGAACGAACACAACTGTTTCCCACGTACTCGGCTTCGCATTGTGGGCGCAGAATTACCTTACAATCTTCGGCGTGAACTTCGGAATTGGCATCATTGGCGAACACGTCAAGTCACTTTACATTACGAACGATGAAGTTGACAGAGATTGCTCAGAGAGACTTGCACATACTCTAGCAGACGTTCTGCTACTACAGTTCATCGATCCGAGTTGAATGGGTGGAAAACGCATAGGAGGCGATGAAATGATGATGAAAGAGGGTGCCGGACGCGCCTTGGTTTTGACCGAAAAACGTCTACACGAGGAGCTGGAAAAGGGCAACTCTGAAGTTCTTCTCGTTGTAGCGGCTGCCTTGAATCCGACAATGTTTGGTGAAAAAGTAGATTTCTTGTCGCCAGACAACTCGACAGACCAAGAAGACTACGCAGTCATTCGTATTCCAGAAACCGGGAATGCCTACGCAATTCATTTCGAGACTGTTGCAAAACTTGCACTCATTATCTGCGCTAAGACGGGAAAAAGAAGCGAGGTGCTAGACAGCATGCAGCATGCCTCCGCCCCCACCAGCCAATCGCTGAAGTATTCCCAGTAGGAGGAAATGCGCTTGACGAGAAACAGAAAGACCACACAAACGCCGATAACTACCAGCCAGACTACTAACCATCTTCACAGACCACGGAAGAAAGAACCCATTCTTCCTGCTGAACGACGATTCGTTAATGAACCCACTGCTGGACTGGAACGCGGCGAACCTTTGGACTCCAAAATGATCTGTTCTCTTATTCATTCTGAAACAGTTGGAGATGATCTGTCATGATAGATGTCAGTGACGAAACTACCCGTGCGCTTGGCCAAGTTTTCGCCGACGCAGTTGCCAAAGTCAAAGCACTAAGCTACACAGATAGACGACGACTTGCCGTTACCAGTGATGATGAAACGATTCTGATTGTACTTAGCGAAGCGACCTCCGATGATTCTGACGCCACACGATTACTCCTCGAAAACCCTCACACTCCGCCAACCGCCTTGAAGAAAATCGTGGAACACTGCACTGCAGAAACGAATACTTCAGAAACGACAAGGTATGAGGATGAGGATCTGACAGTAACGAAGGACGAGAACACTGTTCTCGCAGCGATGAAACATCAGAAAGCGGATGTTGGCCTCTTGACGACGCTGTCCAAGAACTTCAGCTGGCACATACGCTATGGAGTCGCCATGCACCCACAGGTCCCCCAAGAAATCTTGAAAGAACTTGCAGGAGACGCAAACCTTGCAATTAGGGCGATGGCTTCAAAGCGCCTCGGACTACCCGCGGTAGATGAACATCTCGAAGTCAAAATCACCTGCTCAGAACTGAACCAGACCTTTGAAAAGATTTGCAAGAACCTCTCATCCTCTAAGAAACTCGCGGATGCACTGGCGAAAAAGTTCAGAATGACTGATGATGAAAAATACGACTACTCCGGCTCTGACGCGTTCTACCGAAACTGCGTTGAAGCCATAGAAGAACTGAGATCGCGCGTGGCCCATCGGTACATGGCCATCGTACGGGCGAAATATCTTCCCAACCTTGACCTATCATCATGCGAAGAGAAGATCCCGAAACTCATGGAAGCATTTGGCCCCATACACTTCGACGCATACATCATGGCAACAAAGCTGAAGGAACTGATCGACCAGCGCTCAACACTTTCATTATCAGAACTTCTGGAACAATCGCAGAAATTGCTCCCCTACGTGCATGACGGTAGTTCAAGCTATTCTTCTAAACGTGCAGACAAACCTGAGCACATCCTCGATGGAAAACGATTGAAACTGAGGGCCTACTTCAGCCTCATAGGAGCAGAATACTCCTCAATCGACTACAAGGTAGTACAGCAGGTAGAGTCGTTGGATCAGTTCAGCACAGTCATTCTGACACAAGCAGATCCGGCAACCGTCAGAAGCAACGTCTCAAGAATCTTAGCTAACCGAACAGGTTCAAGACAAATCTTCCAGAAAATCGTAATCGACAACGGCGCCACTGGACTTCTTGCAGTCAGATTCTACAAGAACGGCAATTTCATTGCAGAATACGGAAGCGCTGGAGAAGCTGAGAAAGTTGCGAAGGCATTGGTCGCCACGCCGCCTAGTGCTCGCTGATGCTTCAAGTGGAGGAGGGAGCGATAGTGAAAGACGATGGCTGTTCCTACTGTAAGAACGGTTGGCGCATCATCCACAACCACTATGATTATCCGTTCGTGCCGAAACTGCGCGAATGACTTGACCCTCTAGTTAATCCGCAGAGGTGATTTCTTGTGAGCGAACAGACGCCGCAGAGCACATTCTACTTGCCCTCAGTGAAGAAAGAAGAACCACTGAAACTTGATTCCAATTTGCTCGCCTGCTCGAGCAAGCTTCCTGATGTCATCAAGGTTCGCTTGAAAGAATCCGCAGTAGCCCACCAGATTGCTACGGGTCTTTACAAGTCTCCTCAAGCAGGCTTTAGAGAAACGTACTCGAATGAACGACGGGCAGCCCGCGCCGCACATCAGAAGTTCGCCGCAGAACCAAGAATCGAAATCATACTCGACATAGAACAGCGACAGCTAACTATCCAAGGCCACGACAGCCTAGGAATCACAGCCCAGGTGTTCGCTGATGTTCTAAGATGGATGGGCCGCACAACCAACAATGATGAAACCGAGGTGGGACAATTTGGCTGGGGATTCTTTGCCATATGGACTCTGGCTGACTCGATGAGACTGGAGACGTACGCTCGAGAGACAGGTGAACGCTACGGAGTCACCGCAAAAGACGCAGGATCATTCAGCCTGTTACCTGACTCAGAAGTAACCATACAAGAACCCGGCACCAGAATTCAGCTTGACCTAAAGAAAGACATCCATTTACCCACCCTCGTAGAGTGGGTTGAGAGGAATAGCAAGTATTCAGACGTCGAAACATACCTCACAATCACAAACGACCTAATCGAGGTAACTAACCCCACTTGGAACTTCAAACACACCGTTCTGGAGAAAGGGCGAAGGCGTCTAGACGGCACGATCAAGGAACGACTAAGACAAGCCGCAGCAGAAGCCTGCAACAGTGGCGACCGCATACTCTACGCCGTTGAGTTTGATAATCCGGACTATTACTTCTACGGGGCGATAGGAGGAGACGATCAGCATGCGCACCTGTTTGGAAACGAAGAAGATAGGGAAGTCCTTCTCCTTGACGTGCCTATCGAAGCGCCAGAAGCCACCTCTCTTGAACTGCCGTTCACTTCTTGGGTGCTCAACATCAAGACAGAACGGAAATATCATCCAGCACCAGACCGCGACAGATTCCTTGAAAACGCCCTGAAGCCCATCATTGATGAACTACAACCTCTCATAGAGAAGCGCCTTGCAGAACTAAACATAACCTCACTTGATGACTATCGTCGTGCACGTTGGAAGGGCATCCATGCCGACACCCAAAAATCAGATAAATGGTTAGATGAGCGGACACGTGAATTAGTATGTCTTCTATCACTCGAAGTCATCTCACCCCACGAGAAACAAGAAGCAACAGAAAAAGAACAGAGCGGACAGAGCTGGCCCCGACGCCGCCGCAAAAGTACACTGCACACGCAAGTCCGGCTGCGATATCTAGTTGCTAAGAGCAAGCACCTGTTCTATTACCAAATGCCCCAACGCAAAGACGGACGTGAAATCATCCTCGCCAAAAGGATGGGTGTAGTCAAGGCCATACTACGAACGCAACACAAGGACGCCGAAGTCTTCACATATGTTCCGCCACAGCGAAATAGCTGGCACAACGAAAGGGAATTCTCTGCAACAAAAGTTGTTCTTCTACGCATGTTGAAGGAAGCAGGGGGAAACGTCAACCTCGATGCTCCAGGCGAAGCTGAGAAACTGAAGCGCAAGCTCGGCCGGAACTGGCGCACGATTTGTGGTCTTCCCGAGATGACGAAGGCCAAAGCACGACCAACCGATTGGCCTGTTCACAAGCGATTCGAACGTGGAAGAATAGAGCCAAAGCGGTTCAAGACGAATAACATTCCGGCTGATGTAATACGCATACCAAGCGACCTGAAGAAGTACATCGCAGCCTTAGAGCTTGCTGAATCAAAGTATGGTGTCACCAAGGACCACAAATGCCTACGAGGTGGACAGTCACTAGCCGCATTCCTCGAATCCGTGAAAGACAAGACCGTACCCACAAGGCACGACCAGATCACATTTGACCAGATTATGCGCAGCCGAGGCAAAGTCATTATCTACATTACAGATAAGCCTGAGATACTCCAGTTCTACAGCGCGCCTGAAGCCGGAGTCATGGTGGCCGCCTACGGAGACGAAGCTTTCGAACTAATGACTTATCTCATAACCAAAGGGCGACAATATACAATCATCAGACATCCTGACGCGAAAAACTTCCATGAAAGAACCGGGCTTGAGCTGAAGGAAATCACAGAAACCTATCCAAGCGTATCTGACTCTGAGAGAGCCACAATCGCATACATCGGCTCATCCACCATTAAGACACCACAAGTTCGCCTGTTGCTCCTACACGCCATCAAGAGTACCTACAGCACAGAGGAAGCACAAGCGTATCTGGACAGAGCACTCGCACTTGACTCTGCACTCACAAGCAAGAATCAAAATCAATGCATTGAGACCGAATCGACAACAAGGACACCCCTCAACAGGGATGGTAAGTTCCATGCTGAAGCTTGAGATTCCATCAAAAGACGAACGAATCCCTCTGAATGCAAGAATTAATCCCCAAGCACCACATCCAGCGGCTCACGCAAGATTGGAGGTCCTTGTGCCCAGAATCCCGGAACTCGACGTATTGAACAGATCCGGATCGGCTGCACGAGTCGAACGAAAAATATCAACAGGTCACGAAGTAGAATGGTTTGACACCACTTCAGACCCAGGAGCACTCCGAAGGATGTGCGCACAACTCACCCGCTGCTAAGCAGACGGATGTGTCAAGAACAAGACCACCAGAGCAGAAGGCGTTTGCACGAATGATTCGTCTTCACTTTTCGAGAAACGCGCTCTCGTTTCTTGCTCTTCCTGAGGGCACCTACAAGCTCTTCCAAAAACGGCTCAGACTTACGTGGCCAGAACATATAAAGCGGAAATTCGTCTGCCCAAAGTGCGGTTCAATCGATGTTGTTGAATTGAAAGAGACCCGCGTATACAGCCAAGAAGTCACCCACGTGTTCACCTTCAAGGAGGGCAGATATGTGCGGACTGAACAGCGGTCTATGTCACTTGACGCAGTCGATGATGATGCTGACGAAAGCCACTTGGACTCATTCGTTTGCCCAAACTGCGGCAAGACTCTTGCGGTGGACGGCCAGCTTGTAGCATAAGCTGTAGCGGAGGTGAACTATTTTGGAGAATGTATTGGTTCAGCGGCAGCCATCTGCCAACATCGACCTAGTGGACACACTTGGTAGCGTCCGCCAAAAAATCGAGAAATTCCTGTCCAAGCAAACACAGCCGATGACCCCACGACAGATTGCAAGAGCAATTGGGCTCAACGAGAACACGGTACGAAGAGAACTCCAAACGATGCTAAAAGCCGGGGTCGTGAAGAAAGACATGAACCACGCCTACAGCTTCGCAAATGGAAACCACAATACACCTGCTGTTATTCAACCAGAGAATGCTCCGAAAGCCATGCCGTCAACTTCAGACGCGCCAACGCAATCAACACCCTTGACGACCGATGCAAATGCTTCTCCCGCCGATGAGTCAGCCATATCTAAGCTGACCGCGAAGCTTCCAAAGATCAAGATCGATGAAATCCTGTTTGTTGCTTACACTAACCCTGCACCAATGACGCGATCAGCGCCACTTGACGAGAGGGAGACAGTCATTTATCGAGTCTTGCCTGAAGAGCTTGCCGACAAACTCGCAGAACTTCAGGGCGAATTTGACCGTGAAATATCAAAGCACTTGAGAACTGTTGTACGAGGGCGACTGTACTTCACTCGATATCCTCTAGAACTCCACAAAGCGAGTTTGGAAAAACTCGTTGAGGAATGGAACGGGAAATATGCAGAATTTGCTGAACGCCTCTTCACTCAACGGGAAGAACTTGAGAAAGCTATCACTGGCTTCTATGGCCGACACAACGTGACGCGAAAGGCGCCCGAATTGGACCACGAGTACCTGCTGAAGAGATTCTGCGTGAACATGTTCATGATACCTTTCTCTTTACGCAGCAGCATAGTCAGCGATGTCGTCTCAAATGATGAGTGGCGCCGGATAACCGCACAAGCCAAAAATACGGTTCTGCGAACATACCGCGAGGAGATGAACAACCAGCTTAGCGAATTCTTTGCATCCATGAAAGCTTTGATGCAGCGATTACACGATGGGAAAATGGTCACTGCAAGCAACCTGAAGAGACTGCACCGTCTTTACAACGAAGCTCTTGAAGGATTGGCAGTAACGCAAGACGAAAGATATGATTCTACCTTCGATCTCATGGGTAACCTCATCAACACTCTTTCCAACAAACATGACAAGCACCAGTCGCTCAAACGCAACAAGGACCTAGCGGCAGGCATAGTAGCTGAAACCCTTCACGCCACGAAAGCAATAGGCGCCAAAGCGAAGCCAATCCTAGAAGAGTTCGAGACAATCCTTGCAGTAGAAAAACAGCCGGCAAAGAAACCTCGTGAAGGAATCCGCGAAGTCCTAGAGGGCCTAACGCTACCGAGCTAACTAATCGAATAGGAGGCGTGATATTTGAAAGAGGAAGAAAAGAGGACCAGCATTGACACTGCTCTTCAGCAGAAGTACCGTGAAACTGTGAACTCAATCTTCGGAATCGACCACGCAGGCCAAGGCTACTTCGTCTCACCTTCTGACGAGTTTGTAACGGACATGGGCACAGCATTTCTCCTCAAGAACTCCAGCGTCATCCTCAGTGGAGCGCCTGGCGTTGGGAAAACGAGTGTGCTCCGCATCCTCTCATATCATCTGACTGGCGATAAGGACTCTTTGGCAGTTGTCAATTGTACGCAGGACCTACGCGCAGAGGACTTTCTGTATGAAGTACTGATTCAGTACCGTGAATATCTGGAAAAGAAGGGGGAAGAACATGAAGCGGAAAAGGTCACGGCAATCGTGTTTGAACCAAAGCCTCGACCCGCCCTTACTCGAAAATTCTCTCTCATGAATGAGGTCAATAGGCTCTGTTCCAGATCCCTCAATGCCTTGTTGAGCGTCCTAGCTGAACGCTCAATAGTTGTCCACGGAAAAACGCTCTCTCGTTCAACGGGTATAATTCTCATGGACCTCAATCCGCATGTCTCGGGACCTCTCGAATGGGGCTTCGTTGACCGAATCCGGGCGAACATCCAAGTACCTGCACTCGACATGGGTGCTCAGTTGAAGCTACTGAAGCTCAAGCATGGTGAAGGAAAGCACCTCGAAGACCTAGTTGAGTATGCGCTACAGGCACCACCGCTGATGACCGCAGAAGAACTGACAAAAGCCTGGGAAGACGTAGACCACGTCGTACTTGATGAGGAAAACTTCTCCAGCCTAGTGCTCTTCACCAATGTGTTCTGCTCATGCAAGTACGACCTAAGCACAAAATGGATGACCTTTGAACTCCCATGTCAAGAGTGCGAATTCAAGGAGACATGCATCGTCAAACAATTAGAGCACCCCATCTTTACACGTAGCCTTGATCATATCGTAAAGATGCTCAAAGCTGAGGCCTATTTCCAAGGCAGGACCCGCGTTGATCTCAAAGAGGACATTCTCCCTGCCCTTCGTCGCGTGATGATGCACCGCTTACAGGTGAAACCTGAGTATGCTTCGCGTTATGTCAACGCCCAGCTATGGTACGACATCGAGGTAGAACAGCGCATCCTTGAACTGCAAAAGAACTGGATCGATGCCAAGGCTTTCTACGATAAGATCACTAAGGCGCTGAAAGAGAAGAGAGAAACTGAAGCAGCAAAACTCTACAATACGTTCCGAAAGCATACCAAAGATCCTGTTAGCCTCAAAGTTGTCGAGATGCTTGAACCAACCATCGAGGCAGCAGCTGAGACGCGTTTCAGCAAGATGTACGCAAAGTGTCTTGCATATGAGAAGACCGGCTACTCAAGAAAAGACATGGATGAGTTCCGCTCCGTGGAGGAGGAGCTGCCACCTAAACTTGCTGAACAACTCACAAAGCTACGCGACAAGCTTCTGGCACGACTAGATGGAATAGTTGAAGTGAAGATGGATGAGTACAAGGACTTCATCGTAGCTTTAGCCAAGGCTGAACCAAGCGCTGCTGATATGGCCACTAATCCACCACGTTCTTGGGGCAAGGCAGACTATACTCTATCTGATGGAAGCCGAATTGAAGTCAGAACAGAACGAGAAAGGCACATAATCACATTCAATGCAGAGACAAGTGCAGTCGCGGATGCCATACGACAGTTCTCCGCCACCACGACTTAGAGCAGACCAAACTGTCACTTGAGAAAAATTCGGGGGTGAAAGGATGAGAGGTGGTCTCTCCAGAATTCCAACACGCACTTCTCCCGATACCTTGCTGAGCATCGTCCAGCGGTTAGGTGCTTTCTACAAACTACCGCTTGTCTGTCACTTGGACGAGAACGCAAAGACTGCGGCAATAGACTTGACGCAAAACACAATCATTCTACCGGCATATTTGACTAAATGCCACCTCCCAAAGGTGGTTTTCTACAGCCTACATGAAATGCTCCACGCGAAAGTGATGCCATGTACATCACACATGCAAGCTTACTACGTGGCACTGGCAGCAGAACGGGGAGTAAAAGCGCCTGAAGTACTCTCGAACTTGGTCTTCGACCAAATTGTCAATGACCACGGAATGGTCGAGTCACCATTCGGAGAAGAGTTCCGCAAGGGTTGTGCCGCATTCTATCGCGACCGAGCATTGAAAGTCAGAAAACAGAAGGATGCAGCACTCTGGGCTCACTGGCACTTTGGAAACATGAATCAACGCTGCAGCGTAATCCAAGGCAAGAAAATCAAGATAGCGAAAGATGTGCCCTCCCCGGAAATACTGGTCAAACTGTACGCCCTTGTCTTTCAAGACCCTCGTCCATTCGAAGCGCGTTACCGTGAAATCTGCACAATCACGAAGGACTGGTTTGCCGTCGATGAGAACATGGGCGATTATAGTGCAGCATGGCCATGTGGTGGACGAGAACCGCTTCCACCGATTGCGGATCCCAAGGAGCTTGAAGAATGGATAGCGAAAATGCGTTCACTGAGCAGAAAGAACGGCTTACGCGGTGCACGTGCCTCTGGAAGCAAACGGGTCCTTCTCGATTACGCAGAGTTGTCGAGCCTCGAAGAGTACATCATTGCACAGTCTAATCAAGCGCGGAGGGCAAAAGCAGTTGGTGGCTCTGAATCTCCTGATGAGATCTGGAGCCCAGCAGACCGTGTCGATGAACTGGACCTACAACTGACCCTTCAAAGCTCAGGCATCTTTCTACCGTACGTGACGGCTCTGAGGCGTGTTGCAGGCACAGACACCACTGAAGAAAGCCAAGGTACGGGCATACAAGCCTACATCCTGGATGTCAGCGGTTCAATGTCCGCGAGCATGGATCTAGTGGCTATGCTCTGCTTCGCCACCTCACGCCACGCCAGAACACGACGCGATGAAATTGCCATTCTCACATTCAGCGACGCAGATACACCCGAATTCCTACTGAAACCATGCCGGGACTATGACCAAGTCCGTCCTATCCTAGAGAAATTGGAGGGAGGCGGCTCCACCTACCTTGCACCAGCACTCAGGTGGCTGAACCAGTACTGCCGAGAAAAACGGCTCAAACCAACTGCGATAGTTTTCTCCGACACCATGATAGCAGACGATGACAAAACGCTTGAAGAGCTGAAGAAGACACGCGAAGACCTCCATGGCACCTCAATCCTCGTCAACACTGAAACACGTGACGACCCATGGGTGCGCATCGCGATGCAGCAAGAACTCCTAGAAAACTTCCACGTCAATCATGACCAGTTAGGCAACATCCAACAGATACTGACCCGAGTAATCTCGTGACAATTTCACCGGTGGGTTTCCTTGGGGGATCTTGATGAAAGGAGATGATTTTCATGAACGGAATAATCTTGAAGCTTCAAGTGCGTGAAGCACGAAAATTACTAGCATCCTTGGCGAGTACAAGCGGGTTCGAGAACGTGGCAGCGCAACTTAGCACCGTGTTGGAGGATCATGATGAACGCCAACGGAAGGCAGCAGAAGCTCAGAAGAGAGAGAAAATCTTTCGTGAGGAAGAACGTGTGCAGAAGAAAGCCTGCGAATTGGAGGGACATCCGGGAATTTCCTACAACGGCTCCGTCAGACTAGTCGATGGATTGACCTTAGGAAACGAGACAGTGCTGGAAGTCCCGGATTGCACTCGTTGCCACGAATCGCTTGTCAGACTCGCAGATGGAACGTTGAAGGGGTGGTTGGATTGGACGCAGACGAAGGAACCTCTCCACAAAACGATGTTCAAGAACGAAACTGCACGGGCTTTGAGTGATGGTCCGTCGTGTTCATCAGCCTTGTCGAAGAGTCCTGATCGGGTTCGCTAGGCAAGGACCCATTCTCTAGGAGGGAAAGTATTTGTCATCGTCAGGAGTGAATACTCTGAAACAGGTAATGGAGAACGGCGTCATCCCAGTTCGACTTGAAGAAGACGTCGTTCGATTTCGTGTCGGACATCTCTACGCTTCTCCAGCAAGCGGATTCAGGGAACTCTACGCTAATGAACTACGCGCATGCAGAACTGCAAGAGACAAGTACGGCGCCAACCCGCGAATTGAGATAACAGTCAGCAATGCTGACCGCACACTCGTCATTTACGGCATCGACAGCCTTGGCATAACCGAAGACCGCTTCATCAACACCCTCTCAGTTCTGGGAGAGACAGACAACCAGGACGGGGCGGAAGTTGGTCAATGGGGTTGGGGAATGGCTGCAGCTGCGACCCTGTCTGACAGCGTCACGTATGAGACCTATGCACGAGAGACCGGAGAAAAGTACGGTTTCCTAGGCATAGCCGGAGAACATTTCAGTAAACTGCCACAGCCAAACCTCGATATGCCAGGCACGCGCGTAACTGTCTTTCTGAACGACGAAGTAAATGTTGTTGAACTCCTGCACCGGATCCGTCACATCTGTGCCATTGCTGACATCCCAACTTTCCTGTTACAAGTATCTCCCTCACCGGACACAGAGCTCTTGCAGAACCAAAGCGCCCCAGAACAAATCAACGAACCCGACATCACCCTTCAAGTTCCAATGGATGGAACACGTGTTGAAGTCAATGAACCAGACTTCACACTTGTAGGAGTCTTCATCCCAGAAACCTCCGGACTAGACGATTACTACCATCGTTCACAAATGCGAAATTCAGATCGCCCTCACGTAGACATCAGACTCTTGAGCATGCCTATAGAAGCAAATCTGCGATTCCCCTTCGATGCCTGTATTCTCCAAATCAAAGATGAACGGAAATATCGCCCCACGGCAGACCGAGAACGCCTGACAGATGAAGCCGTCGAAAAGCTCTCAGCGAAAATAAAGGAACACCTAATGACAGCTCTCCCACAAGCACTTGACATAAACTCGTTCGATGATTTCAGACAAAAAGCATGCAAGTACATATACTTCAGCTTGACCAACGGACATTCGTATCCGTACACTTTAGCATATGATCCAACCCAGCGAAAGCAACCGCTCCTCGAAGTTTACACTCCGTCTACTAGAACGATGGAACTCGCTCACCTTCTTGGCCTATCCGTTCGGGTGCTGCATCGGAGAAGGAGCTGGTACAACAACAGCAAGAAGGCGACTGACCAGGAGCGCTTGGGAGATGTCGTAGCGAACTCGCGAAACATTTTCCTAATCAACAATTTGGACACGCAACTGCAAGATACATTGCGAACGCGCTATCCAGACGCCACACTCATCGCTCCAATCATGCTGAGAAGCCGGCACCGCTACGCCGAATCCTTTTTTGAGTCCGGCACGGTCGAAAAGCTGAAAGCGCAGGGCATCCGAATGGACGCCCACGCCGAGGCTCAAGGCATCAAAGATGCACTTGTATCGACGCATCATCCGGCTCCGCGTCACCGTGACCTAATAGACGAAGAGACATGCCAAGTGATTGTACACACATCACGGATAAGGTGGGTTGAAGAACATGGCGCGCAACATGCCAGACTAGCAGACCAAGCCACGGAGCATATGCTGCGTGATGTGGACACAGACACGCTCTTCGTTCCCAACATCGAAACATACCTCCCAATTCTACAAGAACTAGAATCCAAACGCGGGCTTGCAAGACTTGACAAGCTCCCTAAGGCCTCAGGAGCTCACAGGTTGACCCTAGAGCGATTCCTCGAGAAACAAGCAGACCACAAAGTCATGACCAGTCGGGGCATCCTCACATTCAAAGCCATCAAAGACTCAACCCGCCCAGTTAGCATACTCCTGTATGCTGACACACGAGTAGCTGGGAGCTATGACGGATCAGAAACGTTTGTGCCACTAGGCGAGCAGGATGCTTTCGAGCTAGCAGTGTACCTCCGTGCCAATAAGAAGACCTACGGAATCACGCGTGTGCCATCAGAAGAAGAATTCGGCAGAGCGACTCAACAATCACGCTGGGATTATCACTATCACGATGTCAACTATGACTCAACGGCAAATTTCATTGTCAACTTGGCATACCATGTGGGTCTCGTCGTCAAGAATGAATCATTAAGACGCCTCTATTTTGCAGCTGCAACGAATGCTACGATCCCTCTGTTAGAAAAGCTACTGAACTTCAGCCTAGGTGCTGACAAACTACTACAGCGAAACCCATCAGGGAGTCTGAAAGATCGTGCTCAAACTACCTGTCGACACAAGCAAGCTGCCTGACCTGCGAATCCTAAACAAATACAACGTAGATTCGCATGCCTACGGCTTTTGTTCGACGTGCAATACCTTCTTCGACTATTGGCGTGACGGAGACACTGATTTCACGTGTCCATACGGATGCGGCACCAGACTGCGAGAACTAACCCTAATAGAACTAGCTGAAGCACTTGCAGACTGCGAAGAAGATGGCTGCTTTCAAGAAGAATTCCTACACGCAACACCGCTGCAGCCATCCCTCAAAGAAGAAGGAGCGGATAGGAGCATATGATAACTCTTCAAGTTCCAGCACAGTCACAGTTGAAGTGGAAACTTGCTGTGACATCAGACATGGATGAAGACTGCAGTCACGAGTGGATAGTTGCAGAGCTACGGCGTGGGAGCGAAAAAAGCAGTGAGGGATATCCCCTTGAATCGATGCGATCGCCTAGCGGAGATGTAATCGATATCGTTGAAGTCACCGAAGACGACATCCCAGTACTACTCAATGCCTTCGAGAATTTCAAGGCAAAATGGATCATCTACGCACTCGAACTTGGGCTACCATTCGAAGTGGACTCTGACATACAGGAATTCCTGAATGAACTGTCAGCCTCATCAAAGAGAGTCTGAAGGGGGATGTCTATGCGCCAATTTAGGTTCCCAGAGATCATGCTTGCCATTGAGGGCATGACGAAACTTGCCATCATTGATGAGATGGCGGCCGCCCACATGCTAATGCACATCAGGAAGTACATGCTTAGCAGACGTGCAGCAACAATCAGGCTGACTACTGCGTGTGCGTTGATACTTGAAGGATTACAGATCTTCGACTTCTAACCGATCCTGTGGCAAGTTCAATCCTACATGCCAACTCACAATGAGAGAAGTGAGAAAGAAATGAGAAGAAAAATGAGCGCAAGGCCCTTGCTGAGCAGGTCTCGCGTATTGCTAGTTGCTATGCGGGCGGAGCGATAACTGGCTGCTATGCGCATACAGGTCACACGGATGCGTGTCTCCGACATTCAAGAAGAATCATCGCAACAGTCGAGAAATGGCTGAATGCCAAGAGCTCAGGGGAGCGATACCGCGCACTAACCTAGAGGAGGTGACCAAGGTGACCCTTTGGAAAACAACAATAGTCATCTGGAGCGACAGAGACCCGAGCGGCTATGAACTAGTAGACCTTGCACGCGATGCCACAGATGGAAACTCCAAGTGTTCAAAATGTGCAACTAAGGTCGTCGATAAACCTGAGGCTGATCCCGATTTCTCTGGCGTTGGACAATTCTTTGGTACAGAAGAGATAGAGGCACCGCAGGGCGAGCATCTCGCGCCGCTACGACCTGACCCCACAGATAATGCGGAGAAAAGGTGAAACAATATTGGATTTCTATCCGTTCCGTCTTGATGTCAAACGATTACGCCCTCTGCTTCAAAGAGACCTCTACACAAACCGTGATGTTGCTCTTCGTGAGCTAGCACAAAACGCTCACGACGCAATCCTACGCCGGGCGAAAGTAGAGAAGACATTCGACCCTGAACATGACGGAGAGATTGTCTTCCATATTGACCCGTTAAGTGGCACATTGAGCGTCTTGGATAACGGAGCCGGCATGTCTAGGGCCCAGCTTCTGAATGTCTTCCGCTATTACGGTCGGAGCGACAAAGAAGCGAACCATGAGGTGGGTACTTTCGGCATAGGTGCAAAGAGCATCTTTGCCAGAGCTGATTCGTTTACTATCCATACCAGAAGCCTAGAGACCGGAGAGACCTCACAAGTATATGCAACACTCGAGGGCTTGGCTTTTCAGCCATCCCCACCAATGCGTGAATCCCTAGGAACGACGATAACAATACCGTCACAGGGGGTGGAAGGCAACAATCTGCAAGCGTACAGCAAGACACTCGACAAGTATTGTCGTTCCGTCAGGATTCCGATATATGTTGAGGAAGAAAACGAAAAAGCCGAAAGGTGCCTCGTATCACAAAAAGCACCATGGCACGTCAAATGCGCGCGTATCCAAGGCGATGGACTTGACATCTACGTGGCCATCAGCAACTGTGACGACGAAGGTAGCTACATTGGAGAAAGCTCACGTGGCATGTTCTGTGCGGAGGGGTTCTTTGTCTCTGAGGCAAGATACGATACTGCGCTGAGCGGTGTGGCGATCAATCTAACTCAGAAAGACTTGGCTAATCTAACCATAAGTCGCGACGATTTCATTAGGGGCGAGAAATATGAGGCACTCCCAGGAATTGCCATCAATACAATCGCTGCATATGTCGCTAAGATGGATTTTGGCTCGTTGCAGGTGCTCAGAAGCCAGGCAGAATTCATCAAGTGGCTCAGTCAGCATGGAGGTGACTCACCACTGTGGGCACAGCTTCCAAACAACATTCAAGCAACAATAAGAACACTGACTGGCGCGATCTGCGTGTGCCCGGATCTGGATGAGACATGGCGATCCCGAGACAAGTACAAGACTACGCTACTGAAGATACTCCTCGAACCGGAGTCCAAATATTTCCTCTTCGGGAAGCCTCGACAAATAGTTGAAGAGCTCGCAGCAGAGAAGAAAGCAATCATCATCTACCATGAATGCACCCAAGACAGGAAGATGCTGAAGGAGCATCTGATCAAGTACGGAATACTTGCCTTCACTGAAGATGATGCAAAGCCAAGGCGCTACGCTGTATGTACACCATGCGGCGTGAGTTACTTCGACACTTTAGGAGAACTTGAGGCTGCTTACTCATCATCACAACAACAGAGAGAGCTATTCTTCGTCTTTCCGCGCCGCGTGCTTCTGCAACGGTTACAGTGGATTGCTAGCCATCTAGGCATCAATGCAACCAAACTGAAAGACCACGAGATTCTCGAAGGCAACTGGGTTGACCTGAGGAAAGCGTGGGTCAAGGACGTAGTTTTCAAAGGCAAACCCCGAAGGTTGGACTCGATCGATAGCGACAACGGCGACGCAACCGTTGCACCACCTGAGTTCTTCAAGTTTGCACAAGCCACCATGGATAAACCAATCATCTTCACACAGGATATGGCATCCACATGCCTTCTAGCTAGCCGGGGCATGGCCGTCATAGATATTCCCACCATGCGAAATATACTGGAAGCGGCTCTCCCCAAAGAGATCTGCAATGAACTACACTGGTGGAGACTCAAAGATGCAAATGCCTATCGCGCAGTTGCCTCACTAGCCGCTTCGCTTGATTGGAAGAACCCGTACAGCACATGGCTGTTCACTCTTGCAAGCAACTCCAACTCAGCACATGCTGTTGCAACAAACCCAACTTGGATCGTTGAGGGAACCCATATTGAGGAAACTGAAGCTTGCCGTTGTTAATGAGACGAAGAAAGCTGCCCTGATTGAAGCGGACGGCCGGAGAATCATCGTATCACGAGGTAGCGCTCTCTATGCACTCGCGAAAACCGCAACGCCTCGAACACAGAGACCATCTCGCCGAAAAACCTGATCTTACGGAGGTGCCATCTTTTGCCCGGTTCTGATAGTCGTGGAATGGTTGATGAACTATCGCACACGGTAGAGCAAACTCATCGCTTAGAACATGGATTGACAATAAGGATGCGGCCGGCATATGGACGCGAGTCTATCACAACCATCAAGAGAGGCATGGAATCAGGGTTTCTAGACCTTTTCGAAGGGTCGAAGAAAATGGGCCAGACCGATATCACTATTCATCATGAAACACAAACGTACCCGTTCGGTGACGAGTATCCAGCAGATTCAGCGCTGATCTCTTCTATTGAGATAGACGAAGACCATAGAGGGCAGGGTAAGGGACGCGCGCTGCTGACATTTGCAGAGAATTATGCACGAAAACGTGGAGCACACCGCATGTACGTAACAAGTGTTCAAAATGATTCTTTCTGGTTGAAGATGGGATACTCCTGCACAGGCACACATCGGGTCTGGGTCAAAGAAATGTAGATCTTGTCAATCAAAAGGGGATGAGTGTGATGGTCGAGACTTTGACACATATGCCACGGATCGTCAGCGTGAAACTCCGAGTCGAAACAGACCCGGACTACCCACTGGACGCTTTTCTTGGAAGCTTTAGCGATCAATCGAAGTCAAAGATATCAGTCAATCATCGTCGCCGGCAGGGCAGTTCGAGAGAGCTCGAGTGGTTCAACCCGGCAACAGCAGATAACCGCGCAGACGCAGAGCGCGACTATTTGGAAATGATGGAGTTCATCCGTGACAGAAAATGGATGATGCGAGTCGTTGCTTCCGCCAAAGTCAGCGTTCCTTGCGGGAGTGCTGCGATAGACGGACAGGCAGGACCATGTTACGCGGATGGCTTCGACAGCGATGATGATGAGGGCTGCAAAGAAGCAAAAAAGCAAGTCCGAGAAGAACTGACTGAGGAGTTACAGAAACTAGGATTCGCGAACCGAGAGATCGCCGACGCCATGGACCACGCAGATATCGAGGAGAACTGAAATGTTGAAACTAAGAAATGGGAACACAGACGACGAAATGCTGCTACTGCTAACTGCTGCAACCGCTGGCGAACCCGTAGACCCGGAAATGGTGCTAAGCATACTTGACCGGCTGTTCGCTACGGCCGAATATGATGATCATGACGAGTACATCATCAATACCACGGGCGTTGTGCCAAAAGAACTAGGACCAGAACGAGACAAGATGTGGACGTGGATTGAACGGATTGAGAAACGGCTTGGAATCGAAGTGGAAGTTTGGGGAAGCAACGGCGAATATCTGACGCCGACGACACTGAATGGGCGTACTTACCGGTCCAGCGACTTTGGAAGCGAGGAGAACTTCAGATGTGTTGAACGCGACTTGGCGGCGAGTTTTCGAGATTTGGTTGAATTCCACCGCGCTTGGCGAATGTTTGCATCATCTGGTTCGCACGATGCAGGAGGTGAATGACCAATGAATGAACAGACTACAATGCAAGAAAAGAAGCGTTGGTTCGAAGTAGATGTCGCCGGAATGCGTGAGTTTCATGGCGGCAGACAAGGGTGGCAATTGAGTAAAGAACTTGTTTCGAATAGCCTAGATGAAGAACAGGTAACCTTCTGCAAGTTTGAGCTAACCCATGATGGACAAGTAGCCACGCTCATTGTTGAAGATGATGGCCCTGGATTCCGCAATGCCAGTGACGCTTACACAATCCTCGGTTCTACTTACAAGCGTGCGAGACCGGACCTGCGCGGCCGCTTCAATCTCGGCGAAAAGGAAGTCATCGCGGTCTCAAGATCTGCCGTTGTCGAGACTGTCGGGAAACGTATCATCTTCGCGGAGAATGGGGAAAGACGTGAGGAGGCAACGATCAGAACCAAAGGTACGAGAGTTGAACTCATACTGCCTTGGTCGCCAAAGAAAGTAGAGCAGACGATAGTCCGGATGAAACGGCTCCTGCCACCGAAAAACGTCAAGTACAGTGTGAACGGCGAAATAGTGCCGTACCGTGAACCGTACAAGACATTTGAGACAACGCTTGAGACAGTGCTACTAGAGAAAGGGTTCATGCGTAGAACCATGCGCAAAACGCAAGTGGAACTCCATAAACCGGCTTTTCAAGATCCGCCAATGCTGTTCGAGCTTGGTATCCCTGTCCAACGAATTGAATGCGCTTTTCACGTGGATGTGCGTCAGAAAATTCCAATGAATCCAAACCGGGATGCAGCGAAGCCAAGCTACTTGAAGCATCTATATGCAGAAGTCTTGAACCAGACGATTATGGAAGTACCAGAGGACAAAATATCGCAAGGATGGATTCGACAGGCAGTAGAAGACAGCCGAACGATGCCTGAAGTGGTTAAGCAGGTTGTACAGAAACGCTTTGGCGAGAAAGTGGTCCTATGGTCCAGTGACCGACAAGCAAACGAAAAGGCCGTTGAGGCAGACTACGAGTCAGTACGCCCGAAAGAACTCAGTCGACTGGAAAGAAAACGCTTCGTCGAAGTGGGTGGCCTCAAGCATGCATCCGATATCTTTTCAGGTGACCCTGATGAGGAAGCGAAGCGTTCGAAAGAAGTCAAACCCAACCAAGACATGCTACGAATTGCTGACTATGCGAAACGTCTTGCCAAGGCACTGGTCAACCGTGAAATACGCGTCCGCTTCTACTCGAAGTTTGGCGACGGCGTCGCTGCGACATATGATCAGGTCACTGGCACCCTCTCATTCAATATCGCGACTCTTGGATATGACTGGTTCAAGCAAGGCATCACCGCAGACACTACGGCAATTATTCTGCACGAACTGGGTCATGAAAATCCTGACTATGCACACGGTCCAGCATTTAGACGCAATCTTGAAACAGTAGCGGGAAAAGCCGTTATGCTTGCACTTCACCAACCCGACATCTTCGAATTGAACTGAAGGAAAAGGCAAAGTTGTTCCTAGCTGGGGAGGTGACATCGTGATGGGAAACATAGGCAAGACTGCAATAGGGATTGACATAGACCTTAGCCAACTCGAACAGATAGGAGACTCGGTCAAGAATGCACGGCTGATCGGCGAAATCTACATCAATGGCACCTACTTCCACATCGAAGCAATCCAAGTGACTCGCAACGCCGATAGAGAACAGGTCGGCCTCGATGAAGCCGGTGAAGAAAACCTAGCGGAGGCTTCAGCAGCGTTTACGCCAGACGGTGGCTTCAACACGATCGAGTGGGACGGCAGAGAATACGTTGTATTCATTTATCCCGGTTCCTGAAACTCCCTGTGTAGACGTAAACAGACAGCAGGAGGGAGCGCCTGATGAATCGAAAGATCCACGTCGGTTCAGAAAGAAAGGAAGGCGCATGTTAGCCAAAGTCGATGCAGGTGAGTTAACTCATGTACCGAAAACTTGACAGATCCCGTCAACTACTACTATTAGCGACTCTTGTTCTCGGACTTGCGACGTCCTGTGTGTTTACCCAACAAACGTTTGGTTGGAGCAATGGCGGCTTCAGTACCGACCCAAACAATCCCGACTACGGAACACATGATTTCATCGCTCATCACGCACTTGACTATGTACCTGACGACATGGATTTCTGGCTGAGGGAGAATTTGCAGGCGTACCTGTACGGCACTGAGCTGCCGGACAACAGGAACGCGCCGCTCGGCGACGGTATAGGAGATACAATGCTTCATCACGTCTACTACTTCGCCAGTGACCAATTGCAGGATGATTCGTCAGCACGACGTGCACAGGCATCCTACGAGCAAACATTGACCTACCTGGCGTCTGGCGATTATCGGAATGCTGCGAAGTGGATGGGAGTCACAAGTCACTACATAGTGGATCCGGGAGTTTTTGGCCACGTGATGGGCAAGTCAACAGACTGGGGCGCAGAAAACCATCATTCCGACTACGAAAACTGGGTGAACGATAACACGAACAGCTACGACGCATCGTTCAAGACCTGCCTAGTCTTCGATGGCAAACTGGCTGAAATCGCCGCGTATCAAGCAACATTGACTTTAGCTCATGATACTACTTTCGACGATAGCGGCAAAGGACACACCGCAAAATGGATGGACTCTACCTACAATCCAGCAAGCCCCGAATTCAAAGGGCGCACCTGCGAATCCATCGCACTCAGCGTCAACCTAGTCGCCGATGTCATTTACACCGCTGCCAAGGCTACGAACATTCCTGAGTTTCAAGGCGCTGTGGTGCCGCTCATCATCACGCTTACTCTGCTGACTGTTACTCTGATCAAATACTCCACACCTGCGACGAGTGTTTCAAGACCCTGCCGCGCACACAGATCATGACCGCTACTGCAAAACAGGAGAGTGAAAAAGGATGAGTGAAGAAATCAAGCCAGAAGTGATCTCTACCTACCCAAAAGCGCAGGCGTTAGAAGATGGGATTCTAGTTGACATCTCCGACACGGCAGAAGCGAAAGAAGCGGGATTCAAAGCACCCGTAGTTGTGACACGACATCTCTGGAATACAATCGAGGAAGGCTTGACCGCAGCAGGACAGGACCTGAAGGGTCGCCTTTGGGATCTCTGCTGCATGGCTACAAACGCCTTCCGCGCCTATACAGGGGATAAGCATCTTGTACCATTCGAAGTGATCATGGTCGATGCGAAACAGAAACCACAGACTCTCAAACTTTGGTTGACATTCAGCGAAGTGGACGGGTTTTGTGTCATGTACCCAGAAGACTACTAGGGAGGCGAGATTTTGACTGATGATGAAGTGTCGCTAATTATTCTAATCGAGCGAGCAAGCCATAGATCCATCAAGGTTTCTGTTGGCAAGAAATCAGCGACATTTGAATTACCTAGAGGGGTTACCCCCGGCAAGCATTTCTTGACGCAGTGGTGATGGCTGACATTTACCAACACTTGGGACATAGCCTACAAGAATTCATGGACAACACCGAGTCACCGTACAAGAGTCGAGAAGAAGCAAGACGTGATCTCAATGAGTATAGAGAGCAGTACAGAAAGCTCACCCGACTAGGCCTAGATGAAGAACGGATACTGACTCTTTCCGAGATGGGAGAAAAGGAACGCAGGAAACGAAAGCGAACGCGATAGAACAAGCCACACCATCTTCGGAGTCGACACACTCGAGCTACCGGGAGGTGAGATTCTTGTCTGAGAATAAACAAGCAGCCATTCAAGAGACTGTTCAGGTTCCAGGCGTTGAACAGACAACTGTGCAAGCACCTGTTCTCGTAGGTGCGAGGGGGGTCAAACCCAACCTCAAAGGAACCTCTCCTCTGAAAATCAACTACCATGTTGAGAGTGTGACGGTCAGTGTCCAAGCTCGCCACCATACAATGAGCGCAAAGGAAGTCCAAGCCGCAGTCAAGCGCCAGATAGTCATGCGCGACATCAACGGGCAACGTGTCATCTACCGTCAAACACCATACAGGTTCGGCTATTTCGCTGCAGACGACGATGGACACATGCAACTTCAGAAACTCGACGCTCAAGACCTAGTTGCGGAGGCAAAGCAACTGGCAGAGATGAGCAAGCTACTCGCCGGAGACGGCAAGTCCGAGGAGGAAGACTCGAATGAAGTCCCGTTGGGCATCGTTGCTATGGACGGTGAACTTTTCCGTCCAATCGAAATTGACAAGACAACTGTCAGGCGGTACTTCTGTGTCGATGGGAAGGAAGAAGCAATCGCAGCACTCGAGAAGACTAGACAGTTTGACATAACAGAAGAAAACTTACGCTCATCAACGATCGCAGATCAATATCTCGTTGAAAGAGTCAAAGAAATCTTTGCGGTCGAAGAGGCACAAGACCTCGGCTAATCAGTACGGATTTGCTCTCGTTGTTTCTGTGGAGGTGAAGCAGTATGGGTACTGAAGATGCTGCGGTACTTGATGACACATACGACCCGCCCATCATTCGAGCAAGACAAGGCAGCTTTGAGGTAGACATCGACGCAAGGGACGATGAAGAACGCGAAACCCTTCTTGAAACCGTACGTAGCTGGCTCAGTAAGAACGCCCAAGCAATGTTGGAAGCGCAGACTGCACTTGCTGAATGCGCCAAGAAAGTAGGGAAGTGGACTCCAAGCATCGCAGTTACGCTGCAAAGCGACGACTACGGCCACGGGATGTATGTCGCGCTAGGCCTTGAAATCTATGCTGACCGCGTAGAGGTACAGCATTGGGAAGGCACAACCGGCGAGGATACGCATGTATTCTATCTTGGCACCATCGAACGCGTAGAAAAATCGCCTGAATCGTAGATCGCATAGTCTCTGCATAGTCAGCCTGAGGAGACTTGCTTTGGAGTACTATCCATTTCGCTTCGTACGTGAAACGGATGACGCCACACTTATCGAAACAGAAAGCCAGCGCCGAATCATAGCAAAACGAGCCTGTACAAGGCAATACAAACTACACGACGACCGCGCAAGATAGAGAGCACAGAAGGAGATGCTGCGCCACATGAGACAGTTTAGCCTCCCAGAGATCACTAGAGACGTCGAACAGATGGCTGCAGAGAAAACAGTCACCCATCAACTTGGAAAGCTTGTGCTCCACCATGTTGAAACATACATGCAACAGAAAAATGCAGCAACCATCCGGCTTACAACGGCCTGTGCCCTCATCTTGGAAGCATTCCAACTTTACGACATCTGAGAAACAAGTGGTGAGAGGTGACAACATTGGAGAAGAACAGCTGGGAGACCTCGAATATCCTAAACCTTGACTTATCGAAGATGGAACCTATAGGCGAAAACAGCGAAAACGATCCAAAGACCCGGCTACTCGGAACCATCAGAATAAACGACGTCCCATTCCATGTTGAGGCACTACAGATCAAGCGCGATAAAGAGGAAGTACAGCAAGCTGCAGACCCTGAAATGCGTGACTATTTCAATGAAATCTACGGCGCAGTTGGAGCAGAGGGCCCTCTATACCTGATTGAATACGACGGCAGAGAATACGCCATTTTCGTTTACCCATACTGCATGTAGGTGCCGTTGTGATAGACCGGCCAGTTGAAGGAGGCGATACCAGTGGGCTTGTGGAAGACAAAAATCTATTGGAGCAGGATCGCAGAGGAAGCATTCAAGACATCCTCCTCTACTGTGAGCGAGGATGATGACTGCATTCATGTAACGCCGAAAATTGTGCTCGAGGTCGAGTACACACAGGCACTTTCGGGAAGTTTTCGCGAACCGCGAATCGTCCGCGTAAGATCCGACAAGACAGCGCAGGGCTGCATGAAAACTTGGCAATAAGAGGTGAACGGGAATGAGCGGACGACGCAAATTTCGGGGAGGTGTGAATGGGGTTTGACGACTGTTCGAGAATTCGTCGAGAAGCTAGAGGGCAGCACAATACTGAGCGTGAAGCCGGACCATGAGGACCCTGAAAGCCTAGACGCACAGGTGTCTGGCTCGGAAATCAATTTTGAGGTCACTGTAAAGACAAAGACCGGCGAAGAATACAGCTTCATAGCATAGAAGGCACGGACTCCGAGCGTGAAATTTGGGGAGGCGGTTACTGCAAACTTCTGAAACTGAAACTGAGCGCAGACCAAAAAAATTGAGGAGAAGGCTGACACGTTTGGCGACCACCGATGAAAAGATCGGTTACGTCAAATCCAAGATTACAAGCAAGTGGAACTTTTACAAGAGCAGGTTCCATGTCGTAGTCTCAACACACAAGCCTCCGGTACTCCTCGAATGTTTGCTGACTTACTTGACGGAGTATCATGGAATCCCGAACAAAGAACTGAAACATTTGGATACCCTCGCAAAAGCACTAGAAACTTTTCTTGAGCTGTGTCCTCATGACCAGTGGGTGATCCATGAAGTCAAGCCACACCGACCACGTGACGACCGGCTCTTCCGCGCCATCAACATAGTAAGGCAAGAAGACGGAGAAACGCCGCTCACTTGGACCCATCTGGCTTTCTACATTGCATCAAGACACAAGCTTGCAAGAGAAGAGATCGAGAACGAGATCAGTAGTTGGATAGATGATGAAGCTGTCGGCGATGCAAAGCGGGGCGAGTATGGAACTTTCGTCGAGGTAAAGCCCGTCAGATTGTTGCCTGATGAGAGCGTGAAGTACGTCAACATTCCCTTTTCAGCCATCCTTGATCGCTTCAAGCGCGACGCAACTAAACCAAGCAAGAAAGAGGCGCCGAAAAATGGCAAAGAAGAACACGAGGAAAAATCCCACGACAGTAGATGATGTCGGTCTGATGCTGAACCATTGCGTAGAAATCGCGAGAGAAGGTGGCTGTAACGGGCCTCACAAGGCGTTCGAGGAATTCGTGAATGTCATGGCTGCGAAAGTTGGTCTCCCAAGCAGGTCGAATCTGCAGAAAGACACGATCGGTCAACTAGAACAGAAGCTGGATATTGAAAAGTTCCGTTCAACGTTAGACGACCACCTCGGGAAATTGTACACTCGCCTCGAGATCGTGAACCAGGCGATGGGTCAATGCTTCACTCCAATGGAGATAGCCGATTTCATGGTAGCCACAACAGGCTGCGAGAAACTCAAACCGGGTCAGACAATTCTCGACCCTGCACTGGGCACTGGCGTATTTCTAATCGCCGCCCTGAAAGTTGTACAGCCCGGCGTCTCCCAATTGTAACAAGTCCTTCGGAAAAGCAGTACCGTTAGCGCGCGCGGGAGTTAGTAGTTAGAGGCGCTCTCTGTCATAGCTTGCCTAGTCTCTCACTGATGGAGGCGAGTTCCAGATGGAATGTTTTGAAAGAACCGTTCAGTTTAGCGATGTGCAGTTTATGACTGCAAAAGAAAAGGCGCTCGTGTTGAAAGCGTGGGTTGCTTTTGTGAAGAGCGCGTTCAGCTGGGAGAAATTCACGAAACAACTCTACAACCACTTGATCCACCACTGTTCATTCATTGCCCACTATGACCGCTATGGGTTCTGGAGTTACTACTATGCGGACCCTTCGCAGACGACCAAGTTCATTGAACAATTCGACCGAGCAAAAGGAAACAGATCGGCGGAATACGCATATGACTTCTGGGCAACTGCATGTGACTATGAAGATATCAAAAAAGCAATGATCAGTGCAATCGAGCCGCATAAGGATCAACTGTACGGGGCAGTACGAGAAAAGCAGATAGAAACTTTGCAGAAAAGCATAGCAATGGCCAACGCGGAACTTGTAAGATTGCAGGCCACTTGAGTCAGAGCTCAAGTTTCGCTCCGTTCCGTGCGTGTCTGTTTGTGTGTTGTGTTCTTCTAGGTGTCCGCAGGCGCGATCAGCCGACTTAAGGCAGATGAGCGCACAGGTTCCAAACCCAGAGCAAGAGTAGCCGCAGAGGCAAAGCTGTGAAGGGTTTGGCGGCCTATTCTTGGAAGAACCGTGTGTGTTGTTGTGTGAAGTGTGTGCGAAAACATCCGCACTTGGCTGGAATTGCTGACGGCTGCATTGAATTTTCCTTCCAGCCGGAGGATGCAAGTAGCGGTGTATGTCTACGTTCTAATGCGGAACCGAACAGGCAACCCGACGCGCTTAAAGCCTGTACGTGAAACGCATCTGGATGGATGCGTGTGCCTGAAGAGTTTGAGGAGTTAAGTCCCTCCGAGTTCTTTTGGCGGCATAAAGACCTGGCGGGCTTCACGAATCCGATGCGTGCCATCTATGGGACGATAAGAGAGCTTGTCGAGAATAGCTTGGATGCGGCGGAGGTTCATGAGATACCGCTTAAACTGCATCTCAAAGTCACAAGGCTGGAGGAGGAACAAAAAGGAGAGGAGGGCCGCGAGGAGACTTTACACCTACACATTGAAGATAATGCTGGCGGAATTTCTAGAGAGAAGATTCCGAACGCTTTCGGCCGCGTCCTCGTGAGTTCAAAGTACAGACTCAGGCAGAGTCGCGGTTTATTTGGGCTCGGCGGCAAGATGGCACTCATCTATGGGCAGAGCATGACTCATGAACCTTTCACCATTCGCTCAAGCGTTGGCAAACGAAACCCCATCGTCGAGTACACGATGATGGTTGATATTGAGAAGAACACGCCGCGCATACTGAAGAGACGAAGACTTCAGAACCCCGGCGGCTGGCGCGGAACCGTCATTGACCTCACCACGCGTGGAGACTGGGCGCATGCTAAGCAGAAGGTCGTCGAGTACCTGACAAACACGGCCATCGCAGCGCCCTACGCCTCAATTTTCTTTGAGGATCCGGATGGAGCACAGTACAAGTTTGAGCCGGTTACGACAGATATGCCGAAGCCGCCAACTGAAACCCGTCCTCATCCGAGCGGACTGGATGTTGAATCCCTGAAGCGGCTTGCAACCGCCACCAAAACAACGAACCTTCCAACTTTCCTATGCAGACAGTTTCAACGTATCGGCCCGGTAACAGCGAAGAAACTGCTTCAGTTCGCAGGCATGCACCCACGTAAAGACCCTCACAAACTAACCAGGGAAGAACTGATTCAACTCACGAATTCAATGAACAGCTTCACAGACTTCAAGGCACCTGAGGCGTCATGTCTCAGCCCAGTAGGCGCCAAACAACTCGAAGCCGGCATAAAGAACCAACTGAAACCCGCGTTTGTCACAACGGTCGCACGAAAGCCAGCAGCATACTCCGGTTTCCCGTTCATAGTGGAAGCTGGACTCGCGTATGGCGGAGAGATTCAACCAAACGCTTCTGGGAAGATACCGATCATAAGATTCGCCAACAAGATTCCTCTACTGTTCGATGAGGGATCCGATGTAACTCGCAAGGTCGTAGACGCGGTGAACTGGCGGCTGTACCGAGCCGACACGACAATGCCCGTCGCTATCGTAACCTCAATAGTTTCAACTCGAATCCCCTTCCGCTCTGCAGGAAAAGAGATGGTTGCTGACCGCCCGGAGATAGAACGTGAACTTCTAAACTGCCTACGTGAATGTGCTAGGCAGCTGGGCCGTTACCTCTCACGCCGCCAGAGAGCGGCATACGACAGGAAGCGGTTAGATGTCTTCGAGAAGTTCCTGCCAAAACTAGCTGAGTTCTCCACACGTTTAGCGGGCAAGAGCAAGGTACCCAACATCAATCCGCTGTTGAAGGCTGTCACTAGATATCAAGAAGAAGAGAGCTCTGAAGAAGAAAGCTAAACTGCAACGTCGCTCGCATGTCCGTTTTAAAGTTATGACTTCAAGAACGCGTTCAGAGAGATAATGACGAAATCTCGCATACTGTTCTTGCTCATAGCTCTGGCCATGCTGATTCCCCTGACATCGTACGATATCTCGATACAGGTCAGAGACTCTGAAAAACAAGCCACGCCACAAGCGTACCCATTCGGAATCCAACTGAAACCGATGAAACCGAAAGCACATGCACTGGACATCATCTATGACCAATTCACATCCGACCTCAACGGCTGGATGTACGGCGTTCCACCAGGCTGGCGGCAATGTGGCGGCTACACTCTCACACGCGACACTGGAACAGGCAGCCCAGCGCCAAGCGCGTACGTATACGGTGACAGCTACAACTGCTACGCGGGCATGAAGAAAACCGTCAACCTGGCTGGCTG
>Ga0116202_10000061_pt1 | contig 48398 bp, 35 predicted proteins | sample LakKivw325mmetaG_FD_94479 | JGI IMG/M metagenome (GOLD analysis project Ga0116202, IMG submission 94479) | Anoxic lake water microbial communities from Lake Kivu, Rwanda to study Microbial Dark Matter (Phase II) - Lake Kivu water 325m metaG | ecosystem: Environmental > Aquatic > Freshwater >... | reverse complement strand
TGGCATAGTTTTTGACCTGAGGCGCCAGTGTTCGCATTTTGTCCAGCTGCCCCAGTTTCTTCAACCTTTCGTAAATCAGATGCCAGCCGCAATCGCGTACATCCGGTTCAACCTCACACTTCCCGTTCTTAGCGCCACCGCACGGCCCATTAATCAACCACTTGGTACAGGCGGTCAGGGGACATATTCCGCCGGTCAAGTCGAGAACGCAATCGCCGCACTCCCGGCAGCGCTCGCTGCCCCGCCAGGTACCGCCGACACCACCCACGTTAATGGTGTTAGCGGCGGGGTGGACCAGCTTGTTCACCACTGCGGCCGTAGCCTGAACTCCGATGCCGCAGGTCATTACCAGCAGTGAATCAGCGGCATCTATTTCAGCCTCGTGGGGTAACAGACGGGTTTTGATCAGGGCTTTGTCGCACAGAAAATCGACTACACAGTGGCCGGTAACCGTCTTGCCTTCTTTTTCCAGCTTCTGTTTCATATCGAGGACTTGAGGCTCATCACCGGTCTGGCATACCTCGGCACAGCCTTTGCAACCGGCTATAAATACCTTCTTGTCCTTTTCCAGATAACCTAAAACTTCCGGAAACGGCTTCAACTCGGATATTATCATCTGTTTACCTCCATAGCTGTGGTGTGCTTTATTTCCTGATTGACCAGGTCAATAATTTTAGGTAACTTTTCTTCCAATTCGGGGGAAAGCTCAAGCCCGAAATCTATCGTCTTGGGCTCGATACCGATAACGATGGTGGACTTCGGCTGTTTGTTGAATAAAGCCATCGTCCTCAAGCTGTCTACAACGCCTATGTCATGTAAGGAAAAGGGCGGCGCGCCCTCCAAATCTACAACATCGAAGCTAAACCGGTATATTGTTCCCGGCGCATCTCCGTTTTTAACGGCGTCCACTATGATTAACTTGTCCAGATTATCTTCTACCAGAAACAGAAAGTCCGGAGAGGTGCCGCCGTCGATAATATTGACACTAACGTCTTCTATAAGTTCAGCCAGTTTTTCAACAAGGTGTATGCCTACACCTTCATCTTTGAGCAACAGGTTGCCTATACCCAGGACGGAGATTCTGGGGCTGGTGTTACGCGTCCGCATCTTAACTGACTTTGTATATTCCAAGAGTTCTACCTTTCGGGGTAATAACGTGAATGGCGCAGGCCAGGCACGGGTCGAAAGAGCGCACGATTCGTCCGATCTCGTAAGGATTGCTTTCGTCTCTAATCTTGGTGCCGATGAGCGCCTGCTCCACCGGACCCGGCTGTCCTTTGTCGTCTCTGGGCCCCAGGTTCCAGGTGCTCGGAACCACGCACTGGTAGTTGGCGATTTTCTTGTCTTTTATCTCAACCCAGTGTCCTAGAGCGCCTCTGGCGGCGTCGACTAGTCCCATTCCTGTTGACTCTTCGGGAATCTGATAGTCTATATAAGCGGGCTCACCGGGTTTTAGCTGGAGCAGCCATCCGGGCATTGAGTCGGCCACAAATTTTGTATAAAGGGCTCGAGCAGCGTGGCGGCCGAGTACTGAGAAAAGAGCTTTGGGACTCGCCTTGAACTGTGAAAGGACCGAGTCGACCAGTTTCTTCACAGTCGGGTCACCGCCGGCATAAGTAGCAGCGACGCGGGCCAGGGGCCCGACCTCGTAGACTTTCCCGTCGTATCGCGGAGCTTTGGCCCACGAATAAGCGCCTTTCTTGTCATGCTGGGGCTCCGTCATTCCGTGTGACGGGTGCTTGCCGGTGCTGGAGTCGGCGTACCAGGAGTGTTTTACATACTCCATGATCTTGTTGGTATCCAGAGCACCAAGCTTGAGGTCCATTGACACGGTTCCCTGCTTCATAAGTCTCTTCCTCTTGGTGTAGTCCGGGTTAGTGCTTTCGAGGTCGAAGCTTCCGTAAGAAAGCAGGTTGCCGCAGCCGGCGCCGATTTCGAAATAGTCGGGGTAGGCTCCGGCCACTGCCAGTACATCGGGTATATAGACATTATCGATGAAGTCCCTTAGCTCATTGAGCCTCCACAAAAAAGAGGCTATTTTATCGACTGTTACGGTTTCGGTGACACCACCGGGCATGACCGCCATATTATGAGGCATCTTGCCGCCGAAGATAACCAGCATTTCCTGCCCCTTGCGCCGCATCTCCAGGGCTTTAACATAGTCGGCTGTAGCCGCTATGTTAATCTGGTCGCTAAGGCGATAGTCGCCTTCATAGCGGGGAACAAACGGTGCCAGTTCGCCCCTCTGTATGAATTGCTTTATCGAGTTGAGAGCCGGGTCATTGCCGTTATACCCGGCCACTTTGGTTACGTCCACATAATCGAGGGCCGCCAGGTGGTAAAAATGCAGTATGTGATCGGCTATATGAGCCGCTCCAAGAATCAGGTTGCGGACGATTCTGCCGTTGTCAGGTATCTTGTCTGAGATACCGAAAGCGCTGTCCAGGTTCAGAGTCGAGGCTATAGAATGGCTGGTGGGGCAGACGCCGCAGATGCGCTGAGTGTATCTCTGGGCGTCACGCGGGTCTCTACCTCGAAGTATTAGCTCAATACCTCTAAACATCATACCTGAGCTGTGAGCATCTTTAACTACACCGTTCTCGGTGGTAACTTCTATCTTGAGGTGCCCTTCAATTCGGGTAAGGGGATCAACAACAATCTTGCTCAATTTCTATTTCTCCTTTCCCTGGAGTTTACCTATCATGGGCAAATTGGCGTCGTTTAATTTCTGATAGAAAGGTGCTACTAGATCGGGGAATCCTGGTTCGCAGCAGCCGATACAGGGTGACCCGGCGCCGATGCACCAGCTCGTGCCGTGGTTCCATAGTCTAATCGGGCAATCTGCGTGTGTAACCGGACCCTTGCAGCCCAGTTCGTTTAGACAGCCAGGCTCGCCGAACTTCTTGGCGAATTTTCCTTCATCGAAATAGGCTCGTCTGGGGCAGTTCTCATGGACCAGGCCACCATAGAAAACTTTGGGGCGCTTTAGCTCATCAAGTTCTTCAGGCTTTGGTAGGCCGAGAAGCAGTACGGAGGCTACCGTGCCGATAAACCAGTCGGGGTGGGGTGGGCAACCGGGGATATTAATCAGCGGCTTATTTATCTTGCGTGATTTCAAGAATTTATCCGTGCCCTCGTAACCGCCGGGGTTTGGTTTCCCGGCAGCAATGCCGCCGAAGGTAGCGCATGTGCCCAGAGCTATGATTGCCAGAGCGTCTTTAGCCAGGGCTTCAACTCGCTCTGCCATGGGCACCGGTTTATCCTTTCTTTCACCCAGAGAACCATAGGCACCGCCGTCTTTGACGGGTATAGCGCCTTCTACTACCAGGACATAGCCGTTTTTATTCGTTTTCGGAGTATTTTCCAACACCTGAATGACGGCATCGCCTTCCCCGGCCATTACGGTTGCCTGGAATTTCAGGTTTACGTGTTTACCAGGGACAACTTCGTCTATAAGGACATTCTTGATGGTCGGGCTGACTGAATTGAGAACTGATACCGAACATCCGGTACAGGTTCCCGCCTGTATCCAGACAAGCGGAATTTCTTGAACGTTTGCCTTAGGCATTTTACCCCCTTTCAATTAAGAAGAACTGCTGGAATTGCCAGGAATTTCCCTGAACTGCCCAATCGCAAATTCTACACGTTTACAGCAATAAGTGCAAATACGCGGTCGCTTGTAAATCGACGAGTTGTACGGCGGCTGTTTTCGGGCTTGTCCCCACTATTTACTGGAGTCTATTTTGGTTGAAAAGTGACGGTAACCAGTGCCGTGTGGGTGGTCACTCCAACTCTGTTAGTGGCACTTAGTACGTAAACCGTGGTCTGGCCCGGTGACACCGTTCTGGTCCCCGAAGCCGGCACCGAACCTACGCCGGGAGTTATGATAACGGACGTGGCACCCGTAACCTGCCATTCCAGGGTTGATGAATCACCCAGACGAATTGAATCCGGGCTGGCAGAAAAAATGTTAATAAAAGGTTGACCAGTCACTGGGATTACGGTCAAAGTAACCGCAGCCGTGGTAGAGCCGGCGTTATTGCTAGCCGTCAGTGTATAGGTCCTGGTGGCGGCAGGAGACACCTTAAGGTCTCCGGACGCCTCCACGGGGCCCACGCCCTGGTCAATGGAAAGTGAGGTGGCCCCTCCTGCCTGCCATTGGAGTTCGGCCCAATCACCCGGTTGTATACTGGTAGGATATATGGATAATCGCAGGATAACGGGCATATTTGAGACGCCGACTATATTGATAGTAGCTGGGGCGCTGACCGAGCCGGCAGCGTTGGTGACCGTTAGAGTATAGGTGGTTGTGGTATTGGGCGATACCAGCTGCTGTCCTGATGTAGGAACTGCGCCGACTCCCTGGTCTATGGAAGCCGATGTGGCACCGCTTACGTTCCACTGAAGTACCGAGGAATGGCCTACATTAATGCTATCCGGGTTAGCGGTAAAATTGACTATGATCGGCAAGCCTCCGGTCGGATTTACAGTGACGGTAGTTGAGGCACTGATAAACCCCGAGCTATTTGTGGCCGTCACAGTATAGGTAGTCGTAGCCGCCGGGGATACCGTCTGATTACCTGATAGCGGCACCGAGCCAATGCCGTGGTCGATAGAAACCGATGTCGCCCCGGTTACGTTCCATACCAGCTTTGATGAAGACCCTTGGCCTACGGTGCTGGGGTCTCCGGTGAAAGTTAGAATAGCCGGTGCGCCGGGCGCCGGATTAACCACCGCCGTGGCCAAAGACGTAGCCGAGCCATATACGTTGGTGGCTGTAAGCGTATAAATGGTCGTGGCGGCGGGCGATATGGTCCAGGTACCCAAATTTGCTACGTCACCGATACCATGATCGATGAAAACGGTATCGGCATTACTGATATTCCACTGAACGGTGGTCGAACTACCGGCTGCAATTACCGGTGGATTGATATCAAAAAAATTGATCAGCGGCATAACACCGATGGATGATGACGGATAAGGCACCGAATATGGCGGAACATATGTCGGGGCTGGATTAACGCTCAAGGTGGCTGTTGAAGATACCGTATTGGTGGCGTTACTGGCGGTTAGAACGTAGCTCGTGCTATATGGCGGGGAAACAACCTGGCTTCCCGACAGAGGTACAGAGCCTACATTTGGTTCAATGAATACCGATGTGGCGCCGGTTACGTCCCATTGCAATGTTGCCGACGCGCCGTAAACTATAATGGTTGGACTGACTGTGAACGATTGCACTACCGGCACCTTAGTCGATGGGGTGACTACTTCGTTAGGATTTATTTCCGCTTTAGGGTTTACCGTAAGAAGGGCCGTTGCGGTTACCGAGCCCCCCGCGTTGGAAGCAATCAGAACATAAGTGGTATTTGTAGCAGGTGAAACAACAGTGCTCCCCTTCGCATACTGATTGCCCGAAAAAGGATCTATTTTTACGGTGCTGGCGTTGCTTATATCCCAGGTCAAAGTCGCCTCCTGGCCTTCAGTGATAACTGAAGGACTTACGCTGAAGTTAACGATAGTCGGCGGTGCAATTACACAGCCCGCAGCCAGCAGAGAAATTAACACACCGATAAACAGTATATTCTTCACCTTAACATCTCCTCGGTCACAATCATTCGCATAAGTATCGTTCCCATGTAAATAGTAGCAGTTCAGGCTTAAAAAGTCATCAATAGAAGCATAAGTTCATACAAAATGGTGACATATAGTACTGATTTCCAGTATAGCCGATAGTACCTAATCGCTACGGAAAAAATTACCTATAGCCTATTCACATGTAGCAGTGGTAGCCGATATACTGAGAGAAGTTCATCTCATGGCAATTTACGTAACCATTGATGAACTAAGGGGAAGTGATCAACATGGTTAAACAGAACAGGTCCAGAACCAGCAGGTCAGTCGAGCTGGCCGAGGCGTTTATGCGGTGTGCCGGCACTGGAATTTATATTATTCAGGAAGGAAAGTTTAAATACGTTAACCCTTTGTTTCAGGAGCTTACCGGTTATTCGAAGCCGGAGCTGATAGGTATGCCAGCTCTGAATCTGGTACATCCGGAAGACAGGCAACAAGTGAGGGACAAGGCAATAGAAAGCCTGAAGTCGGGTCGTTCCTTCCCGTATGAATATAGATTTGTCAGAAAGAACGGCGAGATTATATGGGCCCTGGAGAGGCTGTCCTCAACGGAATACAAGAGCAAGCGGTCAACGATAGGAAGCTTTATGGATATAACCGAAAGAAAGCAATCGGAGCAGGCTCTGGCAAAATCGGAACAGCGATACCGGACTATCATGGACGAGGCGCAAGACGACTACTTCGAGGTCGACCTGACAGGCAATTACACCTTTGTAAACGATTCCTTCTGTAGCGGCACGAAGTATGATGCGGAAGAGCTGATAGGTAAGTCATACAAACTCACCACCGCTAGTGAAGATGTTGATAGAATTTATGAAATCTTTCATCAGGTCTATCTTACCGGGCAACCAGTCAAAGCAGCTATCTTGAAGTTCCTGCGGAAAGATGGCAGTAGTGGAATGGGTGAACTTTCGGCTTTCCCTATGCGAAATGAGAAGGGCAATATAGTCGGTTTTCGTGGAGTCATCCATAACATTACGGAGCGGGTCCGTATGGAGGAAGCTTTAATAAGGTCGGAAGAGAGATACCGGACGATAATGGATGAGATGCATGATGACTATTACGAGGTTGATCTGGCGGGTAACTATACTTTTGTCAATGATGCCTGGTGCCACAGCATCGGCTATACAGCTGACGAACTGATTGGCATGAACTACAAGTTCACTACTATCAAAGATGAAATGGAAAGGATTTATCAGGCTTTCCATCAGATTTACCTGACTGGACAACCGAATAAATTCATGAAAATTAAGTATACAAAAAAGGATGGCAATACCGGGCTAGCTGAACTGTCGGCATTTCCGCTTCGAAATGAGAAGGGAGACATAATCGGCTTCAGGGGAATCAGCCACGATGTGACCGAACGTGTGCGGATGGAAGAGGCTTTAAAGCAATCAGAGGAGCGTTATCGCACGATACTGACGGAAATTGAAGAAGGCTATTATGAAGTCGACCTCGCCGGTAATATCAGATTTGTAAACAAAGCAGCCTGCCGCCAGTTCGGATACTCCCAGGAAGAATTGATAGGTTCCAACTATCGGGCTTATATTCCCAAGGAGGACGTAAAGACCGTTTTCAGAGCCTGGAACAAGGTGTATAGAACTGGGCAGCCGCTACAGCCGTATCCCTTCACCACGGTTAGAAAAGATGGCACCCAGATATTCGTGGAAAATTCCGTTTCTCCGGTACGGAATAAGGTGGGCACGATCATAGGCTTCAGGGCGGTTAGCCGTGATGTGACCCAGCGTAAGCAGTTTGAACAGAAACTGGCCGAAATGGCTACCCACGATCCATTAACCGGCCTGCCTAACAGGTCGCTTTTAAGCGACCGCCTGACCATGGGACTGGCGTTGACCAGGCGGAACGGCAGCAGGTTGTCACTGTTGATGCTTGACCTCGATAAATTTAAGGTCATTAATGATACCATGGGGCACGCTGTTGGTGACCAGTTGCTAAAGAGTGTGGCCGAGAGGCTGACTGATGTCACTAGAAAGAGCGATACCGTAGCCCGTGTCGGCGGCGATGAGTTTGTCCTGGTGCTGCCGCATATCAACAGCCCTGATGATGCTGCCAAACTAGCTCAAAGAATACTCGATGCATTCCAGGAGCCGTTTATATTCGATGGCCACCAGCTCAAAATAACGACCAGCATCGGTATCGCCATTTATCCCGACGACGGCAAGGAGATCGAGGCTTTATTGAAATGTGCTGACAGCGCGATGTACCAGGCCAAGGAACAAGGACGCGATATGTATAAATTTTGCGGCAATGAAGGTGCCGCGGCCGGTATCATGGAGCAGGAAAGCACGTAAGAATAATGGCGAAGGGGCATGTAGAAATAAGAAGCCGGGCAAACCAAAATTGCCCGGCTTCAATCGTTTTTAACGCAGAGTAGGTTTACCCCTGTCCTATTCGGAACATCTTTGTGCCGCACTTGGGGCAGGTTCCCTGCGTGGCCGGCTTGCCGTTCTTCATCTTGACTGCCCTCGGATTGGTCATTTCTTTCTTGGTGCGGCATTTAACACAGTACGCTTGCATTGTTGTCCCTCCTTCCTTAACTAGAAACGAAGAATTTCACTAAAGGTTTATGCGTAAATGAGCTTAATATTTTCCTTAATTTTTAGCCTGACCTGAGCTCGCATTGGATTTAGCCGATAAACTTGAGGTTATTTCGACGAAATAGGTACAAAGTACGATGACAGGTCTGGCGGCGAGCGTAGAATGAAAAACGATATTCTTATATATAACTCGTCAGCGAGTCTCATGTTAGTAAATTAGAGTGGTCACTTCCGCACTGGTCCGGGATTCAAAAGAAGGAGAGCAAATTATGTTTGGCAAGGGTAAGATCCAGATCGCAATTCAGGGAACCGACTACGCTCCGGGAGACATTATATCCGGCGAGGTCGCCCTCGCGCTTAAAAAGCCCGTGAAAGCCGATGGCATGAGCATTTCGCTGATCGGGGAACAGAAGATTACACGGAGCGGTAGCGTGGGAAGGGGTGGGCAGAGGTCCACGACTACGCAGAATATTCGCATCTATGACTTCAAGCAAAAGCTCGATACCGCCAGGGAGTATACGGAAGGACGAGAGTATAAATTCAAGATTAAGATCCCTAAGGACATATTAGCCGCGAAACCGCAGCTGCCGGAACTGGAAGATACGTTGGGACAGGGATTGAAAATAGCGCAAGCCGCCGCTGCCTTTATGGGGGCGATTTCGGTCCAGCAGACCAAATTTTATCTTCTGGCCAAGCTCGATATCCCCGGCGGGCTGGACATCGGTGAAAAGACAGACATAACCATCGGGTAAGCAGAGCCTGCTTTTTTAATTGGAGCAAGGCTCTGGTTTGTAAAAATTAAGTGGAGGCTGGGAACTGGCTCCTGTAATCGTGGTCACCTGGGAGCTAGGGAGCCAATGGTGAAACCGGCCACTATATTTATTTTTTAGTTAAGGTATGCAACGGGTCCAACTTCCGGGGGAAGTTTAAAAATAAATTAGGTAAGGAGTCAAAAAAATGTTTAAGAGAGCTCCAGTAGCGATCATGGTCATGTTGATAGTGGTGATGTGCTTGCTTCCTGCGTGCGCATCTGAGACCTCGGTGCCGGTCGGACTGCCGAGTATCACCTCTTTCACCGTAGCCAGCGAAAGTGTGTCCGCAGATGAATGTACCGTTTTCTACTTTGAGGTCTCCGATTGCTCGTATATATCCATTACACAGGACGGCGAAAAAGTTATGGAGGTCGAAGCCGCGGTTCCGGGCAGCCCGGCCACCTTATTGCCTGCCAAACAGGGTGTGGCATACGCTCTGCCCGAGAACCAGCCTGGCACGAAAAACCACTATTCTCCAGGCGTATTTCCGATAGGTTTTAAAGGTGCCAGCAACGGGAAGCCTTCCAAGACAATATGGAAGTTCGGGGAAACGGAGGAGAATGGCTCGGCTGAGATAGAGGTACATTCCTGGGACGGGCAAGTAACTAAGGCTCAGGTGAAGTACAGTATTGTGCCCGCCTCCGAGCGACCAAGCGACCGGTGGCCTGTTATCACTGCTCCGGACTGCGCTGCGCAGGATGCCTCCGCAACAATTAAGCCGGAGGTGAAATCATTCACTGTTAAAAACTCTCCGCTTATAGAAGACGATTCACCGCAATTCAACTTCGAGGTAAACAATGCGAACGTAGTGAAAATCAAGCAGGATGGTGAGGTTGTTTTTTGGGTCCAGGCTACCTCGCCGTCATCCCCGGTTGCCTTTCTGCCGCACCGGCGAGGAGTAGCCTATGCTTTACCGATGAACCAGCCCGGCATGGATGCCCCTTGTAGCCAGGGTGTATATCCCGTTATTTTTAAAGGAACTACCACTGGCCGGCCGGCCACCATAATCTGGAAATTCGACGAAACGGATATTGAAAACGCGGCTGATATAGAAGTCTGCTCCACGGGTGGAACCGAGGTAATTGCCAGGGTGCCGTATACGGTACTTGGATCAATGGAACCCAAAATTCTTAACTTCCGCGGGCCTGAAAACCCGGTGTCTCCGGGTAGCCCTATTTGGTACTGCATGGCAATAGCGAATGGCAAGACTGCAACTGTTAAGGGACCGGATGGTGCCACGACTCCAGTGGTGCTGCCTGCAATCGAAGAAATTAGTGGGAACAAGGAGGATGTTGCCTGGTGTACCTCGACACAGAAAACAGATAAAAACAGGAGCTTCTGGGTTACCTACGGCACTAATTCCGGGTGCAGTGCTTGTAAGGGTGTAAATTTTGACAGTTTCGATGCAGCGGGGGCAAGCTGTGTGCGTGAAGTAGAAGGAGAATCAGACCCCGCGCTTATGTCGGTGTGGGGTGGTCCAGGCGGTAGCGGCACATCGTGGGGAATAGTTGGTTTTACCTACGATTCAGCCCAAAATAGATGTTACTATAATAATGTTGGCAGATGGGATCCGGAATGTGGCAGAGGTGATATCCCCCATGACTGGCCGAAAGGCCTGGCCTATGTCTGCCAGCGGAGCTTTGCACCGGAAGTAGAGGGCCCCGGTAGCGTCACCCTGCTGGTTACCGGAATCGACGGGACAATCGTGGAAGATACTATCGACATTACCGTCGCCAGAGTCGACCTCCCCATTATTGACTGCAGCCTTTCATCATCAGCCATTCCATCAGGCGGTGGACAGGTTACAGTATACTGGGACAGTGATAAAGCTGATAAGGTGACGATGGCCATTGGTACCGGCGCGCCGAACCAGGTGCCTCAGGAAGGCAGCCTCAATGTTACGGTCGCACAGCCCACCTGTTTTAAATTTACTGCACAGAACGAGTACGGTAGTTCGAATACCGAGTGCTGCGTAGGTACTCAGGTACAATGGCAGGAAACACCAACGCCGCCGCAACCACCAAGCCCGCCGCAACCGCCGGCTCCGCCACCGGCATGGTCAGGAGATCAGAGATGAGACAATAGTCTCAGAACGAGTAATAGATAATGGGGGGCAAACCCGAAGGTTTGCCCCCGGCATTAAATCATGAGGTCGCTGCTTACCGGCGGCGAGTCGATTTGCGCTTTGTTTGTTGTGTTTTAGAGGTCGTCGAACTCTTTTTCCCGGCGGCAGGTTTCTTTGCCGATTTAATCGATCCGGCAGTTCCCCGTCCAGCCGGCAGCCGCTTAACCGCGGCTGGAGGCAATCTCCTGGCCGTCCGTCTACCGGCAGTAATTTTTGTCTCGTTGTCGACCACGCCTTGCACCTCAATAACTTCTTCCGGTAGCCTCCTGGCGGCTCCCCCTGGAAGCGTAGCCAGGCGCGCCGGCTTAACTGCAAAGCGATATATTGCCCAACCGCCGCCGCTGCCGACTACTATGACCAGAAGTAACATCAGAAATATCGGCAGCGCCACATTAGACTTGTAGTTTATCTGTACCTGCTGTGGGCCGGACATATGCTCGGTGCCGCTGGGATTTAAGGCCGTTTCCGTGCCTCCGAAGGCACCCATTATGCCTGCCATCTTTTGTTTTGGAGATGCCACCGACCAGTTAGCGTCGCTGCTGGCGAGATACCAGCTGGTCTCATTACCGTACTTGGATACCAGCGTGAGTGCGTAAAGAGTATTGTATCTAGCGGTGCAGCTTCCCTGTCCGGTTACAATGAAACTCAGGTCCGGACTAGTCGATGTTGTGCCATCGGGCAGAAGCCAGTCTTTGAATTCATAGCGTGTGCCCTTTTCACTGGAAGGCTCAACAATAGCCGGCGCGTTAGCGGTGAACGTTTTATTTTTAGCGTACCATTTGGAATCGCCGAGTGGAATAACGCCTGTAGGATTGCTATTTAGTGCGATGCGGTATTCAGAGGTGAAGACAAAATAGGCGCTGGGATTAACCTGACTCACTATTTGCTGTGCATTTTCTGCCGCGAATCTTATGTCCTCGTTCTGCGGGTCTGATACTGGAGTCGTACAGGTTACTACATGACTACTGCCGAGGCGCCCTTCGAACTTCTTGGACTGTCCTCCGGACATAACAGCCACGGGCGCGTTATCTATTGACACTTGCGTCGTTCCAACTTTCAGGCTGCTATCAATGCTGACCATAATATCGTATGTTCCGTAGGCCACGGTAAGGCTGCCTATTCCCTGGTAACCGGTGGTGGAGCAGCAAGTATCGGCCACAGTAACGGTAAATGAATAATTGCCACCACTACCAACCGTTGGCGTACCCGCTAAAACGCCGTTAGGGGATAAAGTCAACCCGGCGGGTAAACCCGTGGCAGTCCAGGTGTAGGGAGGCTGACCGCCGGAAACACCCAGCACTGAGTAGTAGGCCACACCTTCCTTCGCTGGAGGCAGATAGTTGGTAGTGAACGTAAGCGAGCAAGGATTAACAACTAGCTGGTAACTGTATGTTATTCCATCCGGGTCTGTGAATCCTATGTTGTACGGGCTACCGGCGCTGGTTCCATGTTGAGGAATGCCAGTAATCGTATACCATGTAGTAGTCGCATTTAAGGGACCGCAAGTCACATGCAGATTTTGTGGAAGGCCCGTTATAATGCCGCAGCTATTAGCACAAAGCGCTGAAGGTGATGTAGCAGTGAAAGTAAAACTATAATTCTCGCACTCCGTTGCCGGCGGCAGAGCGCCTGCAGCCGGAACGACCGAACAGGCCTGGGCATGTTTGGTTAGAAATATCGCGGTCCCTGCCAGGACCACTACGCTGCTTAGTACAAGGCAGAGGCACAACCTGAAAAAATTATTCGGCCATGAGTGTTTGAAATGACCATTGGCTCTCAATGTATTACCCCCTTAAATTATTTGCCGGCGCGCTTGTAGATATGCACGCCTGCGAAATTCTTTAAGGCAGTATGCCCGTGTTGACTAGGTTTGTCAACGGGTATTCTACGTACCTTGGTACTAATTTAGAGGGTTTCTTTGGCGAAGAGGTTCAGGGAGTAAACTGAGGTGATTGCTAGCAAATGCGGGGCAGCAGTTCACCGCTAAGCATATCCAGGATACGTGATGCTCCCAGTCGGGTCTTTAGGATGACCTTACCTTTGTGCTGGTCGGTTACTTCACCGATAATAGCCGCCTTTGTACCGTACTTGTTGCGCTTCATTTTAGCCAGGATTCCGGCGGCATCATCTGATGCGACAACAGCTACCAGCTTACCTTCATTAGCCACGTACAGGGGATCGAGGCCGAGGAGCTCGCAGGCGCCGCGAACGGCTTCATGAATGGGTATTCTGTTTTCTTCGATGGTAATACCGATCCCCGATTGTTCGGCGAATTCGTTGAGCGTGGTAGCCAGACCGCCGCGGGTCGGGTCGCGGAGGCTGTGAATCTGCCGCGATGCCTCCAGCATTTCCGCAACCAGCCTGTTTAACGGAGCACAATCGCTTTTAACCGGTACCGAGAACTTAATCCCTTCCCTCTGGCTCATTACAGCAATGCCGTGGTCTCCGACGGCGCCGCTGAGGATGATTTTGTCACCGACTCTGGCATTGGCGCCGGATATATCGACGCCTTCAGGAATAAGACCGATGCCGGAGGTATTGATGAAAATTTTATCGGCGCTGCCGCGGTTAACCACCTTGGTATCGCCTGTGACTATTTTTACTTCGGCTTCTTCAGCGGCCGCTTTTACCGACTCGAGCACCTTCTTCAATTCGCTAAGAGTCAGTCCCTCTTCTATTATAAATGACAGACTTAAGTATAGAGGTTTGGCTCCGCTCATAGATAAATCGTTAACGGTACCGCAGACAGCCAGCTTACCGATGTCGCCACCCGGAAAGAAAATGGGGCTGACTACATAGCTGTCGGTGGTGAAGGCCAGACGACCGGCCAGGTCGAAAACAGCGGAATCATCCAGCCTGGCTAGCAGCGGATTGGTCAATGGCGGTAGCAGGTATTTTTCAATCAGGTTGTGGCTGAGGCGGCTGCCACTGCCATGTGCCAGCAATATGGCTTCATCTTTCATCATTCGCTCCATACTGATGATAAGCCGCACAGGAACCTTCAGAAGAAACCATACACGGGCCGACCGGATGTTCCGGAGTGCAGGCCTTGTTGAAGAGCTTGCAATCCAGCGGCGTTTTCACGCCCCGCAATATATCGCCGCAGATACAGCCTTTAGGTTCTACTACCGGCTTCGTGGTAATCGAAAAGGCCTGCTCGGCATCGAAGCGGGCGAATTTTTTCCTTATCTTAAGTCCGCTGGCTGGTACCACGCCGATACCCCGCCAGTCTGCGCTGCCGACTTCGAAAACGCGGTCCATCAGTTCTAAAGCGATTTTATTCCCCGAGGGACTGACACTGCGGAGATAGGCTATTTCCACTCTGGGTTTGCCGGTTTCTATCTGGCTTACCAGCATTTCCACGGAGAGAAGTATATCCAAAGGCTCGAAGCCCGAGACGACACAAGCCACGCCGTACTCTCGAGGTATGAATTCGTAAGGGCGCGAGCCGATGATGACGCTCACGTGTCCCGGGCAGACGATGCCGTCGAGCTTGAGCTCACCAAGGTCGAGCAGAGCTTTCATTATGGGAGGACATAGTTTGGACAGGCACAGGACATAATAGTTCTTTATTCCTTCTGCCTCCGCCTGAAGAATAGAAGCGGCGATGGTCGGAGCCGTGGTCTCGAAACCTATGCCTATGAAGATAACCGATTGCGCCGGATTTTCCTTGGCGATTTGCAGTGTGTCCTGAGTGGAGTATACAACGCGTATGTCGGCTTCGGCAGCTCTGGCGTGCTGCAGGCTGGAATAGCTGCCCGGCACCCTCATCATGTCGCCGAACGAGGTAACTATTGTGTCGGGCAGGTTGGCCAGCGCAATCGCCCTATCGATATCGGCGTTGGCCGTAACACAGACAGGGCATCCGGGGCCCGAAAGCATCTCCACCGTTGGCGGCAGCAGCTGGCGAAGACCGCTTCTCATAATGGAAACTGTGTGGCCGCCGCAGAATTCCATTAGCCTGACGGGCCTGGTGGAAATCTTGCCTATTCTGTCGATAACCTTTTTAGCCAGCTCGACATCACGGAATTCATCAATGAACTTCATCTAAATCAGCCATTTGCTCCAAAATATTTAAGGTCTCCTGTGCTTCGGCTTCGTTGATGACGTTTATAGCATAGCCGGTGTGGAGCAGAACATAGTCGCCCACTCTGGCTTCCGGAGTCAGTACTATGCTGACGCGACGTTTGACGCCGCTGATTTCAACCTCCGCTTCGTTGCCTTCTATAGACACTACTTTTACGGGAACTGCTAGACACATGATTTACCTCTTAACTAAAATTAGCGATTACTGATTGACCCAGGGAAATACCCCCATCATTGCAGGGCACCTGCTTATGGACGAGTACCGAAAGGCCCGCCGATTCGAGCATCGGTACCACTTTTCTGAATAACATACGGTTTTGGAATACGCCGCCGCTCAGCGCCACCTGGTTAATTCCAGTCTTTCCGGCGATAAGGCGACACATTTCCAAGATCATTTTAGCCACGGTGTTATGAAACTTAGCAGCGATACAGGCCTTGGATATGCGGCCGGACAAATCTTTAACCACAGAAGCGAACAGCTCCTTTAGCTGGATTATATGTACTCCTTCAATTTCGATTATGCAGAACGGATAAGCTCTGTCGCCGACCTTGTCGACGGCGTCATAAGCCACCATTTCAAGCTCGACTGCCGCCTGTCCTTCGTAGTCTATTTCGGTGCGGACGCCTATCAGGGCTGAAACCGCGTCGAACAGGCGCCCCATGCTGGAGTTTAGCGGAGAATTAATACCGGCCCGTAGCTGTTGTTTGATGAGCTCGATTTCTATCGGGTCGATATGTTTTAAGAAAGAAAGTCCTGGAGTCAGGGAGCTTTCTCCCAGCAGTGTTACCAGATAGCCAACGGCAATTCGATACGGCCGTTTAATGGCGGCGGCTCCGCCGGGCAGGGGCAAATATTCCAGATGTCCCAGCCGTTCGAATCCTTTGTAGTCGGCAATCATAAACTCGCCGCCCCATATTCTCCCGTCACTGCCGTAGCCGGTACCATCAAGAGCCACGCCGATTACCGGCGCCTCGATTTTATTGTCCGCCATGCAGCTGGCGATGTGGGCGTGGTGGTGCTGTACCGGCACTAATTTAAGTTGGCCGGACCGGCTGCCCAGTTCGAGCGCATACTTGGTTGAAAGATATTCGGGATGGAGATCGTAAGCCACGATTTCGGGTTCGATGCGAAACAGCTTCTTATACAGTGACAGTGTATTTTCGAAGTGGTCCACCGTTTCCAGATTCTCCATATCGCCGATGTGCTGGCTGACAAAAGCATAGTTGTCCCTGGTTAAGCAAAACGTATTCTTTTCTTCGGCTCCGCAGCCCAGCACCTGCTTGGCGTTAAAGGTCAGGTGCACGGGAAACGGGGCATAGCCTCGGGCGCGCCTGGTGAGCTGCAAATCGCCTTTCTCAACGATGGTAACGCTGTCATCATATCTGGCATAAATATCGCGATTGTGGACCAGAAAATAGTCGGCAATCCCCGAAAGGCGTCTCACCGCTTCATCATTGTCTTTACAGATCGGCTCCTCGCTGATATTGCCGCTGGTCATCACTAGCGGCAGCCCGGATTCTCTGAGCAGCAGGTGATGCATCGGGGTGTACGGCAGCATCAAGCCCAGGTATTTTAGATTGGGGGCTACCTCGGAGCACAGTCCGGATTCCGGTTTCCAGGGCATTAAAACAATCGGGCTTTTCGGCGACGTTAAAAGTTTCTCCTCCTCATCTGATACGCTGCAGTACTTCCTGGCCTCGTCTAAATGAGACACCATTATGGCCAGAGGTTTAAAAGGCCGTCTCTTTCTGTGTCGCAGCAGTTGCACTGTCTTTTTATTGGTCGCATCGCAGGCCAGGAGAAAGCCGCCCAGACCTTTAATGGCTAGGATTTTACCTTCCTTGAGAAGCTTGCCGGCAGTGACGATAACATCCGCGGTTTCGATGTGATTGCCCTTGCCATCCAGTAATTCGAGTTGTGGGCCGCATTTGGGGCAGGCATTGGGCTGAGCATGAAAGCGGCGGTCAAGCGGGTTATCGTATTCCGCCTGGCAATCGGGGCACATGGTAAAAGAGCGCATGGTTGTTTTCGGTCGGTCGTAAGGTATGTCCTCAATTATGGTAAAGCGAGGTCCGCAGTTAGTGCAGTTGGTGAACGGATATCGATACCGCCTGTCTTGCGGGTCAAAGACCTCTTTGAGACAAGGCTGACAGGTGGCAATATCCGGCGATACCAGCTGATACTTGCCCTCTTCGGCCACGCTGTGCCGGATCTCAAACCAGGTGTACTCCGCCGGCGGATGGTAACTAACGGAAATGTTTTCTATGTGCGCCAGCGGGGGCGCATTATTCCGGAGTTCGGAAATAAAACGTTCCAGGTCGCGGCTGTCTCCCTGTACTTCAATCTTTACGTCTTCGGAAGTATTACAAACCCAGCCTTTGAGGTTGTGCTTGCTGGCTAACTGAAAAACGAAAGGTCTGAAGCCAACCCCCTGTACCACCCCACGTACGCTAATTCGCGCTAACTCTAACGTCTCAACTTTGGCCATTTATGTATGAATTTTACTTTAAATTTGTATCTGTAGCAAATATAAACGAAGCTATTTTGACGGTATCTGAAGCTAAATCATGATATGATTATAAGTAGTTGTCCATAGCTGTTTCTCGTTGACAGTGCTTATATCGCATGGTACGATACCCTAGTTATACGATGTATATTTGCTCGTTGCGGTTATAAGGCAAACCTTGAAATAGTACGGGTTCGCTACCGAGTGAATTGTTATGGATACTGCTATTATTGCTGACAGCATCTCCTGTATCCCGAAGGAGCAAAGGGACAGCTTTCACATTAAAATCGTTCCGGCTACCGTATATTTTAACGGCAACATCTACCGAGACCTGATCGACCTCAGCTCTGAAAAAGCCTACGAGATGCTTCAAAAAGCTCCCGAATTCTGGAAGACATCGGCGCCTTCACCCGAGGACTATCTGGAAGCTTATCGTGAACTGGTTAAGCGTTTTAACAACATACTAGTGGTGACTATTTCCTCCAAGTTAAGTATGTTTTATTCGAGTGCGCTGACGGCCAGGCAGATTCTTAATGATGAGTCACCCGGAACTAATATTGAGGTCATCGACAGTCAGACAGTGGCTGCTGCCGAAGGGCTGATTGTTCTAGCCGCTGCCAGAGCGGTGGCCTGGGGCAAGAAGTTTGATGAGGTTGTTGCTATTGCCAATCATATAAGAGAACGAGTAAAATTTATCGGACTTTTGGAAACTATACGTTTTGTATACAGGACGGGTAGGATACCTAAAGTAGCTTCTGAGCTCGGTTCCATGCTTTCCATAAAGCCGATTCTGACCGGCTCGAATGGTAGTATTCGTCTGGCAGCCGCCGCCAGAAATAAGCAGAATGGCGTAGTAAAAATGCTGCGAATGATGAGTAGTGAAGTCAGCCACACAGAGCCGGTGCATGTCGCTGTCATGCATGCTGACGCTCTGGAACAAGCTGAAAAACTCAAGGAAAAAATTGCCGTCGAGTTTAATTGCGCCGAAATTTTCGTTACAGATTTTAGCCCGATGATGGGTTATGCCACCGGTCCCGGCACTCTAGCCCTAGCTTATTACAAGGAAGATGGGCTTGATAACTGATATTGCGGCGGTTGTCCTCGGGTATTTATTAGGTTCTTTCCCCTCGGCTTTTATGGTTGCCCGCATCGTAGGGAAAATAGATATCCGGTCGGAGCCTGACGGCAGAATAAGCGCCTCATTGGTGCACAGGAAGCTGGGTATAATTCCGTTTTTGGTAGTTGTGGTTCTGGATGTGGGCATGGGCGTGCTGGCCGTGGTATTTGCTCGGCTGCTTACTGATTCTCTACTAATAGTCCTGGCTAGCGGGTTCATGGCGGTGGCCGGCCACAACTGGCCGGTCTTCCTGAAATTTAGAGGCGGCCTGGGTGCTACGACAACCTATGGGGTACTTGTAGCCATTGTGTGGTGGCAGACCTTAATCGCTGCGGCGGTAGGCGGGATAATTTATTTTACTGCCAAAAAATCGGGTCTAGGCACTATCATATTGGTTGCGGTTATAACTGGCATTCTGCTGGCCCAGTATCTGCTCCACACCGGACCACTTATATTGGTCTTTTACCCCTTGATTCTGATTCTGCTGATGGTTATAAAAAGTTTCCAAATCAAGGTGGCACCGATAAAACCTTGATGGCACATGTTTTACTGGCGCCATTACGCCTTCCAAAAAGTCGCCTACTATCTTTTAATAAGCCTGGGTATAAAGCTGCAGGACTTCGTTCGGGTCGTGGACCGGACGGCCGTTAAATAAAGTGGCTGTATCGGCAAGGGCGTGGAAAGCACATATAGGAAGGTTCTCTTGCGGTACGCCCATTTCGCGCAGTTTCATTGGGTGCCCCACCTTTTTCATTAGTGATTCTACCGCGTCCGCTGCTGCCAGAGCTGCGTCACGCTCCGTCATACCGGCGGTATTGACCCCCATAGTTTGCGCTATCTGAACCAGCTTATTCGTTGAATGGTCGACGTTGTACCTCATGACTTTAGGCAGGACAATGCCGCAGGCAGCACCGTGCGGAACATGGTGCAGCGCTCCCAGGGTATGTGCCATACTATGTGCCAGACCTACCTGAGCCACCGTAAAAGCCCATCCGGCCATGGTGGCTGCCAGTTGCATATTTAACCTGGCCTTCTCATTTTTCCTATCGGCCACAACCAAAGGCAAGTTTTCATTTATTAACCTTATAGCCTGCAGTGCCATACCGTCGCAGATGGTATTGGACATGGTGCTGGTCATAGCCTCGATAGCGTGTGTCATGGCGTCCATGGCTGTGCTTACGGTCATATCTTTTGGCAGGGATTCCGTGAATCGCGGGTCCAGGATAGCCACGTCAGGCACAATTCTTGGGTCTACAATGAATAGTTTACGCCCCGCGCTTTTACTGGTAAGAACTGCAATGCTGGTCACTTCACTGCCGGTTCCGGCAGTCGTCGGTATGGCGATGTGCGGAGTTTGCGGCTCAGTGAGAACCAGAAAGTTTAGATGGTCATTTGCTTTGCCGCCGTTCTTCAAGGTTACGCAGACTCCTTTACCGGTATCTATAACACTACCGCCGCCCACGCTGACTATGCAATCCGCCTTCAGTTCTCGGGCGATAGTAGTAGCGGCGTCTACCGTCTCCAGGTCCGGGTCGGAAGGGATGTTGTCATAGATTCCCACGAAGAAATCGGAGAGGGCATTTTTAACTAATTCGACAAGCCCCGCTTTTCTTACTCCAGGGTCAGTAAGAATCAAAGCCCGGCTGCAGTTAAGATCGGTGATAGCTTTACTAATCGCGGCCAGCGCTCCGTGGCCAGCCACTACGTTGGTCGGGCACTTATATGAGAAACCATCGATCTTCTTGTAGTCTGACATCAGTTGGAAGCTTATGTTCGACTTGTAATCAGTCATGCCCGAAGAATGTATTCTTTTTACCTGCGTATATTCGTGTAAACCGGCCATGCCCAGTTCGCGACCTACGCCTGATTGTTTATAGCCCCCGAACGGACAATAATCAGCGAAGACATGGTAATTGTTGATCCACACAGTTCCAGTGCGAACTCCCTTGGCTACTCGTTCAGCCCTGGCTGTGTTCGAAGAAAATACGCCTCCACCCAGACCGTACACGGAGTCGTTGGCAATGGCCACCGCTTCTTCGTCGCTATCATATTTGATAACGCATACAACAGGTCCGAATATTTCTTCCTGAGCGATACGCATCTTGTTATTCACATTGGCGAAGATGGTGGGCGCATAATAAAAGCCTCCATTGATCCCCGGCACTTCTACGCGCTTACCGCCGGTTATTAGCTCCGCACCCTCGTCTTTGCCTATCTTAACGTAGTTCTCTACCGTAGCCAATTGCTGCTTACTGACCAGCGGACCCATATGTGAAGTCGGGTCCATCTGGTATCCGATACGAAACGCCTCAGCCCGTTTTTTCATTTTGTCTATAAACTCGTCGTATATTTTTGATGCCACTAGCACACGGGTGCCTGATTCACAAATCTGACCCTGGTGGAAAAAGGTGCCGAAGCAAGCGCCTTCCACTGCCAGGTCCATATCGGCATCGTCAAGAATAATATTGGCCGACTTGCCACCGAGTTCTAGTGTGACCTTTTTAACAGTTCCGGAAGCCATGCGCATGATTTCGCGTCCGACCAATGTGCTGCCGGTGAAGGCTATTTTGTCTACGTTCGGGTGGGTACACAGGATTTCTCCCAGTTCTCCACCGGGGCCGGGGATGACGTTTATCACTCCGTTAGGGATGCCGGCGGCTTTAGCAGCTTCACCGATAATGAGCGCACTCAAGGGTGTTACCGACGCAGGTTTCAGAACGATGGTATTTCCCATAATGATGGCAGGCGAAATCTTCCAGAATGCCATAGTCATCGGGAAATTCCACGGAATTATTCCTACGCAAACCCCGATTGGCTCTCTGCGGATAAACTCGCGTCCCGGGGCGAAAGCATTGCCTGAAACTGGTATTTCCTCCTGCCAGGGAAATTTAGTAGTGGCTGCCATGCTGAGATTCCGCAATAGCGTGACGCCGAGCAGGGGTGCGAAGCTCGCCAGTCCCATGATCTGGCCTGAGTCCATGCATTCGGTTACAGCCAGGCGCAGGCCTTGCTGGGCAACCTGGTCGGCAAAATCCTGGACCTTTGCCATACGGGCTGACGGTGAAAGACCGCTCCAATCTCCTTTGTCAAAAGCCTTCCGCGCGGCAGCTATGGCTTTCTCCACGTCATCCTTTCCGGCTTGTGCCACGGTAGCTATGGGAGCCTCCGTGCCGGGGTCGATTGTCTCGAATGTCTTTCCGCTAGCAGCGTCTACAAATTCGCCATCGATGAATAGCTTGTACTGGTCCATCAGAAACCTCCTCCTGATTTAATAAACAACCACATAATTAAGTTTCGATCTGGGTGACCGTGAAACCATCCCATTCGCTAATAGGCTGGCTGGAGGTCAGCACAAATCCCTTCTGCCCGGGCCGGTCGATGTATGAAATGGTGACATCCCCGGTTATCGCATAAGTCTCAGGAGAAACAACGAATGTCAGCCCGTCAGATTCTGTGCTCAAATCGGAGTCCAGCAGCCAGTCAGTGCGTATACCCAAAGAGGCGTCGCAGCACCCGCTGTTTTTCAGTTCAACGCGTATAGTGGCACAGACATCCTTATCGGCTAAAAACGACTTGATGACCTGACTAACACCCGGCTCCAGCTTGACGACAGGAATTGCCTTTACCCCCTTACCAACCTGCTCTAATGTATTTATAGGGATGATTCGTGCTTTAAATTCAGTGCTCTTCGGATGCGTACTGGCCGTTTTTAATTGCCTCAACTATTCCCTGTTTGGCGGCGTGGTAGCACAGGTATATGGCGCTGGTAATAGCTTTGGCCCGGCTGCGACCGTGGGCTATGACGATATTACCTTCCAATCCAAGAAGGCAGGCTCCACCGTACTCCTTGTAGTCCAGATTTTTCACTGTCGCATATAGCTGTACGTACTGCGACAGCGCAGCCCCCGTGAGGTACCGATCGATTTTGGCTTTCTCCCCCATCTCCAGCAAGCTCTGGATGACCTGCGAATAGCCTTCTATAGTTTTGACCAGCACATTGCCTGTAAATCCGTCGCTAACTATGACGTCGGCTTTGCCCTGTAGGACATCGAAGCCTTCGATGTTGCCGATAAAGTTTAAGTTTGTCTTTTTAAGTAGCTGATAAGTTTCCTTGGCCAGGGTATTGCCTTTAAGTTCTTCTTCGCCTACATTCAATAAGCCGACGCGAGGCGATTCTATGCCGATAACCCTTTGGGCTAATATGGTAGCCAGTTGCGCGAACTGGACCAGAAATATGGGCTTGCAGTTGACGTTTACTCCACAATCGATAATGAGGCTGGGTTGGGGCTGGTTTAGGTAAGCCACGGCACACACCGCCAGTCGCTCAATGCCGGGTACCATCTTCAGATTGAGAAATGAAGCTACGACTACGGCACCGGTGCTGCCGGCGGAAACGAGGCCGTCGGCAATGCCATCTTTAACCAGCCGTACGCCTACATTTAATGACGCGTCCGGTTTATTCTGGACTCCCTGCACGGGGTCTTCATCCATCTCGACCACCTGACTGGCTTCGATAATTTGGATATTCAGCTTTTTTGAATAGCGGCGGAGCAGCATTTCAATTACCGGCTTATTGCCGACCACCGCAATTTCGACCGGAAATTCTTTGGCTGCGTCCACGGCCCCTTTGATGACTTCCCTGGGAGCGTAGTCGCCGCCCATAGCATCTACAGCAATTAACATCTATGACTCCGAGTCCTTCAAATTCGGCTGTAAATTATACTGCAAATTGTCAGCCGGGTGATTGGTTAGAGACTTTAGCTTCTCCGCCTTCGTTTGTCAAGGTGAGCTTATTTTTTGGAAAAAAACACGTAAAAAGCCTATAATTCATAGATTAAATTGAGTAATCCGCGAAGCTAATTCTTATGCACGAGCTATCTATAACACAGAGTATGATGGACATTGTCTTAGACCAGGCTAAAGCAGCCAATGCCAAGAAGGTTACCCGGATAAACGTGGTTATTGGAGAAATGTCGGGGGTTGTCAGCGACTGTATACAGTTTTACTTCGATTTTCTCAAGAAGGGAAACGCGGCCGAAGAAGCCATCCTCGATTTTAAACTGGTGCCCGTCGAATTAAAATGCCGCGAATGCCAGACTGTCTTTAATCCGAACGGGTCAGCCTGGGTCTGTCCTAATTGTCATTGTACCAATCTGGCAGTAATCAAGGGCCAGGAATCGTACGTAGAAAGCATCGAAGTAGAGTAGTAGATTCCACGCTCTATTTTCACCTCCAAAATATGAAGACGCCCGAAATAATTATCAGAGGTAGAGACAATGGTGAAGGTATGGTCATCCGGTATAAGACTTCGCGGAGGACTGAGGTCTTCGGGCTGGCCATACCAAATATATACACGAATACCGATTGGGACCTCGGGCCTACTTGGTGCTATCTGATTGCCGGGCGAACAATTACCCTAATCGATACCGGTCGGCTGGGAAACTTCGACCTGTTCTGCTCTCTGCTAAAGTCTACGGATAAAAAAATTACCGATATCGACCGCGTGGTCGTTACTCACAGCCACGAAGACCACGATGGCAATTTAGCCGAGATAATTTCCGCGTCAGGTGCCACGCTGGTAGCCCACGAGATTTACCAATCGATGATTTCATATCATCCCGAAATGAGAGATGATGTTCCGCATCCGGAATTCCCCGGCTCCTGTCGGTTTTGTCCTATGCCAGAACAGGTATACAGAGACTGCTTGCCGTACCACCGTAACAGAAACGGGGTGAAGGTTGATATCGCGGTCCAGGACGAACATAGTCTTGCCGAAGACGCTCTCAATTTTGTATTTACTCCGGGGCATGCACCTGATTCGATCTGTATTGTCTTGGAGAATGAAATAATTTTCACTGGTGATACAATACTTCCTCAGATCACATCTCAACAGACTCTAGCGATTACCTATAAGGTCAATCGGTCGCTTTTGCCGGAAAAGTATAGTCAATCAAACAGCGTCTACGGTCTGCTAAACTTTATAAAGTCTCTCAGTAAGATAGCTGGTATTCGGTCGCAACCCTTTGAAGCCACCTTCCCCGCCCATCGGCTTTACTATGATGGTCAGTTCAACTTGCTTGATGCCGGCCAGCGGGCCAGAGAAATGATCAGCTTCCATATAGAGCGCTGCCGGAATATTTTGGAAATTATCGGTGATAGGCCAGCAGGTATCGAGGAAATTGTGGTCAAGCATTTTCCGCCTTCTCGGCTGACCGGCATGGGCAAGACGCTGGCTGAGAACGAAATAAGGGCGCATCTGGAAGTTATGAAAGAAGCCGGCGATATCGTTTGGAAACGTGGCAGCAAGGACGTGGTTCAGCCGACAGGCTCCCGAAATTGTCTGGAAAAGATAACCTCATTCCTGGGTTCAACTTAAAGATAATAATTCTTGCTAGTTAAAAAGGGGGTGGCCTTTGGCATCCCCTTTTTGTTTGCGCTAACCAGAGGAGTTAGAGCCATCGCGTCCGTATTACAAGCAATAGAGTGACGATGAGAAGAATAAAGCCTACCACAATGACTACCCAGACCCAGATTGGAGTTGGAGCAACTGGTGGTTCCGTTACAGGTTTGGGTGGCGACGTTTCGGTTTGGAAGCTGAAGGTCGCCGACCAATCGGACGGGGTCGGTTCCTCGGACATCACGCGCCAGAAGTAGTTGGTTCCATAATCCAGCGTGCCATCGTACTCATAGGCGGTGGTAGTCACCTCGGCCTCCTTGACGACCTGGGTCATCTCGGAGTCTTTAGCCAGTACGAACTTGTACTTCGTGGTCTCCTTGTAAGGCGACCAGGAGAAGGATACTGGCCGAACGGGGCAGCCGAGGCAGCTGTTGTTCGGTGCCAGGAGTTGCGGGCCAAGGTAAGGGCTTACTACCGGTAAGCCGGCCTTGACGGTGAAGCTTCTGACCTCGGACCACGGGCTGCGGATAACCTGTGTAGTAGCGCAAGAGCGGGCCTTGACGCGCCAGTAATAGGTGTGGCCGCATTCAAGGTTGCCGAACGCAGCTATGGCTGAGCCAACGGTGGTTGATTCGCCGCCAGCCGGGAAGAAGACGCAAGGAGCTGTCACATCGGTCGGGGCTAGGCCAGGCAGACAGTTGTTCTCGAGTACCCAGTCGACGACCTTGATGGTGAAGTCAGCGTCCTTGGCGATCTCGATGTCATAGGTAGCAGCCACGCAGAGCTGTTCCCAGCACAGGTTGACTTCCTGAGCCCTGCCGGATACGGGGTCGCAGCCGATGAGGGTCTGGTCCTCGGTTACGAGGGCGGGACCTCTCTTGGCCAGACAATCAGTGAAGGCCCAGATCAACCCAGTTCCATTAGCAACATTGTAGTCGGCATCATCGATGGCGTAGAGCGTGGAGTCGGTGTCCAAGGTGCAGCAGCCGCAGATCTTAAGCGAGGACGGCTCGAGTGTGAAGCAGACGCCTGTAGGAAGTCCGGCTGAAAGGTGGTCCCAGGCAATACCCGGCTTGGGTATGCCGGAGAACGGGCCAAATTTGCTGGTGCCGTCATCTATCGTTCTATCTACGCCGCATTCTACGTCTTCACATGGGCCGTGTGCTGAGTATAGAGCCTGGCCGGTGAAGGCGAGCACTATACCGAACTGGCCGACCGGGTGCGGGCAGCCGATAGCGCCGTTAATGGCGGCCATCATATCCGTGTCCTGCCACCTCAGTTGATCGAATGGGTTGTTGCGGAATACCGAGCCACCGTTTGGTTCGACGCAGTTGGTGGCGGCAGCATCGTCGCCGATGTAGTAGGTGTTGTTATCCTTGAAGTTCGAGTCGAAGGCGACATGGATGTTGCCGGCGGTGCCGGTGTTGCCTGACAGTGCCTGAACGGCGAAGGTCGGGTTATCGGTAATGAAGTTACCGCAGTAGGAAGTGGAGAAGAAGCTGGCGTTAAAGGTACTAGATGCGCCAACGATAACATAGCCCTCCGGGTAAGCGGCGATGGTATGAGCCGCTAAAAGCGTGCTGTCCACGTTGGGCAGTGAGCTGGACCAGGCGATGCCGGTGTAAGGCATCTTCTGGACCAGGCCGAGCGGGCTGAGGAAGTACATAATCGTCCTGGATTCGAAGCAGAAGTCCTGAACCGGATTCCGTGGGGTGAGCATTGCCCAGTAATCGCCGAAGTCTGGAGACCAGGCGGCAATGCCATGGCCGCTCGCAAAATTTATTCCAGATAAACCCTCGTGCTCCCCATTGTACGCGGCCCAGCCGACGATTTGGCCGGTCGGGTCGGCGCAGTAGGGCACTAACCGGAGCAAGGCATAATCTGTCTGGTTATCCGTGCAGCTGGGAGCAGTAGCGTGGGCAAATACTCTCTCCCAGTAAGTGCCGACCGGAAGTGCCGGCAGGGGCAAAGCCACATCGGGGTTGAAGCTGGTGCGCCAGACGCTGTCAAAAGTACAGTCCTGCAAATTTATAGAAAGGGGTACTAAAATAGGTGGACTTACCCCGGTAATGTTTTCAGTTGCGCTGACCGAAGTACTAAAGCATCTAGGACAATGAGAACATGATGAGCAGGCGCCGAGGACTGTGACTGACCAGACAATGTTATATGTAAAACTGGTAGTAAAATTGTCTGTAGAACTGCATGCAGTTGTATTGCATGAAGTAAGCAGCGTATTTCCGCAATTAAGAGTGATGGGGCTGAATAATGTAATGTCGCAGGTATTGTCAGTATTTGTCCAGGTTACGTTTGCCGTTGTCGTGGCGGTACATCCCTGGGCTGGACACTGGTTGACCGAAGCCAGGTAAACGGTCTTGCAGTCCGGCGTGGGAGCAATATCGGTGAACCTGGAAATTGTGGTATCTATCAATGATATCTGGTTCCAGGTCTCACCGTTGTTTCGGCTGATGCTGAGAGCCGACTCATCGTTGATTGCGGGATCGCCAAGAAGTGAGGTGAACCACCCAGCGCCTGTAGTATAAGCCTGCGACCCGGTGCCGGCGTAGGCCAGGTTTCCCTGAGGAGCCCAGGCCACTATACAGGCGCCGACGCCCCCCTGCGTGTGGCAGGTACCGTCCTTTGTGTTACAGAAGTCCATGCAGGCGGCACCCGTAGGACATTTAAGACACGGAAACCAGCAACTACCGCCGCAACTGGTCGGGGTATCCGTGAACCAGGCGGGCACGGTGGCCGTACATGGGAAGCCCATGCGTTCCCCCGCCATTAGCTTGCCTGAGGGATAGGTGCCGAAGTAGGCGATGCTGTAGATGGCTTTGTCCGGAGTCTGGGACGTGTCCATCATCGTGGAAACGATGCTGTCATCGATGCGAAAAATACCGTCACGGGAACAGGTGGTCCTGTTGTCGGAGCCTAAAGAATCCAGAGAAATATAGGCTCGGCGCAGTGAAGCTGCCTGGCCGGAATAGTCGGACGGCAGCTGCAGCGTGGCTTTGTTTAATTGGGATAGGCCAGGCGAAGCACCCTTGGTACCGGAACCTGTGACCTCAACGCCCGGGGTGGTGAATGCCCAGCTCAGTGTGGAGTTCCCGTCCGGGTCACGCAGGGCCACGTTGTAGAATGTAGCACCATAATCTGTGCAGGTGCCTGTTGGGGCAGTTATATTCTCCGAGCAAACTACTGCCAGCGAATCATCGCTGGCGTAGAACGGCGAGAACTTCACCGCGAAGAAATCTACGGAGCCCAAATTCAATACAGATGGAATGGGAGGAAGAGGTGAGGAAAGAAGTGAGCCGTTGGTTACTCTCTGGTCCTGCCAGCTGGAAAAGCTGGTGGACTTGATTACCAGCAATCGGCCGTTGCCGTAGCCGGTGGTGGTGCCTACTACAATGTCTCTCTTGTTGCCGTAATCGGCTGAAATATCGATGCAGCGAATGGTTTCGTTGTCACTCAGTAGTTGAGCGGCCAGGTTGGTAAGGTGCCAGGCCGAGCCGCCGTTGTCGGTAACCCAGACCTCCTTGGGGCCGCTCAGCGGTGTCGTATTGTCCGTGGTAACGGCGAAGAAATCGGGGTCGTCGGGAGCCATGGCCACCTGGTAGCACTGGCGCGTTTTTCTTTCGGATGGTAACCCGTTAACAAAAACGCCGCCCCACTCGGGTTCACGGGCCAGCGCCAGCCATTTTGAAGTGGTCCAGAACAGGCCCTTGGTGTTTGAATACTTAAGCAGATTGGTCGGACCGTGGGCGTAAGATGTGGGACCTTCGTCAACTACGGCGACGACGGTGTTGAAGTCACTGCCTACCGCCAGGTCGATGATGTCCTCGCCCCTGGCGATGGCTTCGGTCCCCTGAAGATTACCCGGTTCCCTCAAGGTGTCCCATTTGCAGATGCCCGGGTCAGCTTGAACAGCCGTTGGAGATGTCAGGTCCACCGGCACAATAAGGCTTATCACCAGTGCCAGCAAAATCAAGACAATAAAAATGCGAGGATATCTTGTATGCATCAGTAAATTGACATACCGCCAGGAACGCGGGCTATACTGCTCAAATATCATTGTATCATTTCTGTCAATAGATAATCGTATATTTTTATGGCCGTGAAGCCGGTCAACTGAACTTGCCCAAGCGAGGGATGACTTGAATAGATGATGCTTTGAAGGTGGCCACCACCTGTTGACCTGTACTCAGACCCATATCGACCCAGGAATGTCTGGTGACCAGGGCTACCAGGGGGAACCCACAGTCAATGGTGACTCTCATCTGCGCCCCGATTGGCAATACCTTGCTTATTCTGCCCGGTAGGCGGTTACGGGCGCTCGAAGTGAATGCTTCTGAAGATGGCAGTGAAATGGTGATGTCATGGTGCCTAAGCAACACGGTGACTTCCGTCCCCACCTCAAGCTCGGATATCGCCTCAATCTGCTGTTTTCCGATGTTTATTGACGCGAGCCCACCACTCTGCAGGACCACACTGCCATACATTATATTTCCTGCATCAACGAAGCTGGCAATCTCCTCATCTGCAGGCGTAGAAAATACCTCTTCAGGGCTACCCACCTGGCGAATATGGCCGTTCAAGAGCACAACGACCCTGTGCGCTAAAGCTAATGCTTCATTAATATCATGAGTTACCATAACGGTGGTCACTTTAGTCTCTCGCAAAACGTTCTCGAAGTCTTCAGTCAAAGCCTGACGAGTAGGGCTATCGAGGCCGTTGAATGGCTCATCGAGGAAAAGGACGTCCGGTTGAAGCACGAAAGCACGAGCCAAACTTGTCCGCTTAGCCTCCCCTCCGGACAGCGTTTTTACCTGTCTCTTGGCCAGCGAGGCAATTCCGAAACGCTCCAGCCATTTCCGGGCTCTCGATTTTATTTCTTCTTTTCGGATTCCGTGCAGGCGTAATCCAAGGGTAACGTTGTCCCACGCCGTGGTATTTAGTAGCAATGGCTCCTGGAAGACAACTGCGAACCTGCGTCGGAAAGAGAATATCGCTGAGGTAGTGTTTGCAGGCTGACCATTATAGAAGACCTCACCCGACGTTGGTTTTAACAATAGCGCCAGACTGAGAAGAAGAGTCGTTTTTCCCGACCCGTTGGGACCAATGATTACCAAAACCTCCTTGTCGGGAATTCGAAGTGAAGGTACCTCGAGCACCGGCCGGCCTCCAAGCACCACAGACAGGTCTATGGCTTCGAGAGCGTAAGGAAGTGATGCCTGGCGGCTCTTCATGTGGATTTGCTCTGCTGCTGAACAATTGTCAGAATGAGGTTAACCAGGTAGACCAGCGCCAAAAGAATGACACTGAGTGCAATGGCCAAAGGAAAATCACCTTTGCTATTTTCCCCCACAATGGCGGTGGTCATTACTCTGGTTAGTCCATTGATATTACCGCCGACCATCATGGAAGCGCCCACTTCAGATATAACAGCACCGAAACCGGCCATTACGGCGGCCAGCAAAGGTAAACGAGCTTCTCTAAGTAACAACCAGACCATCTGCACCCGGGAAGCTCCCAGGGAAAGGATCTGGAGTCTCAGTTTCGGGTCCAGTTGTTGGGTAGCCGCCATAGTGAAACCGACAACAATAGGAAACGAAATAATAAACTGGGCTAAGACCATAGCTGACGGAGTGTAAAGCATGTGAAGTATGCCAAGCGGACCATTACGCCACAGAAATATGCTGACGACAAGCCCGACCACCACGGGAGGCAGTCCCATACCGGTATTGGTCAGGCTGATCAGGAATCGCCTCCCTGGAAATCTGTTTAAACCAAGTACACTGCCAACCGGGATACCAATGCAAAGGCTAAGCAGAGTCGCCGCACCGGAAACCAGGAGTGAAAGCCAGGCTATCCTCAAGACCTGCGGGTCGCCGTGCACAAGTAGCCAGAAAGCCTGGGTGATTCCCTGAAAGATCATATCCATAAGCTTATTTTAAGTTCCCCGCCCCTAAATTTCGAGAACTCTGCACGTTATTTTGCTCTTCATTTCAGAGCTCTCAGGTTAATTACTTGGTACCTAAGTCGGCCTCGGTTTTACCGGCATCGGCGAAAAATAGCGGTTCACCATATTTGTCTATTCCATATTGAGCTATTATCGCCTGTGTGGCCGGAGCTATCATGAAGTCGGAAAAAGCCTGGGCGCCTTCTGCATTAACATTCGGAAATTTTTCGGGATTAACCTGGATAACGTGATAGATATTCAACAAGACCGGGTCACCCTGCACCAGGATGTCCAAACTCAAGACGTCATGATTCGCCAGATAACTGGCGCGGTCGGTAATAGTATAACCGGCTTTTTCCGAGGCAATACGTAACAAATCCAGCATACCTGTTCCGGTACCACCTTCTATATACCAGCTCGGATTTGTGGTGGAGTTGTCCTGCACGTCAACTCCTATTTTTCCCCAGAGGGATTTCTCCAGGGCGTCGGTACCGGAGTTATCACCGCGACTATAGAAATTACTTTTTGCATCAGCTATTTTTGTTAGAGCATCCACCGCTGAAGTCATACCTCTGATACCTGCCGGGTCTGATGGCGGGCCGACAACGATGAAATCGTTGTGCATGACCAGTCTGCGATTAATGCCATAACCCCCAGCCATAAATGTGACCTCGGCAGCTGGTGAATGCACCAGTAAAACATCGGCGTTGCCCTGTTGTCCCATGGTCATGGCGGCTCCGGAGCCAACATAGATGGGCTTGATAGTATAGCCGGTCCGTTGCTCAAAGATAGGAATCAAAACATCCATGAGCCCCGAATCCCGGGTGCTGGTAGTGCTGGCCATGATTATTTCCGGGTTGGCCGGAGTTGCCGGAGTTGTGCTAGGTTGTGCGGGAGACGGCGAAGCGGGAGCGCATGCGAACAACATCAAAAGAAACACTGCCACTCCTAAAAATGCGAAAAATGTTTTTGCGACTCTTTTAATCATTAAATACACTCCTTTTTTAGTTGTCGTGGATGAGTTGCACTGCTCCAGATGAAATAATGTTTCTTACTATTCACCCCCTTCTCAATACAATTAAAATAGACCATTTAAATTAATAACGATCTGAAAAAGTAACGCGCTGGATATTGCCGTGATGAAAGTGCGCCTTGAGGATGACTATATTGGCACTAATTGAAAAAGTTGGTTTCAACTTTGCTCTCCTTTCCAAACATGGGAGGCGTCACCGTTTCCAGTGACACCCTATCGGCCTTTGCCCCTGGTTAGTTCTTTAGGGCAAACGGCTCGGAAAGCTTTAGGATCTAAGGCATTATAACATGGCTTTTCAGCTGCTACAACGGTTGAAAAAATTATATCAATTTCTTAGAAAAATGAATCACTAAAAATAAGAGACGGATTTTACTAGAATTTTACTGCATTGTATTCGTGAGATGATTGCTAAATCATTTGAGTTAGTGATAATATTGGCGGTAACCTTTTAAAAGGACATCAGTGAGCCGCAAGCCACAGTTAGTTTCACCAAAAGGCCTTCACTATAAAGGGCAAACTCTAGAATTATTAATCACCATATTTTTATCAGTTGCCGCGCTTGGCGTCCTCACTCTAACCATATTCTACTATCAGCAAACACCTTTGGTTACTGCCGATGGCCTGCCGGCCACTGGCACGGCGCTGTTCATCAGACTTTTCGCGCTGGCGTTAACCATCGTACTCATGCCTGCGGCGGTGATATCCTGGTTTTTATTTCGAATCAGCGGCAGACAAAAAATAGTAAAGGAGAGAGTGGAATTTTATGCCCAGCTTTTTGCCGCTACTACAGATTCAATCATGGTTCATGACCTGAATGGTAAGTGCATCTATGCTAATGAGAACGCTTGCCGCTTTTATGGTTACGACGAAGAAGAGTTGTTAAAACTAAGCCTGCACGAGCTTAATACGCCGGAGCAGGCCGAAGTAGCCGAAACGAAAATTGCCGAGTTGATACAGAAAGGGCAATTAACATATGAGTCGGTTCATGTCTGTAAAAATAAACCGGATACTGCTGTAGAAGTCAACAGCCTCATCATCGAATCCGGGGGCCGCAAGCTGATAGTCAGCGCCATTGGCGATATAAGCGAGCGCAAACGAACCGCCGAGGAACTAAGGCAGACTTCAATCCGATTACAGAGGGCGATCGAAGGCGCCATAAACGCTGTGGCTCTCACGACTGAAATCAGGGACCCGTACACCGCGGGTCATCAGCTCCGGGTTGCCAAGCTGGCCTGTTCAATCGGTAGAGAGCTGGGACTATCGGAAACGCAGATTGAGGGAGTCCGTGTTGCCGGCACCTTGCATGATATCGGTAAAATATATGTTCCCGCGGAGATACTCAGCCGCCCGGGCCGCCTGCGGCAAAACGAAATAAACCTGGTCAGGGATCATGCCCAGGTGGGGCATGACCTGCTCAGCACCATCGAGTTTCCCTGGCCGGTAGCCCAGATAGTACTCCAGCATCATGAAAGAATGAACGGCTCAGGATACCCACTCGGCCTTTCGGGTGACGAGATTTGTATAGAGGCAAAGATAATGAGCGTGGCCGATGTCGTAGAGGCCATGGCTTCTCACAGGCCTTACCGCCCCGCACTCAGCATTGAGGAGGCCCTGCTCGAGATTTTGCAGCAACGAGGCGTACTTTATTCTCCTGAGGCCGTGGATGCCTGCATCAAGGTGTTTACTCAGAAGGGGTTCAAGTTTTAAACAGCCAGTTGCCAGAGCGTCTAATCTGGACTAAGTGCTACCCGCCTTCGGGCACAGTTTCATTTATTAAACCGCTGTCCTGAGACGCATTCCACAGTCAAATTGTTTAAGGCGTTGCACATGGTCGTTTTTCAATGATAAAGTTATGCAGTCGCTTACTGGTGTAGTCTCATGGGTATACGGGCTTTTTTCAAACAGGTAGACGACTGCATAAAAGAAGGGCTCAAAAATAGGGGCTCTATCTATTTCAACTATGCCGACGTCATTTTTAAATATCCGTGTCTGTGTATTTACAATGCCTGGCTTATGTCCGATGCCCGGAGAACCAATCGGGCACTGATTCATGTTATAGGCGACAGCCACCTTAGACCTTTCTTATTTAGGAGGCCTTTCCTGTTGCACCATATCTCGCAGGCTACTGCCTATAATCTTAACAAGGACAAAAGCTACTCACAGTCGAAAAAATATTTAAATTCCTTCCTGCCCGATATAAATAAGCAAAGGGACGTTTTACTTCTGGTTTTCGGTGAGATAGATGCTCGTGTTCATATCTATCTGCAATACGAAAAAAAGAAGCGGAAGATAAGTATTGATAGGCTCATAGATGCCACGGTCGCTAACTATGGTATAACGATCAAACGGCTGCAGAAAGACGGATTTGCGGTTTGCGTTCACGGCTTGCCGCCGGCGGCACGAAAGGACTTTGAGTCCGACCTGCCATTCCTCGGCAGCCCGGAGCAAAGAAGCGACATATCTAGAATATTTAATCTAAAGCTAGGCGATTTTTGCCGGAAAAACGGAGTTCCCTTCATTGACATGCAGTCGATCGCCGCAGACGAGCAGGGATTCATGAAGAAGAAATACGCTGCCGATGAGGTGCACCTGAATAGCAGAGTACTCCCTTTTGCCCGGCGGACAATATTCGAGGCATTCGCCGATACAAAAAATTTTAGTTGAATTTAATCGAGTGATTAAAAAGTAGTAATTGCCTTCAGTTCAATTTCAGGGTAAATCTGTTGAGGCTTGGGCGGCATCGGGCTGTAAACCCAGTTTATCGATAACTTGCCGCATTGTACGCCGCCGATTCGTTGTATTCCCGTGAACCTGCCGCGCACCAGCACATCCTCCATGTCGAAGGACATGCAAAACAGGGATACGGTCGTATCAGATGATATAGCGCTGATATCTCCCCGGAATACCGATGCGGCGAATATTATATTTTCGGTGTCGCAGGTCTGTGCTTGAATGACCGGGATAATAATCGGATAGCCGTCTTCGGCAACGTAAGCCAGGAATTTTAAGTTGGAGATTTTATCGATTAGCCGGCGGGTCCAGGGGTTGAGTATATCGGCTTTGCCCTTGTTGCCGGAAAACGTCTTTGCTGCTAAAGTTTTAATAGCAGCCTGAATTATGCTGCCCATGGGCAAATGGTTTTTACCGGATTGCTCCAGTAGCTTGAAATAGTAGACCGTGTGGATACCAAAATAAGCGTTATACCTGAACATGGGCAGGTTATTAAAGAAATCGAATTCCCGACCGCTCTTCTGCGTGTGCGTGAAACTCGCCTTACCACGCCAGATGTTCCTGTCTAGGGTTAATATAAGAAATCCAACCTTCGGATTTCTTCTGACATTGACTTTGCTTAAGCCTTCCGAGAACTGTCCGAAGACCAGCTCGGTGGGCGAACTGGCGCAGAGCGAGGATAGCAACGTGATGTGGGGTAAACCATCTTCGTTCATAGTAGCCAACAACCCCACCTTCATCTCCGGTTCAAAACTCTTGATATCAGGCTCGGAAAAAAATTTATGGACTTCTTTTTGAACGTTCATGGCCGTCTCCTCTATGAATCTTTAACTTTCGTAGGCCCGGTAGCGAAAACAATGTCAGGGTTAACGCCGGACTTTTTGGCACAGGTCTCCAAATTATGTACTTCTTCTGCCGTCATAAGCGGTGTGTCCGCGTATTCCCAGGTTATACCCAATCGATGGTATTTGTCCCGGCAGAGGTTATTAAAAGCACATAGTTCCCAGCGCTTGACTACGCGATCCAGATTGTTAGCGATAAAGGCCCCGATGCCGTTGATATTTTCGTCCGTAGCTGTGGCTCCGGGGATTAGAGGCGACCTTATCCATAGCACTTTTTCGGGAGCGACATTCAAGATGTGGTCGCGTATATAAAGGAGATTGTCTAAAATATTGCGGTTAACTGCGCCGGTGAAAGCCCGGTGTTTTTCCGGGTCGATTTCTTTCAAATCAAAAAGTATGAGGTCGGTGTAAGGCAGAACTTTGTCGAGTGAATTAACGGTGCACGCCCCACAGGTATCGATGCCGGTCTGGATGCCTCTTTCTTTTAGCGCGTGGAGTAAAGCTGCAGAGAATTCGGCTTGGAGCAGAGGTTCTCCTCCGGACAGAGTGACCCCACCACTCGATTTTTCAAAAAATACGCGGTCCTTAATGGCTTCCTGGCAAACATAATCTACCGAGACCGTCTTTCCCAGAAGCTCCATGGCATTTGCCGGACAGCTCTGAGTACAGTCTCCGCAACCGTTGCATTGCTCGCGGTTTATGACGATTCCCGACTCCGGCTTAGACAGGCAGTGGCTGGGGCAGGTTTTAACACAGGTACCGCAGCCAATGCATCGGTTTTCCAGCCATTGTATTTGCGGTTTCGTCGAAATGCTTTCGGGATTATGGCACCACCGGCAGCTAAGCGGGCAGCCTTTAAAGAATACGGTAGTGCGGATGCCCGGCCCGTCTTCGGTTGAAAACCGCTGTAAATGCAGTATAAGTCCAGTCAAAGATACAACCGGGAGCGTTGCCTTGTCTACTTCCGGTTTGCTGTCAACGGCTAGTCGGGTTTCTTCAGTTACCATGCTGGCCTCAACCTCATCAAATCTGGTGGCTTTCCCTGGATATGATTTCGTTCTGAAGCTCTCTGCCGATGGCGGTGAAATAGGCATTATAGCCGGTAACGCGGACCAGCAGGTGTTTATAATTATCTGGATTCTTTTGTGCATCCCTTAGCATATCGGCGTTGACCATGTTGATTTGCAGGCAGGTACCGCCGTTTTCCAGGTATCCGGCCAGGAATGCCTTGAACTTCTTCTTGTGTTCCGGGTCACGCAGCAGCGAGGGATTAAAGGTGATAGTATGACTGGCTCCGTTGGGCAGAAGGTTATAAAATTCCAGCCAGTCGCCACCTCCGTCTGTCCCTTTGCCGCCGATAACCTTGCCTACCGAATTAACATTTGCGGTAGGTCCGTTACTGTCGGCGCCGTTTGAGGGGCAGATGGCGTTTGACAGGAATTTGCCCTTTGGTCTGCCATCGGGGCTGGCCGGCAGAACGTATCCGTCTGAAATCCAGTAGTTCCAGCTAAGCATGCCGGGGCGGAATTGTTTACCCGTGGGTCCGGACTTGTATTTCCAGCTCTCATCCGTCCAAAGGTCCATCACCTTCCTGCCCCATTCATCGGCGTCGTCATCATCCCTGCCGTACTTCGGCGCTTTATTAATCGCCTGCGCTTGAAGTACCTCGTAGCCCGTCCAGTTGGCCTTAAGTGCTTCAACCAGCTCCTTCATAGTGCAAATCTTTTTATCGAACACCAGGTATTTAACTGCCAGTAAGGAATCTACCGTGGTACCATAGGTAACCGCCTCCAGAGTGGTGAAGCTTAGTTGGGCGCCTCCCTCGTTAACGTCCTTACCTTTTTCAGCGCAGCCTTTAACCAGGCAGGAGAGATAAGGGGTCGGCAGAAATCTGGCTCGTACCTCATCGGTCCTTTCATACAGCCTGGCAATTATCTTGATAATGTACCTGGTCTGGGTAACGTAGGCATCCCAGAATTCCTCCCAGGTCTTGAATTCTTCCGCATTGCCCGTTGCCGGGCCAAACAATTGGCGAGGTTCGGTTTTACCTGTCATCGGGTCGGTGTAGGCAATCAGGTCATACCCACCGGTAAGCGCCAGCTCCACGGCCTTAAGCAGGTTCAAATTGATGTCCACGGTGCCGGAGCGGTCGTTGCCGCACATCGTATTTTCCAGACAGCCAACGGGTGCATAGTCATAAACGTTGCTCGGGTTAATGAGCGGCTCGACTCCCGTTTTTTTTGCCTCCAGGACCATTCCGGCTATGGAGCGTTCGTCGAAGTTAATTAGGAATGGCGCACCCTGGCTTGTAGAAATCATGTCTATGACCTTATCGTACAGCTGGTCCGGTGTATTTCTATGCAAACGGACGTTTGGCTTCGGCTCCAGAATTGGCGTTAGTTCATCGATAACCTCGAGCATGGCATACGTAAGGTCGTTGGTCATATCTTTGCCGTCCGGTCCTGCTCCGGAAAGCGTAACTACCTGACCGAAGCCGGAGGTAATTCCCTGGTTGCCGCCCGTCCGAATCATAGCGTCGTAAGCTGTATTGCAGTGAATCCAGAAACACTTCAATATTTCTTTGCCGAACTCCCTGTCCATTCCGTCATTGATCGATTTTTGCCATAGCGGATAAAGATATTGGTCTATCCGGCCGAAGGAAAGTCCCGGTCCCGGATAGCTTTCGTCGCTCATGACGAGCATGTGGGTCAGCCATAGCGATTGCACGCCTTCCCAGAACGTGCGCGCGGGCTCCCAGGGCACCCTTTTCATTATATCTGCCATCTGTAGCAGTTCGCTTTTTCTGGCGCTGTCCGGTTCGCTAGCAGCAAGTTCGGTACAAAGCTGGCTGTATTTCACTGCCACATCCTGAGCCATGGTGGCTGCGGTCAGCATCGCCCTGAGCTCGGCTCCCTTTTTACCTTTCTTCTCAGCAGCGGTGAGCGCGTTGTAGTAGTAGTCGATGTCGGCGTACAGGCCTTCCCAGCCCTTTTCAATAACCGTGGCGTAATCGGGTATCAGGTGACCGCTGGTGGCACCAACATTCCCGTAGCCGTGATTGTGTAACCAGAGGATGGCCGCCCGGACTCCCTTTTTGCCGTAGACCATTTTCCCGTATTGTTTAGCCTCCTTCTCGTTGAGACAGGTGGAAGCCTGCAGATTGAAACGCGCGCCGGCAATAAGGTCGCCCGGCAAAATCTCATGGGGCAAATAGTGCACCATTACCTCTTTTATAAACCAGGCGTGGCGCTCCGGCAGCGACCATTTCCAGAAATCGGCGTGTAATTTTACCCTTTTAGACGTCTGTTTGAAGGCACCGGTGAACGTCGACATGAAAGCGTAGGTTTCCGGGACTATATAGTATTGACCTTCCTGGAATTGGAAGTCCCATGGTGTTCCAGTGGTGAAGCCGGTAAACTCATTATTCCACTTGCGGTTTAGGCCCTGGAAATAGTAGTCGCGCAGCCATTTAATCCGCAGCGATAAACTCTTAGGTTCTTTAATGGAATATCTCGGTTTTTCTGGTAACGCTGTTGTCATAATATCATCCTCCCTCTAGCGGTCCGCTCTTCGCTCCAAACAGATAAGTAAAGGTAGTTAATGTCCGTGAGAACTATATCATACAGCAGTGCAAGACTACCAACGGCAGGCTGGTCTTAGCTGGTTTGACAAAAATAAGGCGGGAAACTAAAGTTAATTATTAAAAATGGTTCAATTTATAGTAGATAACTGGCTGTGGATATTATTAGCCCTTCTGGCTGTCGGTCTGCTGACCGCATTTTTTATGTCCAAGACAGTCCGGGTGGGGATAAAGACCTGGGCGATGATCATAAGCCTGAGCATAAGCTACAAAAAAAATTCCGGTGTCGTACCCAAGAACGTTCTCGTCGGTGAGATCACCTTCCGCTGCGGCGACAGGAATATCGCTGCCAACCTGTATCGTCCCGCAGACAAAAAGCCGCACCCGGCACTCATCCTGGCACACGGCGCCATACAGGGCGGCAAAGATGATAGAGCGTTGAGATTCGGAGGACAGGGCCTGGCTACCGCTGGCTATGTGGCTCTGGTGCCGCAGCTGGAGCATTTGAACCGGCTGAGACTGCATCAGGATGATGTAGATGCGCTGGCCGCCGGCGTCCGTTACCTTTCCGAGAACAAGTTTTGCAGCGGTAAGATAGGATTGATGGGCGTCTGCCTGAGCGCCAACCTGGTTTTCCTGGCAACCGCCAGGCCAGAGGTAAAGAAAAACGTATCGGTTATAACCTGCTGGGGTGGCTTTTATAACATCCATGATTGGCTTCAAGCGGTTATTGCTCAGCGTTATATAGAGGGCGGGCGTGCCGTGCCGTGGAAACCGCGCGAACTCTTAATCAACGAAGCCCCGAAGTGGCTGGTCGAGCTTTCACCTGCGTCCGACAGGGCCTGCCTTCAAAAGTTAATCGCGGGTAACGACTCGGCAGCTGTCCGTGAACAGCTATCAGAACGCGGCCGGGTCATGTACGAATTGCTCTCGAATCACGAGCCTGAAAAAGTTAAAGACCTGTGGGCAAAACTCGACCCTCAGGTAAAGCGGGTGCTGGATAGCCTATCGCCTCACACGAAAATCGAGCAATACGACACTAAAATCGCCATTATCCACACTTTCAATGATGACGTCATTCCCTGGGTAGAATCCCCCAAGCTTCTGCAGGCCGTAGGTCAAAAAAACAAAATTTACTACAGGATTTTTCGCCAGTTCTACCACGTCAGCATCGAAGACTTGCTGAAGGCGCGTATTTCCAACCTCCATCGGGTGGTCGCTGAAGGCGCCCAATTTTATATGTACATGTATTCCATACTTTATCGGCTCTCGTAATTATACGAATATCGCTGCCAATGCTTGACACCCATTCTATCGAAGTATTAATGTAGTAAGGTTATGAAAACCACGAACCTGGACTGGGCAATATTTTACTCATTGTGGCTTTTATTGATGTTCCTCATTCCATTCATGTACTTATTGGCGGGATTTAGGGTTCGTAGGAACTAAATCCACCGTCTGATAAACGCACACCACATTAGCCCGCTTTGAAGCCGGTCATATCCAAAAATAATAAAAAAGGGGGCAGGACGATGAAACATAAAGAGGGTAGATTCACCGGATACAAAGGGCTCAAACTTTATTATCAGGTCTGGCTGCCGGATAAGAAACCAAAAGCGGTACTGCTTGTAGCTCCCGGTTTAGCCGAGCACAGCGGACGCTACAACAATATCGTAAACTACCTCGTTCCCAAAGGCTATGCAATTTATGCTCTTGACCACCGGGGACACGGAAAATCGGACGGCCAGCGCTCATATGTCGATAATTTCAACGACTATATTGTCGACTTCAAGACGTTCTTCGACAAGGTGAGAAAGGAAAACAAGAATGCCAGGATCTTCCTTTTCGGCCATAGCCTTGGAGCCACCATAGCCGTCGACTATGCAATAGAACATCAGGATGGACTAGAAGGATTGATAACCTCCGGCGCCAGCCTGGTACCCAGTAAAACCGTGTCGCCGGCGCTGCTGGCAATGGCCGGCTTAGTATCGGCGCTGGCACCTAAATTGGGTGTTACCGTGCTCAACTCTTCAACCATCAGTCGCGATCCGGCCGTTGTCAATGCCTATAACAACGACCCGCTGGTGTTCCGGGGCAAGATACCTGCCCGGACCGGTGCGGAATTGGCCAGGATGTGGAGGCAGTTACCAGACCAAATGCCGAAAATTAAGTTGCCGATACTGATTATGCATGGTCTGGCCGACCAGCTGTCCGACCCACGTGGCAGTCAGCTGCTTTACGAACGCGTTGGCTCCAAAGATAAGACCTTAAAAATATACGATAACTGCTACCACGAGATATGCAATGAGCCCGAACACGAGCAGGTATGCACTGACATGGAAAGCTGGCTTAATAAACATCTTAAGTAAAATACCATGGCTCGCGAAGTGTCTGCGAGGAGAAGGAGCATAAGATGGCTGAATGTCATTATCGCAAGGACAGCATTTCCAAGCTGGGCAAACTGTATCAGTTAAAACCAGAAACGCTGCAGGCGTTTATGGATTTCGACGGCAAGGTCTTTGCCGAAGGCGCTCTTAGTACAAAATTTAAAGAGTTGATTGCCGTGGCGTGCGCGCATATTACCCAGTGCCCCTACTGTATCGAAGCTCATACCAAAAAAGCTAAAACGGCCGGTGCTTCGGAAGCGGAAGTAGTCGAAGCTATATTTGTGGCGGCCTCTCTGCGCGCCGGTGGCGCACTGGCGCATAGCTGCATTGCCATCGAAGCCCTGGAAGAAAAGTAGCGCCGATTGCCGGCTATGTCCTGGCCTGCCGGATAATGTCCCAGTAGGCTCCGCGGCTGCCCTCTTCTATTAAACGGCAGAGAAATTCATCGTCAGCGTAGTTGTAGCTTTTATTATCTGACGGTGCGGCCAGGTACAGGAAACGGGGGTCACCGGCAACCAGGCGTTGCAGCAGGAGCAATGGCTCCTTGACGAGTTCTGGGGATAAGTAGAATACCGGCCGGGACAGGTCGGCAGATGCCGAGTGCAGTGCCTGGTTGCCGAAACCGTTAGATACAGCTTTACCTAGAGGAGTATCGGGATAGACGCGGATACCAACCGATATTCCGGTCAGCGGCACATCCATCTCCTTCACTTTATTGATGGTGGCGGCTAGCGTCTGCTCGGTCTCGCCCGGTCCACCTACCAGCAGGTCAAACATGTAGTTAAGCTCTTCCTGTTGCAGGATGTGCGCCAGTTCGATGACGTCTTTAAGCCGATGTCTTCTGCCCAACCTGAGCAACTGCTCATCGCACAGAGAATCGACACCGAAGTTAACGCCCGCGCAGCCGGATTTTTTCATGAGCTTTGCCAGCTCACGGTCGAACGTGGCGGGCGAACAGTAGCCATACCATCTTAGCCTGCCATCCAGTCCTAAATTGATAATGGTCCGGCATATATCTTTGGCGTGTGCTATGGGCAGGTTGAACTCACTATCGCATATGTGCATAAACGATATTCCTTGTTCAGCCAGGTCCTGAAGTTCCCGGCCCACGGTAATGGGCGGCCTGAGGCGCGCCTTTTTCCCTTTGGCTACCGGGTCGGCGCAGAAAATGCAGCCTTCAGGACAACCCCGCTTGGTTTCTACTCCCACCATAGCACCCATTTTTTCGTACTTTCGATTGTCGAACATTCGACGGTGCGGCTTGGGCAGATTATCGAGGTCAACATCAACCCTTGGATTAATTACAATCTTTTTTTTGCGCCGGTAAATGATATTCGGTAGCATTGATATGTCTCTCCCCGCCATCAGCGACTGAGCCAGAAGCACCGTCGACTCTTCACCGTCGCCATAAATTCCTACATCGGCGTTAACGGCCTCGAGAACAGTGGCAGGCATTATAGAGAAGCCGATGCCGCCGAGCACGACCGGCGCCGCAGTATGTTTTCTGGTCTCTTCCACGATCTCCGAAATCCAGGGTATAAAAGACTTTTTCGAGACAAATGAGGAATCATCGATATTGCGCACGGTAAGCCCTACCGCCATGGGCTCATAATCCCTGAGCTCTCGACCGATGGCTGTCCGCCAGTCGGCTTCAAAAGCCAGGTCGATAATTTTTACGGAAATTCCGGCCTGGTTTAGTGTTTCAGCCACGTATTCCAGCCCCACGGGGCTAACCGGCGGGCGAGTCGTGTTGGTGTTGATTAAGAAAAAAGGTCTCATAGGTGAAAGTTGTTCATACAGCGTAGCATGCGGAGCAACGTGAAGCAAACGGGTGAACCCAATGGCTATGAGACGCTTTTCACTTGTGATATACTTTCTGATTGGCTAACCTGCACGGGATGTTTTCATGCCCGATAAGAGCTACATTTTAGTTATCGACCAAGGGACCACCGGAAGTGCGGCTTTACTGTTCAACGAATCGGGAAAGGTCGTGTCCAGCGCCGACCGTGAGATACGTCAGTATTATCCGCAGCCGGGATGGGTGGAGCACGACCCGGCAGAAATTTTCCAGACCTCCCTGTCTGTAGCTAAAGAAGCCATGGAACAGGCCGGCGTTACCGCGTCTCAGGTAAAAGGCCTGGGCATCACCAATCAGCGCGAGACGACCGTTGTCTGGGAGCGCCGCACAGGAAAACCGGTAAGCAATGCCGTCGTCTGGCAGTGCCGGCGCACCGCTCACATATGCGAAGAACTTAAAAAACAGGGTATGGTCGAGCCAATACGGGAAAAGACCGGTCTGCTTATCGATGCTTATTTCTCTGGCACCAAGCTGCGCTGGATTCTGGACAACGTCCCTGATGGTCAGCGCCGCGCCGAGAATGGCGACTTTCTGTTCGGCACCATAGACAGCTGGCTGGTGTGGAACCTGACCGGAGGCGCCGCACATATCACGGATTACAGCAATGCCTCCCGTACCATGCTGTTTAATATCAATACCCTGCAGTGGGACAAGGAGTTGCTGGCCAAACTAAACATACCGGAAGCTGTGCTGCCAAAATCGGTACCCTCGAGCCAGATTTACGGCGATACTGCTGCCGGCTTGCTGGGTGACGCCCGTATACCTGTGGCCGGCATCGCTGGTGACCAGCAGGCGGCGCTTTTTGGCCAGGCCTGTTATCAGCCCGGCATGGCCAAAAATACCTACGGCACGGGTTCATTCATTTTGCTCAACACAGGTGACAAGCCGGTACAGTCACGGAAAGGGCTGCTTACCACCGTTGCCTGGGGGCTGGGGGGAAAGGTTAATTACGCCATGGAAGGCAGTGTCTTTATTACTGGCGCTGCCGTGCAGTGGCTGCGCGACGGACTGCATCTTATAAAGACCGCAGCGGACAGCGAAGCGCTGGCAAAATCGGTATCCGACAATGGAGGTGTTTACTTTGTACCTGCCTTCGTGGGTTTGGGCGCTCCTTACTGGGATATGTACGCCCGGGGCGCCATTGTCGGGCTTACTCGCGGCACCAACGGCGGGCATCTGGCCCGAGCCACGCTCGAGGCCATTGCCTACCAGGTGCGTGACGTAGCCGACGCTATGGTGGCCGAAGCCGGACTCAAGTTGCCGCTGCTACGTGTGGACGGCGGCGGCACGGCCAACTCGCTCATGATGCAGTTTCAGGCCGATATACTCGGCATACCCATACAGCCGGCGGAAATTGCCGAGACCACTTCTTTAGGCGCCGCCTATCTGGCCGGTCTAGCGGTAGGCATGTGGAAGGACACTGACCAGCTGGCCCGCATGTGGAAGCCGGCCATGACCTTCGAACCGAAGATGCCGATCGACCAGAGAGAAGCGCTTTATGCCGGCTGGAAGCGTGCTGTGGAACGGGCCCGCGGCTGGGCCGAAAGCTAGGATAACTTTTCTGAATACAAAAGGAGTCAAACCGTGAAAAGAGATTTCGATGCCATCGCTAAAGAAAAATTCGACCTGATTGTGATTGGCGGCGGCATTATCGGGACCGGCGTTGCCCGCGATGCCTCGCTGCGCGGTATAAAAACACTGCTCATTGAAAAAGAAGACTTCGGCTACGGCACCACTTCGCGTTCGTCGCGACTGATTCACGGTGGGCTGCGCTACCTTCGGATGGCGGAGTTTCACCTGGTGCGCCAGGACCTGATGGAGAGGGAGGTGCTGTTGAAAATCGCGCCTCACCTGGTTCATCCCTTTCCGTTCCTTATGCCCGTAACTGACATTTACTATGAGGCAGCTTTGACCATAGGCGTCAGTATGTACGACATCATGGCTTCAGGAAAGTCGATGCCGTCGCATCAACACCTGTCCCGGCGCGAGGCTTTAGAAATCGAGCCGGAGCTCGGGGAATTGAAAGGCCTGAGGGCGGCATTGCAGTACTACGATTGCCAGGCGCCTTATACCGAGCGTCTGGGAATAGAGAACGTGCTCAGCGCCGTGGAAAACGGGGCTACCGTGGTAAACCACGCGCAGCTAACCGGTTTTATTAGGAACGACAACGACGTTGCCGGTATAGAAGTACAAGACTGTCTTACCGGAGAGAAATATCGGGTAAAGTCCCGGCTGGTGCTCAACGCCGCCGGCCACTGGGTGGACCGCGTCAGGGACTTGCTCCACGGTGGGCCGGCCAGCGTGGTGCGCCGGACCAAGGGCATCCACCTGTTGACACCCAGAATAACCCAAAAGGCGCTGGTACTGTTCTCACCGGTAGACAAGCGCCTTTTCTTCGTCATGCCGTGGCTGGATTACACGCTCATCGGCACCACGGACACGGATTATCAGGGCGACCTGGACAACGTCTGCGCCGACAAAGCCGATGTGGATTACATGTTGACCAGCGTCCGACAGATATTCCCTAAATTGCGGGAGGAAGACATATTTTATACCTTCGCCGGTTTAAGATCCCTGGTCTATAGCGGCGGTGAGCGGCCGTCCAACATAACCCGCGAGCACCGCGTACTCGACCACAAAGTTAAAGACCGCATTGACGGCCTGGTCTCGGTGCTGGGTGGCAAGATAACCGCTTACCGGGCGGTGGCCAAAGACGCCACGGATACGGTTTGCCGCAAGCTGGGAATCAAAGCGGTCTGTACCACGGCAGAGGTACCTTTGCCCGGAGCTCCCGCTGTGTCTGAGAAAGAACTGGCCGCTTCTGCCAGGCAGAGCAGTTTGCCGTTGAACACCGTCAGGCATCTGGCAGCACTTTACGGGTCGCGTTTTTCTGAGGTCTTGGAGATAGTAAAGCGGAGAAAGGGCAGCGGACAGCGGCTATGTCCCCATAGCCCGGACATACTGGCACAGGTGGAGCATGCTGTAAAAGAGGAGGCTGCTTTGACCGTGGCCGATTTACTGCTGCGGCGGACCGCCATAGGCTTGATGTCGTGCCAGGGTCTGGACGCGGTAGAGCCGGTGGCGGTGGAGATGGGCAGGCTCTTAAAATGGAGCCAGGCCGAACAAAAAAGGCAGGTTGGGAACTACCTGGCGCGGATGGCCCTTTGCCAGCAATTCAGGACCGGTCCGGCGAAAAAATCAAAGAGAAGCAACAGAGTCTAAACGTATCGAATTTTGTCATTGCGAGTCCTTCTGCAGAAGGACTCGCAATCTCATCTTTTCCGCCGACCTATACTATTTGATCACTCTTAGTGTTGAATAACGCTTGCTTGTAATCAGGGGATAAATTGCTGAAGTTTGACACTCTATGCAAGGTGTGATAATTTTTAAGTCCGTGGCAGCGTAGCTCAGTGGTAGAGCAGGGGACTCATAAGCCCTTGGTCACTGGTTCAAATCCAGTCGCTGCCACCAATTTATTTCGGGTTCGAATCCTGTACGGCCTACTCTGATAATTACTCACTTTGTAAGTAAAAATGGTTATGATTCTCATTTGACAAACGTATAATTCGGTGTATTATTAGTAACACTATAATCGATGCTTAGTTTAGCTGAGAGCTAATAATCCATTGTAACTTTTTTCTTACATCGCTGTTATCAGTCGAAATAGGTGAAAGGGAGGGTCATTAGATGTCTAATCCATCAAGTCCAATCGATCTAGGGTCGTTATTTCAGTCGGTTATCGGTACACTGAACCAGAATAAAGACAGTCTGAATAAAGCCGACACCAACAACCATGATCACGGGGATAATATGGTTAACCTCTTCCAGCTAATTACCAACGCAATGAAGGAAAAACAGGGGGCAGATCCCGCCGGCCAGTTAGCGCATGCCGCCGAGGTCTTGAACCAGCAGAAGAGCGGTTCGGCACAGATGTACGCCAAAGGTCTGTCACAGGCTGCTCAGCAATTTCAAGGCAGGCAAATCAATTCCGACAATGTTATGACGCTGATACCGACCATATTGGGAGTAGGAGAAGCACCGGCGCGACAATCTGCCGGCTTAATGGTCGCGCCCTTTAACGGCGGCTATGTCGCCGGCAAGTCGGTCACTTTTCGGTGGAAGGCCGTACCAGGAGTAACAAAGTACTGGCTCAGTGTCAGAAGGACTAAAGATAATTCCGGCCGCATCAGCATCAGTTTAAACCTTAACAGGCTGGTCGCAGACGAATCCGACCGCATCACCAAGGGTGCGAACGATATCCTCTCGATCACCAAGCTCGGCTTCATGAATGATGGCACGGAATACAAGTGGAACATTGCCGTTGGCGAAAGCGAAGACGCCGAAGGAAAAGACTACTGGACCTTCACCAACGCTGCACCTCCGCCGAGACAGGAGCCACAGCCACAGCAAGCCACACAACAACAGCAACAACAAAGCGCAGGTGTCGGCGACATAATAGGTTCACTAATTCGCGAGGCACAGCATAAACCACAACAAGGGCAACAGCCAGGCTCAGGTGTCGGCGACATAATAGGTTCGCTAATCCGCCAGACGCAGCAGAAACCGGAACAGCAGCAGCCAGGCGAAGGCGTCAGCGATATAATTGGTTCGCTGCTTCGCCAAATGCAGCAGAAACCACAGCAAAAATCCAAATCAAATGTAGAGGTTAATCAAAAAGAAATTGTGGATGCTCTTGTCTCCAACAGCCCTATGGGGGATTCTTATCGATCACAGTCCGGGTCGCTGGTAGCCAATGCGCTAATTGCCGCGGCCCAGAGC
>Ga0116202_10000060_pt1 | contig 48403 bp, 43 predicted proteins | sample LakKivw325mmetaG_FD_94479 | JGI IMG/M metagenome (GOLD analysis project Ga0116202, IMG submission 94479) | Anoxic lake water microbial communities from Lake Kivu, Rwanda to study Microbial Dark Matter (Phase II) - Lake Kivu water 325m metaG | ecosystem: Environmental > Aquatic > Freshwater >... | reverse complement strand
GAACCTCTGACCTTTGGGTTATGAGCCCAACGAGCTACCGGACTGCTCCACCCCGCGTCATAACTGAGAATCGCCATGAATTGAGGGAGAACTTGTAAACCACCACTCCGTACTTTGTCAAGGTATTTTTCCATCTTAATCCCGCTTGCACGAAAGTTTAATCCAAACTCCTCGTCTTGACTGAAGAAAGGATTTTCTTGTATACTCTCCCCATTATAAAGCCAATTCACGTCTTTGATATATTTTTCTTATGAAACGATGCGACACTGCAGACAATAAAAGGGAAAACATGGAGAAACCGGAAAATCCATCGGGCAAAGGAAAAACGGAGAGCGAGGCGGTGATCCTTGAGACTGTCAGAGCGATCTTCGAATGTTGCCGCACAATAGCCGTTTATGGAATGTCCAGTGATCCCAAGGCGGCATCCCACAGGGTACCCGCCTATTTTGCATCCAAGGGATACAACATCATTCCGATCAATCCCCATGCAGACAAAATCATTGACCGGGTGGTTTACCACCGCATCGAGGATGTCAGGGAAAATATCGAAGTCGTCCAGATTTTTCGTCCTTCCGATCAGGCGCCCGCCGTTGTTCAGGAGGTTTTAGAGCGAAAAAGGGAAAGGGGCGATATCAACGCCATCTGGCTCCAGTTGGGCATCAAGAGCGAGGAAGGAAGAGAGCTTGCCGAAAAGGCAGGCATCCTTTTCGTTCAGGACCGATGCATGTATGAAGAGCATCGTCGCATTTTCCCAGGCAAGAACAGGGGATAAACCGAGGAGGACATGTTGTCACAAACAGTTATACGGGTCGTTGACCTCTGGAAATACTACGATGAAGACGGTCAGGGCGGCACGGCGGCTCTCCGTGGAACAAGCCTGGAAGTATACCGGGGAGAAGTGCTTGCCCTCTTTGGGAAAAGCGGCTCCGGGAAGAGCACTCTTCTCAACCTCATTGCCGGTCTCGACCGTCCTACCCGGGGTCTCATCGAGATCGATGGGAAAAACATGGAGACGCTCGGCGAAGCAGGCCGGACAGAATTGCGCAGAACAAGGCTGGGATTTGTGTTTCAGTTCTTCAATCTCATCCCCACCCTCACCGCTCTGGAAAATGTCCATCTGTCTTTGGAGCTCGCCGGCAAATCGAACCTCCGCATTGCCGAGGAAGCCCTCGCCGGAGTCGGCCTTCAGGGCAAGGAAGCGCGCTATCCTCATGAACTTTCAGGAGGAGAGCAGCAGCGCGTGGCCGTTGCCCGCGCCCTCGTGAAGGACCCCGCAGTGGTTCTGGCGGATGAACCCACTGGAAATCTGGACACAGCGACAGGGAACCAGATACTGGAGATCCTTGCCTCGCGGTGCCGGCAGGGCGGCATGACCCTCGTCATGGTCACCCACACCTCCCTTGCATGCCGTTACGCCGATCGTATTCTGACAATGGTCGACGGCGTTGTCACGGACGAATCAATCTGTAAGGAACCATAAAGAAACAGGAAAAACTTCTGTGAAGATTGTCACCAAATCATTTTTAAGATACCTGACTAGGCGGCGGAGCCTAAGTCTCCTGCAACTCATGGGCATCGCCTGCGGCGTGGCTGCCGTAATTGGAATGGTCCTCTCGGCCCGGTCGGCTCTGTCAAGCTTCAGTGACGCCGTTTCATTTCTGCAGGGCAAGGCGACCCATCTCATCGAACGCCCCGCGGGAACAATGGATGAAAAAATCCTGCCGGATTTAATGCACGACCCGGCTGTTCGGAATCTGTCGCCCGTCATTGACCGCAGACTTCGACTTGAAGACGGCAACCTGATTCGGGTTCTTGGCATCGATCCCTTTCTTGACCAGCACATACGGCCGGAACTCTCCCATCCCCCCTTCACGCAGAGACGAGGAGGAAAGCGGGAACGGAACATGGAATTTTTTCTCGACGATCGGGCCGTTTTCCTGGAGGCACGACTCGCCGGGCAAATGGGAATATCCCCGGGCCATGATATTAAAACATCCAGAGGCCTTCTTCGCGTGATCGGCACCTTCCCCAACCCCTCCGGCGAACCTTTAATCCTCATGGACATCGCTCACGCCCAGGAAATATTCGATCTACCGGGTCAAGTGGATCATGTGGATCTGATTCTTGATAATGAAGCAGATTTCCGGAGTCGATGGGAAACGGGTTTTCGGATCCAGTCAAGCCTCGAGCGCCGGGAAACGTTCAGCGCCATGGTGGGCGCCTTCCGTCTGAACCTGGAAGCCATGTCCCTGATGGCCCTTTTCGTCGCCGTCTTTTTGATCTATAACACGACCATGTTCACCGTTGTGAGCCGCAGAAAGGATGCAGGCATCTTGAGAAGCCTGGGCGCTGAGCGGCATGAGATCACCCTTGCTTTTCTTGCCGAAATACTGATCCTGGGCACGACAGGCGGCGCTATCGGAAGCATTCTCGGTTACCTGCTCAGTCATTTCCTCACGACAATCATCGGCAGCACGATCAGCAATCTCTATTTCTTTCTGCGGCCGACACCGCCGGCATGGTCGCTCTTGATCCCTCTGAGCGGCATACTTCTCGGTTGTGGAGCAAGTCTTCTGGGAAGCATTCTCCCTCTGGTCGAACTGGCCCGCACCGATCCCGTGGAAGCGCTTCGGGGCCGCTCGGCAAGCCGCCGAAGCGGAAAAACAACTCTGAAGGCGGCCTACGCAGGGCTTGTCGTTTTGATGATCAGCCTTGTTATCCTCCTTGCGTCGGGAAAACAAATCTATATGGCCTATGCCGCAACCTTCGGGTTTCTTTTGGGATTGAGCCTCTTGACAGGGATCATCCTCGTTTATGCAACACCGGTTTTGAAGATACTTCTTTACCGCATCGGTGGGCTTTCCGGTAAAGTGGCCGCGGGAAATATCAGGCAAAATCTTGGCCGGTCAGGCGTCGCCGTGGCGGCTTTCATGGTGGCCCTTTCCATGTCCATCGGCCTCGCTTCCATGATCGGCAGTTTCCGGGAGTCTCTCGTGTGGTGGATGGAAACCCAGCTCCGGGGAGACCTTTACGTTTCGAACGCCACGGAAACGGAAGTCCCCCTTGACTTCTATGAGGAAGTGAGATCCATAAAGGCCATTGACGGTGTTGACGCGTATCGCAAAGTGAAAATTCTTTTTCAGGGACGAACGGCCTATATCGCTGCCATCAACGCCCCTGTGCTCCAGCGTTTTGCCCGTTTCTCCTGGCTTGAAGGCGGCGACGAGCACTGGGAAGCCGTTAAAAGCGGCGGTGTGATCATTTCGGAAAGTTTTGCCAGGAATTTCAATGTCCGCCCCGGCGACACGATCGCGCTGGAAGGGATTGGGGGGGCCGTTCAACTCCGCGTGGAAGCGGCATATTACGATTACTCGACAGAGCATGGCCTTATCATGATGGACCGGAGAACCTATCTTGCTCTGTTCAACGACCATGCCATCAACAGCATGGCCGTCTTCATCGATCCTGCGAATCCCCGCCGGCAGGAGCTTCTCGATACCGTAAAAGAAAAAGCGCTTGCCAGAGGGCTTCCCGTTTTTACCCAGAAACAGTTCTATAACAGTATTCTCGAAGTGTTCGACAGCACCTTTGCCGTAACACGCTCCATGCGAATCATGGCCATCATCATTGCCTTTTTCGGCATTGCCGGAGCTTTGATGACCCTTTTCATCGAGCGTCAGAGGGATTTCGGAATATTGCGCGCTCTGGGCTTCTCTACCGGCCAGGTATCCTCCATGACGCTCATGGAGGCCATCGGAATGGGCATGGTCAGTTTCGTCCTCAGTTCAGCCGTGGGAACGCTGCTGGCGCTTATTCTGATCAGGGTGATCAATCTCCGAAGTTTCAACTGGACCATCTTTTTCCATATCCAGTGGCAGCCCTACATTTACACGGCACTGACGGCCCTCCTGGCGAGTCTCGGGGCGGCGCTGTATCCGATCTGGAAGGTCAGGAGAAACTATCCACAGATGCAGATCAGGGAAGAATAACAACGGAACAGCCAAATGAATCTGATGAACGGCAAGATGAAACGATCGATATTAAGCACGACGATGATTCTGACAATAACCCTCGCTGTCATTCTGATTTTGCCTGCATCGTCCCCCGGCGACGGATGGAATAAGGCCATAGGGACGAGGTCGTGGCATTTTCCGAAGGATCACGGCGCTCATCCCGATTATCGCACGGAGTGGTGGTACTTCACGGGAAATCTCGTCGACGGAAAAAAGAACCGTTACGGCTATCAGCTCACCTTTTTCCGTCAGGGCATACGGACGGAGATAAAACGTCCACAGAGCCCCTGGTCGATCCGCGATGTCTATCTGGCCCATTTCGCTGTTTCCGGCATCGGGAAAAGCTCTTTCCTGATGTCCGAACAGGTATCCCGTGCCGGCCCCGGCCTTGCGGGAGCGAGCACGCACGGCATGAATGTCTGGTGTCTTCAATGGTCGGCTCGGATGAAAAACGGCAGGATTCTCCTCAATGCAAAACATGGCAGCACGCATCTGAAAGTGGAACTCATTCCCCGAAAACCTCTTGTCCTCCACGGTGAAAACGGACTGAGCAGGAAAGGCCCTCTCGAAGGACAGGCGACTTACTATTACTCATTCACAGATCTGGAAACAAAAGGAATCCTGAAAACCGAAAAGATGACCGAGCCTGTGCGTGTCACAGGGACGAGCTGGTCCGATCAGGAATTCGGCTCAAACCAGCTTTCCGGGGAACAGTTGGGGTGGGACTGGTTCAGCCTCCATCTGTCTGACGGTCGCGATCTCATGCTCTATTTTCTTCGCCGCAAGGGCGGAGCCGTTGAGCCGTCCTCGTCGGGGACCCTTGTCGAGAAAAACGGCCGGACCCGCCATTTGAAGATTCAGGACATCAAAATAGAGGTTCTTGGTCACTGGAAGAGCCCCGCGAGCGGCGGCCTTTATCCGAACCGCTGGCAAATCCGTATCCCGCCGGCTGATATAAACCTTGTGATTTCACCGATGATCGCAAACCAGGAACTCAACACGGCCGGTTCAACAGGCGTCATCTATTACGAGGGAGCCATCGAAGGAAAAGGAACCTCTTATAGGAAGCCTGTGACCTGTGAGGGGTATGTGGAAATGACAGGATACGCCGGAAGCATGGGAGGTGTCTTCTGAGTCATGGATCGATGCTTTGCCTCTCATATATCTCACGTGACTTCGGATAAACGACCATGCGCAGAGGAGACAGACAGGACGCAAAGGTTGTACTGTCAAACAAAGTGGAACCTGTGGTAGAGAACCAGCGACATTCAATCAGAGGGCTCATTCGATGCGCATAGGCATTGTCCATACAAAGAGTTCGCCGTGCCGCTGCGCACAGACCATCTCTCAAGGGCTCGAAACCCTGGGGCATGAGCCTGTGCTCGTCGATTCGGAAGAAATCGACCTTCAGGCGCCGGAGATTTCGCGTCATTGCGACCTGATTATCGACCACACGGATACCTTTCACGGACGGGGTCTCTTCCGATCTCTGGTGCGCCAGAGGCTCGAATCCTGTGGCGCCCGCATCGTCGGCTCCGATTCGAAGGCGTGCTTTCTCGCCGACGACAAGGCCGCTGCCAAGGCACACCTGGCGCAAGCCGGCATCCCCGTCCCTCCGGGAATCGTCGTCACGGGAAAAGACTGGAAAATTCCTTTCTGGCTCACCCCGCCCGTTATCATCAAGCCCGCCTGCGAGCACATGAGCCGGGGGGTCGTTCTTGCCGAAACGGAGTCGAAAGCTTTCGCAGCCGTTGCCGATCTCCTTCATCGCTATCGCCAACCGATACTGGTGGAGCAATACATCCAAGGAAGGGAACTGGCGGTCTCTCTTCTCGCCGGGAAGGAGGGGATTCTGGTTCTGCCTCCCCTGGAGTGGCTCCCGGGGGATGGTACAGCAGCGATTCTTTCGGAATCCTTCAAGCTGGGGGAGCCATCAGAGGGACGGCCGGATGCAAAAAGAGCCGCTCTTCCGGCCCATCTCGCGACTGAACTCGAAGATCTTTCCGTCCAGGCTTTCCATGCCCTGGGTTTAAGGGATTACGCCCGTTTCGATATCCGCCTGTCGCCCGGCGGCGCCTTCTTTTTTATGGAGGCCAACACCACGCCAAGCATGGAATCCCAAGAAGCCTTCGCCATTTCCGCCCGATGGGCGGAAATGGATTACCCTGACCTCGTGGATGCCGTCATCTCGGCTGCTCTTGGTCGATACGGCGGGTGTATCATGAATAACAATGACCGGCTCCGCATCGATCTTCCCTGCGGTCCGATTGATCTTGCCATACCAGAAGGCGTCCACCGCCCGCCGGCATCGACGGTTGAACTGGCCGGTCTTCTCGATATAAAACCAGGCGAGAGCGTCCTCGAACTCGGCTGCGGGAGCGGTTTTCTCTCCATCGCAGCGGCAAAGCAAGGTGCGAGTCACGTGATGGCCACTGATCTTGACCCCCTTGCTCTTGAAACTACTTTCATAAACGCCCGGACAAACAATGTCGGTAATCTGGTGTCAATCCACGCGGGCTCCTGGTATGAGGCACTGCCTGATAAAGGAAAGCGGCGTTTCCATGTCATCATCGCCACCCCTCCCCAGACTCCGGGGCCGTATCCGTTTGGTCCGCGCTACGGCGGCTTTGACGGAACAAGGCATCTTTTCTCCATCATCGATGCAGCGCCGGATTATCTGGAAAAGGACGGAGGCAGGATCTGGATCCACGCCATCTCGCTGGCCAACCCTGCCGCCCTGATCCGTCGCCTCGAGGAACGGTTTTCAGAGGTTCGTGTGGTCCGCGAGTCGGATCGTCCCTTCACTTCCAATGAGTACGAAGCCCTTGGAAAAGGCCTGTTCAGCCATTTTCAAGACCTTCGATCGTCCGGCCGCGCAGAATTCACCGATGCCGGAGGAGACCGCTATGTTTTCCGCAATCTGTTCATCCGCGCCTCGGGAGCTAGGAGCTTATGAAGAGACTGATCGTTAACGCCGATGATCTCGGGGCCGATGAACCACGGAACGCCGGCATTTTTGAAGCCATCGATGCAGGCGTCGTCACAAGCGTGAGCGTCCTGGCCAACGGCCCGGCTTTCGAGGATGCCGTTCGCCGCATCCGGTTCTTTTCGCAGAAAAAGGTGTCCGCCGGAATTCATCTTAACCTCTCGGAAGGATGTCCCCTGACGCCGAATTTGCGGCTCCTCGCCGGGCCGGACGGTTGTTTTCCGGGCAAGGTTCGAACCCATGGATTATTTGCACAACGGGGAAACAACGCCCTGAAGGAGGAAATTTATCGAGAGATGTCTGTGCAAACCGAGGCTCTTCTTCATGCCGGCGTCCCCATAACCCACCTGGACGGTCATCAGCATATCCAGATATTTCCCGCCGTCATCGAGACGGCCATCCGGGTTGCCGAAGCATTCCGAATTCCGTGGATTCGCATCCCCGACGAACCTCCGGAGAAACAGTTAAGCGGCGATTCCCTCGATAACGAAGCACGGACGTACGACAGGTTTTCCACGGAAGCCCGGCCGTACATTGAGAACTCAAGGCTGAGGACGACAGACCATTTCCGAGGGCTCTATCTGAAAGGCCGATTGACGCTGTTATTGCTAAAAAGAACACTGGAACGTCTGCCGGGCGGAACCACGGAACTGATGGTTCACCCGGGACGGGCTCCGTCAGGAGAATCCCGCAGTACTATCTCCTCCTTTTCGACCCCTGACCGGGAAACCGAGCTTATGGCCCTGATGGGAGAGGAATTCAGGAAAACCCTTATTGAATATGGCGTCTCTTTGATTCCATTCCCGGAGGTCAATACGTGATGCCGGGCCTTCGCATTATCATATTGACCCCGACCTCCCTTCCTTCCATTACGGGAAACGCCATGACGGTTGAGCGCTGGCGGCGGTCACTTGCCGGGATGGGTTACGCCGTGAAGACCGTATCCGCGCAGAGTCTTGACACGAACGCGCTGCCTCGTGAGATCGCCGACTTCCGGCCGGATGTCATCCACGCCCACCATGCACTCAAAGCGGGGCTTCTGCTCCTGGAGCAACCAGTCAAGGAAGCAATCGGAAGTATCCCTTTCGTGCTATCCCCCGCCGGAACGGATATCAGCGAGGTTCAGACACCGGAAGAGATCCCGGAGACATTTCAAAATGTATGCCGGGCATCAAGGAGAATCATCACGCAAAGCCCATGGATGCTTAAGCGCATTGGAGAGCTTATTCCTGAAATGAAGAAGCATACCGTCTATGTGCCAAAGGCGTTTTTATGGCAGGGGGATGAGCCGGCCGATCTTAAAGAGGCTTGCGGGTATCGCTCCGGGGATTTTGTCTTTTTTCTCCCTGCCGGAATACGTCCCGTCAAAGGGAACCTGGAATGCCTGAAATGGCTCGAAAAGGTATACCGGGTGAGGCCTCAAGTCCGTGCCGTTTTTGCAGGCCCGGCTCTCGATGCGGTCTATGCAAACCGATTCGATGATGAGATTCGGCGGCTTTCTGCCTTCGCCCGATGGATCCCCGGGATCCCGCCCGCTGCCATGCGGTCCGCTTACAATTCGGCCGATGTTGTCCTGAACGCCTCTGTTTCTGAAGGACTATCCAACACCCTTCTGGAAGCCATTGCCGCGGGACGGCCAATCCTGGCTTCCGATATTCCGGGGAACCGTTGGCCCGTCCTGGGGAATAAAAACGAAAGTCCCTGCGGGTATCTTTTCGACCTGCGAAACCCGGAGGATTTCATTCGAAAAGCCGTCAGATTGATTGACGATGACGGGCTGCGGAAGGAATTCGCCGAAGCATGCCTGATCCGTGCCGCCGGTCTTCCTACTCCGGATGACGAAGCGGCCGGCCTGGACCAGGCATATAGCTCCGTCCTTTAGATTTGCTCACGAAAATGTTCACTCTTCTTCCTGCTTGCACGGAAGATCAATTGAAAAGACAGTCCCTTTCCCTTCCTCGCTTGTCACCCTGATGCCTCCCCCGTGCCGCCGGACAATTTCATGGGATATATAAAGACCCAGGCCCGTTCCCTTTCCCACAGGTTTGGTTGTAAAAAAGGGAGAAGACTATAAGAAATGTATGGTAAACTACTTGCCCATGTGCTATCAATATGATAGCAAGGAGGTATGATATGGCAAACGTATTGATCCGTGATATACCCGATGAGGTTATCAAAGAACTGAAGCAGAGGGCCAAATCCCGCAATCGCCCCCTACAGCAGGAACTCCGTGAAATCCTGGTGAAAACATCCCGTCAGCCTTATGAGGACGTTGTACAGCGAGCGGCTGAGATAAGGCTGAAACTTACAGAAAAGTGCCGGACATTTACCGACAGCGCTGAATTGTTGCGGGAGGATCGGGCTCGATGAATCTGGTCATTGATGCGAGCGTGGTTATCAAGTTCTATATTCCGGAAATTTTTTCTGACAAGGCTCAGGAAGTCATGTTGCAGGCAGCAAACGGTGAGCTGACACTCTTGGCGCCCGATCTGCTCTACCCTGAGACGGGAAATATCCTCTGGAAAAAACAGCGTCTGCATGAATTAACCCCTGATGAGATCGAAGAGATTGTTGATGCCGTCACGTCTTTGCCCATAAAGGTCGAGCGCTCCAGAGAGATTATGCCTCTGTCTGTTGCCATCGCCCTGCAAACCGGGATAACGGTCTATGATGCCATGTACGTGGCGGTTGCCGGGATTTACGAGACCAGAATGATCACAGCCGACAGAAGACTTGTGGATGCACTGGGAAAAACGGAATTTAAGAACAATGTTCACTGGTTAGGAGATGGCAATTGACCGACTTCTGGCGGCAAAGCGCGCCGGAGCAGAATTAGATCGGGGAGTAGTGGAATAAATATCAAGACCCGACAACCCCATTCTCACGATGAATATCGAAAAAGCCACCAATGTTTTGCTCTGTCCGGTTTGTCCATATGACGTATAAATTCAGCATGCTCCTTTGTGGCCATTCTAAACATGGAATCTGCCTTTTCTATTCTATCTTTAAATGGATCAATCTGCTCAGGAGACGCGTATTGCATTACGAAAAACAATTCGGTTCTTGGGTAAATATCATGATCATATTCTTCAGTATCATCCGGTGTTTTTACAATCCATTCTACAGATTCTTCCCACGATGAAACAAAAATCTCAATGCCATTCTCAATAACATCGTTTATAATTTCATCAGAATATCCTTCTAAAACCAGATAGCAGATCAACTCATCGACTTGACCAATTGTCGAGGATAGTTTTTCCAACCTCATTTTGTCCCGATATTTAGGCATTATCTTATTCAAATAGCAATTTCAGCGAAAAATAGTTTGAACTTATTTTTTTGTCCTTATTTTCCGTGTAAGCAATCAAAGCCAATAGTCAATTCCGGCAGGGACTTTACAATTTTCACCGTTTCTATGCTTACGGCGACGATCTTGCCGATGAGGCGGATGATGTATTGAGGGTCGTCGGGACGGTTGGGATCATTGACGATGCCGCTGCGGGGATCTGCACTGACCTGATACTGATCGATGACCCACTCCAGGGCGGAGCGGTTGCCGAGGCGGTATCCTAATACAGCGGGCGGAATGCCGCTGAATGTCAGGAAGTCATTGACGATGACGGAGGTCTTGTCTTTCGTAAGTCTCATCTTTTCGACGCGCCAGGTCATGGGGGCGTCGGGGTTCTCCATCTGCTGGAGGGGATATTCATACTGGTCCTCGTAATAGACATGAAGGAGCGCCAGCTTTGCACCCATTTCTACAAAGCACCGAAAATCAGGAACGAAAGGCATGCGGGGCAGCTCCCGCCGGAGATTGGCGGCGTAGGTCTCCCGGTATGACGGATGGTGAAGCAGGGCATAGATATAGTTGAAGATGTCCCATTTTGTGATGGCCGCATCGCTGTAATGCTCTCTGAATTTCGCCAGTGCCCAATCGGTAATATTTTCGTGCCGGTTTGTCCCGTCCTCGTTGTAGATGTAGAAAGGGAAACACTGGGCTTCGCCGGTCAAATGCAAATCAGGGATGATATGAGTCATGACACACTGAAACGGCTTGGTGTTACCCACGGCGGTGACGCAGATGACGCGGTTCTCTTTTTCCGTATCAGAGTTAGGGAAAATAGCAGGCATCTGGTAAACCTCTTCATTCAGGATGCGGTCTAAGAAGAGATGTTGTTTAACAAAGGGACGATAGAGAGATGGGCGGATTTTTGCCTCATTGAATTCGGCATAACGGCCCCGTTTCAAATCCAGTTTAAGGTCCCTGCTCCAGCTGATCTTCCGTTCGTCATTGTTTACAAAATCATCGACGTTGGGTTTCGTTGTCAGGCGACCCCAGTGGGCGACGTGGTCATTATAGGTTTCGATCATCCATGCAATATTCTGTGCCAATTCATTCTTCTGGAAATGATAGGCCCAGGCGTCGCGGCTCGTTGACACGCCGCGTCCGTAAATCTTGAAAATAACGTCTTCTCGACCTGTCCTGCCTTCCCTTGTGCCCATCGGCAGAAACATCCCAAAGGCGTTGTCCAGACCGGCGGTGAGCCAGGTATGGTTTTTGTCGGGCGTAATTTCCTCCCATTCGATATTCGTCCGCTGCTGTTTCTGATCCAGGAAGTCGTATTTCTCTTCTTTCCGCCAGTATTCATCCATTCGGGAATAATGAATTTTTATACTTCCCGGCAGCGTGTTGCCTTTTCTCACAAACAGATTGATGCTTACGCCCACCTGAATGCCGAAGACATTATGCGTTGAGCCTGAGAGTTTCGGGTTTTTCCGGACATTGCCTCCCAGATCGAGAACATAAATGGCGTCGAAATCCTGAGATAAATGCTTCCGCATCCCATCAAAAGTGATCCCCTCGATGAAGCTGTTATTCGTGATGAAGGCCACGATCCCTTCATCGCCGATCCGGTCTGAAGCCCAGCGTATGGCCTTGACATAGACATCGGAGAGGGCGTTCTTGTTCGTCGCCCTGGAGTCTTTCGCATAGGTATCCGCAACCCGTTTATCCATAACCCGGTATTTCCGGTTCTTGTTGTTGTCGTTTTCATTGATCTGCCCGGCGTTATACGGCGGATTGCTGATGATGACAAAGATAGGCGCCGCCTGCTGGGACTGGATGCGCTCCGTATTTTCTTCCGTGAATATGTCGCCCTGTTTCGCCTCCGCCAGCTCGAAGGTGTCGACCAGGCACAGGCCGGGAAATGGCTGGTACGTTCCCGTGAGTTCATAATAAGCATGTTCGATGTTCATGGCGGCGATGTAATAGGGCAGCAGCATCACCTCGTTGCAGTGAATTTCGGCGGTGTATTTGTGTGGCAGTTGGCTCCGCCTGATCTCCCGCATGATCCGCAAAATGAAATTCCCCGTGCCCACAAATGGATCAAGGATTTGCACTCCGGGATCGGAGAGAGACCGGCCGAATTCCCTCTGGAGGATATCCTGAACGGATAGGACCATAAAATCCACAACGGGCTGGGGAGTGTAGACGATGCCGTGGGTGTCCGCCACCTTGACGGAGAAGCCCTGGAAGAACTTCTCGTAAACCGTATTGAGAAAAGCCTGCTTCTGTGAAAAGTCGTCGATTGTGGCAGCGGCCGCTTCGATTGCCCCGTAGAAATGATCCAGGGATTTTAGAAACTCCTTCCGGTTGAAATAGGCAGAGGTCAGGGTCTGGATAACCTTTTCGATTTCGCGGGCGATGATGTTCCGCTCCACAAAGTCGGGGGTGTCAAAGACCTTCCGGAAAATGCGTTCAGTCAGAAGGTGCTGGATGAGCATCTCTTCCACAGCCTGATCGGAAAGATTCGGATTGAGGGTTTGACGACACAAGACGGCAAAGGCGTTAAAAGCCCTGAGGAATGGCTGGTTTGCGATTCGTTCCTTTTCGATCAGTTTCAGAAGTCCCGTTCCCAGTTCCGGCACTTTGAGTTTGAACTCCTCTACAGCTCGCTCCCATGCCTCGTAGGCTGGGGGCTGCCAGGAGAAGAAGGCCTGGAGGGCTTCTACGAGCTTCTCCGGCTTGTCGATGGACGTGTTGAATATTTCCTGGCCGTTCTGATAGAGGATGATACGGTCAGGGGCCTGAAAGAGAATGTTGTCCTTTGGGTAGCCAGTCCTGAATTTCTTTGCGATCTCCTTCTCCAGGTCATCTGCGGTGTCCTTCGCTTCCCAGACACCGTGGGGCAGCTTGAAGGCGTCGAGCAGGGCGCCGTCCACTCGGATGGTCTTCTGCTCACGCTTAATTGCGAACTGCTCAGCCAATGTCCATTGAACCTGATGGGCGCAGTGCCGCAGCAGAGCGGCGAAGGCCGGAGCGACGGCCCCTTCGGACAACAGATCGAGCTGTGTCAGATTTGTAATGGCGCTGTAATAGGACTTGATGACCTTGTGCGTCGGTTTCAGAGAGAGGAAAGGCATTTGTTATTCCTTTTTTCGCGAGTGATTCCAAATTACGACGTCTTAAATGGAAATAGAAAGACACTGCCAACTCCGGCGCCGCTGGCAAACATATAAAGAAGGCAGACGCCGTTTTCCACCCACGCAAATTCTGAACCGCAAAATGGATCACCACATCCGGGCCAATCACACGTCGTAATTCGAGTACAGATGGAATTGATATCCATCAATGAATCTTTAAATCTGCGAGACAACTCAAGAGGGGGTTTCCTTACGTCAATATCAGACAAGGACGGCAAGCATTCACGGTCCACATCTTTCATGATCTCCAAAAAAATATCAAAAATGCTTTTTCTAACGGCGAGTTTCAATTCCGGCTCCGGCGATTCACAATAAAGGCAAAGATGGGCGTGTTTCAGGAATGGCTGAATTGTTGACGGAGGATCCCCGTCCACGAGATCATCATCTTCCTGCGCCTCATCCCAACAGGAAAAATGCAGGCCTTCCATCAAAGGCTCGTCATTATATAACTCTTTCTTGTATAAGTCGCCCCTCAATGCCCCCTGCTGAATGAGGACATCATACTCCTGCTTCTCTAATCCGATGATACCGCCGCACTCTATGTCATATTTGCGGAGCCTCACAAAGCCAAACTGAAGCGCACGGCGAATGATGTCATCCGTCTCATGATACCTTATTTTCCTCAGTTTATGCGAAGTGAAACACGACATTCAAGTTTTTTCCTAACTCGTTCATGCATATTTGGTCTTATTCATCTAATTTTCAACTACATGCAAAGAATCATCCGAATATGTTTGCTGTCTTATTTGTCCATACCGTAAATTCTCTTCCGATAATATTCTGCATGTTTTTGTGCATGGCAAAAACATCGTTAACAAAATTTCCGACTATGTTTTTATAGCCAGCCGGTCATAACGAATTGAATCCGGATGTAAATCCCTCTCCATCAAATTAAATGCCTTTTCTTCATTTCCATAAGCTGTCATAATAGCATCCAAGGCTTCTATGCATCTTTCGCTGCTGTGATAAGACATTTCCAGGATCATTTGCGAAGGAAAAATCATTCGAACAACATTTTCATTGTCCTGTGAAAATACCATCACAATCTCTGCCAGCGCTAAATTTATCGTATCGCCTGTCCTTATCCGGATAAACATCGAATTCTCCTTTTTCATGCATCATGATCGCGTATAGACACTGAAGGAATTACAGTATTTTTCACTCTTCCTCCTGCTTGCACGGAAGATCAATCGAAAAGACAGTTCCTTTCCCTTCTTCGCTTGTCACCCTGATGCCTCCCCCGTGCCGCCGGACAATTTCATGGGAAATATAAAGGCCCAGGCCCGTTCCCTTTCCCACAGGTTTGGTTGTAAAAAAGGGTTTGAAGATGTTTTGCAGGTGTTCGTCGGGAATCCCCTTGCCGGTATCCTGAATCTCAATGAGGGCTCGATTTGCGTCCCGATTATACCGGGTCGTCAATGTAATCTTTCCCGTATCATCAGGCAGCGACTCAACGGCATTTTTTATCACATTGATAAAGACCTGCCCCAGGTTTGCAAAATTTCCCTCAACAAAAGGCAGATCGTCGTCATAGTGCTTCTCAATTTCAATCTTGAGATACTTATACTGATTATAAAGAACCCTCAGGGCATCATCCAGTGCGATATTGATGTTCACGGGCTCGACGTAAACCTGGGTCTGGCGTGAAAGATCAAGGAGACTCCTCACAATATCACTGGCCCGTTTCAATTCCTTCAGTGAGAATTCCAGATCATTAATGACCTCGTCCCGATTTTCCGCCGTAACGTCCCATTCACCAACCGACTCCGCACTCGTCTGAACGAGACTGGAAGCGCTGGCAAGCGGGTTATTCAGCTCATGGGCGGTGCCGGCGACAAGCTGCCCGATGGCCGCAAGGCTTTCCGACTGAATCAACTGCTTCTGGGTTCTCTCTTTTTCTTCCAGGGCCTGGCGAAGGTCCGCCGTTCTGTCTTCGACCTTTTTTTCCAGGTCGCGATTCAGCTTTTCAATCTCCTCGTAGGAGCTCGCATTTTCCAAAGCGGTGACGCTTTGATTGGCTATGGTCATTAAAAGTTCCAGATCTTCATGAACAAATAACTCCCCCGATTTCTTCTGTCCGAGTGCAATCATACCGACCAGGCTGGTTTTGGAAATCATGGGAACGATCAGCGACGCGTCCAACTCATCAAAAAGAGCAGATATCTGATCTTTTTCACCCTGCCGGGAAGCTTGATGTTCAATGAAGGATTTGCTCAACGGTCTGTTCATTTTTTCAAGAAAGGTCACAATGGGATGATCCTGTTCGAGAATGTTCTGCCCTGTATTATTGAAGTCTTCACTTTTTGTTGAATACTTCCGAAAACACCTCTTCGCATCGTCGTACACAAGAAGATCAATATGGGTGACCTTAAGAGCGGTCGAAATCGATTGAAGCAGCAGATTTTTGATCTGCTCGAATTTTAACAGTGCGGCCATTTCTCCGCTGATTTCTTTCAGAACGCTTTGATAATCATATTTGCCCCTGAAAAAAAGATTGTCAATGAACGCCTGAACCTTATCCCTTAAAGGGTTGAACAGCAGAACAATCAACACTGCAAGAACGAATGGAAAAGCGAGGGATCTGTCGTATCGGGACCCCGTGAATGAGGTATTGAAGACGTATATGATCAGGATGTAGAAGACGGTAAGAATCCCTGTCAGAATAAAATAAATGGTCCCTCTTCTTATCACAGTTCCAATATCGAGGAGATCGTACTTCAGAATGCCAAAAGCCAGAAAGATTGCGGGAATAAAACTGAAGTTACCCATAGGATAAATGTTGAAACCGCAGACAGTCAGAATATTCAGGGCAATCAAGAGGGCGCTGATTCCCATTCCGCCAAGGATGTATTTTATTCTGTTTTTCTGCTGGTTGTCGGTTGCCCTCCTCAGGCCGTCAGCCAACACGTAAAGGCAGTAAACTACGGCAACACCGACGATCGCTGCAAAAATATAGAAGACGGGGCCCGCCTTGGCGATTGTTCCAAAATTGTACCGCTGGAGGCCGCTGATAAAAAGCTCCGTAGGTGCAAAGAAAACAATGATAAAACTGGACAGGTAGGCGGCGTACTCGATCCATTTCCGCCCGGGAATGACAAGAAAAGAGTGAACAAACTGAACAAACAGAGGAACGGCAAATACGATAAAAAGATAGAGTGCTCTGTCTATCTTCAGAGCCATGGTTTTATCCGGCAGCATCGAAACCAGCGCTACATTGGCATTGACCAGCGCTCCCAAAAAGCAGATGCCTGCGAACAGGATATTGGTGGGGGTTTTTTTGCCCCGCAAAATGGAAATCAGGGAAAGACCGATTAAAACGAAGAACCCGAGAACCGGGGGGATCACATAGATCAATGATGCTTGCTCGACATTGAGAACCATTGAATCAGTCTTCTCTTTAAGGCAAAGTTAATTCAGGGGCTGATTTCTTATTTATCGATGCCGGTTTTTTAATGTTCGTTTTCCATCAAATATCCCATGATTCGATATACAAGTTTTGCAGCAAGGAAATCGGGAGCGACAATTCCCGGAATAGGGGACAATTCGACAACATCAAAACCCCGCACCCGGCAGCGGCCGGAGACCTCTTTGACAAGACGCAAAACATCCCTCCATAAAATACCGCCGGGCTCAGGCGTTCCCGTCGACGGCATAATTGACGGATCAAGGACATCGATATCAATTGTCAAATATACATCTCCCTGAATATGCTCACAGATTTTCTCCTGCCAACCGGGTTCCCCGAGAATAAAATCCGCAGAGAATGACTTTACCGAACCATCTGAAAGAAACGCCGCTTCCTCTGCGCTCATGCTCCTGATTCCCGCCTGAATCAGGGGGCAGATTTCAGATATCCGCCGGCCGACGGATGCGTGACTGAAAGGACTGCACTGGTAATAATTCCTCAGATCGGCGTGGGCGTCAAGCTGGAGTACCGATATTCCGGGGTACTTGTCTTTCATCGCCCGAACCACGCCAAAGGAAATACTGTGTTCGCCGCCCAGAACAACGGGAATTTTATCGTAAGAAAGAACTTCGGCGACAGCCTCACGTACGGATACCATCATCTCCGCCGGTCCCCTGGCATCCGCCTCTAAGGCCGGTTGGGTATAGATCCCCGCCAGATACGTTTCCCGGCAGAGTTCCTCATCGTACAGTTCCATATGGCCCGAAGCCTCAAGGATGGTGGAAGGCCCTCTCCTTGCTCCCGACTGATACGTTGACGTCAGGTCATAGGGAACCGGCATGACGATGAACGTCGCTTCCTCAAACGTCGGATACGATAAATCCAGTCCTCCGAAATTCATGAAAATTCCTCAAAAAAATATTGATTTTATTATCATATCCTAAAAAATATGTCCAGATTCCAATTTCATTTTCAGACAGCAGCATTTGCCTTGAAATATTTGAGCGCGAAATGGCCATTTTCATAGTAAAGATATGAATGATGCCTGACCCAGTCGCCGAGAGTCGCAAAGGTCTTTCTCCGGCCGTCAACAATGTATTCCTTGATTTGAGGTTTATGACAATGCCCCATAATGACGGCATCATAACCCTCCTTAAACTTTTCCTGAGAAAACACTTCCATCTTTGTTGCAAGCCAGTTCTGCGATTCGTTGGACAATTCCTTGCTGATGATAGAGCTGAGCCGGGCAATTTTCCACAGCAGCACGAGGGGAACGTTTCGTTGAATTCGATAAAGCAATCCGCTTCTCAGAATCTTTCTTAAAAGCAGGTACCTCCTGTCCGACTCGTCCACCGTATCACCATGAGAGATGAGGATTTTCTGACCATCCAGATCGATATTTGCCCATTCGGTAAATACCGTCATTCCGAGGCTTTCTGAAAAATAACTTCCCAGATAAAAATCATGATTCCCCTCACAAAAGACAATGCGTACCCCGCGCTCTTTCAGATCGACCAGTTTTTCAATGATGCACCGGAATTCCGGATATACACGCCTACCCCTACAAAACCAGAAATCAAAAAAATCTCCAGCAATAAAGAGATTATCAACCGCCTGCATGGTATCCAGAAAGTGCAAGAGGTGGCGGTAACCGTCATCGTCGGCATTCTTCAGATGGGCATCAGCCAGGAATATGGCCTTCATTAACCGGTTGTATCACCTTTTAAGGGATAATTTTTTTTGTTTCTATTAACACAAATGGCACCCTATCAAAAGCATAAAGTGAATTTACATGCCCACAGGACAGGATTTCCCGGACGCGCTTTCAGGTCATTGCGACAAATAATTGATTGTGAGACGCGGGGAAAAAGTGTAAATTGACCCACTAAAAATCAGCCTTATGTCCCATAAATTATCCAGGAGGTGCGCAAATGGAATTTAAAGAAATTCTGTTTCAGTCTGAAAATGGCATTGCAACTATGACCCTTAACCGGCCGGATATTCGAAACGCCATCACGCATCCGGAGATTATTGCGGAGATCAAGCACGTATGCAAGCTTGTCAACGATGATCTGGCGACCAAGGCACTCATCGTCACCGGCGTTGAGCCTGCGTATTCCTCCGGCGGCAACGTGAAGGACATGAAGGAAAGAAAAGGCATGTTCCAGGGGAGCCCGGCGGAGGTCATGGAAAATTACCGCCGCAATATCCAGGACGTCCTTCTTGCCGTCTACGGTGTGGAGATTCCCACTATCGCCGCCATCAACGGCTCCGCTGTAGGGGCAGGCTGTGGTCTTGCCCTCATGTGCGATATCCGGGTCGCATCCCGGAAGGCCTCGTTCGGCGAGACCTTCCTGAACGTCGGACTCATCCCCGGCGATGGAAGCGCATTTACCCTCCCCCGCGCCGTCGGCATGGCCAAAGCATGTGAATTGATCTTTGCGGCAGACACCATCGACGCGGAAACGGCACTTGCCCTGGGACTCATCAATTACGTGACAGATCACGAGAAACTCATGGAGAAGGCCAATGAACTGGCAAAAAAGATAGCGTCCAAACCTCCGCAGGCCCTCAGAATGACAAAAAGGCTCATGCGTACGGGACAGCATTCCACCCTTCAGCACATTATGGAGGAAGCCGCCGCCTTCCAGTCCCTGTGCCACTACACAGAGGATCATATGGAAGCCCTGTCCGCCATGTTTGAAAAACGAAAGCCGAAATTCACGGGCAGGTAACTGTGGAAAGAAGGAAAGCGCCCGTTGCAGGCTGTGGGTGACAAGGATTTACGAAAGAGATTGAACTGAATATAAAGAGACATTATTGATCGGAACATTTGCAAATACCGGAGCTATTCTCGCCGGAAGCCTGATCGGGATTTCCGCCGGCAAATACCTCCCTGAAAGAATCAAGACGATTATCATGCAGGCCCTGGGGCTTTCCGTCGTACTCATCGGTCTCAAGATGGCTCTTTCCGGCGGGGAGCCCATAGTCGCCATTGGATGCGTTCTCCTGGGCGCCATTACGGGAGAGTTGATCAGGATCGAGCAGGGGGTAGAGTATTGGGGCGCGTGGTTGAAGACGCGCGCCCGCTCCAATTCCACAACCTTCGTTCAGGGATTTGTGTCGGCTTCCATTCTCTATCTGACAGGCGCCATGATGATTGTGGGATCCATTCAGGATGGAACGATTGGAGACGCAAGCACCCTTTACATCAAATCTCTCCTTGACGGGGTGGCGTCCATCGCTCTTTCTTCAACGCTCGGCATTGGTGTCGCCTTCTCGGCCATATCGGTTTTACTCGTCCAGGGATCCATCACTCTCCTTGCCTCCAAGCTTCTTTTCATGCAGAATCCCGCCGTTCTCGATGCCGTCACCGCTTCAGGGGGCCTCCTCATTGTGGGCATCGGCACCAATCTGCTTGACGTGACAAAAATCAGGATCGGGAACATGCTGCCCGCAATCTTCTTCGCCATCCTCTGGGCATTGCTTTAATCACAGGTAAATACGCGACAGCTGGTGTCATTACCGTCAAAAAACAGATTTAGGCGATGTATTTGACCAAGGTCGTTACGCCGTTTTATGAATTTTCAAATTGTTTTCCGCACCGAAAATCAATAATTTCCGCCAAGTTACATTGACAAGTGTTCTTGACTTTGCTGCATATAGCGAGTAATTTTTCATGCATGATGATGTTAACAAAAGGAGAATGATCATGAAGGTAATAGCATTAAATGGAAGCGCAAGGAAGAATGGCAACACAGCGATTCTGTTAAATCTGGTTCTGGATGAACTGAAGAAGGAACGCATCAAGACGAAATTGATTCAACTTGCGGGCAATTCAATAAACGGTTGCAGGGCCTGCTACAAGTGTTTCAAAAACAAGGACCGCCGCTGTGCTGTTAAAAAAGACATCCTCAATGACATACTGGCCGAGATGGAAGGGGCTGACGGTATCCTGCTGGGGTCGCCGACGTACTTCTCGGATGTTTCTTCCGGTATGAGAGCCTTTATCGAGCGCTGTGGTTTCGTGGCGCGCGCCAACGATTACATGTTCAAACGAAAGGTGGGAGCTTCAGTCGTTGCGGTCAGACGTGCGGGGGCCATTCCCGCATTCAATTCCATGAACCTTTTCCTGCATTATATGCAGATGGTCATGCCCGGATCGAGCTATTGGAGCATTGGAATGGGCAGAGATCCCGGTGAAGTACTGAAAGACGAGGAAGGCGTGCAAACGATGAAAACACTCGGTGAGAACATGGCATGGCTGCTGAAGAATCTCTACCCAGAAAAGCCTTAAATTCCTGACAGGTAAGGCAATTTTGCCGATTTCGATTGGCAATGAACAGACAAAATCTCTTGTTGACAAAATCTTTTTGACATTGAATAATATTTTTTCTCATTCGTAGACAGCAAAAAGATTATTAATTGAAACCAAATGGTACAAACGGGAACACAAGAGGCAAACGGAGAAGAAACATCGACCCATATACGACGAGAAACCGGTCTTTTCGCATCAAACATTTCTTTTAGTAATTAACGATATTCTTACAGGAGTATGTTTTCTAACATTCTATGCTGACAAGGGGATCTTCAGAAAAGAACAGGTATCGAGTAACTTCGGCGGCAGATGATTATCAAGGACATGTGACCTTCACTTGGCCGGATATGAGCAGCTATAAAGGTAAATGGGAAAACGATCTGCCGCATGGGCGGGGTGTCTTTATCTGGCCGGACGGCAGTCAATATGAAGGGAAATGGGACGCAGGGAAGGCAAACAAAGAGGAGGCCAGACGAAAAGCTGAGGAAGAGGCGCGCATCAAGGCCGAAGAGGAAACCAGAAAGAAAGCTGAGGAAGAAGCGCGCATCAGGGCTGAAGAGGAGGCCAGACGGAAAGCTGAGGAAGAGGCGCGCATCAGGGCCGAAGAGGAGATGAGAAAAAAGGCTGAAGAGGCGAGATTAAAAGAAGAATCAAAACCGAAAGCAAAAGAAAAAGCGCCGCAACCCGTTCAGGAAGTAATTCCGGGGCATGCGTCAAAATCTTTGTCTGATGGAAGCAGTTATCTGGGTGAATTACAAGACGGCTTGCCCCACGAGCAAGGGATGATGAACTACCCTGATGGAAGCAAATACGTCGGAGAATGGAAACTGGGAATGCGCGAGGGACATGGCATTTTTTCATTCCCCGACGGGTCGACATACATTGGCCAATGGAAGGAAGATAAGAAAGACAACCATGGAACGCTGACTATGGCAGACGGGAGAAAATATGTAGGCGACTGGAAGAACGACCTGTACGACGGCCAGGGAACCCTGTTACTGCCTGACAAAAGAAAGTATACGGGAGAGTTTAAAAACGGCATGTCCAATGGAAGCGGCATCATGGAATTTCCCAATGGCGACCGATACGAAGGCGGATTTAAAAACAACAAGTACCACGGTCAGGGAATATTAGTCATGACTGATGGCAGGAAATACAAGGGCCAGTTGCAAAACGGTCTGCCTCATGGCCAGGGGGTCATGATATTGGCCAACGGCAAAAGATACGTGGGTGAATTCAAGGAAGGTAAATTTATCAGCTAACCAGCAGAAGGTCATATGATGAACGATACATCTCTCATGCACAAGTCTTCTGAAGAATCATACGGACAGATATTTGTTGAATTCCATTTGGCAGAAACACCTCTGGAAGGCGAAGGAACGTGTTCCTATCAAGATGGATCAGGTTACAGCGGTTTCTTCAAAGCGGGTCTTTTTCATGGCAACGGGACGTTCATATGGCAAGACGGAGGCCGTTATGAAGGCCAATGGGATAGAGGCGTTCCTCATGGACTGGGAACGATGCTTTTGCCGGATGGATATCGGTACGAGGGTGAATGGCAAAATGGTGTTGCGGAAGGACAAGGCTCGGAAACACTGCCCGATGGCGGACGGTATGCGGGTCAATGGAAAAATGGTCTAAAGAATGGGCAAGGCGAAATAATCTTCGCTGACGGCAAAAAATACCAGGGAGAATGGAAAGACGGCATGCAGCATGGCAAAGGGGTTCTTTTCTTTACCGATGGTTCCAGGTATGAAGGAGGATGGGAGAAAAACAGCATAGTCGGCCGTGGTATGCTGATATTCTGGGACGGGAAAATATACGAAGGAGAGTGGACAGCAACCGGATTCAATGTTCTTAAGGTCGTATAAGCATGGATCTCTGAACATGCATAGGAATAGATTATCGCTCCGTCAAGAGTTCTTATAGGCCCAGCCATTTACTGAGATAACCGAACTTCCAGAATAAAATAAAGGCTGCTATCAGGATCACGACAAAGAGATACATCCCCCAGGGGCTTTTTTTATCTGCGAAGGGATCTGCCAATGGCCTTTCCGCACCTTCAGGAAGCCTCGCCACCGAAGTAAGCGACGTGCCAAAATTGATATTGATCTTTGCACGGGTGTTGACAGCCCATCCGTTTGCATCAAGGATGGGGCCGAGATTGCGCTGCCTGAGCTTGAACCACGCAATGAACATGGACGGACCGGAAACAAGCAAGAGAAGTCCCAGGATTGCAAGAGGCAACTGCCACCATGCCAGGCGCAAAAGACCCGTAACAATGGAGGCAACCGCCGTACCGATAGCACCGATAGCGAGACCTATGGCAGCGAATATTCCTGCAAATTTACCGACGTCAAAGGCTTTCTCCGCGGGAGGCTTTCCTTCTGCTGTTTTTGTTCCCGCCTGCATTGCGGCTGTCACCATTTTTTGTTCTGCCGCTTTCGAGCGGGCGGCAGCTATTTTTGTCAGTTGCTCGCTGATAAGTCTGCTCGCCTGTTTGTAAGGGGCCCAGAACGCCTGCCTGATGTTGATGGGGTGCTCGATAATCCGCACCACGGTTGCATCCCAGTCCTGTCCTTTCCTGTCGTAAAATACGCCGTTTCGCCCCACCATCAGCTGGTCTGAATCTCCGGCGGTAAAGGCGGCGGCAATGATGATTTTTTCAATCCCGCCGCGACGTGTGCAGTCGCAGTAGGCAAGATATACACGGCTTAAACCTGCTAAAACCGCATGTGTGTTGACGTCATCAACCTTGACGCATAAATCGCAGCTTCTGCCATCCAGATAAAGCGTTCCTGCCTGAAAGACCGCCTTTGACCTGCCTTCATAAAAGTCACGGAACGCCACAAAATTGTTGACGAGTATATGTAAGTATTTGCAATAACGGACAAGTTTATCAACGGAAGAAATCGCGTTGGCCTCCGGTTCCAATGCCTTGTCTTCGGCTATCAATCCATCGATGATGGTTTTGACGTCACTATTCAGTATTTCCCCGATACGTGGCAGGCCAAGCTTTTCAACGGACGTCTCGGGTTTTACGGAACACCAGGCTGCATAGGGTATAAAACCAGTATTTAAGGTGTCCCATTCGTCCTCCGTAATACTGTTCTTTTCACCCAGTACCGGCCTGATCACCTCCTCTCTCAGCCGTCCCATTACTCCCATCCATGCCGGGTTTATCCCCTCTGTGAGAGGCAACGGTCTGTCCCGCTCGGCAAGAGCAACGGGAAATGGCGCGAACGATTCGGTCGATGAAGAGAGATTCAGCAGAGCAAGTTTCTGATAATCCGTTTCGGAAGGATTGAGAGATACAGCCGAACGTTCATCAAATTCCGCAAGCCTGCAGCGGATAAAATAATCATTCACCTTGTCTCTGAGAGTATTCAGAATCTCGAAAGCTTCCCCGGTCTGATCGCCGAGAACAAGAATGTAAGGATCATTTTTAACCTTTTCCTGCCATTCGGAATAAGCCTGTGCCTGAGCAAAAAACAGATCGGACTTTTCCTGTGATACTCCGGGATTCCCGCTACGGTCCGTCTCGGCACCAAGGCAGTCCATGATATCCACCATTACCGAGCTGACGGCAGGATCATCTGTAACGAGAGCAGGCACGATACCGTCTCCATTGAATTTCATCTGGGCAAAGATTGTTTCCTCGTTCGTTGTATCTTCGGCTGTTATGACAGCGATATTTTCCTTGCCGAGATTTTTTAGAATATGACGCGCTGACATCAGCAGGCGTTTACCTTCTTCTGTTTCATCATCTATTGCGGAAAGGGGCAAGCCGTCTTTCCCGTTGATCAGGACTTCCGGGTCTTTAAGAACCGAGCCCGCCCATGTGACAGCATCAATAATTTCAGGAGCGCGTATATGGCCGTCATGGTCGGAATCAAGAAATTCGAGCGTTCTGGCATCGAACTCCACATTTTTCACCGGGCAGCTCAGGGCTACCCACAGTTTCTGATCCAGCTCGCTTAAAGCAAGGAGGTCAGCTCCGGTTTCGATGGAAACCTGATCAAAACCGCCTGCACGAAAGAAACGCCATTTACGGGTGGACATATTTTTTCTCCTATTTCAATTTAAAGTCAACACGGCTGTCTTTTTGCTTTTCTTTCTTTTCCGGCGCCAGATTTTTCGGTTCGACGATAAAGACCCTCTCGGGTTGAATTTGTCCAGATTTCAGGATCAGCGCTTTCACTGCCCTGGCTCTTTCCGATGCCAGCAATCTCAGGTCGTCTTCTCTCACCTGTTAGAAGCAAGTAAATAGAAAAGATATTGTGTCCAGGTGTTGCCTTGGTTGTCAGTTGTAAAGACTTGACCCCATTATTTCGATTTTTTGTTGTAGTTCTCTACTATCTTTTTACCTTGATATGTAAATCTCTCCTCATCATCTCGAATCTTATCCAATCCCGTAAGATTAAAAAAGTCATAGAAATTCATCATCCTATCGCTAAAACTTTCATAATCGAGAGTGCGTTGAAATTCTTCGAAAAAGTCTTTCAGCGCTTTTGTAATAATACATGAAGAGACGGCAGGATATGCTGCGACGCTATATCCTATTTCTTGCAATTGTTGTGGAGTAAGAATCGGCGTTTTAGCGCCTAAAATAATATTTGCCATCTGCGGGGCGTCAATTTCGCTGGTAATCTTGCGCATTTGCTCGACAGATTCAGGCGCTTCAACGAAAATTACGTCAGCGCCTGCTTCACGATATATATTGCCCCTGTCAATCGCCCCGTTAATGCCTTCAACAGCAATGGCATCGATCCTTGCCGCAATCACAAAATCCGGATCTTTACGCACATCAACGGCCGCTTTTAGTTTTGCAGCCATCTCTTCCGCGGGGATTACTTGTTTGCCAGCCGTGTGTCCGCAACGCTTTGGAGATACCTGATCTTCTATAAAAAGCCCTGCTGCCCCAGCTCTTTCAAATAGTTGAACGGTACGGACTACGTTCGTGACATTTCCATGACCTGTATCTCCATCGGCAAATACAGGTATGTCAACGGCATCTGCAATTTTTTCTGTCCAGTCTGTCAACTCCGTCAATGTGGCTAAATCTAAATCAGGTTTACCGAGTATATGAATTCCGGATGCACCACCTCTCGTAACGGCCTTAAAGCCAGCATTTTGTGCAATTATAGCAGTTAGAGCATCAGGAACCCCGGGCATTACAAGTATTTCATCATCTAATACATACTTTTTAAACAATGTTGTTTTTTTCATTCTTCCCTCCCATTGTGCATATTTTAGATTTTTCTGCTATCGTCCCCTCTTCAGAATGAGGTCGCCTCTGATGCGAAGAAGCTGTTCTGATTGAGAGTAATTTGATAGTACCTCCTAAACCGGATCAGAGTCAAATCATTAAGGGTGCTGTTTTCAACTGCCAAACTTCAATGCTCATCCCGCTATCCATTCTGAGGACTCGCGCCAATGAGAGCATTCGTCTCCTTCATAAACTCAATGATTGACTGATTTCGATAACCATGCGAGAGTACAAGCGGTAATGCTTGAAAAAATGAAGCACCGCCAGGAAACCAGGCGGTAAACAGAGAAAACAAACCTTATCCTGCGGTATGGGGAGAAACCGAGCTACTCAAATCAATTACATCAAGCCATTAAGATATATAATATGAAGAAATTCATGATTTTTTTCATAGCAGTTTTTGCAGGTATCGTTTCCGGCTGTGCGACCGGCGCGGTCTCTACCAAAATGGTTCCACTCGAGTACTCAATTCAAAAAAAACAGCCTTATGTAGTAGCGGTTCAAACGACTGGAGGCAAGGAAACCAATCCCGCCTGGGTGTCTCAGATATCCAGTGAATCCTTTAAGGAAGCATTAGTAGAATCTATAAACAAGTCCGGCGCTTTCAGTGCAATCGTACAAGCCGATCATGCGGACTACATGCTCGATGTAGATATTGTTGATCTTGACCAGCCGATATGGGGAGGGATTGACATGACCGTAACGATGACGGCAAAATGGAAGCTCACGAGCATGAAGGATAAAGCGGTCGTATTCCAGGAGAATATCACTAAACCTTATAAGGCCGCATTTGGAGATGCCTTAATCGCAGCTGAAAGACTGAGGCTGGCTAACGAGGGGACAGCACGTGAAAATATCAGAGAAGGCCTCAAAAAGATATCGGAACTGCCCCTGACTGCGGAATCGAAAGTCGCTTCCGCGACGCTACCTTCGACAGCGGTTTCTGTTTTGGAAAAGAAAAAAGAGGGAACGCCCACGACCACGGGGGTGGAACAAATCTCCGTAGAACAAAAGACAAAACCGGATGAAATTCCAAAGGTTATTCAGCGGAGCGGATACACATTGGAATATGAGCCGATGGTTGCAAGCCTGATGAAAGGCGACCTCAATTCTGCCTTAACGCACGCAGACACCATATATAAAAGATCACAGACAGCCAAAGGGCCCAAACAGAACAAGAATCTGGCCCTGCTGGAGCGAGGTAAGACGGCCTTGGCAGCAGGCAAGTACGATCAATGTATCGCCGATCTTCAGGAAGCCGAGAAAAGGTTTCTCACTATAGAGGGGACAATATCATTAACTGAGGGATTCGGTTCCATTCTGACTGATGATACAGCGATGGAATATGAAGCCGAAATGCACGAGAAATTGATGATCAGTCCATATTTAATACTTGCCTATATCGGCAAAGGGGATTTTGACGGGGCAAGAGTCGAGCGGAACCGGACCATCACCAAAATCAACCAATACATCCAGGAAAAGCCGGAAGAAAGGGCATATCTGGAAAACCCGTTTGCCCGCTATTTGACAGCTCTGATGTATGAAATGGAAGACAAGACAGATGATGCAAAAATAGAATACAGAAAACTGAAATGGGATCAGGAAACAGCAAGGATTGATAGTAAGAAGGGAAAAACAACCGATCTGGTAATTTTATTGGATGTTGGATTGGCCCCTCAGAAATACCAGAAAAAGTGGGGTCCTCAGAAGATCCCGACACCCCAGGGTTCCGTTTCACTGGGATTCGCCTACGCCGGATACGCACCGGTGCCTACCGAAGTCAAGATGAGCAACATTTATCTCAATGAAAAATCTGTCGGGGAGGCGAAACTCCTTTATGATCTGGAAAAAACGATCATAACACAGTATGACAAGAACAAGCCTGCCCTGAAAGCCAAGATCGCGGCCAGAATGACGACCAAGATTCTGGCGCAGGTTGGAGCAAAGATGGCGGCAAAAGAGGTTGCAAAAAATATTCCCTTCGCATCATTATTCGCAGATATTCTCGTAGATGCAGCGGCTCAGACATGGTTAGCCAACGAACAGGCGGATCTGCGGGGATGGCTGTCTCTGCCGAAACAGATAAAGTACCTCAGGGTTAACGGTCTTGAACCTGGTGAAAACACGATTAAGATAGATTACGGAAGCGGTGTGGAAACAAAAAAAATCAAGGTGGAAAAGGACAGGATAAATATCGTCTATTTTGCATATGCAAAATGAGGACATTACCAGGCTTTTCTCAAAATCAACACTTAAAGGAAGGCGCCATATGAAAGTAAAGACAATCGTGATCCTGCTTTTTATTATGACAGGCTGTATGATCTGCAGTTGTGCAACAACTGTCCGGCATGGTATTCAAAATGATGAAACGGTCACGGGATCGGATTGGTCGGCAAAGGATTTAAAAGAGGTTGCCGATTACATGGTAAATTCAATTACCAGATCGGCAAATTCGCCCGGATCAATATTGCGCCGGGGGAAACCAAGATGGATACTGGCAAAGGATTTGCGCAACGAGACGGATGAGCATGTAAATACCAGAACCATCATGGAAAAGATCAGGACAAGGTTAATTAATGATGGCATTGCCGGCTTTGTAGACGATCAGGCATTAAACGACATTTTAAACCAGTTGAAATTCCAACAGTCCGGCCTTTTTGACGACAAAACCGTCGCTCAGGTCGGAAAACTGGTTGGCGCTCAATATGTCCTGAGAGGTACGGTATCCAGTATTCGAAAAAGAACTGATCGCACAGACATTATTTATTACAATATTACCTTACAGGCGGTCGGTATTGAAACGGGAGAAATAATCTGGACAGATGAGAAAGAAGTCCAGAGGTTGACGCGTAAAGGACTGTTCCGATAAATTATGATGAACCCCAAAAGACCTTCTGGTAATCGCAGGATGCTTTTAAGGATTCGTAGGTCTTTTAAGTAAATCCCGTAGTCTTGATATCATTTTTCATTTCTGTTGTTTCCGAACAGGGATAATTGTCCCTATGCTTTCAGGCGTTGTTCCCCAAGGCGCATGGGCAGAATGACCGCAAGGATACAGAGAAGCACAACAAGAGAAAACGAACCGGTCAGCCATACCCACTGAAGCGGCGTAAGACTCGCGCCCCGGATGCCCGCCATGAAGACCGAGTAGACGGGACCCGCCTCGAGAATGATGATGATCCCGATAAAACCGGCGCACAGGATCATAAAGAGGAGGCCGCCGAAGCTGGTTACGGATTGAGCCGGGTTTTCCGACTTGAAGTCCGGATAGGCTGCGCCGAACCCCACCCCCATGGCAACGATCCCCGGCACCATGAAAAAAATTGTCGTCACGGACAGCCACATCATAAACGGTGTGACATGAAGCAGGATATTGGACAAAACAATAAGGGTTTCAGCAAGAACAAGAAGGGGAATATAATAGACGAAAAACTTGATCCAGAGAAACTTTCTGATTTCTATGGGTGATGATTTCACGATCCAGAAGGCGTCTCCCTCAATACTCACGGCAGGATAGACAAACCGTGCCGCAACCGCCGTCAGGACGAACGCAGCCAGTCCCATGTTCAGAAAAGAAAAGAGGTTCTGAAGATAGATGGTCCTGATGGGAGACTTTGCCAGCGGTAAAACCGAGAAATTATAGAGATAGACAACGATCAAGGCGATAATCAGAAAAACCTGCGGCCACTGGGTCTGATCCCTGAAGAACGTCCGGACTTCTTTCACCGCAAATGCTCTCACCGGACCGGAAAGAAAGCCAAGGATTAAGGCTGATCCCCTGCCCCTCTGGTTGCGCGCCGGGAAGAGGCGCTCCAGTGTGGTCTGTGCATTTGAATATCCTGAAAAATAAAAGCGTCCCGACACCCACGCCATGGCAAAAATCAATGTGACGGTAAAACTCCAGGTCAGTGCGAGATCAAAGAGTGCGCTCCCCACAACGCCTGTGAGGGCGGCCTGAATGCTGTCGAAAACCCACGTCGTCGGGAGAAAGGGAGAACCCGGCGTTTCCAGTGATTTGAAATAGAGTACCAGGGAAGCGAAGGTGTCCGGATTGACGAGCCGTTCGGGTCGCATTAACCGGAAAGTGACAATCAGGATCAGAAACAGCGCCAGACCAAGGAAAACAAAGACCGTCCTCAGCCGGCCGGCGGGAAGAACGATAGCAATCAATACGACGGCAAGGGCGCTGATTCCCGATGCGATCATGCAAAGGGGCAAAATGGTCATACCCACCGTTGCATAGAAAAAAAAGCCTGCCCCATAGACAATCCCGTAAGAAAGAAACACCGGCAGGCTATACACGATGACCATCCAGGAACTGTCGATGGTGCTTTCAATCCAGCGGGCAAGGAAGACCTTCTCCTTTGCTACCGGCATGGAATGGACAAGCACCAGGTCCCTGCTGATATAGAGTTTCGTCAGAGACGTGACAATGCTGCTGAAAATCAGCAGGGCGAATAACGTCAGAAGCACCATGGACATGAGTTTTCGGGCCAGGATATCCCCGAAACCCTCAACTCCCTGGAAGTAGATGAGAACGCGGTAAAAGACGGCGAAGATGCCGACCCAGAAAGCAAGACCGACCGCTCCAAACAAAACAGCCTTTATTCTCCGGTTCTCTGCGCTTTTTGAAGAACGACCGTTTTTGAAAGACCAGAAACGGGGCTTCAGCAACGTCAGGATTTCCGTCATAAAGCGATCTGTTCCTCCGTCAGTTTTAAAAATGCCTCTTCAAGGGCCGCTTCCTGAACGCCGGCAACCCGTTTCAGGTCTCCTGAGGTTCCGGTCGCAATCAGAGCCCCCCGATGAATGACTCCGATGCGGTCACAAATGTCTTCGGCAATTTCCAGGGTATGGGTTGACATGAAGATCGTGGTTCCTCTGTCGGCCAGATCCCGGAGCAGATCCTTCACCATCCTTATCGCCGCCGGATCAAGTCCCACCATGGGTTCGTCCACGATAATGACGGCTGGCTCATGAAGAAGGGCTGCGGAAATAATGAGACGCTGCTTCATGCCGTGAGAATACGATTCGATGAGTCCATGTGACCAGTCGGAGAGACCGAATTTTTTCAACAAACCCTGAGATTTTTCCAGAAAAGAATGGTTATCGACGCCGTACAGGTCCGCTGAAAACCTCATAAACTCCATGCCCGTCAGCTTTTCATAGAGGAATGGCCTATCCGGTATAAATCCGATTTTCTTCTTTACGCCTTCAGGATCATCGGTCATATTGATCCCGCCACTCACGACGGAGCCTTCCGTTGGCGAGAGGACCCCACCCATCATCCTGATCGTCGTCGTTTTTCCGGCCCCGTTCGGTCCGATGAAACCGAATATCTCTCCTTTTACCACACGAAGATTGATGCAATCAACAGCGAGAACCTTCCCGTAGCGTTTTGTCAGATTTATCAATTCAATCATTCGATAACCATCATCTTGATCTTTCCAGTATTTTAAGCTGCACCTTTCCTATAACCGCCATCAGATCGATCTGCCGATCCGCCTCTCCGCGAACAAAGCGAATGTGTGTCACATCGGCAGGCATCTGTCCCATAACGGCATCCGCCGTAACCCACGTTCCCAGAAACAAGACATTCCAGGCGTGATAGTAAAACCTCCCTCTCTGATAGACAAGACCCGCTTCCACCTGGGCGGGAATACCCGCGGCGCGAGCCATTGCCGCCAGCAACACGGCATGTTCATTACAATCACCCACCAGGTTATTCAAGGTCTCGAGGGCATTCGGAACGGACAATACCGGCCTTTTTTCGACATGTTTATAAATCCATGCGACGAGCTTCGACGCCCTCACGGCAAGAGGATCATCAGGGGAAATGATTTCCTGCACCTTCGCCTGAATCTTCGGATGATCGGATTGAATAAAGGGACCCGGCTTCAGAAAGTCACTATTAGCGGCAACATTTATTTCCCTGAGGGGCCTTGTGGGAATTGTTTCTTTTTGAATATACAATATATTATTTTGAAAGATTTGTCTGTCTCCGTTCAAATTGAGGATATCTTTCTCAACACCGGAGATCTTTATCCTGAGAAATGTCAACGCAGACGGATCGTCGATCACCGCATTTGACGGAACGGACGCCATTTCCGTCAAATCGGTGCTCGATGAAAGAGCAAAATCACTCAACGCTTCGTGTTTTGCCACTCTCTCCAGAGTGATTCCCAGAATGCCCTTTTCTTTCAGGATATCGCCGTCTTCTCCGACCCAGGCGAACTGTTTCGCCCCCATAAAATCAACGGACACCTTCCGGGCTTTCTGTTCCCGACCCATCATCGTCACCGTCTCATCACCCAGAACGGTTACCTTGACGGATCGCTGTGCCATGGCCGCCGGATCAAAGACATGAAATATCCTGCTGTCACCCGCTTTGAGCGTCCCGATCCCCGACGCTTCGAGAATGCCGTTTGCCAGACGGGGTGTCTCTTTGAGGGAGACGACGGTCTTCTTCTCGGAACCCGGCATCTCGGTATAGAGTGTTACCTGTTTGCCGTCTACAACACCCTTTACCTGAAACCGAAAAAGGCTTGAGCGCAGGTCGAAATCAAAGGAAGACAGCGTCATATCGGGTTTCAGGTTCCCCTCCGTTTTGAACGTCATCCCCTGTACGATCCCCATCGTGTTGATCCGCATAAAAACGGACTCTGCGAGACGATACCCTTTATCTGTTCTGAAAAAACGCCTGTGGGCATACCCGATTTTTCGCCCGTTCTGGGAAATATTCATCCAGGATTCTTTGTCCTGAAATGTCTGAGATCCCGTAGAAACGAGACCGTCTCTCGAAACTCCGAAGGGATTCCTTTCACGATCAAAAATATCAAGTCGAAAGGCAAGCAGCAGGACAAAGACGATGACCGAGATCCCGCCTGCAATCCAGTGCCATTTTATTTTTGAACCAGCCATTATCAATCACCTGAGTGATTATATGTAAAGTCAAACATTGTGTCAATCGACGTCCCTGCTTCACATAAAAATCGCCCCTTGTCACGAATTTTAATTTCTGGTAGCCTGCCTCAAAATATAAGGCGTTTTCGACAGGGAAAGGCGGTGTCAGATGGAAAAAGACCAATCGATCAAACGGGCGAAAGAAGTACTGAAAATTGAAGCGGAAAGTATCTCGTGCCTGATTGATAAGGTAGGTGCAAGTTTTGCAGAAGCTGTTGACATCATTTATAAATCGAAAGGACGTGTCATCGTTACAGGCATCGGCAAGTCCGGACTGATCGGGAAAAAAATCGTCGCCACGCTGACCAGCACAGGCACGCAGGCCATGTTCCTCCATCCTGTCGAAGGCATGCACGGAGACCTGGGAATCGTAACGAAGGATGATGTTCTTCTCGCCATCTCAAACAGCGGAGAGACGGATGAACTCAACATGATTATCGAGAGCGTTCGTGCTATCGGCGCCCGTCTCATCGCCTTTACCGGCAACCTGTCGTCCACCCTTGCGACCTCCAGCGACATCGTGATTGACGTCGGCGTCGAAAGAGAGGCCTGCCCTTTCGGCCTGGCTCCAACATCGAGTTCCACTGCCGCCCTGGCGATGGGAGACGCGCTGGCCGTTGCCCTCATTGAAAAAAGAAATTTCAATGAGAAGGATTTTTATAAGCTGCATCCCGGAGGAAGCCTGGGACCGCGCCTCAGGGCAAAGGTCAGGGATGTCATGATCAAAGGCGCGCAGATACCGAAAGTCTATTCCGGGGTGCAGGTCATGAAGGCCATAGAGGAAATGGACAAAAAGAACAAGGGGTTTGTACTGGTTACAGACAGCAAAAACCACCTGATCGGGATATTGACCGACGGGGATGTACGTCGACTTATCAGGAAAGGCGAAGATTTCAGGGACAAGGCAACTGATGATCTCATGACCCCATCCCCGAAAACCATCGATGAACATGCATCGCTTGCCCGGACGATAGAATATATGCAGAGGGAGGAAATCACCACCCTTGTCGTCGTGAACGGTAAAAACCTGCTTCGGGGCTACATCCATCTTCACGACATCCTCGGCAGGGGCGGAACCCTGAAGATTTCTCTAAACCTTTAATAATAAAGGAAACACCCCCTGTAAAGAGATTTCAAATGAACAAACTGCTTCTGCTTGAGCGTGAACTGAATTTCCTGGGACTTCTGGAAAAAGCGAGGGAAATCTATCATGAACTGGGAGCAGGTGCGTCGTTGTCTTATATCAAGTCCAGTTACCATCTGCTAAGTAAAGTGTATCATCCCGATTTAAATCCACAAAATCAGGAAAAAGCGAAGCGGTTACAGCAAAGGCTGAATCAGGCAAGCAATCTCATCAACCAGACCAGCGATGCAGACTTGCTCAATATCCTCAGGAAAGGCATGCCCGAAGAGGCGAGCAAAAAAAAGAAAATCCTGGTTGTGGAAGACGAGTTCGGCATGCAGGAAACGCTGCGTGATGTTTTTATGATGGAAGGATATGACGTGCGCGTGGCAATTGATGGCGAGGACGGCTATCAATCTTTTCTGGAGTTCAATCCCGATTTGGTCTTTACCGATGTGGTCATGCCGAAAATGAGCGGGCTGGAGTTAGTCAAAAAAATACGCAAGGTGAATCCCAGAGTTAAAGTTATATTTATCAGTGGATTTTTTGGTTTGAAAAACCTGAAGCGCGATCTGAATGAAGATGTGTTCAAACATGGCTATCACTGTCTGCCCAAACCGTTCAAGATCAGCGCCATGCTGGAGATTGTGGATAACTATCTGAATAATCAGAGCGGGGTGAACCTGTATGCCTGATCATTGCGGTCCAAATCGGCCTGTGACACCTGCCTGAAATGGATTCCAATCACCCCTTCCCGCAGCCCATCGGCTGGAGACAAGGCATTTTTCTTATGAAACCCATCGTATCCCTTGTAAAATATACCGGAAAACCCATGCCCAATCAAAGGTATCCCTCGGACTGAAGAATCTCAAAGGATGCCTGAACACATCTTCAAAAAAACGCTGTCATCACACAAACCTGGGACTGGAATACTGTTTTACCTTCATCGCCGACCATATAAAGCCCGCCCTGACGATCGTGGACGGCATCTATGCCTTGGAACGGGGCGCCCTTCACTTCGGAAACGCCTTCCGCAAAGACGTCATCGTCGCGTCACGCGATATCCTGGCCGCCGACCTGGTTGCGGCAAAGACCATGGGCTTCGATCCGCAGGATATAATCCACTTTGCTGAATACGGGAAGCGGCACGGCAAACCCCTGAGCCTGAGCGAATACGACATCAGGGGGGACGCCCTCGAAACGCACATCAAGCCCCTCAAATGAGACTGGGGATGGACGGAGGACAACACCGGCCCCTCCATCTTCGGGAAATTCGGTGTTTCGGGAGCCGCAGTGCCGAAATACGATGAAACCCTCTGTTCCGGGTGCTCCCTCTTCGCCAACATGGTCAACATCCTGGTGCTGTCCGCGTTTAAAGGCCGGCCCCTCCCCAAGGTCGAGATCTTAAACGGCAAGAAGATGCAGGCGCGGCTCGGCTACGATAAAACCGTTCTCATCGGCGACTGCATCACCAGGGCAAACAGGGAAAATGCGAATATCCGGCAGGCCATAAAAGTCGGAGGATGCCCGCCCGAACCGCAGGATGTGATCGCGGCACTGAAAGAGGCGGGGCTGGACATTCATGAACAGACATACTGGGGTTATCTGAAACAACAGGGGGAAAAGTACGACCACAAGGACGGATATTCCCGGGATTTCTATCAATGAAAGGGGCTAACCTTAAATGGCTAACCCCTTGATTTCATTGGTAGGCGGTACTGGATTTGAACCAGTGACTTCTACCGTGTGAAGGTAGCACTCTCCCACTGAGTTAACCGCCCAATGAGGGGTACCTATAACCCAAAGGAAATCCCTTTTCAAGAGAAAAAATCCGGGTTACAATTATAGCAAACTTGTAAAAAGTCAAAATTCCTGTCACTCCTTAGAAGAATGGAGCCCAGAGCTTTTGAATAGTACTGGATTCCCGCTTTCGCGGGAATGACATTTTAAAGGTTTCAACCTAAACCGTTCGAGCCATGAAGAAAAAAATGGTCACAGCCATTCTGCTGGTCATCATCATTATTGCCGCCTACCTGATCTACGCCATCGTAAAAATTCGTTTTGCACCTTCCATAATGACGCCCGGGCCGGAAAAAGCCATGAGCGGCGACTCCCGGCAGTTGTACGGTCATGTGGAACACTTGAGTGTCCGTATCGGTTCGAGGAGCATATATGAATACAGCAAACTCGAGGAAACGAAACGTTACGTTGTCTCCTGTCTCGAGAGCTTCGGATACACCCCCGCGCTTCAAAAATATTCCCATGACGGACAGGTGTTCAGCAATATCATCGTTTCGATAGAAGGGAAAACCCGCCCCGATGAAATCGTTATCATCGGAGCCCACTATGACACGGTCTTCGGAACCCCCGGCGCCGATGACAATGCCAGCGCTGTCGCGATGCTCCTTGAAATGAGCCGGATACTGAAAGGTTTCTCTCCCGGCAGAACCATCAGGCTGGTCTTTTTTGTACTCGAAGAACCTCCCTCATTTATGACGGAACACATGGGGAGTTATGTTTATGCAAAGGAAGCAAAAGCGAAGAATGAAAATATCAAAGCCATGATCTGTCTGGAGATGCTCGGATACTACTTTGATAAAAAAGGCGGGCAGACGTTTCCCCTTCCCCTGATGAACCTGTTGTTTTCAACGACGCCTGATTTTATCGCCGTTGTGGGAAACCTGAAACCACGGAGCCTGGTGAATACGGTCAGATCCTCTCTGACGCGCAGTTCCGGCATCCCCGTGGAGACTCTTTCAACCGTCAGTTTCGTTCCCGGCGTTGACTTCTCCGATCACCGGTCGTTCTGGAAAATGGGGTACCCGGCCGTGATGATTACCGACACGGCCTTTTATCGAAATCCGAACTATCACACGGAACGGGATACCATCCACACACTCGATTTCAACAGGATGACGGAGCTTTTGAAGGGGCTGCTACAGATTGCCCGCGATATTTCCATCTCTCCATCGTGATCAAGGCGAAAAAAAGCGTTGCCGGTTTTTTGAAAACCCGACAACGCCCATTATATTTTTTCATGCCCGTTATCAATCAGTAGTCATAATCACCCATGTCAGGCGGCATGCCGCCGGGCATGGCCGGCGCCGTTTTCTTCTTGGGTTTTTCAGCGACCATCGCTTCCGTGGTCAAAAGCAGAGAAGCAACGGACGCGGCATTCTGAAGAGCGAAACGCGCGACTTTCGTCGGATCGATGACACCGGCTTTTGTCATATTCATATACTCGCCTTCATCGGCATTGAATCCATAGTCGCCCTTCCCTTTTTTCACCTTCTCCACCACAATCGACCCTTCATAACCCGCATTAACGGCAATCTGTCTTGTCGGCTCTTCAAGTGCGCGTTTGACGATATTCAACCCGTACTTTTCATCATCGGAAATCTTCACCTTATCAAGAGCTTCGAGGCTCCGCAGATAGGCAACGCCTCCTCCCGGCACAATGCCTTCCTCGACAGCCGCCCTCGTGGCATTCAGTGCATCTTCGACGCGCGCTTTTTTCTCTTTCATTTCAAATTCTGTGGCCGCTCCCACTTTGATCACCGCGACGCCACCCACCAGCTTCGCCAGACGTTCCTGCAGTTTCTCCCTGTCATAATTGGAAGTCGTCTCTTCAATCTGAGCCCGTATCTGTTTGACACGGCCCTCCATATCGGCTTTCTTGCCGCCGCCATCCACAATGGTCGTGTTATCCTTATCAACAGTCAGACGCTTGCAGGTTCCGAGATCTCCGATACCCACATTTTCCAGTTTCAGACCCATATCTTCCGAAATAAGCTTTCCGCCCGTGAGCACGGCGATATCTTCCAGCATGGCCTTTCTCCTGTCGCCAAAACCCGGCGCCTTGACGGCCACACACTTCAGAGTGCCCCGAATCTTGTTAACAACCAGCGTTGCCAGAGCCTCACCTTCGATATCCTCGGCAATAATCATAAAGGGTCTTCCCATCTTGGCAATCTGCTCGAGGATCGGTATCATGTCTTTCATGACGCTGATCTTTTTCTCACAAAGCAGGATATACGGATCTTCCAGACGAACTTCCATTTTCTCCGGATCGGTAGCAAAATAGGGAGAAATATAACCCCGGTCGAATTGCATTCCTTCGACGATGTCCAGAGTGGTCTCCATCCCTTTGGCATCTTCAACGGTGATAACCCCCTCTTTCCCCACTTTCTCCATGGCCTCTGATATGATTTCTCCGATCGTCGTATCATTGTTGGCAGAAATAGTGCCGACCTGTGTGATCTCTTTTTTATCCTTTATCGGTTTGGAGATTTTCTTCAACTCATCGACAACGATCTGCACCGCTTTATCAATCCCCCGCTTGAGCGACATGGGATTCATCCCCGCGGCCACCAGCTTTGATCCTTCCCGGTAGATGGCCTCAGCCAGTATTGTCGCCGTTGTGGTACCGTCACCTGCCACATCCGATGTTTTCGACGCCACTTCCTTGACCATCTGGGCGCCCATATTCTCAAATTTATCCTCTAACTCTATTTCCTTTGCAACCGTCACCCCGTCTTTGGTAATCGTGGGAGCACCCCATGATTTTGCAATCACGACATTGCGGCCTTTCGGCCCAAGGGTCACCTTTACAGCACCTGCAAGGGTGGCAACACCCTTCATAATCTTGTCACGGGCAACTGCATCATATTTTATTTCTTTTGCCGCCATGGATATAACCTCCTTTCACTCATTATAAAACACAGAATATCTCGTCTTCCTTCATGATGACGTGATCTTCACCATCGATCTTGATTTCTGTGCCGGCATATTTCCCGAACAAAATCCTGTCTCCTTTCTTGACTTCCATTTCAATTCGATTGCCGTCACTGTCCCTCCTGCCTGGACCGACTGCAACCACCTTTCCCTCCTGCGGTTTCTCCTTGGCCGTATCAGGAATAATAATGCCTCCGAATGTTTTTTCCTCCGCCTTAACATGTGAAACCAGCACATAATCCCTCAATGGTTTGAATTTCATATATTTTTTACCTCCCGACTTATAAAAATTTGTTTGATCGTTTTGATTGCTGAGTGAAACTCAAAGGCTGCTGCGAAATGACCTTATAACCGTTTTTTTGTAAGTTTACATATAAATAGTCACGAAATTTCAATTGTCAAGAGCGCAACATTTTACTCTTCATGAAACTTGTTGATTTCATATTCATCGGCGGCTATCATAATCATATATCTACTTATAAAATTTGAGGACGGGGATCCCATCACAAGGCATGAAAAACAAGGTCGTTCATCCGAAAGACGCCGCAACTGTCATTCTCCTCAGGAAATCGAGAGAGCCGGACAAAGGCAATTTTGAGGTTCTTCTGGTTTTAAGGAACCTTAAAAGCAGGTTTGTTCCCGGTTCCTACGTCTTTCCCGGCGGATGCCTTGACGAGGAAGACGCTGCGCCGGGAATGGAAGACTTTTTCACCGGCGTGGATCGAAAAAAAGCCCAGGCCTTGTTTCCGGACATGTCCTCACCGGATAAAGCACCAGGAATATGGGTGACGGGAATCAGGGAAACCTTTGAGGAAGTCGGCCTGTTGATGGCTTATCAAAGAGACAACGCCCTCGTTGCCATCGATTCTGATCATCTTCTAGAGAAATTCCATTCTTACCGGCAGCGCCTCCAAAAAGGAGCAATCTCGCTGAAAGCTATCCTCCTCAATGAAAGGCTGACACTGGCCACCGACCGGCTCCACTATTTTTCCCACTGGATTACCCCTGAATTGCTGCCTCTTCGCTACGATGTGAGGTTTTTCATTGCCGAAGCGCCTCCGAACCAGACGGCCATTCATGACGGAACTGAATTAACAGGCCATACGTGGATCACACCGCAGCAGGCCCTCGAAGGATTTAAACACAAGCGTCTCGATATGGTTGTTCCCACATTGGTTACTATTGAAGAACTGGCAGGTTATAAAACCATTGACGATGCGATTGAATCCACCAGAAGGAAGGAAATTCGTCCCATTCTCACCGTCATGGTAGAGGAAGAGAATGGCATTGTCGAATATATGAGCGATGGACGGGTATTCAAACATATGCCGCCTTCGATCCCCACTTCTTCCTTCTGAACTTGACATAAACCAATTTTTCCTATATAAGAGCGGCCCTGTAAGAAAAACCGTTTGTCATAACCATCGCTTCAGTATCCCGGAACACGGTGAAAATCCGTGGCGGTCCCGCCGCTGTAATCGGGTACACAGGCTGCAAAACCGGCAGGAAGTCACTGTCAGGGAACACCCTGATGGGAAGACCGCAGCCCGTTGAACGATCCGAAAGCCAGAAGACCTGCTGAAGTGGATATGATTCTGGAATCTGATGGTAAAGGGTTCCTGTGGACAGTTGCTGTCCACGGGAACCCTTTTTTTATTGGAAACCATCACTGCTTCCTTACGGAGGAATCATGAAAGCTGTCGTCGTTGAAGAAGTCGGATCCTTTACGATCAAGGACATCGATATCCCAAAACCGGGCCCGGGCGATGTTCTGTTGCGAGTAAATGTAACCGGCCTTTGCCGGACCGATCTGAAACTGATACGAGCCGGTCATCGGGATCTTATGCTTCCCCGTGTTCCCGGTGAAGAGGTGGTGGGAACCATCTGTGAATTGGGGAAAAGCGTATCTGAATTTTCCTTGGGGCAGCGTGTGTACGTTTATCCCGGCACGAGCTGCGGCCGTTGCCGACATTGCAGGGCCGGCGCCGAAAATTTGTGCGGGGATATGAAGATTATGGGATTTCACCGTCATGGAGGGTTTGCAGAATATGTTCTGGCGCCTGTAAAAAGCCTCATCCCCCTTTCGGACTCCATGGCGGACGAGGAGGCGATTTTTGCCGAACCTCTCTCATGCTGTTTAAACGCCCTCGAACTGGCGAACCTGAGAAAGGGGGAGAGCATCGGAATCTGGGGGGCAGGTCCGGCAGGAGCGCTTCTCTGTCGGGCTTCCAGCGCCCTGGAAGCCCAACCCTATGTCATAGAGACGGATGAAAGGCGCTTACCCCCTTTGCGCGGATACTCAAAACCGCCGGAGATGACATTTGATGTCTGCATCGTTGCGGTGGGATCTGAAGACGCATACCGTCAGGCCCTTTCCCACCTGAATATGCGAGGGAGACTTGTCATATTTTCAGGGCTTTCACCGGACAAGTCCGGCATCATGATCGATTTCAATCAGTTTCATTATTGTGAGCAGACGATTACTGGCGCGTACGGATGCGCTTATCGTCATGGCAGGGCGGCGCTGGATTATATCGGAAGCGGGGAAATAGACGTTCGCGATCTTGTTTCTCACAGGATGCCTCTAAAAGATCTCGAACATGCCCTGAGACGCGTTGAAAAACGTAACTGTATGAAGATACTCCTCTATCCCTGAACACACGGCAATTACTACTTTCATAATAGTCGCAGCAAGGAGTGGATATGGCAGACGCAGCAAAAATCAAGGATTTCGGCATGAAGATTCAAAGACTGATCGAAGGGAAAAATCTATCGAAAGATGAAACCTATGGAATGTTCAGAGAAATTCTTCTGAACGAACAACCCGACCTGCAACAGGGTGCATTTCTGGCCGCTTTGGTAGCCAAGGGTGAAACGGTGGATGAAATCGCCGGTGCCTGGGCGGCCATCGATGAAATCGACACGATCCACTCGGCGTCCGATCTTCCAGGCTCCCTGTTTGAAAATTCCGGTACGGGAATGGACGCCTTAAAAACCTTTAATGTCAGCAGCGCCGCCGCCATTGTCGCCGCCGCTTGCGGCATCAACATGGTCCGCCACGGAGCGCGGGCCATTACATCTCTTTGCGGAACCGTGGATATTATGGAAGCTGTCGGCATAGACGTCGACTGTGACGTCGCTGTTGTAGAAAGCAGTTTAAGGCGGGCGGGCATCGGTCTTTTCAACGGCATGAGCCCGAAAGTGCATCCCGGAGCCCTCGGTCGCATTCTCAGTCAGATACGATTCGGCTCAACGTTGAACATTGCCGCATCCCTCGCCAATCCGTGCAGGCCCACTTACGGTCTTCGCGGCGTTTACACGGAAAAACTGGTGCGAAAAGCCGCAGAGGTTATGCAATCCATCGGCTATGAAAAGGGGATGGTGGTGTATGGGAAGGACGACAAGTCCGGTCAAGGGATGGATGAACTGTCTCTGTCAGGCGGAACAATCGTACACGAATTCACCCGGAATGGGTCCAATGAATACACTCTCTATCCGGAAGACGCGGGCTTGACGCAATCGTCTTTTGAAGAGGTAGCCGCAATCGGCAATCCTGCAAAAGAGGCGGTGCGCTTTATACAGGTGCTCTCCGGAAAAAAGCATGAGGCCTGCATTGATTTCACATGCCTGAACGCCGGCGCCATTCTCCATACCGCAGGCAAATGCGACAGCATCAGGAAAGGCGTGGAAATGAGCCGTGAAGTGATCGAGAGCAACCGCGCCATCGAAAAGCTGAGGCAGTGGGCGTCATGTCAGGACTCATCGGGGGGCAAGGGACTTCACAGGCTCGAATCGCTGCTGGAAATAACGGCACCCTTATAGGAAAATAACCCTTGACTTTCCTTGATGTTCCTAATATAGGTGCTTCGTGCCCTTCATCTGTGTTGGTCAATAGGGTATACTAGTTGGATATAGACATTTTGAAGTGCAAAGGTTGGCCGCCATGTTCTTTAGAGTCTTGGCGGTTTTTTTCTTTCTGTCAGCGTGTTAATCCGACTATGAGAAAATTTGAGAAAGGGGGATGCGAGCGATGTCAGAAGGTAAAGTAAAATGGTTTAATGAACATAAGGGCTTCGGGTTCATCGAAAAAGATGAAGGTGGCGACGTGTTCGTTCATTACAGCGCCATTCAGGCCGGCGGCTTCAAGACGTTATACGAGGGGCAGCGTGTCAGTTTCGACGTTGCGCAGGGCAAGAAAGGCCCGGCGGCTGAAAACGTCAAACCCATATAAGTTCGTCTGAGAAATAGAAGGGGCAGTCCATTAAACGAAAAGCGTTGTGGAATGCCTCTTTCTTTTTTAAGTAATTTTGTGTAACGATTCAAAGAAAGGTTAACCCAGGTATCGAAGAATGGCCAAATCAAAATATTCCTTCGAGAAACGTCAGCGAGAAAAAGCACGTCAGAAGAAGCAGGAAGATAAAGCGGCCCGCCGTAAAGAAGCCAGACTGCCGAAGACCGATTCAGAACCGGAGATTCAAAGTGAAGATCCGGGCACATCCGGTATAAATGCTGATTCTCAGCCTTCCCCCGCAGAAGAGAATCCTGCGGACCGGGAGGAGAAGAAGCCCTCAGTAGGCGTCTCGGCCCAAATTTCTTGACACAAAAAGTGGTTCTCCTGTACTGCGTTGATATCGGTGCATTCCAACAATACATGAGGAGTGAACTTGATGAAGGATCATAAAAAAGATGAAGCCGAAGGCGTATTTCTTCCTCGGCAAGACAGCGGTCGCCGATTTCCGGCCCATTGTCCGGGAGGTCATGGCGGCCTGTCCCACGATCCGCCATTGGGTGCAGTTTCAGAAAGAAGTCGATCTGATCATGGAAGGCGCCGTGGGAATAACGGAATTTATCAAGGATATCAAGAAGGTTTATCTCATGAGCCTTATCACGGGCCGGGCAAAGAAGGCCCGGCGACTCGTCGGAAAACGGGATGCCTGCCTGATCATCTTTACAACCGGCTCGACGGGGTCGCCGAAACCGGCGCTTTTGTGCCACGAGAATATCCTGATCCAGAATATCGGCCTTTCCGCAGGATTTGAGCTCGATACATTCGACAGGATGCTGATCAATCTTCCCCCCTCCCATGTGGGCTGTACGACGGAACAACTGGGAACCATCATTTTCGGCGGCGGTGTGGCGGTGATCCTCCATGTCTTCGACGCGAAGCTCTCCCTTGAGGCCATTGAGACGCACAAGGTAACCGTCATCGGCCAGATCCCGGCATTGTTCAACATGGAATGGCGTCTTTCTGATTATAACCGTTACGACCTTTCCAGCCTCCGCTTCGTCATTTACGGCGGTCAGGCCGTTTCCAGAGAGTTCCTGGTGAAGATGAGAAAGATGGCGCCGCGGATCGGCACGGGCCTCGGCCTTACGGAAACGACGGGATTCTGCACCTACACGAATGTGGATGCCGATGTGGATGAGCTTGCTTCCGGTATCGGCTATGACTCACCCCTTTGTCCCATCACCATCCGAGACGTTATGAAGCCGGATGGTACGGCAGGCAAGCAGATGCCGAAAGGCGAAATCGGAGAGATATGCTTTTCCGGCCTCCAGATTTTTTTAGGCTATCTGGACGATCCGGAAAACACGGCCAGGACGGTGTCAAAAGACGGCGTCTGTTATACGGGCGACCTCGGTTACTACGATGAACAGGGCCTCCATTTCGTCGGCCGGGCCAAGCTCGTCATCAAGTCGAAGGGGTACCAGGTCTATCCGGACGATGTTGAAAACCATATCCACGAAAAACTCAGGGACAGAGCCGCCATGGTGGCCGTCGTCGGCGTGGAACATGAGATATACAGCGAGGATATCATGGCTTTTGTGGAATGCATGGAAGGTCAGACCATTACGCCTGAAGAGGTCATCGCGGCCTGTAAAGACATCTCTGCTTACTCCCGGCCCTCCCACGTGGAAATTCTCAAAGCCGGCGAGATACCTCTCAACCGTGTCGCCAAGACGGACTACCTGACCCTTAAAGAAAATGCCGCAGGCATTGTGAAAGAATTGCGCGCCCAGGGAAAGTGGGATTAAGAACCTGTTTCGCCGATTTTACATTCTACAATGGCTTCCGTCGTCTTCTTAAGCCGCAGGGCAAGGGTTTTTAAAATTAACTGAAAATATTGTGAAAGCTTGTTGTATTCGTTATCCAGGAAAGTGCGATAATAATACCGACGGTCGTATCACCCACCGCACGTGCCGTGGCCGTTCTTGGAACATGGGCAATAAAAGCCATCTCACCGAAGATATCTCCCGGTTTTAGAACTTCAATGACGATTTTTTTTCCTTCAACCTTCTTGGACAGCTCAACGGTGCCGGAATCGATGACGTATATCCAATCACCCGAACTCCCTTCGTCAAAGATAATCTGTCCATCCCGAAAGTTTTCTTCGGTTGCGATCTGAAACATATTTCATGCCTCCTGAGGGTTCCCCTATTATCTATTTGCATAAGTTTGTGTTGTGTCACTTCGACCGCAGGGCGAAATCTTTTTCAATCATACTGAAGATTTCTCGGTCACTCTGTTCCTTCGAAATGACATATTTTTTATACAGTTAGACATTTGTTATACATCAACTACCGAAAGACCTCAAGGAATATCGGACACGCAAGGTGACTGATGTTGCGGCGCAAGAAAGTCATGACAAGATAATCGATATTATGTCCCCCGAAAATCCATCTTGCAATCATTCGCTGTATAGACCACCGTTGCCTCATGGTGCAAGTAAAGTCATCCGCTCCTGTGAAAATGACGCCCGGACAATGTATCTGGCCAGGTTTTCCATGGCCATTTCATTATAGGGAGAGAGGCGGTTTCCGCAGAAGACGTGGAAGCCGGAATGTCGCTATTTTGAGAGCATGGCAATCATATCTTTTTTGCCTTTTCTGCGGTTTAGAAACTGTTGATGACTTGGATCATCTGCCGAAGCCGGCCGTAATCGCGCTTGTTGAATTCAAAGGCGATGCGCGGGTACTGCAGGTCTGATCCATCCTCCCGTTCTTCGGGTGTCGGCTCGATCCGCTGCACCCTCCCCTGGCAGATGATGTCTCGGAAATCTATGCTGAGCCCGTCGATCGCATGGTCGGAAGGAGCGAATTTCATCCGGATGACAAGGAGGTCTTTCACGAACCGCATGGAGTGGAAATTGCGGTAGAAGCGGGTGATGGTTCTGACTGCGGCGTCCACGTCATCTACAATCTCGAAGAGTTCGAGATCGTCCCGGGAAATGAACTTGTTTCTCAGCAGATGTTCGCGAGTGTTTTTATTCCAGGTTTTCCAGTAGGTCCCTCCCGGCCGGTCCATCAGAACAAGCGGCATGAGGCGGCTTTTCCCCGTCTGCATCAAAGTAATGGCTTCATAGCCTTCGTCCAGTGTGCCGAAGCCTCCGGGGAAAAGGACGATAGCATCGGAATGACGCAGAAACGTCAGTTTTCGAGTGAAGAAATATTTGAAGGTGATGAGCTTTTTGTCTTTTTGAATGACGGGATTGGCATTCTGTTCCCAGGGGAGACGGATATTAACGCCAAAACTTTTTTCACTGCCGGCGCCTTCATGACCAGCCTGCATGATGCCGGGGCCGGCGCCGGTGATGACCATCCAGCCCTCATCGGCAATGCGCCGGGAAAACTCTACCGCCTGCTGGTACTCAGGTTTGCTGGGTTGGGTCCGCGCGGACCCGAACAGAGTCACCTTGCGTGTATCGGCATGGGGGGCAAACAACTTGAAAGCGTAGCGCAGTTCCCGGATGGCCGTTTGAATGACGCGAACATCACCACGGGACTCCACATCGGTGAGGAGTTTAAGGGAATTTTCGATGATCTCGGCCACAAGAGCTGCGTTGTACCCGCCGCCTTGATGATCGATCAGTTCCTGAATCCGCTTCTTCAGTTCCGGATCCCCCGGGACTAGGGTTCTTTTTTCCATATCTTTACCTGAAGGATTGAACTGATAAGAATTTGCTTTCTGACGGTCAAATTGTAAGGCAAGATGATCTTGTATGTCAAAGGAAATTTGGCGGCAAAACGGAGGATGCTTAGCCGAAAATTGCGGAGTGTTTTTGCCACCTACGAAGCATTAGAATGAAAATATAATAAATAGTAACGTTTACTATTTGTACTCTTGCATGGTTCTCGAAATCAGTCAATCATTGAGTTCAAGGGCGGTGGTCTGTTCCACTACTAATATTGCTGATCTCGTAAAAAGTCAGATTTTGCCCCGGATTATCATGCCCACCTAACCGTCACAGGCACTAATCGTCCACATTGGCGGAAGACAATTTTAAAACATTTGGACAGAACTATGAAGAACGGTTCAAACGGTACTTCCTGGGATCAATGCCCAGTTTCTTGATCTTGTACTGAATGATTCTCTTTGTCGTTCCGAGGATTCTGGCTGCCTGGCTTTGATTGCCATGAGCCTCCTTCAGGGCTTGAATGATCAGAGAGCTTTCCTGTGACTCGAGTACCGCGTCGAACCTGCCGGACTCATTCCTCTCTCCGCCACGTCTGCTGATCTGAAGTGATGGCGGAAGATGGATGATTTCAATAGAATCACCCGCCGCCAGGAGAACGGCCCGTTCTATGCAATTTTCAAGTTCCCGAACGTTTCCGGGCCAGGGGTGAAAAAGGAAAGATTCAATGACAGCCGCCGAAATCCTCCTGACAGGTTTATGAAACTGTTTTGCATATTTGAGGACAAAATGATCGGCCAGCAGGATAATGTCGTTTCCCCGCTCTCTGAGGGGAGGCAGGTAAATGGGAAAAACATTGAGGCGATAATAGAGATCTGAACGAAATTTCCCTGCGGCAACATAATCCTCAAGATTGTGACAGGTTGAAGCAATGATGCGGGCGTTTGTTTTGATCAGGGCGGATGATCCCTGTGTCTGGAAATTTTTTTCCTGGAAAATCCTCAGCAGTTTCGCCTGGGCTTTTAAGGGCAGTTCAGATACCTCGTCAAGGAAAATGGAACCGTCATAAGCTTCTGTCACCGAATATGTAAAACTGTACCAAAAATGATAACGAAAAGTGTACCACCCGGAGGGTATTAAGCTTATGGTACCATCCCCTTGGAAGGGGGGTGATACCAATGATTTCCGCGGAGGT